>Ga0070728_10002979_pt1 | contig 19683 bp, 15 predicted proteins | sample tdDd471_FD_66723 | JGI IMG/M metagenome (GOLD analysis project Ga0070728, IMG submission 66723) | Marine sediment microbial communities from the Atlantic coast under amendment with organic carbon and nitrate - tdDd47.1 | ecosystem: Environmental > Aquatic > Marine > Coastal > Sediment | place... | reverse complement strand
CATGTCAGCCTGATTTCCAGAGGAATGGATATTGTCAAGGAGATAGATTTTAAGGCACCGATAAAGTCCGCCATTGTGCAACACGATGGAAAGTATGTTGTGGTCAGTCGTTATTGCGAAGACACCAAAGGTTACAATCTATATTTGTTGCCGGTGGATGGAGAGTTTTTAAAAGCGGTTAGCGGTGAGGGTGGTGACTAGTCAACTTTGCCGAATAAACACCACCATTGATTAGCATGTTTTTCTGTGACCGGCCTTTGGTCTATCAGTTTAAGATTGGCCTGTACTATATATGGGATTGCCTGCTCTGAAGTATGATTGTTATAATGTTCAAAGCGATCCTGTCCCTTTTGATGCTTAATCTTGTCCCAGACTTCTGCCGAACGCAAAACACCGTAAACCGTGTTGTCCACTACCAAAAGCTTGCCACCGGGTTTTAACCAGCCCGCTATTTTCCGGTAGGCACCGTTTAAGTCAAACAGATGGTTGTGAGAACGCAAAACCAGAATCCAGTCGAATGATTGTTCTTCAGTCTCGAAGTCCTCCACCATACCTTTGAAATAACGGGATTCGAGATCATGTTTTTTTAGGAACGTAATGAGCGATGGGTTCGGATCAGGTTCCACTACATGATAATCTATTGCTTTGGTCTCTATCAGTTGTCCAAGTTCTTTTGCATAGAGGATAGGCCCGCCACCTACGTCTAAAACTTTGCCGGAAAGTTTTCCGAGTATTTCGCTAAGTTCGTTTTCGGCGCTGGTAAAAACATTTTCGCTGGATGCTACATAAAGGGCAGGGCAGATATCGAACTTTTCGCAATTGGTGCAAACCTGATGCGGGTTTAGCTTCAGCATGTCATGTTCAAAGTCTTCATGAAAGACTTTACCTGAAACATCCAGATAAATCTGTCCATATTTTCTTTTGGTTTCATTGATTTCCAGCTTGTCAAAGTCGCTGGAGTCTGTTTTATAGAGCGAGATGCTGTTTTCATCTTGCAGCAAAATATGCTGCTCGGGATTGTCGATAGTCATTGAGCCAGCTCTGATGGGACATTTATCGATATCAAAATCTGCAAGCTCTTTTACAGGTTGATAGGCAAAGGAGTTTGAAACAGGTCCAAGCTCCGGCACAAGTTCCTCTTCTGCACCAAACTCAATATAAGACTCGTAAATTCCGGGACAGCTTTCCAGATGTCTGCATCTGCTGCACTTGCCGGGTTTCATCCTGCCGATAAATTCGAATCTGCCGAAAACCTTTTCGTAAACTTCAGCGGTGTCGGAATTGTCTGTTGTACGAAGATCATAGCTTTTATCTGCGTAAGAACCAAGCGCGCAAAGGGGAAAACCGGAAAACTCGATCTTAAATCCATTCGGTATATCCGATAAATTTTCAAACCAGTTGACAAGCTTTGTGACTGCTTTGCCAGCCTGTTGAATTTTGGGGACAATTTGTTTAATCTCGGATGATTCAATATCCTGAGGGTTTAGCATTGCTGCTTTGAAAGTCAGCGGAGCATATTGCATCAGGCTTTCTGCCAGAAGTATCAGGTCGCTCTTGTTCTTTTTTGTCACGACGCAGTTGACCAGCGTTTGCACTTTGAGCTTGTTCAGCAGTTTAACCGCCTGCAAACTATGTTCATGCGATTTGTTTTGCGTAAGATCGTTGTGTGTTTCTGCCTGATGGCTTAAAAGAGTAAGCTGCACAAAAGACAAACCTTCTTTGACAAGTCTTTCGGTGTAGCTTTGATTGGCCAGCCTGATGCCATTAGTTTGCAGACCACATTTAATGCCTACTTTTTTGCAAAGTGCGAGAAGCTTAGGAAGATCAGCCCTCAGGGTGGGTTCACCGCCGGAGAATATTACCATTTCGTAACGCTGTTTTTTAGCCAGCAGAACTTTTTTTGCAACTTCTTTTATTGAAAGCTCAGCGTAGTTTCTTAAAGAAACACAGTCGCAAAAACGACAATTGTTGTTACACGAATATCCTGTTTTGATGATTGCGCGAGTAAACTCTCTTTTGTCGCCTTCACTAATCATGCTTATTCTGCATACTGCGGGATAGTATCGACTTTACCCCACTCGGAAGGATTCGGGCCCATTTCAAAGTGCAGTATTCCACCGTTTATGATGTCACTATGATCGAAGTAGGGAACCTCCAGGGCAGTATCGTTTAATGTTACACTCTGCACATAGATGTTCTCACCACCTGCTTCAGGTGCTTCAATGCGCAAAGTTCCACCTTTGGTGGTAATTTCCAAAAGCTTAAATAGAGGTCTGCCGACCATATACATGCTGGAACTTGGTACGGGATAAAATCCCATGGAGGAGAAAACGTACCATGCTGAAAGTGTACCGCAGTCGTCGTTACCGGGAATGCCTGCGGCATCGGTATCGTAGAGTTCCTCTGAAATCCAGTGAACCCATTTTTGTGTAAGATCAGGTCTGCCGGATTGCAAAAACATGTATGCTGCATGGATATCCGGTTCGTTACCGTGCCAGTAATATGGAGGCGGAACGTAAACGGCTATATCTTCCGGGTTGTCTACCAGAAATTGCTGATGCTTTTCTGCCTCGGTAAACAAGTAATCCAGTCTTTCTGTCATGGCTTCGGCAGAGCCCATCAATCCCATCAAACCTGCCATATCCTGCGGAACCAGCCATAAATACTGCCAGGCGTTTCCTTCGGTGTAATAACTATGGTTTAATATTGTGTCAAAGTCTTCTTCTGCAATGTCGCCACCATCCCATGTGCCATCTTCATTTTTGCCACGGAAGAATTTGGTGACCGGATCCCAGAGGTTTTTGTAATTTTTAGATTGTTCTTTGAAGTGTGCCGCTTCTTCTGTTTCGCCCATTTTCAGAGCCATTTGGTAAATTGCGTAATCGTTGACAGCGTGTTCCATTGTTTTAGAAACCGAACCACTTCCGCTTTCAGCTTTTACATAGCCATGCTCATTATAATGCTCTACATCTTCTCTGCTGACTTCTACGACAGGCCCTTTGGCATGTTTCAGCATTTCACTAAAAGCAAAATCTGCATCGAATCCGGTAACGTCCTTAACATAGGCATCTGCAATAACCGTATCGGCAGGAGAGCTGACCATGCAGCCTGTATAACCTTTTCCCTGTGGCCATTTTGGCAGGCTTCCGCCCTGTTCAGCCATCAGAAGCAAGGATTTTATCAGCTCTCCACTAACATCTGGTCTGACCAGTGATAGTAAAGGATGCAGGGTTCTGTATGTATCCCACATGGAAAAATCAGTGTAATAGGTTGTATCGGTTTCGTGAATCTGATCGTCAAAGCCTACGTATTTACCGTTGACATCCGAGAAAATATTGGGAGCCATGAAAAGATGGAACATTGAAGTTGCAAGTTTCACACGCTGATCTTCGGTGCCACCTTCAAGCAGGGTAAGAAAAGACATCTGTTCTTCCCAGTTAGCTCTGGTTGCTGCATGGGTTGCTTCAAAGTCCCACTCCGGCATTTCTGTGTTGAGGTTTAGCCAGGCTTGTTCGATGCTGACGAAAGATATAGCTGCCTGCATCTCAACAACGTTACCCTCGGCCAGATCAAAGGTTAAAACCGCACCGGTTTCAGCTCCGCTTTGTTCTGCAATATCGGTTTCAATGGTGCCGGCGTTTCTTGTAATAAAACTTTTTATCTCTCGATTAAAACGTGCCACAAAGTAAACATCAATGCCACCATAACGACCGGAAAAACTTCCATGATTCAACACCCAGCCTTCAACAGTTTTGGCATCTTTATCAACTTTTATACTACCGTCTTTAATCTGTACATCTGCAATGGCTTCCGAGAAATCCAGCAAAACATCCGCAGCTTGGCTGCTTTTGCTTTCAGGGTAGGTGTAGCGATGATGCGCTGCTCTTTCAGTGGCTGTCAATTCGACTCGGATTTTTGTATCATCCAGAGTAACAGCATAGTATCCGGGTGTTGCAACTTCAGTTTCCTTCTTAAACAGTGAACGGTATTTTTTCTGCATGAACGGGTTTACAAGTTCAGCATCGAAGAAAGTGGGCATGACAATAAAATCGCCATATTCAGTTATGCCAACTCCGTATAGATGAGTGTGTGAAAAGCCAAGAATATAGTCGTCCATGTCGTTATATCCGCCACAATGATAGGCGGGGAAGGCTCCGTTTTCTTCTGATGTATCCGGGCTGACTTTCAGCATTCCAAAAGGCGCGGTTGCACCGGGAAGTCCGCTGCCAACGTTAAAGCCAGGGCCACCTGTTCCAATAAAGGGGTCGACGTAATCAATCAGGCTGACAGGTGCGCTTTCTTCGTCGATTTCCTGCTCTGTCTCTTCCATGTCACCGTCTTCTTCGGCATCCTTGTCACCATCGACAGCTTCACTGTCTTCATCGCCATCGGTGTTTTCGCTGTCACCGTCAATGTCGCCATCAATTACAGTGTCGTCACCGCAACCGGACACAAACAGTGAGAACATCAGAAGCAGGATAATCAGTAAGTTCAGCTTTTTCATGGAATACCTCTTTTGGGGCCTAAGCTTAATTATGTGATCTAGTCTTTGGGCAGGTCTTTCATAACCAGCAGCTTGTCTTTGTACATTGAGCGAATTGCAATAAAGTCATCGTGAGTTAACAGCAAAGCTTTGTTAATAAGCCTGATGGATTCATTTTCTTCAGAGGAAATCTCGTCATCTGCTGCAGCTACCGCAAAAAGACAGGATACAATTTCGAGTTTTTTGTCCTTGCTGGCAAATTCGTTCAGCTCTCTGGTGTAAATGTAGTTCTCAATACCGGAGAGTGTTTTGGTGTTTTCGTGGATAATTCTTTGCACCACTTCCGCCTCTTTAGACGAAAGATCCGTGAAGTGTTGCAAAATATTTTTGATTCGCTCGTCTTCTTCTTTAGAGAAGTCATTATCCGCATGAGCCACACGTCCAAGCAAACCGCCAAAGGCAGCCAAATAGCGAACTCTTTCCTCGCCCAAATGCTCCAGCAAGGTTGCGAGTTGTTTGCCAAGTTCGCTTTCGCCACCATTAATTTTCTTTTTGTCCGACTTTAAGCCAAGTCTTTGTAATAATGTCTTTTTCATGGGCCGAATGATATCCAAGGATAGCCTAATTAGCAAGGCAAATTGTACTGTTTTTAGAATAGTAATCTCATTTTGGATTAAGTTTGACAGGAAATATGTCTATTTGAAATAATCTCCTTGCCTGCTCTTTTGGAAAAAGTTAAAAAAGTAACCTTATAAATTGATGAAAATAGTGTAAAATGGCACTCAGGTAAGTGATCTAAATTACAACGGGGCTAACATGAAAACACCGACATTGAATTGTGATAATTGCAACAGAGGGCACGCCAACCTTGATAATATCGTGAACTCACTGCTGAACAAGAGCCGAAGCCATAAAGCTGTTCGCAGGCGGGCAACCAAACCTTTGCCCTCTCAGGAAGAGATAATCGAGATTCTTTTACTTTTGAAGTCGGTAATATTTCCAAAATGTTACGGCCCGGAAAATGTAGATGCCGACAGCCTCAAGTTTCATATGGGATCAATCCTCGACAGGGTTTATCATATGCTGAAGGAACAATTGCACCGTGGTTACTGTTTTCAGTGTGATGGTACCAAAATGGAATGTGACAAATGTGAGATGCAGGCCGATGAAGCTGCGGACAGTTTTCTAGAGAGGATACCGGAGATAGCGACGATCTTGAATTCTGATGTTCGCGCCACTTATATAGGTGATCCGGCAGCTATTGCCGAGGATGAAGTTATTTTCTGTTATCCCGGTATTGCTGCAACAATGTATTATCGTATTGCCCATGAATTATACAGAATAAACTCTCCGATTATTGCCAGAATGATTACCGAGTATGCCCACAATACTACCGGTGTGGATATTCATCCCGGTGCTAAAATTGGGCCGGGCTTCATGATAGATCATGGTACGGGTGTGGTTATTGGCGAAACCTGTGTAATTGGCAGCAATGTCCGTATTTATCAGGGGGTGACTTTGGGTGCCAAGAGTTTCCCGCTGGATGAGAATGGCAACCCGATCAAGGGAATAAAACGTCATCCGGAATTGGAGGACGAAGTTATTGTCTATTCTGGTGCCACCATACTTGGTGACGTGGTAATAGGGAAGGGCAGTGTTATTGGTGGTAATGTCTGGTTGACGGAATCAGTGCCACCGGGAACCAAAGTTATGCAGGAACGCTATAGAAGTGAGAGTTTTAATAACGGTGGAGGGATTTAAAACTGCAAATTGTTGTAAAAACATTACTGATGCTGCTGGTGCTTTTCATTCTGAATACACCTGCTTTAGATGCTGCGGAAACTGACAATAATAACGTCTGCATTCAACCCTTGAAGAAGCATAAAGCGTGGTTGGTACCATATGCGAAAAAGGGTATAGAATATTTTTATGGCTACAAGGTGATAGTCCTTCCCGAACAGGAAATGCCCAAGCGTGCCTGGTATGCGCCACGCAAAAGATATCGGGCGGAAAAACTGCTTTCATACCTGATTGAAGTAAAATGGCACAATAAACAATGCGACATGGTGCTGGGGCTGACTCATCAGGATATCTCCACCACTAAAGGTAAAGCCAAAGATTGGGGCATATTCGGCCTTGGAATGCTGGATGGCTCGGTGGCGGTGGTTTCGACCTACAGGTTGCATTTCAAGACAAAAAATAAAAACAAGATTATCAAAAGAACCGTCCAGGTAATCAATCATGAACTTGGTCATGTTTTAGGCTTGTCTCATTGTCACAAAGAAAGCTGCCTGATGCATGCGGGAAACGCCACCATCGAAAATGTCGACAACATAAGTGGTGCAATGTGCAATATTTGCTGGCACTATCTGACCAAGTATAAGGGCATGAAAGCGATACGCAAAAAAACCATTGAATGGGACAAGATACTTAAGTGAAATTACGTTGAAGAACAAACCCTGCTTGATACACCAGTAATCTGACTTTTCGTGACATTTAGTGGAAATAATCTAAAATTTCAATATAATACGCCCAGTTGTATGTTTTATATCTGAGGAGTTTTCCATGAACCATATTTGTCGTTTATTTGTTGCAGTAATGTTTCTTGTTATGTCTCTGGTTATTTTTTCTTGTAATGAAAAATCTGATAGCGGGCTGATTCCGGGAGACGAAGAGCAAGAGGCGGAGGTTATTGTTGATGGAGATCTGGATAGCAGCGAAGTTGAAGAGACGGAGCTGTCGGATCAGTTAACGGATGGCGATGAAGAACATGGAGAATCTGAAGAAGAAGCCGAGGCAATAGAGCAAGGTTTGCCGGATAAGCTGGAAGTCCATTTGGATCGTGAACCCGTTGGAGAGCCACTTACCGAGCAGGAACTGAAAGATTCAGCACTGGCAATTACCGGCTTGTGGAAGGAAACAAATTATTTTCAATGGCTAAACCTGACCAGCCACGGACTTGCAAAAGATAACCAGTGGGGCTATCCCGACTATAAATTCTGGTGGCAGAATACGGTTGCGGTAAAAGAAGGCGATACCGTAACCTTTAAGCATGTGGGTGGAGCGGACAACATCATGGAACGCACCTGCCGCTCGCTGATTTACTCCATGGCTGGATACCATGCCACAGGAGATGAGCAATTAAAGCAGATAAGTATTTCCTGGCTTCGTGGTGTCAGAGGTTTATACGATGCAAATATCTGGGGCAATGAAGATCCCCCAATTGATACAATAATGGCCAGAGGATTCTTCAGTCACAACCATGAGTATATTCAGACGGGAAACAGGCGCACCGTTATTGATTACGAGCCGGTCAAATTCGAAGACATTGCCCGCAGACACGATACGTTTCACAACCCGAACAATCCCACCTGGGGCGATATCTGGGTAAGAACCAAACGTTCCAAGGATGATTTACCCTGGCTGTATCGTATGGTCCCATTGATGATGCGTATTGCTGAAAACAGCAAGGATGAAGAGTTTGTAGAAGAAGTTAATAAGACTATAGGGCGGATACGTGCCTTTGCAAAAGATGTTCTCGATCATAACTATTGTATTCGTATTAAAGATCAAGAGGGAAACCCTTCGATTCCAATGTATGGCGATATTATTGATGATTATGCCTCTTTTATAAATTATGATGAAATATGGCCTTTGGCCGAGTGTACCTCAAAATTATCCACGGCCTTCGCTGCGATTAGGGATGATGGAGATAATCAGTGTGAAAATGGTAGTGGTGGAGGATATGAACTCTTTACAATCGCTTCCCATTACTGGTCAACTGCTCTTATTCAGTATTTTCACATCTCTGCTTTAGCAAGCGCACTGATTGAAGGACACAACGACACCGCTCTGGCATTGATTGCCGGGCTTGCAGAAAGGGCCGACAAGCAGATTCATGATGACGAAGGGCGTGAAACTACCGGCGAATGGGATTCGGACGCTGCCTCTTTTCTGATTATCAGCGCAGCATACGGACTGCCACTTACAGCCGAGGAAGCACGTTTTGTTCATACAGAATTGCTGGAAGGTGCAGAACACTACAAGAGTTTGAAGATCTGGGATATGTGGGATTCAGAGCTTCCTGATGGTGAATATGACTATATTCCAACCAGATATTATGCTGATGAGAGACCAAACGGACAAAATGAAGCCTTCCGTGTTACTGAAATCAATTCGCTGCTGGAATATTGTGAATCGCCCTTCAAGGATCCAGAATCACAACCCTTTGTAGATTGTTCCATAATTTTAGATCCCGCCAATTGGGCCCAAAAAAAATAGGGAATTGGCATTTGTTAATTCAGTTAAAGCCAGCTCTGATTAAAAATCATATATAAAAAAACACACCCAGCAGAAAAACCGCTGGATGTGTTTTTTTGTATAAGATACTTTTTTTGTGGCGAGTCAAATTGAAGCTTTAATAAAAGTTCAATCTATATTTGTACTTAGCAGGCGGAACAGCTTCCACAGCCACCCGCTGCTGGTTGTTTGTTAAACTGAATATCCAAACCTTTGCCTCTGGCTGGATCATTGATATACTCCATCGTTAATCCATCCAGCTGGTTGATCTGTGATTTCATCTGGTCGTCTGCCAGAATGATTACGCCTTCGCTTTTATAGACAACATCGGCCTCGTTTCCTTCTGGCTCATCCAAAGCTAAACCAAGTTGTGGCCCACCACAACCGAAACCGGCAATTGTCAGCCTGACTGCTTTTCCCACGTACTGATCTTCTGCCAGCACTCTTTTTATCTCTTCTGCTGCTTCGGGTGTAACTTTTACGTTGGTGTTGTCTGTCTGAACATTATCACTCATGATAACCTCTCAAATAAATGTGATTAGAAATCTTGCACTTATATCAGCTAATTGACACTGTGCAACCATCTTGAAATTATGGATGGTAAAAATGTCGGCAATATTCCCTATAGGATTACTATTTTTGTTGAAAGGTATTAAATACCCGTAGCAACAGGAAAAAAGGAGCACCCGAAGATGCTCCTTTTGAACTTTAGCTGTTTTGTGGTTTAGACACCTTCAAATAACCAGGTGCTGAGGTATCTTTCCCCTGTGTCACAGATTACCGTCACAATGGTTTTGCCTTTGTTTTCGGGCTTTTTGGCTTCTTTTATTGCTGCGTAAACATTTGCACCGGCAGAGATTCCTGCAAGAATTCCTTCCTGCTGAGCCAGTTCTCTTGCTGTTTCACCGGCATTTTCATGGTTTATCTGGAAAACTTCATCAATTATATCGGTATTTAGGTTATCGGGGATAAATCCTGCGCCTATACCCTGAATCTTGTGTGCTCCGGCCGAACCGCCAGAGATAACCGGGGATTCGACTGGTTCTATGGCAATGCTTTTAAGATCCGGGTTTTTGGCTTTCAATACTTCCGAAACGCCGGTAATCGTTCCGCCTGTTCCAACACCTGCAACAAAAATATCAATTTTACCTTGTGTTTGTTCCCAGATTTCTTCGGCTGTGGTGTTTCTGTGAATTTCCGGGTTTGCCGGGTTAGAAAACTGTTGGAGCAGAATATAATTCGGATTGTTTTCAACCAGTTCGTTTGCTTCGGAAATTGCACCGTTCATACCCTTGGCACCAGGTGTCAGAATAAGTTCGGCACCGAAAATCTTCAGCAGTTTTCTGCGTTCCACGCTCATTGTGTCAGGCATGGTTAAAATCAGCTTGTACCCTTTGGAGGCCGCGATAAAAGCAAGCCCGATTCCTGTGTTACCGGAAGTTGGCTCAACAATAACCGTATCTTTGTTTATTTTTCCCGCCTTTTCGGCAGCATTTATCATGCTGAGGGCAATTCTGTCTTTTACGCTTGAGAGGGGGTTTTGGGATTCAAGTTTTACCAAAACCGTAGCATCGTCCTCAGCAACCAGATTGTTCAGCTTGACTAAAGGTGTATTGCCAATAACTTCTGTAATATTTTGCTTGTAATTTGCCATTGTTATCTTCCTTGTTCAATTAATGTAAAACTTTATCCTGTAAATATATGATCTGTATTTGTTTGTTCCAGTCAATTTAGAATTTATACTTTTATATCATTAACGTAAGTATCATAATATCAGAAAAAAAACATCTTCCCTTTGCAATAAATTTAAAAAGTTTTTTTCTGGATCATTTCAAGTTTTGTTCTCCCTGTATTTATAGTTGAAATTAAATCATACTAAAATGGAAGAAAACTATCTTATGCCAGTTAGAGTAACTGAAATTTGAAAATATTCCCAAAAAAATTTGACATATTCCTATAAATAAAGTAAATCGGAATGCAGATACTTAATAAGGGAGAACGATGAAAACAATCTTAAATTTATCAGAAGCTGTAAATCTTGCGGTTCATTCCTTGGCCTATATGGCCACGCTCGGTCAGAACAAGCCCGTTTCGGCAACCCAGATTGCAAAAGATATAGGCGTTTCGGAATCTCATCTGAGTAAGGTTTTGCAGGGTCTTGCACGAGATGAGTTTATTAGCTCTGTCAGAGGAGCTAAAGGTGGTTTCTTTTTCGACTACGATCCATCAGACATCAACCTGCTTGAAATCCTGATAGCGGTGGAAGGCCCTTTGCCTGAGAATAATTGTTTGCTTGGTAAACCTGTGTGCAAGGGACATAAATGTAAACTGCACAATTTGATGGACAAAACAACTGAGTTTGTGAAAACCGAGTTGTCGGGAATAAAGTTGTCAGAGTTCATCGTTTCAGAAGATAGCATCAGTATCTAAATTTACCTGCTCGCAAAATATTTACAAAAAAACGGGCGACTTGTGAAAGTCGCCCCAGACTGTTGACAAAGCAAAATCTCTTAATATTTTTCAAAAGGCACTGCTGTACAACTATTTTGTGTGACTTATAATGAATACGGTTTAGTTTTTTCGTCATTCCCGCGAAAGCGGGAATCCACATGGCTATGCTACTGAAATAATTAAGAATGTTTTTTCATGTACAAACAAAAAAAAGCAAAAACTCTGACAAACCAATGCCATTTATTCCAAATTCTGGATACCTGCTTTCGCAGGTATGACAGATGTTGATGCTTGTTTTGTTCAAACAACACCACTTTGTCAACAAAAAAACGGGCGACTTGTGAAAGTCGCCCGTTTTTGTTGTTTAATATGTTTTCTTATTGAACCGGGAGGAAAATCTCGGCGGATTGCAGCAGAGTTTTTTCACGCTGTATGCCTTCTTTCGGTGTCGGGTATGCGCCACCAATCATGACTGCCGCTCCATCCTGTGTTACTGTGGTTGTGTGTCCCATTCTGCCAAGGAAGAGTTTTAAGCCACTACCTGTGGAACCAATCAATTCTCCAAAAATTGCAGAGTCTGCATCAAAGGCTTCCATGGTTGTTACGCCCTCATCTGTAAATCCACCTTTAACACCGCCCAAAATAGCAGCCTGGCCGTTTGGCATCAGCATGGAAGAATGGAATGCTCTGGGGTTGTACATGGTTACAAATGTGGCAGTATTTATGGTGAAGTCGATTAACAGGGCAGATGCCTGAGGTTGTGTTAAGGAAAACTCGTTGTCTTTAACCATTCCACCAGTGATAAGAACTTTCTGTCCGCTGTCCATGGCAATTGCTGCATGATGCGAGAAGTTGTACCAGGTTGAGAAATTACCAAACTGCAGCAGCAACTCTGTTGGTGAAGATTCTCCTACGAATTTTTCTGCGGGAGCGTCGGTACCGGCATCTGCACCACCATAGAAAAGAACATTGGCAGTCTGGGAAGCGGCAGCGATCTTGGTTGCAGTGTGCCATGCTCTGGGAGCTTTCATGGCGTTAACCAGAGGCGTAAATGATGGTTCCTGGCTTCCGGTGCTAGGATCAAGTGTTACAGTCATCATGTCGCTCATGCGACCATCTTTGCCCCAGCCACCAGCCATCAGGAATTTGGTTGCATAAGGTTCGTTGGCATCGAGCGGGGTAATGGTGAATGCCATGCGTTTAACGTCCAGCATGCTGATTTCTTTAACAACCTGACCCTTCATGATTGTGCCGTCGTCAAGTTGGGTGTTTCCGTCCGGATTATAAAGAATGGCTGTGCTGTGAATATCATCTTCTTCAGCCTGTACATAAGCTCTGCCGTCTCTGTTATAGAGCAGTTGCAACTCAGATGCACCACCGAGGATAAGTACGTAGCCATTGGCCAGCAGTACGCTCTTGTGGGCGGCTCTTTTGGAGGAGGTCGGAAGCGGTGCCATGTTGGCGAAGCTGCCTGTTGTGGTATCGAACAATGAAATGAGGCTTGTTGCCACGATTTTGTCGCAACCGATACTGTTGCCGTTTTCAGTGGCAGTACATGAATCGGGATAGATTTTCGCGCCACCACCGATAAGCAGGATGGAGGTTTGATCTCTTAAGACTGTTGCACTGTGGAAAATTCTTCCGGTGGGTTCCATGCAGTCATAACCGAAAGTCAGGTTGCCTACGCGACGCATGAATACATTGATAACCGGAATGTTGACCACTTCCTGTCCAGAACCGTCATCCTGTAAGGTTACGTCAACATCGTAATTGTGTCCAACCCAGATAACTTTAGAATTTGCATCCAGAGCCTGAACTTCAAGATGCATGTTTAACATGGTTGGAACATTGAAAAGCTGATAGCTTGGTGAGTTTGGTTTGGTGCATTTGTAATCGTCGTTGCAATTGTTTGTCACAATGATGTTGGTGGTAACCAGCTTTTCACCGTTTCTGTTGGAAAGAATGAAGTTTAAGGAGGCTATACTGCTTGGTAGTTGATCTTTGGGGTTTCCTGTTACTTCACTTTCGAGGCCGGAAGCCGGGCAACCGGTTCCATCGGTTTCCATTACAAATCTGATACCCAGTGGGGATTCTTCATTTCCTGCCACTCCGCAGGCCAGAATAATTGTGGAAATCATTAAACTCATTGCAACAAATAGGAACTTTTTCATCTGTATCCCTCGCATTTATTCCTGAAATATTAGATAAAGATCTACATTTATCCGCCTATATTATCGGTTACGCGTCAACTGTCAAGAATTTATATTGATTTACAACTATTTGGCATCATAACACATGATTAAGATATTCCGCAATAACAGTCTGCATATTAGCGTAAACTATTGACAGCATATAAGCTTAAGGCTACCATGCCATATGACCGATTTGGTTCACATATAATTTGTTGAAATCAGACTTGAAAATGTGGAGGTTTGTCATGGCGTTGGCTCCTGTAGTTCCATCAAGGCGTACTGAGAATATTAAATATGCCGTCAGAGATATCGTTGTTATGGCTCAGAAAGTTGCTGCTACTGGCAAGGATATGCTTTATCTAAACATCGGCGATCCAAACATCTACGATTTCAAGATACCGGATTTTGCGGTTGATGCCGTTGGCAAGGCCATGCGAGACAACAAATGCAGCTATTCTGCATCCTCTGGAATACCGGAAGCCGTTGACGCAATAAAAAGAGAGGCAGTTCGCAAGGGCATAAATAATACCCTTGATATTTTTGTGACCTCCGGTGCAAGCGAAGCCATTGATATCTGTCTGACTGCCCTGGTTAATCCCGGCGAGAATGTTTTGACTCCCGCACCGGGCTATCCACTTTATACAGCTGTCTTAGCCAAGATAGATGCAGTAGAAAACCCCTACTATCTGGATGAGTCCAACGGTTGGCAACCAGACGTGGAAGATATGGCTTCCAAGATCAATGATAAAACTAAAGCCATAGTACTTATAAATCCCAACAATCCTACAGGTTCACTATACACGCTGGATACTCTTCAGAAGATAGTGGAGCTGGCCAAAGAACATAATCTGATAATTTTTGCTGACGAAATTTACGACAAACTGCTGATGGATGATGAGAAGCACATCAGCATTGCATCGCTGGATGATGAAGTCAGTTGCATCACCTTCAATGGTCTTTCCAAATCCTACATTGGCCCCGGAATAAGAATTGGCTGGGGAATTGTCAGCGGGCAGCAGGAGTTACTTGATGAGTATATCAAGGCTATCAACAAGATGTTGCGCGCCAGACTTTGCGCCAGTCATCCCATGCAATATGCTATCAAACCCTGTCTCGATGGCGACCAATCACATTTGCCGGAAGTTTTGAAAAAGCTGATAAGCCGTCGTGATATTACCATGGAGATGCTGAATGCGGTAGATGGTATTTCCTGTGTAAAACCTCTCGGTGCATTTTACGCTTATCCAAGGCTTGAGAATGTCGCGGACGACGCTCACTGGGTCTCAGAAGTTATCAAGGCCACCGGTGTTGTGGTGGTTCCCGGTTCAGGATTTGGACAGAAACCAGGTACATCCCATTTCAGGGTCGTGTTTTTGCCACCGGAAGAGACTCTGAAAAGTGCCTATGGAAAAATAGCGGAATTTCATGCTGGTTACAAAAATCTTTAATGTGATAGCTTGAGTTGTTTATGAACTGAGTTGACAGGTTACTGATGGAATTATTATTTTTAGGTTGTGGAACTTCTACGGGTGTTCCTATTGTTGGCTGTCAATGCGATGTTTGCCAGTCTACGGATAAAAGAAATAAACGCTTTCGCTCTTCCGTACTGGTTACATTGGATAATGGCCACACTATATTAATAGATACCTCACCGGATTTGAGGACGCAGGGTATTGAAAACGGTCTTACACATATAGACAGTGTTTTCTATACCCATATTCACGCCGATCACATTCATGGCATCGACGAACTTAGAACCTACAATTATCTGCAAAGAAGCAGTATTGATGTTTATGGCTGCAAAGAACATCTGGATCATATTCGCAAAAGCTTTTCCTACATTTTCGAGGAAGCCATTCAGCGGGGTGGTGGAAAGCCTTTGGTGGATTTGAAATACATTGAGGCAAATAAATCCTTCGAGTTGTATGATGCCGAGATAACACCGATACAATGTTGGCACGGAAAACTGACAGTAATAGGATATCGTATCGACAATCTGGTTTATCTTACAGACGTCAGTGATATTCCTGAAGAGGCTTACCAGTTCCTGGATGGTGTTGATGTTCTGGTTTTGGATGCTCTGAGATATACCCCGCATCCAACACATTTTACTGTGGATGAGGCTGTGCAAGTTGCCAAAAGAATAGGTGCAAGGGAATGTTACCTGACTCATATGGGGCACGAACTGGATTATAGTGAGCTTGTTTCAAAGTTGCCTGAAGGTGTTAAGCCTGCTCATGACGGTCTGTGTGTTAAAGTCAAATAATCAATCTGTAAGGGAGTCTAATTGAACGAGCAAAATTTTCCTTCAATTCTATTATACCTGATGCCAGTCTTGCCTTTTGTGCTGCTGTTTGCGGGGCTGTTTGTTTTTCGTTTCAGGCAGCAAAACTCATTTAAAAGATCACTGGCTGATACTGGATTAGTGTTTGTTGCATCTTTGCTGGTTTTGCTGGTGGCAGAACTTGCACTGAGGACACTTGATTACGATCCCTGGAAACGTTACGACATGTATCAGAAGGATGGTTATTACCATCTGGTTCCCGATGGAAGAGGGGAGAAAAAGATACATGATGAGCGGGCCAAACTGATAACCGAAGAGATCAATGGCGAACCTTTCTGGTATTTTGAAGGGCGAGACTGGAACAGTTTTCACGGCAGAGGTGCAGAGCCTGTCAAAGTAAAACCGGATTTCAGAATGGTCTGGATAGGTAACTCCATTATTTTTGGTTCCGGTGTAGAAGTTAAAGATACCTTTATCGAGAAAATTGCCAAAAAGCTTTCGGTCGGTGGGGAATCTGTTGAAGGAGTAAACCTGGCCGTTCCCGGTTACAACCTTACCAACTGCAAAATTGCCCTTAAAAGAGCATTGCCAAAGCTTGAAAGCGACTTGCTGATTGTCGGCTTGTGGGATGGCGGGATGTATAACACCAAGCTGATAGATGGTGTTTTATACAGCGCGGATGTGGAAGTTATTGCAGATCAGAAGATTATCAACACCTTGCCCTTTGATGTTGAAGATGTGGCACGACTGGCAAGAGTGTCCAGGGTATTCGGCATGGTTACCACAGCTTTTGGCGTGCTTGGTTTCGACTATCAAAAGCGATCCATATCCAACACCGACAAGATGCTGCGCGACCTCGACGAAATTAAACAGCTTGCTGGCAAGTTGAATATCGCCTTAAAACTTTTATGGTTGCCTCCGCTGGACAGGCCGTTTGAGGTTCAACTGAAGGATCCCAACCCCAAACTGAATAGCAAGGTGATAAAGGTTGTTCATTTTGAAGCTGTGAAAAAATACGCAGCTCAGAATCAAATACCGCTGTTGGATTTGCGCCAATTGTTGCTGGATCTCAATGTGGAAGATATCCGACTTGATCCCTGTTGCCATTATAATGAGAAGGGCCATGATATTATTTCTAAACGATTGCTTGACTGGATTACCATTAACAGGGCAAGTTTTTAAAAATCGCTTATGAAGAGAGTTTGCTGACAAATCCCAGTTTTTCATTAAAACAGAATATTGGTATCCGTCATACCTGCGAAAGCAGGTATCCAGAATTTGGAATCAATAGCATTGGTTTGTCGGAGTTTTTGCAATTTTTTGGTTTGTATACGAAAATATATTATTAATCATTTCAATGACATAACCATGTGGATTCCCGCTTTCGCGGGAATGACGAAAAGACTATATTGTGTACATTGTATGTCATACAGAAAGATTGTGCAGCAGTGACTTTTGAAAAGTATTAAGAGATTTTACTTTGTCAACAGTCTGGAAGAATACTTAAATGAAATTGAACTGCCCTGGGGGCTTTCAGGTAACCGGCGTATTCTTTTTCATGTGCAAAGTGTATCTTTAAAATTGCTATATCGACAAATATCACGCCTCATTTACTGTCCTCGGACTTCGTTTCTAGATATTAAAGTCTAAAATTTCATATCTTTGCAAAAATTGCAAAATTCTCTCAAAAAACATCTTGCTTCATCATAATTATGGAAATCTTTTTCTTTTTCAGGTATCATTACGGATATCAGGAGATATGCAGATTTTCAAAGCGATATTACGAAATATTGCAAAAAAACTATGAAACAAATGTCACACAAGTAATCAGCGGTTACCTGTAAGGGCTTGTTTTTGCTAGAAATTGCCTCCTGATACGAGGTTTTAAATATGTATGAGCGTTCATTCAGTCATGTAATCTATTGTTATGACAGGAAAAAAGTCAATAACGCAATGCGCAGCGAAAAATCGAAAAAACTGATTTTTACTGTTGACAAGAGAGTTTAGCTTTGCTAGGGTTCCTCCAAATTTTTCTTATCTTTTGTTGTTTTGTGGTAACCGTCATTTAGTTTTTTGTTGTGTGTAATATACTGGCTCGCTGTAATGATGGTTTTTTTTGTTTTTTAGAGCGTGTGCTCTTGTGGGCGTACGTTTGACATATGACCCTGGGAAGTGAAATTCATTTATACTGTTGCTTTTGTAATCAAGGAGGTTTCGAGATGGAGAATGTGAAAAATATCGGCTGGCGCGTAACACTGGCTGGAACAGGCGTGAACCTGTGTTTAGGTGTTCTGTACACTTGGTCCGTTATTGCTGGTGGAATGCCGGAGGACTGGGGCTGGAGTGCTGCTGACAAATCTTTGCCTTATGCTGTTGCATGTTTCGTTTTTGCTTTGGCTATGATTCCTGCCGGTCGTATGCAGGATAAAATCGGTCCCAAATGGGTCGTAACAATCGGTGGTGTTCTGATTGGTGCTGGTTGCGTTATTGCTGGTCTTTCCGGTTCTAACCTCATGGGCTTTGTTATTGGTTTTGGTGTTGTTGCTGCTGCCGGTATCGGTTTCGGTTATGCATCCGCTACTCCTCCTGCTGTTAAATGGTTCCCGCCTGCCAAAACTGGTATGATTGCCGGTATCGTTGTTGCAGGTTTCGGTCTTGCTTCCGTTTATATCGCTCCTTTAGCTACCTGGCTGCTTAACTTCTTCGCAGTTGATGGTGCCATGGGCGTTTCCAAAACACTGATTACTTTCGGTATCGGATTCTTCTTTATCGTTATTGTTTTGGCTCAGTTTATCAAAAACCCACCTGCCGGTTACTCTCCTGCTGCCGAAGCTGCTAAAGCTGCTGGTAACAATGCACCAGCTCCTGCCGCTGCTGCTCCAGTAGATAAAAACTGGAAAGAAATGCTGAAAACACCTCAGTTCTACATGTTGTGGTTCATGTATGCATGTGGTGCTGCAACTGGTTTGATGCTTATCGGTATGGCTAAAAAACTTGGTGTCGCCTCTCTTGGCGAAGCCGCTTTCTACGTGGTCGTAGTTCTTTCAATCGGTAATGCCGGTGGTCGTGTTCTGGCCGGTATCGTTTCTGATAAAATCGGTCGTCAGTGGACAATGTTTGGTGCTTTCGTTATTCAGGCTGCCATGGTTCTCTCGCTTACCGTTATTGAAAGCAATGCTGTTCTGTTGCTCCTCATCATCATGATTGCCGGTGCCAACTACGGTGCAAACCTGACTCTCTTCCCCGCAGCAACCAAAGATTACTTCGGCCTGAAAAACTTCGGCATGAACTATGGTGTCATGTTTACTGCATGGGGCGTTGGTGGTCTGATTCTTCCTCGCTTAAACGGTATGATCATTGATGCAACCGGTAAAAGCGAACTGACTTATTACATCGCTGCTTCCCTGATGGCCGTTGCTGCTGTTTTGACATTTGTCAGCCGTGCAATGGACGCCAAAGCTGCTGCCGCCAAGGTAGAAGCCTAATCAAGTCTTGGTTTGCTCTCACCAAAAGAGAGCTTTGAATATATATCGATAGCGCCCCTTTTGGGGCGTTATCGCATTTTATGGTATACTTCCGCGTGTTTAAAGCTTGTTTGTTCATCAATCAGTAAGAAGGGAGCGCTTTGCATGCAATTCGAAAAAGCAATCTGGCAGGATCATCCGCAAAACCCTTTGGTTGAACCAATCAAGCCCGACTGGATGGTGGCCGATCCTTCTGTTTTGACACCGGATAAAACACCAGATGGCAAATGGCATATGTTTGCCAATGCGATTATTCAGGGCATACAGCATTTTGTTTCAGACGATGGTATAAGCTGGCAGCGTGTGGCAAAAAAGCTCTTTATCGGCATTCGTCCCTATGTCTTTCTGGAAAACGGTATCTATTATCTGTTCTACGAAAAACCCGTTACCTTGCGCTCGTCGGCAATTGCTTTGCGGAAATCCGAGGATCTTGTTCACTGGAGCGAGGCA
>Ga0070728_10002976_pt1 | contig 19710 bp, 18 predicted proteins | sample tdDd471_FD_66723 | JGI IMG/M metagenome (GOLD analysis project Ga0070728, IMG submission 66723) | Marine sediment microbial communities from the Atlantic coast under amendment with organic carbon and nitrate - tdDd47.1 | ecosystem: Environmental > Aquatic > Marine > Coastal > Sediment | place... | reverse complement strand
TTGCGTCGTGATAATCGTCAGGGCATTTTATTTCGTGGACTAGCCATTGTCATCGTCGGATTAACGATGGTTATGCTCATATCGGCGTGGCGACGGATGGAACTTTACGAATTAGCATATGGTTTCACCTATTTGCGGGTGTTGACCCATGTATTTATGTTCTGGTTGGCAGTATTACTGGTGTTTTCTATATTAGATGTCATGCGCGTTCGAACCAATATCTTCGCGTTAGGGGTATTGCTATCCTGTATCGGCTATATCGCAACGCTGAACGTGATGAACATTGATAATTACATCGCTGAACGCAATATTCAGGCGTATTTTGCAGAAGAAACCGAAGTTGAGCTCGACATTTGCTATCTGCGCACTTTATCTGTAGATGCTTTTCCAGCATTGTATAACTTTTATTATCAGTTACCTGAAAATGATAACAATCAATTTCAAGATCATCTGGGATGGTGGTATAAAGACCAAGTTTATCAATCAAGTCAGCAGATAGATTCAAATAATGGACTTACGATTCATCTTGCTCATATGGACATCCTGATGAAAGATATCACAATGTCGCCACTAGACCTCGATAAGAATATTCAATATTCATGTTATGGTCGAGTTGGATTTTAAATGCAGTAAAGACAGCGTCTTGTGTTTCTGTCTGATGGTTAATCTGTAAAATTAGGGGCGGTAGGAGTCGATGATGGCAAACAGGTCTTCATAGGCAAAAGGTTTGCTTAACCAATCATCAAAACCTGCCTCCTTGATCTTGCTCAATTCATCCGATAGCGATTTACCCGTTAATATGATAAATGGTATATTCGCTGTTTTAGGATTATTACGCATTTCACGCAATGTTTCATAACCATCCAACACTGGCATCTGCATATCACAGAAGATAATATCAGGTTGGAACTGGATAGCAATTTCCACCCCTTGCAAACCGTCAGCGGCTACCAATGGTTCATGATCTTTGAGTTCTAAGATTTCAGCAATCCCCATACGTAACTGTTCGTTGTCATCAATAATTAACACCCGCATGATTTTTTCTCGTCATAAATTTCGTAAGGTCTACTTATTATATATGCAAAAACCCTCAACTAATATAGAGTTCTGACAGATTAAAATGTGAAAAATGTTACAATTCAAGCAGTTCGTGACTTGAAATCAGAGATAGGCATATTGTGCAAACATCTTCAACAGATCATATCCCTGTGGTGATTATCGGTGCAGGATTAGCAGGATTGGTGGCTGGCGTTCATTTGGCAGAACGTGGAGTCCCCCCCCTGATTTTGGAATCAGATTATCTATGGGCTGGTGGACGTTTATCGGGTGGTGAGCCTGATTCCTTAGACGATCAAGGACAAACATGGACATTCAAACCCGAACACGGTGTTCATGCCGTATGGGGTGGTTATCACAACATGCGCGCGATGATGGATCGCTTTCTACCAGAATTACAACTGCAACCGTCTTTCGGTGAAGAATGGATTAATCGCTGGGGGCGTGACGTCCGCACACTCGAAGCAGGCAACGCCATACGCTCACGATGGTTACCTGCGCCATTTCATTATCTACAATTGCTCTTTCATCCCGAAATTTGGGCGACGATTACCCCGCTTGATTTTCTGTCACTTCCGGGTTTTCTGGTTAGCGTGTTGCTGACTGTTGGCTATGATCCAATCCGCGAAAAATCTGCACTCGACGGACTGAACATGCGCGAATATTTTCGAGGATGGACACCCAATCTAAAGGCGACTTTTGTGGGAGTCGGTCAAAATTTGATGGCGGCACATATGGATGATACCGACTTTGCTGCATATGTGGCGGCAATGCGCTTTTATACAATGATGCGACGTGACACATGGAAGATGGAGTATTTCCCTGCTGATTCCAACACCTGCTTAATTCAGCCACTAATTGACACTATCACAGAACACGGTGGACAAGTCCGAGGGGGCACGACGGCAACACAACTCGAAAAATTAGAGCATGGATGGCGTATTGTCATTGAGGATTCATTAGCTGGTGGAATGCGATCACTCTATACAGATCATGTAATCCTAGCGACCAATGCACCATCCGCTAAACGCATTCTTTGTAATAGTCCTGATACCGCACAACAAGCCCAAGAAATGATCTTCCCCGATGGCTTACGCAATATCGTGATTCGATTATGGTTTGACAAATCCCCACGCGAAGGCACGCAAGGCGGTATGTTAACGGGTGATTTCACAGCAGATAACTTCTTCTGGTTGCATCGACTTTATGATGATTTTGGACGTTGGCATGAAGCAACAACTGGGAGTGCCATCGAATTACATTTTTATGCAAAACGTCAATATTTAGAAATGCCTGACAATAACCTACTCATCACGGCGGTTAATGAAGTGTATTATGCCTTCCCTGAACTCAAGGGGCATTTTATACAGGGTGTGATTCGGCGCAATAGCGGGGTTCATACGCGCTTTCGTGTGCCAACTGATGATAGTCTGTGGGTCGATACACCGTGGGAAGATGTCTATGCCTGCGGGGATTGGGTTGGGTATGATACCCCTAGCTTTTGGATGGAGCGCGCTACTATAACAGGCATTGCATCTGCCAACCATGTCTTGGAAAATTTTGGATTAGAACCATATCCATTAATTCAACCAAAGCCACCCGAACCACTGGCACGGGTGATGGAACAATTCATCCGAGGTGGACGATTCGTAATCGGCAGACCGCTTCGTGCCATCTATCGTTTAGTCCGTCGTAGATGATGGAGTGTCACGAACTTCAAATGTACGGAAGTAGTTGATGATGTCCCATCGTTGGGTATCGGATAAATACCCGTCACAAGCAGGTAACTCACGCCAACCATTAACCATAGTATCGTAGAGAAAGTCATCCTGTATTGCATCTAACTGATTAATTAATACTTGAATGTCCCCAGGTTCATCTTGCCATATAGCACAATGATCGCTATACAATACTTGCCCCCGTTCCAGAGAATCAGCATCTGGTAGCACCGTGTTAACATGTTCAGGGGGTGGATTGAGCGTAAGATCATAGATCCGTTGTTGCTCTTCGATAAGTTGTGCGCTAATGATCAACAAGCCGATTGACCCTACTGTGACACCAATTGCAATCATTCCTGTAATTGGCGTAACCTCAAGTTTGAGATACAGTCGTTTAAGTGTTGGAAAAGCAATCCATGATAGTAACCCTAATAGACCGAGCAAGACAATCAGGTGAATCAATTGTGGGTCGCGAGATTGCAAAACTGTCGCATCGTCGTTGATGTCCCATTCAAATGCCACACGAGTGGTCACACCGTTATCAGCAAGAACATCAATCAGTGTCCACCATTTCCCAATCGCATCAATATCATCTCCTGCCGTAACATATAACCCGTCTTCAACCTGTTCTGTTGAATACCAATTGCTTCGATGATCTGTCACAGGGTTGACCATCTGTAGGTAAACAGTTGCACTCGTAACGGTTTCGTCCGCTTGACTGACAACCGTATCATAGGTATTCACGCCGGGGCCACCAGGGATAACTGCGCTTGTAACCGTATAATCGCTAACAGTTTGCGTTAGTGTAACTGTTTCCACAGTAGTTTGCAGAAAGTCAGGTTCGGGGATGGGCGTAGCTGATAACAACGATACTGTACCCAATGTCATGACAACAATCACAACTTCTAACTGTAACGAACGGCTAAACGTAGACACGTACCCTATCAGCTTATAGAATCCATCGATGATTCTTACGCGTAAGGACATTGGGAGGATGCCCCCAAGTGCTAACCATCGTTCCATCATAACAGCTAGATTGGGGCGCAATGCGATATGATGCAATCCGCCAACAACCAACAATAAGAGCACCATTATCAATTTGACACCTAACGATTTACCATAACTTGTCGCTAGATCAGCGGGTGTAACAAACCAATTCAGCGCATTATAAATCCCTGTCACAATCACGATACCTACCATCAGCGTAATGATACGCGAAAAACGAGGCATAACCGCCATCAGAGCTTGCCGCCGTACAGTCCCTTCATATGGAGCAAGAGCAATTGGCAGAATCAAAATTAACGCCATTATACCTCCCACCCAAAAGGCAACCGCCAGTGCATGAAGCCAATTCACACCCATTGCGATCCACGGCAACAAAAGTGAACCCGCCGCATGACTCGTCACCATACTCAATCCAATAAGTAATGCTCCCATCCACATCAGCCCATTCCAAATACCGCGCACGAACCTTGGAATCAGTTCTCGATAATATTCGCTCACAAAGATCAAAATTGCCGTAAACATTAGCAAGACCATTCGGAATGTCCAGACATCACCAAAGCGTGAGCCAATTTGCACCACTTGCCATAGGTTTTGCTCGACAACCTGAATTGCACTCACATTAAAAAACGCCATTGATTGCTGAATGAGCGCCATAATATTGGCAACTACTGCCAATCCAAGCGCTCCAATGAGGATATTTCGCAACCGTCGCATCACTCGTGGCGGTAATCCACCCACTTGATTATCACTGCCCCACGCAGGAAACAGCACCATCGAATAAAGGGCTGTCACACCAAAAATCAATGTATTCGCCATCAACATCAATGTTCGCCACAGCACCTCTAGCGGAATAGCAGTATCATCCGCCGCTTGCCCTTCTACTCCAGCGACTTCTTCACCGACAAAGAACACACGACTTTCTGCCACAACATGTCCATCACTAGCAAATGCTGGACGCAATTCAACGATATACGCCCCATCGGAAAGATTTGGAGGCACTTGTAATGTAAGTAACGTTGAATTCTGCTCATCAACACCACCAGTTGCAATAATCGCACCCGATTGGTCACGTAGATGAATCTCACTAAAGCGTGTTTCTAAGCCTTCGCTAAACCAATATTGCAAACGAGTTGGGGGACGTTGTAATGTTGTGCGATCTTCTGGGATAGACCGTACAATATATCCGTGTGCCGATACCGGTAGTATCATGACAATGAAAATAAATATGGGCATTATGAGGTTGAAGCGTTTCATCATTCGCCAACTCGTTAATTAATATTGGACAGGATCTTATTATTGTGCAATTTCGCACAAATGTCACGATACAGCATGAAAAAGTTGCTCAACATAGTACGACCCTATAATATTGTGGTAATGATTACAAATCAGCATACTTGTTAGGAAATTAGGATATTAAGGGCTATAGATGAAAAAGATACAAACACAAGGTGTTCATCATATTACGATGATTGGAGCAGACCGTGCCACCAGTGTAGGATTTTGGGAAGGTGTGATGGGGATGCCCTTAATATTTGAGCAACCCAACTTAGATCGTCCTGAAGAAAATCACCTCTATTTTGACCCTGGCGATGGACGACTGCTGACTATTTTCACAAACGAAGACCGTAAGCCAGACTCGACCCGTAACCCTGAAGGCGTGGGGAATTTACATCACATCGCATTTACCGTCTCGCGGGCGACCTATACACAAGTTGCCAAACGCCTTGATGAGCGTGGCATCAGCAATACAGGTGATGTAGACCGTGGATTTATGGATTCGATCTATTTTCGTGATCCTTTGGGGCAATTGATTGAATGCGCCTGTTATAAATTTGAGCCACCCTATGGCGCAACCCATGCGCAAGTATTGCTCGAAGCTCACAAAATTCGTGTAGAACGGCAAGAACATCATATTGATGATGAGCATGTTGCCGATGCTATTCAAGTGTTGGTAGAACGGTATCAAGAAACCTTATCGCCTAATCGTGATGTAAAAGACCCCTATCACGAAAAACCACCGGTTTGGGATTAGAGCATGGTGTGAGTTTAATGAAAGCCCTTATCGCTGTAAAGGGCTTCTAGCATTAGATTACTCACGTGTGTCACATAATATAAGAGATACTATCAGATAATTTTTATCATATTTTTACGAGATTCTCTTGTTTTACCTGAGACAAAATTTATTACTCATCTATACTAAACATATAAGATAGATGATGAGAGCGTAAATGATGTCCACAGTTCACCCTTCCTATCATACACAAACTACGTCGGATGAGAGCCTTTCCTATCTTGGTAGTTATACAAAACGTGTAATTGATATTATGGGTGCGGTGGTCGGATTGATAATTGGCCTGCCCATATTTTTATTCGCCAGCGTGATCGTCCGCCTTGTCGACGGCGTTCCTCCAATATTTCGGCAAGATCGCATTGGTTTACATGGCGAAGCCTTTTCGATAATCAAATTAAGAACGCTCCCCGTTGATGAAACTCGTATCCCATCTGCCAAACGTATTGCAAATAAACCACAATATGAAACAACTCGAACAGGTAAATTTTGGAGACGACACAGCGTCGATGAGATTCTACAATTTTGGCTAGTATTAAAAGGTGACATGAGCCTAATCGGTCATCGCCCAATCCCAATGTATTATCTATCCCATTTAAAAGATTTAGAAGGCATGACACCCGCCAAAGCCCAACAATATATCTATACGATCAGTCAATATAAACCGGGTATGAGTAGCCTGAGTTCGGTTAATGGACGTGGTAATTTATCCATGCTTGAAAAAATGAGCTACGACAAACAATATCTAGAGTCTGCTAGTTTGTGGATGGACTTAAAGTTGCTTCTGATCTCAATCATCGTTGTTATCACCTGTAATGGTGCAAAATAGTAAATTTCTAACTGGAGGATCATTTGAAACTAATGTGTTGCAGAATATTTAATGGTCTATATGTAATACTTTAAAGTCTAGGTCAAGATATAATATGAAACTTTCTATAGAAAACTTAATTTTATCACCTGATGATTTTATAGATTTGCAGTTACATACAGAAAATAGTGATGGTAAATGGACAGCAGAGACTTTGATCGATTACTTGATTGCTGAAGGATTTTCTCTAGCAGCAATTACTGACCACGATCGAACAGACATAGCAGTTGATTTACAAAAAATTGCTCTCGAAAAACAGTTTCCTCTTTTGGTTGCAGTTGAGGTAAGTAGTATGTGGAAAGGGCAGTTAGTAGATTTTCTGTGTTATGGATTTAATCCTGAAGATAATGCTTTGCTTGCCATAACGGAAGATGTGGTACAACGACAATATGCCAACACAAAACATATTGTCGAAACACTTCACAATAAAGGGTATCAGTTTACCAGTGAAGAAGTAGATACAGCACTTTCAAAGCCATCTTCTCAGCAGGTCACTGAACTAGTAGCATTGGTCAAGAATCATGAAAAAGAAGGTGAGCCCATTGGTAAAACGCTATTAGAGGCAGGTTTTACTTATGAGACAGTTTCGCCTTCTAAAATAGTAACAGCAGCACATGAGAGTAAGGCGATTTGTCTGTTAGCCCATCCCGGACGCGATGATGGGTTTACTTGCTTTGACGAAGTTCTGCTTGATGAATTACGTGCCGAAGCCCCTATAGATGGTATCGAAGCCTACTACCCTAAACACTCTACAGAGCAAACGCAAATGTATCTGGAGTATGCTCGAAAATATAATTTACTGGTCAGTTCAGGTTCAGATTCGCATAGTGCGGAACAGCCACCAATAAAATATAAAGCAGAATTGAGCCGACAGTTACTTGAACGTTTAGGGATTAGAGTTGATTAATTTGAAATTTACTCAGATATTCTGAGAAGAACTGACAGTTGTTTCAGATTGGGAGTTTTCTAGCCCCTGCTTATCTCAAACATCGTCCCAAGTTAAGCACTCATTGCTGAAAAGGTATTACGCGCCACCGTACCCATACAAGCAGATGGGACAATCAATTTAATCACACGCGCATGGGCAATACGCGGTACAAGAATGTAACAACCTACGTCGTAATATCTTGTCGATTAAATAACCATGCCACGATCAAGAATGACCCTACACACCAAACGATCAGCAATCCAACCGAGAAGAGTAGTGTATCAGGTTGAGCCAGCTCAAGATAAAATTGATTATTAGACGGTTCACCCATTTGTACCCAATGGGTTGCATTTTTCAGATTGTAAGTCGGTGTAAAGCGATAGAGTTGGATCATGTCAGGTGTATTAAGTAGCCGAGCCAATAGATTGAGGATGGGTAATAGAAATTCTTCAAATATCATGATTCCCATACCTGCCACTGCACCACCCACAACCGATCGTGTCAGCATGGACGCAATCGCGGCATAATTGGCAATTAGGATGATAATCACAAATCCGAGTGCAACCGCCGACGCATAATCACCCATAAAAACCGAGAGAGTTTCGGCATTCATCTCAGGTAACAACGATTGTCCACTGACTCCAGCCAGCATAAATGTCGCCAGCCCTGCCACAACCGATGTGATCATTAGCGCAAGCACCAGTATAGCGACTGCAATCACAAACTTAACAAAAATGAGGTTTAATCGTTGACTGCGCGGGGCGATATTTTTCCATGTACCCCAGCTAAATTCACCTGCGAAGACTGAAGCACAAAAAACAATCGGCAAACTACGTGCAAAAATTCCGCCACCAGCCCCCCCAAACATCACCCACGGCCCCATAAATTGTTCCGTCCAAACCAAAGGCGCATTCAATAAACGATCTTTAGAGTCTGGCATCAAAAATAGTAACAGGATGAAGGTTGCAAATACGCCGACTGCACCCACAGGAAAAATCCAAACCGTAAAGCCGATCATCCAACGGTGTCCTGTCATTTTTTGCCATTCAGCAGAGAGTAAATTACGCATGAGCAAGCTCCCCATTATGTTCTGCATCAGTCACAGCAAGGAAATAATCTTCTAACGTGCGACGTTGTGTCATCACCTGATATACGGATACATCTGCTGACATCAAATTACGTAAAATATGAGGCGTATCATCACGATTGGCTTGAATCGTTAACCAGTTGGGTTGTTCATCGGCTTGAGTCTGCCAATGTTCGGATAAAATTTGGTAAGCAACTTGTGGTTGATCGGTTTCTATTCGCAGGGCAACTTGCCCCGCCAACAAGTCAGCGACCGCACCTTGTTGAACAATCTCGCCATGATTGACAATCGCTACACGATCACAGATTTGCTCAATTTCGTTGAGTAGATGACTCGACAGAAAAACAGTTTTACCATGTATATCTACTAAATCACGGATGAATTGGCGTATCTCACGAATACCTTTTGGGTCAAGTCCATTGGTCGGCTCATCCAAAATGATAAGATCAGGTTGTCCTAATAAGGTAGCGGCAATCCCGATGCGCTGTTTCATACCTGTTGAATAATCTTGCATCAAACGATCTGCACGATCAGTCATTCCCAATTGTTCAAGAAGGGAATCCACTTGTTTTTGACGATACACACCACCTGATTTGGCAACGACCTCTAAATTCGCACGTCCTGATAAAAACGGATAGAATTGCGCGCCATCAACCATTGCCCCCACCCGCGCTTTTAATACATCATGTGCAGTTTGCACGGATTGACCATAAATATAAATTTCACCGCGAGTAGGGCGAATCAGATTCAAAATCATGCGAATCGTCGTCGATTTCCCTGCGCCGTTGGGTCCCAAAAACCCGAAGACCTGCCCTGCTTCAACCGTTAAATCAATATGATTAACGGCACGGACTTGATGTTTACCGCGTCCAAACGTTTTTTGTAGACTCGAGACTTGAATGGCAGCCATTAGCATATTACCTGTTTCTGTAAATGCAATTGACGGTATCCGAGAATCAGATAAGCTATCGCAAATCCCCCAAAGGGAATTGCCCAGAGGAGGGATGCCACAAACGAATATATTTCCAATCCTGGATAAGCTGTTCCCCAAAAAAGGATGATACCCAGTGTAAAAGTTGCTGTTAGGATGATAATTCCGCCAGCGCGCTCCCATCGTAAAGCAAACAAGACACACACCAATTGGATGCTAAAGAACACAAGAAACACTAAGTTTTCGGGCTTAGGTGTCTGCACATAAGGCTCTAGCGTCACCATTACAAAAAATAACGCATTGAGGAGGCTTGCGATACGGATAATCCAACGGGCTTGAACCAATGGTTTCAACTCAGCAGACAGTGCGTTGTACCATACTTTTTTGACATCACCGCGCAAAATGAAAGCACTCCATACCATATCCGTTATCTCACTAAATATGGCAAATGTTCGATTCCATCCCCCATCAACATCATTCATGCGCGTCTCAAATACGGCACACATCTCATCGCCAAACTCATTACGGAATTGCGAGGGATAGAGACGTAAACAAAAATTAAAAAACATCATATCAATCATGAACTTGTCCCTCCCTGTAATCGCAACTGCGCCAGTTGTGCCAGTGATTGCAACCGTTTTGTTTCTGCCGAAACAATTTTCTGCCCTAGCTCAGTGAGTTGATACCCTTTACGCTCACGTTCTGTTGGAGAGTCGATTTCGATACGCTCTATCCAATCATTATCCAATAAACGTTTGAGCGCACCGTAAAGAGTGCCTGTACCCAATGTAATCCGTCCATCGCTGATTGATTCTACATCCTTCATAATCGCGTAGCCGTGTTTTTTGTTGGGGGTCAAACTCAGCAAAATATAAAATGTCGCTTCTGTAAGTGGTAATTGATCTTGTATTGATTTTTGCACCATATGTCACCTTACGATATGTCGTCATACGACATATACTATATCAACTTATTTTTACTGTCAATTACAGCAAGAATTACAAATCATCAAAATGAATGGGGTAATAGATGAGGACTACGTTCACTTGTAACCATAATAATTGAAATTTGCTAGAACCAGATTCTAGCAAAATATTTCAGAAAGATTGCTTGTAACGAATATAACATTATTCTAATTTTTCGATCCAAACGACAGGTTTAAGTAACTGGTGATCTAACTCATCAAGGCGATCTGCACCCAATCGTTCTAACTCGGCACGGACAGCAAATGAATCCTGACGGAGTTGTGCGACATCAATGCCTTGACATCGATCCGGTAACATCATCAACCACTGCACACTGCGCTGTAGCATTTTTAACGCACCGTGATAATTCCCGCGTTCAATTTGAAAATAAGCGACCCCAACTTGCAACACTGCCCGATACAAATCACGTACAGGTCCTTCTGTGTTAACCCACTGCTCTTCAAACAAATCATGCTGAGGATAATATTCACCAGCATTAAACTTTTTCACACCTTCAATCGCTAATTGTGGCAAGGGTTCATCACATTCACAATCCAGTTGTTCCAGCACAGTAGGGTCTGGAATACGCCCGTAATCCTTGACCAGTCCTACGATCTGTTTCTCTATGTCTACCAAACTGAATGATAAATCTGCCCCGATCAAGAGCGCACTAGCTCGTAGTTGGGCATCATCTGATACAACGATAATTGGAATACGCCGCGTCGCGGGGCTAGTTGTAGGTGATGTCGTAAAACGCTTCCAATCGGGATGGTTACCGTCAATCAAAATCATCGCCGCCCGTGTTTCGATCAGTGTATTCATGTACTCTCCTGCTTCATGAATTGTAACAATCTGATAATCAATAAACCTCGGTTTGAGGTTCATAAAGGTCGGATTTTGGCTGACACAGATAAGGGTTATGTTGGACATAAGATGCCTACTCGCTTCCAAAAGATACCACTATTATAAAGTTTTAAAGATGTAATGTACATCACAATAATAAAACTATTTATAGAACACAAATTATCAAAATTGTAGAAATGTAATAAAAAAAGTTTGGTTTTAGTTTCACATTTAACCGAAATGCTTGACATTGCTAGCGAAACTTACCTATAATGCGAATTATACATTGTTGTTTTAATTTGTTACATCTTAACAAACTTCAACCTTTAAGGTTAATTATTGTGAGTTCTTCTACAAACAGCTACCTCAGTAAGCGACTCCTTAAACTAAATGTTGGATTTTTGTTATCTGAAGGTCCAGGCAACTCACGAACAATTCCAATCACAATCCCTGAACGTGTTCAAGTGGATGACGATTTGTTTATAGAATCCCTAAATGGTGACATGACATTGTCGCGCACCAAAGAGGGAATCCTTGCTCAAGCAACACTCCAAGTAGCAACCAAACGAGAGTGTGATCGTTGCCTTGATGAGTTTGTGCATAAATTTGATGTTCCTGTCGAAGAGTTATTTGCATTTCCGCCTGATCCTGATAACAGTGTTTTTAGTATTGATTCCACAGGTGATATTGACCTCGCCCTGTTGCTACGCGAAGAAATACTCATCGAAGAAGACTATCGGGTTTTTTGTCGCGAAGATTGTAAGGGACTCAGCGCAGAAAATGGGATCAACCTCAACCATGAAGAAGATATTGTGGAAGAGGTCGAAGACATGTCCGTAACAGATGCACCAATTGATCCACGTTTAGCAATCTTAAAACAATTGCTAGATGATAGAAATTAGGATTATGAATTACTTATATTTATGTGACTTGATGTTAAGTTTACACTTACATGGAAGGATGGGGGATAACCTTGACTGATTTTGATGGCACTTACGAGTCTGATCTTGATGTAATGGCATATTTTGGTAACGAACAGCCAGAAAAAGATAAGTATGAAGTATTTTTTGATGAGGATGATGACGAAGACGACTTAGATTTATTTGATGATGATTTTGATGCAGACGACGAGGAATTAGAGGAAGAAGACTCTGAGGATTATGACCTCAGCGAAATCGCATCCAATGATACTGTCGGCTTGTACCTCAAAGAGATGGCACGTGTTCCACTGCTATCGACAGAAGAAGAAGTTAACCTTGCGATGCGACTGGAAGCAGGACGCGCCGCAGAAAAGAAACTCCGTAAAAAACCCGAACATGAACGTGTTGCCGAGTGGAAATTCTTGATTCAAGATGGCATTAATGCTCGTGAACACCTCATCAAAGCAAATACACGTTTGGTTGTGTCTATCGCCAAAAAGTATATGTCGCGTGGTGTCCCATTCCTTGATCTTATTCAAGAAGGTAACTTGGGGCTCATGAAAGCTGTCGAAAAATTTGATTATCGTCGTGGTTATCGCTTTAGTACCTATGCAACATGGTGGATTCGCCAGACGATTACTCGTGCGATTGCCGATCAAGGACGTACCATCCGTGTGCCTGTCCATATGAGTGATCGCATTCGTAAGCTATATCGTGTGGCACGTGAACTGGAGCAACATCGCGGATGCAAGCCATCGGTGGAAGAATTGGCAGAGGTCATGGATTGCGAACCGCGTAAAATCCAATGGATGCTCAAAGTCTCATGGCAACCCCTCAGCCTCGAACATCCTGTCGGTGAAGATGAAGACAGTGAACTTGGTAATTTCATCGAAAACGACCTAGAACCATCCCCATCAGATAGCGCCTACGGCAAGCTACTCAAAGAAAAAATCGAAGAACTCCTTAACACACTTACACCACGCGAAGCCCGTATCTTACGCCTGCGCTTTGGTCTACAGAACGGACGGAGCTATACCTTAGAAGAAGTCGGACAAAAGTTTGGTCTGACCCGTGAGCGGATTCGTCAAATCGAAGGACGTGCCTTACGTCGCTTGCGTCACCCACGCCGTAGCCGTAAATTGCGCGATTATCTCGAATAGACATCTCTATAAAACATAAAAACTAAACAAATGGACTTACCCTATGGTGAGTCTTTTTATTCTACTATTTGTTAACAGGTCAAATTTAGCTAATAGCACCCGTATCTCATCATCATGTCACTGACTTACTTTTAGTCAAGCATGTCCGCTTATAACAACAATAACATCACATAGAGAGATACTTACGTGATGACAAATTAGAATTCATGATACTATATTGGTACTACTTATTTCTGCCGGGATATGGAAATGAAACAACACTCATTAAATGTTTCTAAACAGGTATCAAGAAAACGTCATCCCTATGTGCCATCAGCAGCAGCTACACCATCTGCTTCACTGATTTCCAATTCATCAGGACAGCATTCTAATATGTCATCCGATGATATTTTGAATATGCAAAGCACGATTGGCAATCTCGCCACAATGCAATTATTAAGACAATCCCAGACTTCACAGACTCAACTCCAACATAAAATTGGAGTAACTTTACAAAGACGTGTTAAACCTATGGAAGGAACAAGTTCTGGTTGGTTTCGTAAAGGGCGACGTGATAAACTCAATTTGATGGTTGCAGAATATAACCTCAAAGAAATGAAGAGTTCAAATACGACCAGTGACAACCAATCTTTGCTGAATGATCTTCAAAAAATTAATCAATATGCAATGGAATGGCAAAAATCTGTAAAGAACGATGAAGATAAAGCAAAATCAATAAAAAACTGGCGATCAGATGAACTTGCACCAGAAATTCAGATGCGCGGAGCATTGATTACGCTTGCATCCCCAATGGATGACACCGCGATGAAAGCTGCTTCCAAAAATACACAACACGATAAACGATTTTCACCTGAACAGTACGCTATTCCAGCTATCTGGTTGCAAGAACCTAATTTAATAAATGTATTCAGGGATTTTGCTAGAAAAGAATTTAGCTTAGAGAATATTGATGCCTTTATGGAGATGTCTGCCTACAGATATAGTCCGAGTCGAGATGAAGCCCTACGCATCTACGACAAGTATGAAATGGCCTCTAGCAACGGAGATTTGAACATTAACCGAAAAGCACCGATTCTCCAACAACTCGCATTATTAAAGACAGACCCCAAAGCACCTGTTCCAACAGATTTTGAAGAGATCAAGAAACAACTTTGGACAAATATTGGTGATACATTTAGTCGTTTTAAGTTTACAGAACCCTATGAGCGAATCAGTAATCCAGCGGGAAATAATAAAACGAAAAAATAGCTTTTTCTGACATAGTATATCGATAAGACAGATTCGAGTAATGTGGTTTGTGATTTACACTACTTCACAAACCACACCCTCAAGATACAATACAGAACACGTAGATTATATTTCTCCGAGTTTTTGCCGATTTAACTAATCATAAGGCAATCATCAGAAAAAACAGCAACATCAAATCGACTCTAAATCTTCAACTGTTTTCTCGTTATTCTCGGCATCGCCTGTATTGAGTGTGCCTTTCTTCTCAATAAGCACAACCTGAACTTCGCTATCGGCAACGGGCATATGTTCAACACCTGTTGGAACAACGATAAATTCACCTGCTTTGACCAGCACATCTTTATCACGAAAGCGCATCGTAAATTCACCGTCGATCACCCAGAATAATTCGTCGGTATCGTCGTGTTTATGCCACACAAATTCACCTTGAAATTTAACTGCTTTGAGTTGAAAGTCGTTCAATTCTGACAAAATCTTCGGTGACCAGTGATCGTTAAATAACGCAAATTTATCGCTCAAGTTAATTTTATCGGGCATGGTATCCTCTATTATCCGACGGGATATGATAATTTTGACCGTGCGATCAGATCGTCAAATATTGCCTGAGCGCGGTCTGTCATTTGCTCTGGATGGAATTGCACCCCGATAATCCGTCGATCTTTCGATTCAATTGCTTCGATGATGCCATCAGGCGCATAAGCTGTTGCTAAAAATCCTTCTCCGACCTCAGCAATGGCTTGACGGTGATGGGTATTGGTGATGAGTGTCTCGACTTTCAAAATATCATATAAATGGGTGTTAGCTGAAATTTCAACGGAGTGATCGGTTGCGCCACGGTCTGAGCTATGCGCATTGACCTTCAACTGATGTTGCACATCACCATACAGTGTTCCGCCTGCCATTGCATTCACAAACTGCATCCCATAGCAAATTCCCAAAATAGGGCGATCCGCCATCGCATGATAGATGAGTTCATCCCCCATATCGCGAACCGTATCAACTGGTGGTAAATCATCGGGTAACTCACCCACCAGCCCGCGTGTGATACCGGGCCCCCCTGTGATAATCAGTCCATCTAATAGAGTGGCGAATTCTTTAGCTGTGGATGCTTGCTGGAACATCGGCACAAGGATGGGTATGCCACCTGCATTTTCAACGGCATTTGCATAGCGTACATCTACCGATTGCCGATTATCGTTATAACTTGTCGTAATGCCGATACGTGGTTTTGTCATCATGAATCGCTTTCTATTCGGGTGTGTAAGGAAAATCGGTCATGTCACCGACGAACTGCGGGATATTGCGATGTCCGAGCATCTGGCGGATAGTATGGATTTCGCCAAGATGAAACCAATAATGATAAATGGTGCGATGAATCATTGTACCAATTGACTCATTAACTGGTTTACCTCTAAACTCAAAATGTTCTTGAAGCATTTCAGTCGTTAAGGTATTCAGATAATCATCAGCGTTTGCGGTGGCTTCTCGCCAAGCGTGCCACATATCATCCAATTTAGGGGTCGAGCGCGGGCTACCACTGCCAGCAATTTTCCGAATATCAGGTAACACATTTTCACCAGTCGCCAGAAACACAAAATATTGATGTTCCTGTGATGCAAGGTGTCCAATCGTCCAACTGATACAATTCATGTTACCCATTTCAATATATGTTTCCTGCAAACTCACGCCATGTATACAGCGCACAAATTCTTGTCGTGTAAAGCGTAACCGTTCTACCATCGGATGTGCCATTGAATTATCCTTTTATGTGTTGTCGTTCTCTTGTAATCATACCCACAAAACCATCAAGGTTACAAAGGTAAAGTATATCTGATGATGACTTTAATCAGATGAATCATAAGTAGGCTAGTTTTCTATTTCCGATATAATCAAACAACACTAAAATAGAAATGGTATCGAATACGTGTTAACTGTGTTTTGTATAGTGTGAGTCATATTGCGATAAATTGCGTATACATAGCGAGCACATCTATAAACATCACCACCAAGAAATGAGCAAATTATGCAGACTGCTGTCAAACCAGCCATTGCCGAAGCACAACCCCTCACAGGGTTAACATCCTCTGATGTACAAAATCGAATAGACCGTGGTGAAGGCAACGACTTTGAAGCCCGTGTCGGACGTACCTACTGGGATATTTTCCGCGACAATGTTTTAAACCTATTTAACATTGTGCTGGGGTCGTTACTCGTGCTGGTTATTGCAATGGGTGATTATTCGACAGCCTTTTTTGCTGGCTTTAGTGTGGTATCCAATACATTCTTTGGCATGATCCAAGAATTTAATGCCAAGCGACAACTCGATCAATTGGCGGCACTGTCTGAGCAAATCGTAACCTGTCTGCGTGATGGCAATTGGATAGACGTTCCGATGCGTCAAGTGGTCAAAGACGAAATCATCCGTATTGAACCGGGTGATCGACTGGTGGTTGATGGCACAATTGTCCAAAGTGATTCCTTGGAAATGGATGAATCATTGCTCACAGGTGAATCAGATGCCATCTTTAAAGAACCTGAAGCAGAAGTCTATTCAGGGTCATTCTGCACAGCTGGTACAGGGATTATGACAGCTACGCGGGTCGGTGCAGAAAGCAACATCAATAAATTATCAATGATCGCCAAAGAATATAAAAATATTAAAACACCCACACAAGTCAAAATTGATATTACTGTCGAAATCACAGTGTTGATTATGTTTGTGTTTGTGCCGATGGTCTTTATTGCAGGCTTTTATCTAGGTTATGACTTATTAGAAGTTGTACGGAATTCGGTTGTATTCACGACAAGCCTCGTTCCACAGGGGTTAGTGCTGGTCGCAATCTTATCACTAACCATTGGCGCGATTAAAATTAGTATGCAAGATACACTTATCCAACGGGTGAATGCAGTTGAATCACTGGCAAATGCAACAGTATTGTGCTTCGATAAAACAGGCACACTGACACAAAACAAACTCGCTGTACAAGAAGTCATTATGACAGGTGACATGGATAGTAGCACTGTCCATAATGATTTATATGTCTACCTCAAGAATCTCGCCCACCTCAACAACACAGCAAAAGCAGTTGAACGGTATGTCAGTACAATTGTCTCCCGTGAAAATTATCCGCATAAAGTGAAAGAAATTCCATTTTCATCAGGGCGCAAATGGGGTGCGGTTCGGCTGGATGATAAGACATTGATTATGGGCGCACCTGAACGTATCTTATCGGACAACAGTAAATATGCAGATCAAGCAGAAGAACTCGCTAGACAAGGGATGCGTGTGCTAGCGTTTGCGACGATGATAGGTGAACCTAGTCCAGATGCGACAAAAATCTCAGGTGATGTACAAGCGATTGCGCTCATCGTTATGAGTGACCAAATCCGCGACGATATTCAAGATACGTTGCAATCTTTCCGTGAAGAAGGTCTCAAACTAAAAGTCATCTCAGGGGATAATGTCGAAACCGTGCGCGCCATTGCCAAAGAAGCAGGCATGGACATCGGAACACAAGCCTATACTGGTACACAATTGGATGCGATGCTTGATGGTGAGTTTTCGACAGCTGTACAAGAATCTAATGTCTTTGCGCGAATTGAGCCCCATACCAAGCAACGTATCGTCCAGATGCTACAACATCAGGGTGAATACGTATCGATGGTTGGTGATGGTGTCAACGATGTGCCAGCCCTGAAAGCGGCAAATTTAGCGATTGTGATGAATGATGGCACACAAATCAGCAAAGATGTCGCTGATATTGTGTTACTGAATAATGCGATGTCCACTCTACCACGCGCCTTCCGTGAGGGTAAAGAGACGACACAAACCATCTTCGGCACGATGAAGATGTTCCTTGTCCGCAATTTTTATAATATCGGATTATTTATTTTTGTGGCATTTATGGCGTTGCCGTTCCCAATTACACCTGTACAAATCAGTTGGGCGACCTTCGGCACAGTCAATTTACCAGCGACATTTATTGCGTTTGGCTGGTTACGCCCTGAATACATGGCAAAGTTTCGGCGGGATGTGATTGATTATATCTTCACGATGGGCTTTATCGGCGCAGTGCTCATGACCGTACTCTATTTCATCGCATACTTCGGCACAGGTGGTGACATTGAAATGACACGTTCAGCAATCACCATCTTAGTGGCGTTATATGGGATGCTGATTACGTGGAATATTCAAGGTATCGACTTTTATGATCCCAAGTCATTCCTAAAACATCGCAATTTGCTGACCCTAACCAGCGTTTTGACGGCTCTCACTATCATCGGACTATATATCTATCCAGCATTGTTTGAGTTCAGTCCGCCGATGTGGGATGGTGGTATCGGCACATTGTTGATTATTGCAATTACTGCATTGTTTTTACTGACGATGGTAATGTTGGCACATGGCATGAAGTATCGTTATTTACTCAATCGCTTGTGGGCATTTCTCGCACCCGATAGTGAGTAATTTTGAGGATAGCCTTTGCAAAGTTTTGAACAGGCTGTCTAAAACATTTGATTTCAAAGACATTCCAAGTGTGATATATCGCTAATGTGGCAAATTATTCAACATCAGAAGCACTTGATCGAATGAGGAACTATCTTTATCAAGCATTCCTCTGCGTTTGGCTTCTTCCCAATCAGGGCGTTTCAGCACAGTGCCACGAATCACAATTGTTTTCAGGCGCTTAATGAATGCTGTTAGCGCACGGATAACCTCTTCCACTTCTTGCGGTGGCAACATATCTTCGATCATGATACGGAACATTTCAGGGTCAACATCCATTAGTAACTTGGCTTGATCCTCGGTTAAAAACCGTGCGATGGCCGGCAGTTCTTCGATATGTCCATTATTAAGCTGGCTAATGTTGTTAATCTCGGAACTATTTTCTAAACCCGATACACCTAACAGA
>Ga0070728_10002968_pt1 | contig 19769 bp, 13 predicted proteins | sample tdDd471_FD_66723 | JGI IMG/M metagenome (GOLD analysis project Ga0070728, IMG submission 66723) | Marine sediment microbial communities from the Atlantic coast under amendment with organic carbon and nitrate - tdDd47.1 | ecosystem: Environmental > Aquatic > Marine > Coastal > Sediment | place... | reverse complement strand
GGAGGTGATCCGGCTGGCCCACGCCGCCGGGGCGGCGGTGCTGATCGACGGCAGCCAGGCGGTCCAGCACATGGCGGTCGACGTGAAGGACCTCGACTGCGACTTCTACTGCTTCACCGGCCACAAGCTGTACGGGCCGTCCGGCATCGGCGTGCTGTACGGCAAGGAGGCGGTGCTGGACGCCATGCCGCCGTGGCAGGGCGGCGGCGACATGATCGCCTCGGTCACCATCGAGAAGAGCACCTGGGCCGACCTGCCGAACAAGTTCGAGGCCGGCACCCCGGCGATCGCCCAGGCGATCGGCCTCGGTGCCGCGATCGACTACGTGCACGGCGTCGGCCTCGACCGGATCGCCGAGCACGAGCGCGACCTGCTGAACTACGCGACCCAGCGGCTGGCCTCGGTCGAGGGGCTGTCGGTGCTGGGCACCGCGCCGGGCAAGGTCTCGGTGATCTCGTTCACCATGGACTGCGCACACCCGCACGACGTGTCGACCATCGTCGACCAGCAGGGCGTGGCAGTGCGGGCGGGCCACCACTGCGCCCAGCCCCTGATGGACTTCTTCGACGTCGGCTCGACCACGCGGGCGAGCTTCGGCCTGTACAACAACAGGGCCGAGGTGGACGCGCTGACCGAGGCGCTCGAGAAGGTCCGGAAGATCTTCGCGTGATGGAGCGTGCGGCGATGAACCAGGAACTCGGGATCCGCGACTTCATGCCGGGCTTCGAGGCCGTGCCGGAAGGCATCGCCCGGGCCGGCGAGCCGCTGGCGGAGGGCACGCCGGTCGCCTCCGAGGCCGAGGTGGTCGAGGCGCTGAAGACCGTGCACGATCCGGAGATCCCGGTGAACATCTACGATCTCGGGCTGATCTACGGCCTCGAGATCTTCGACGACGGCACCGTCAAGGTCGACATGACCCTGACCGCGCCGGCCTGCCCGGTTGCCGGCGAGATGCCGGGCATGGTCGCCCAGGCGGTCGCCGGGGTGCCGGGAGTCGGCGAGGTCGAGGTTCAACTCGTGTGGGAACCGCAATGGACGCCGGAGCGGATGAGCGAAGAGGCTCGACTGCTCCTGGACATGTTCTAAGGTAGTACCCACGTAATCGGACGAACGCTTGATGACGGAAGGTAGGAGCATGTTCCAGCCGACCAAGGCACCGATCACGCTGACCGAGGCCGCTGCCGCGCGGGTGCGCGAACTGATGGCGAAGTCCGGCGAGGAGGGCGTGCTCGGCCTGCGGGTCGGCGTCAAGAACACCGGCTGCTCCGGCCTCAGCTACGTGGTCGAGTACGCCAAGGAGCGCAAGAAGTTCGAGGACATGGTCGAGGACAAGGGCGTCACCCTGTTCATCGATCCGACCGCCGTGATGTTCATCCTCGGCGCCGAGATGGACTACAAGGAGGACAAGATGTTCTCCGGGTTCGTCTTCAACAATCCGAACGAGACCGGTCGCTGCGGCTGCGGCGAGAGCTTCAGCGTCGCCGCCAAGAGCTGAATTCGGCGGGCGTCCGGGATCCCGGCGCGCACGCATCCGCGGTACGGAGCAGTCTTCGCATCCAGAGACGGATCCGTACGCGCCGCTGCGAGGCACGACGGCCGCATCAGATGACGCTTGATCGACGCCCGTTTCGCTGGTCAAAGCACTGCAGGAGCCAGCGACAAGCGAGCGACGCATCTTGAAGTCCTCACTGATCCACGGCGCTCTCCATGCGGTCAACGCGACCCTGGCGCTGCCCGACCGGTTCATCGGAAGGCCTTACCCGGGCCCGGGGCCGGACCGATCCGTGTTCGACGCCCGTCTGGCGGAAGCCCAATCGACGCTCGACGCCCTGCGCCAGGCTGTGCGGGAGTCCGGCGAGCCGATCGAGGGCGATCTGCTGCACCGTCATCACGGCGACTTCCAGCCGGCGCGGCGGATCTTTCCCAAAGCCCTCAACCTGCACGCCCTGGCGGCCGACCGTCGCAATGTGCTGGAGATCGGCTTCAATGCGGGCATCTCCACCCTCATCATGCTGCTGGCCAATCCGGAGTTGAAAGTCACCGCCATCGACATCTGTGCGCACGGCTACACCAAGCCCTGCCACGCCGTGATCGAGCAGCACTATCCGGGCCGGGTCCGTCTGGTTCCGGGCGACTCCCTGGAGATCATGTCGAACCTGCGCGCCCATGGACTCGAGGGGCCATACGACCTGCTGCATATCGACGGATACCACGGCGGCATCCGACCGACGGTGGACTCGGCCGTCGCGCTGTCGATGGCGGACGAGGGGTGCCTCTTCGTGCTGGACGACACGCACTATTGGAAGTTGCGGCTGGTGTTCGAGTTCCTGAAGCTCCAGCGGGCGATTTCGCCGCTCGTGGACCGGCGATTCGACCAGCGCTTTCATCGGATCGGGTGGGTCGAGCGGGGGCGGCTGTAGAGCGGCTCGACCGCCTATGGTCCGAACGACGGCGATTGGAGCGTTCCCCGGCAGACGGAATCGTCCACCCCCCGGTGACGCAGGTGCCTGCTGACGGTGCTCCGAGCCGGCGGCCGCCGGCTCGGTCTGTCAGGACGTTGCTGGCACGGGGCAACTCGACATGGGCCCGGCCGCCGAACTCCCTCCTCGAAATCGATCGTCGAGACCGCGCGCGATTGCTCGAAATCGCGAAATACGTGTGAAATTTGTTGGTGTTATCTCGCTTCGATGGATAGGCTGACGCTCGGGGACGCAATGCGGTCCGGCCGTCGCCGCCGGCCGAGGAGGGGAGAAGGCATCATGCGTGTGTCGTCGCATCTGGCCGCGCTCGGGACGGCCATTGTCGTGGCGTTCGGCCTCGCGGCAACGGCGCTGGCCGCTGCCGAGCCCGTCAAGCTTTCCAGCTGCACGCTCGATGCCGACGGCAACGTCACCATCGGCGCATCCCCCGGCTGCGGGACCGACGTGTACGTCGACAAGTCGTTTCTAGGTGCGAACGGGCTCGGCTATCTCACGATTCAGGCCGGAGCCACGCTCTCGATCCCCGATACCCGGGACGTCACGCTCGAGACGACCGGCATCTCCGTCGCGGGGACGCTGAGCGCCGGCAGCGCATCCAAGCCGTTCAGCAACGTCGCGACGATCCGGTTCACGGACGCCGCCGGCACGGCGGTCGGCAAGAAGGGCATCACCGTTGCCAGCGGCGGCTCGCTGCAACTGTTCGGCAAGTCCGGCGTGGCCGCGACGGGGGGACGGGCGCCGAGCTGGACCCATCTGGCGGCACCGGCCGGACCGTCCGGCCTGTACGGCGCCGGTCTCGGGGTCGCTAGCCCTGTGGGCAGCAACGGCGCCACCGTTCTGACCGTGGCCGATCAGGTCGACTGGAAGCAGGGTGACTGGATTGTCGTCGCCGGCACCGACTTCTCGCCCGACAGCGCCGAATTCGTCCTGGTCGACAGCGTCACCTGCACGGCCGGCGGCTCCTGCACGGTGACCCTCGACAGCAGCACGCCTCTCGTGACCTACCATTACGGCGGCACCGCCCCCGACAGCGGGGCGGCGGCGTTCGACGACGGGGTGTCCCAGAACTATGGCGTCGACGAGCGCGCCGAGGTCGGGCTGATCAGCCGCAACATCCGGCTCACTGCCGCGGTCACGACCGCACACCCGCACAACGGCGGCGAGATCATGATCATGAGCGGCTTCGCCGGCGTGTCGATCCAGGGTGTCGAGATCGAGAAGTTCGGCAAGCCGAAGCTCGGCAGCTACCCGATCCACTTCCATCAGGCCGGTACCGTGACCGCCGGCTCGGTGCTGGTCGACAGCAACAGCATCCACCACAGCTACAACAAGTGTGTCGTCCTGCACTCGACCAACGGCGTCACCGTCTCCAACAACGTCTGTGCGAGGGCCGTCGGCCACCTGTTCTACCTCGAGGCCGGCGACGAGACGAACCTGAGCTTCATTGGCAATCTCGGCATCGGCGCGATGAGCAATGGCTTCAGCATCGCGGCGGACAATACCGCCGCGGCCGCCGCGTTCTGGGCCGGCGACTATCTGGTGCGCGGCTACGGCAGCGTCCAGGGCAACGGCTACGACGGCTTCAACGTCGCGTTCTCCGACGACACGAGCCTGGTTGTCGGCACCTCGCATACCTCCAGCGGCTTCTGGCTCACCAATCTCGGCGGCAACACGCTGACCGGCAACTCGATCGCCGGGTGCCAGGCGTTCGGCCGCGGCTTCTGGATCCTGCCGGCGCAATCGGCCGCGACCGCGCCGCCGGCCAGCTTCAAGGACAACCGCGCGCACGGCTGCTACGCCGGTTTCGATACCGCGAGCGACAACGGCGTCACCAACGCCTTCCTGTTCACGCCGCAAGGCGCGTGCCTGGCAGGCCCCGGGAAGGGCACCAGCCAGGACTGCGACGTCGTCGCCAGCTTCGACGGGCTGACGGCGACCCGCAACCGCAACCGCGGCATCTGGGTGCGGGCGAGCTGGTACGCGCTGCACGACGCCCGGCTGGCGACCAACCGCGACGGCGTGTCCCTGGTGTCCAGCGGCGGCTCGGAAGGCTCGCCCCCCGGGGAATGGGGGCTCCTGAAGGACGCCATCGTCGTCGGGATCAGCGCCAACAACCCGCTGCGGTTCGGCCCATGCCCCTATGACGGACAGAACGGCTTCGGCGGCAACGCCGGCTGCTGGGACGTGGTCTACGGCAACGGCTACCCGATCCCGAACTGGAACCTGGCCGGCGTGATGTTCTACGACGGCCCGGCCCGGCTGGAGACGGTGCGGTTCGTCAACTTCAACGTCGACGTCAGCCCGTACCTGACGGCCGCCGATCTCAGCTTCCTCGACTACTACTCGGCCAACAACAAGATCCCCTGCCACGCCTCGCAGCAGTTCGTGTATGAGGGCGACGCGGCGATCGGCTGGTTCCAGTCGAACGAGAACAGCTACCCGCCGACCCAGTACTCCCAGAACCTGACCTTCGACAACGTCGACCTCCGCCATCAGGTCTACACGGAGAACGTGGAGCTCACCTGCGCCAATCCGCCGGCGAGCGTCGGCAGCTTCCGCGACGGCGACAAGTTCACCGTCATCCTCGACCGCGACGGCAGCCTGACCGACTACACGGTGGTCGAGCCGAAGAGCGGCGGCACCACGGGTGTCGCGGGGGCTTATCCGATCTCGCTGAACAACCTGCCGTTCCTGGCCGGCCCGGACACCGCCGACGAGTGCCATTCGACCGGCGCGCAGGACGCTGTGCTGGAAGGGCGCCCGACCTCGCTGATCAGCCCGTACAGCTACGCCACGCTGGAGTTCCAGGCCCTGACCGGCTGCGACGGAACCAGCGGCGGAACCTCGAACTGCGTCAACGACAACGTCATGCTCTTCACCAAGGACCAGAAGGACTACGGCGGGACGATCCAGTTCAGCGACATCGCCATCAGCACCGACAGCAACCTGCTGTCCTACAACTGCGGCGGTGCCGTGGGCGGTGCCGGCGAGAAGGGACACGCCTGCGTGGCGCTGACCGGGCGCAACGGAAACGGCGTCTACGAGCCGAAGCTGGTGAACGGCCTGGGATACACGGTCGGTGCTTCCAAGGGCATGCCGGGGTTCGTCGGGCTGATGTACACCGACGCGCACCTGCCTGCCGGCATCTCGTCGACCAATCCCTTCAAGGCCCGGGTCGGCATCTGCTTCAAGAACGGCAGCAACGCGGCACCTGCCAAGAGCTCCGGCTTCACGGTGAAGAAGGGCCGGTGGTCCTTCGCGTCCCCGAACGGCAACCCGGCGACGCTGAAGCCCGGCTATTTCGAGGAGCGCTCCTGCACCGGCCTCGCCAACGTCATGTGCGGGCCGAGCGGCACGGCGGACTGCTTCGAGACCATCTGCCCGAGCTCGCCGTCGACCGCGTTCAAGGCCGTCGACAAGGTCGCCGACCTGGACGACTCGAGCAAATGCCCGAAGGGCGAGTGCTACTTCTACGACAGCGACGCCGGGATGCTGTTCCTGAACGTGGCGCAGACCTCGCCGAACGCCGGCGGCGCCTATTCCTCGCCGCTGGGAAGCTGCGACGGGACGGCCGGCGGCGACTGTGCCGATTCGAGCTTCTACTCCTGTCCCGCGGAAGGCTGCGAGGCCTACACGGTCGAGGTCACGGACGCGAGCTACCAGCCGGCGAGCGGTGCCTCGGCCTGCACGCCCTATGGCGGGATCGCCTCCTACGAGCAGCCCTATCCGCCGGGGATGAACCGGCTTGCCTATGCCGTCGGCGGGACCGTCGGCCCGGTCGTCGAGACGAAGCTGGAGAACAAGACGACCGCCTACCCGCACAGGGCCCCGGACAACGAGCCGCAGAAGTTCTGCCCGACCAATGCGCCGAAGAAGCCGGGCTGGAAGCCGGCCCCCGCCGGCACGACCACCGCGGCCTTCACGCTCGGGCTGCCGGCCAGCCTGACCGACCCGACGGAACCGGTCACGGCGACCGTCGCCGGGGCGGAGATGCTGCCGGGGACGCCGCTGGTCCTGATGAGCCCGGGGGCGAGCTATACGTTGACGGCGAGTCAGCCGTCCTGCGATCCGACCACGGATGTCTGCAGCTGCTCTCAGAAGCTGACGGTCAACGCCGCCGGCGACGGCTACACCAGCACCGGATCGGCCTGTTGCGGAATCGCCGGCAGCGGCGGAACCGCCATCGGCGTCGGCACGCCGTCGAACTGGTGCGGCGTGTTCCAGGCCGCCGGATCCGCGGGCATGACGTTCAAGATCGACCAGGGCGTGACCGCGGTCACGCCGATGGCGACGAACCTGTACAAGCTGGTCGCGAACACCAGCTACTCGTTCACGGCGATCCGGCCGTCGTCCTGCGACGCGACCACGGAGGTGTGCAGCTGTACCCAGGACCTGACGGTCGATGCCGCGGGCAACGGCTTCACCAGCTCGGGCGCGGCCTGCTGCGGGCTTCCGGCAAGCGGCGGGACGACCCTGGCGCCCGGCGCCTCGTCGAACTGGTGCGGGGTCTTCCGGATCGCCAAGCCGCCGACTGTGACGGTCGGGATCGACCAGGGGACGACGCCGCTGACGCCGATGCAGAATCCGTCGGGCGCCTACAAGCTATCGCCGAACACCAGCTATACGCTCAGTGCCACAGAGGCATCGCCGTGCGGCGCGACGGGGACTCAGTCCTGCTCGTGCAAGCAGAGCATCACCGTCGATGCGGCGGGCGACAGCGTCAGCTCCGGCGGAAAGACATGCTGCGGGCTGCCGTCACCGAGCGGCAGTCCGCTGATCCTGGGCGCGGCTCCGTACGCATGCGCCGGGCCGTGAGCGCCTGAGACAAGATCGAGGGCGTCGGGCCCGGCATTTGGCGTGCCGGGCCCGGGCGCCTCGGGATCAGACGTTGGACGGCTTCAGCGGGCCGGTCGGGTGGGTGCCGGCCGTGTGGTTGTCGACGGCCGAGCGGGCGCCGCCGAACAGCCGCTTCAGGCCGCGGCCGGCGTCGCGCAGCATCTCGCTGGCGGCCTGCGCCCGCATGAAGCGGCCACGCTGGACGTGGAGCTCGACCAGCTCCGAGCTGAGCTCGATGTGGGCGGCGTCGACGTCGGCGTACAGGCGTTCGATGTCGGCGCGGCTGGCCGGGCGGGCGGTGATGGATCGCATGGAAGACCTCCGTGGTTGCTGGATGTCTTCCTCCCCGAGCGGGGTCTTTGTGCCCCTGCAGCGCAAATCATGTTGCGCTGCACAATTCTCATTTAGCGTCCAATCACCGCCGATTCAAGCCTAATGATGCTGCTAAAAGGGTCAGCCCAGGATAACTAAATGACCCGACCCTTTAGCGTGCGTGCGCCATTCAGCGTGCGTGCAGGGCCAGCGCCTTGGCGGCCGCCGGCCGCTGCCAGACCGCCGCCTGCATGCGGTCGACGCCCGGGCAGGCCGGCTTGAACGCCTTCTTGTCGGGATGCCAGAGCGCCAGCATGGCGATGTAGATGTCGGCCGCGGTGCAGCGCTCGCCGGTCAGGAACGGCCGGCCGTCGGCGAACGCCATCTCGACCGCCTTCCAGGCCTCGTTCAAGGCGGTCAGCGCCAGGTCCTGCACCGCCTCGTCGTCGCCGTCGCGGACCCGGTGGTAGTCCGGGTGGTAGAACCGGATGTAGCAGGGGTACAGGGTGGCGGCGCCGTACACCAGCCACTGCAGGTAGAAGGCGCGATCCGAGCTGTTCGGCGCCGGCGCCAGCTGGCGCTCGGGCGCCAGGTCGGCGAGGTAGGCGACGATCGCCGCCGACTCGATCATCACCCGGCCGTCGCGCAGCTTCAGCGCCGGGATCAGGCCGAGCGGATGGACGTCGCGCTTGTAGGTCTCGGATTTGTGCTCGCCGGCGTCGGCATCCACCTTGACCGTCGTATAGGGCAGGCCGGTCTCCTCGAGCAGCGCCATCGGCGCCAGCGAGCCGGAGCTCGGCTTCCAGTACAAGGTGTGCATGCGTGCCTCCGCGGGTGACGTCTCTGTTTTTCGGGGTGCGTTCCGCACCGTTCCCGCTCAGTATCTCCCCGACCCTCCCGGCGCGCCAACACCGGATCTCGGCGCGCCGACACCAGATCACGCCAGCGAAGGACCCCGTCGATGTACGCCGGAATGACCGCAACCCGCCCCGACGCCGACCGTTCGGCCGCCAGCAACCGCCGCATCGACCTGCGAAGCGACACGGTGACGCAACCGACCGCGGCGATGCGCGAGGCGATGGCCCGCGCCGAGGTCGGCGACGACGTCTACGGCGAGGACCCGTCGATCATCGCGCTGGAGGCCAAGGTGGCGGCGATGATGGGCAAGGAGGCGGCGCTGTACGTCTCGTCCGGCACCCAGAGCAACCTGTTGGGCGTGCTGTCGCACTGCCAGCGCGGCGAGGAGTACCTGATCGGCGACGTCTACCACGTCTACAAGTCCGAGGCGCTCGGCACCTCGGTGCTGGGCGGCGTGGCGTCGTACCCGCTGAAGACCGACGCGACCGGCGGGCTCGACCCGGCCCAGGTGCATGCCGGGGTCAAGCCGGACGACCCGCACAGCCCGATCACCCGGCTGCTGTGCCTGGAGAACACCGTCTCCGGCCGGGTGCAGGCGCCGGAACGCATCGCGGCGCTGGCCGCGGCGGCGCGCGAGCACGGCCTGAACGTGCACCTGGACGGCGCCCGGCTGATGAACGCCTGCGTCAAGCTCGGCAAGACCGCGCAGGAGTTGGCGGCCCCGTTCGACACGGTGTCGCTGTGCCTGTCCAAGGGCCTCGGCGCGCCGGTCGGCTCGGTGCTGAGCGGCCCGGCCGACGTCATCAAGCGGGCTCGCCGGCTGCGCAAGATGGTCGGCGGCGGCATGCGCCAGGCCGGCATCCTGGCGGCCGCCGGGCTGCACGCCCTGGAGCACCACGTCGATCGGCTGGCCGAGGACCACGCCAACGCCCGGCGGCTGGCCGAGGGGCTGGCGTCGTTCGAGCGCATCACCGTCGACCTGGACGCGGTCGAGACCAACATGCTGTTCGTCCAGCCGCACCCGGACGACTTCGACGCCCTGCGCGCCCACATGGCGGCGCGCGGCATCGTGCTGGCCGGCCAGAAGCCGAAGATCCGCGTGGTGACCCACCTCGACGTGACCGCGGAGGACGTCGACCGCGTGCTCGAGGCGGTCGCGGACTTCTACAAGGGACGCTGACCGGACGGGCGATGACCGGGCGATCCGGCAGCATGACGGGGGGCGGATACGCGGCATGCCGGTCTGGCTGACCGCACTCGGCGCGGCGCTGCTGATGCAGACGTCGGCGGCGTTCCTGACCCGGGTGTTCCCGGTCATGGGGCCGGCGCTGACCGACGCGGTCGGGGTGGCGCCCGAGCGGATCGGCATCCTGGCCTCGGTCACCTCGTTCGGGACCATGGTCTACCTGGTCGTGGGCGGCGATTTGCTGCCGCGCCTGGGGGCGGTGCGGACCCTGCAGGTCGGGGTCTGCATCGGCACGGCCGGCCTGCTGGCGGCGCTGCTCGGTGCCTGGGAGGCGCTGGTGCCGGCGGCGTTCCTGATCGGCGTCGGCTACGGACCCTCGCCGCCGGCCGGCAGCGACATCCTCAACAGGCACGCGCCGCCGGGTCGCCGGTCGCTGGTGTTCTCGATCAAGCAGTCGGGCGTGCCGCTCGGCGGCGCGGTCGCCGGTGTGCTGATGCCGGCGCTGCTGGTGTGGGCGGACTGGCGGACCGCCTGCGCGATCGCCGCGGCCGCCGCGCTGGCCACCATCGTCGTCGTGCAGCCGGTCCGTGCCGCCATCGACGCCGACCGCGACCGCCACCATCCGCTGCGGTTGTCCGAGGCGCTGCATCCGCGCAGCCTGATGCGGCCGTTCCGTGCCGTCGCCGAGGGGCCGGTGATGCTGGCGACGACCTATGCCGGCTTCTGCTTCGCCCTGGTGCAGGGCTGCCTGTTCGCGTTCTACGTCACGTTCCTGGCGATCGACCTGGGGTTCTCGCTGCCGCTGGCCGGCCTGGCGTTCGCGGTCATGCAGGGGGTCGGCGTGGTCGGGCGGGTGGCGGTCGGCTGGATCGCCGACACCGTCGGCTCGGCGCGCGCTACCCTGGTCGCGCTGGCGGTCGCGTCCTCGGCCGCGACCCTGGCGGTCGCCGGCATGTCCGACGGCTGGCCGATCTGGGCGGTGGTCGGGCTGGCGGGGGTGTCCGGCTTCGCGAGCGCGAGCTGGAACGGCGTGTACCTGTCGGAGATAGCGGCGGCGGCACCGGCCGGCATGGTCGGGCACGCGACCTCCGGCTCCACCTTCCTGACCTTCATCGGCTACGTGGTCGGACCGGTGGTGTTCGGGGCGGCGGTCACGGCCGCCGGCGGCTATCAGGCGGCCTTCGCGGTCACCGCGGTGGCACCGCTGACCGGGGCGGCCAGCCTGCTGTACGCGATGCGGCGGGCTCGCGAGACGTGACGCCCCGGCACGGGCGTGTGCACGGCGCCTCCATGGTTCGCGGCGCCGTCATGGCTTATTAACCACGGCGAGACGTCGAAACAGGGAGACCGACCATGACGACCGACTCTGGCATCCGCACCACCGCCGGGCGCGGCCGGCTGTTCGACAGCGTGCTCGACACCGTGGGCGACACCCCGGCGATCCGGATCAACAACATCGGGGTCGACGGCGTCACGCTGTACGTGAAGGCCGAGTTCTTCAACCCGGCCTCGTCGGTCAAGGACCGGCTGGCCCTGAACATCATCGAGGCGGCCGAGCGCAGCGGCGCCCTGAAGCCCGGGCAGACCGTGGTCGAGGCGACCAGCGGCAACACCGGTATCGGGCTCGCCATGGTGTGCGCCCAGAAGGGCTACCCGCTGGTGGTCACCATGGTCGAGACGTTCTCGGTCGAGCGCCGCAAGCTGATGCGGATGCTGGGCGCCAAGGTGATCCTGACCCCGAAGGCCGAGAAGGGCTTCGGGATGTACCGCAAGGCGGTCGAGCTGGCCGAGGCCAACGGCTGGTTCCTGGCCCACCAGTTCGAGACCGACGCCAACGCCGACATCCACGAGGCCACGACCGGCCGCGAGATCGTCAACGATTTCGCCGGCAAGCGGCTCGACTGCTTCGTGTCCGGCTACGGCACCGGCGGCACCGTCACCGGCGTCGCCCGGGTGCTGCGGCGCGAGCGGCCGGACACCAGGATCGTGCTGAGCGAGCCGGCCAATGCCCAGCTGATCGGCAGCGGCAAGGGCCAGGACCGGGCCGCCGACCGCTCGCCGGCGGCCAGCCACCCGGCGTTCGAGCCGCACCCGATCCAGGGCTGGACCCCGGACTTCATCCCCTACGTCCTGCAGGAGGCGATCGACGCCAGGCTGTACGACGAGCTGGTGCCGGTCGCCGGCGCCGACGGTATCAAGTGGGCGAAGGCGCTGGCCCAGAAGGAGGGCATCTTCACCGGCATCTCCGGCGGCTCGACCTTCGCGGTCGCCCGCCAGGTCGCCGAGCGCGCCGAGAAGGGCTCGGTGATCCTCTGCATGCTGCCCGACACCGGCGAGCGCTACCTGTCGACGCCGCTGTTCGACGGCATCGAGGCCGAGATGGACGCCGACGAGCTGGCGCTGATGCGCTCGACCCCGGGGTACCAGATGCCGGCGTAACAGCCTCGGCACGGACGACGACGGGCGCCCCTCGCGGGCGCCCGTTTCTGTTTGGCGGGCAGCTCACCCGTCTGCGGGATGCCGGCAGACGCGGTCGTTGATAGACAGGCCGAGGAGGTGCTGCGGGAAACGAACTGTAATCGGAGGACAGACCGATGAAGGCTCGCACATTCGCACCGCATACAGACGCAACCAGTATTCAGTGGGGGACGGCAGTCCACGCCGTCGCGGTGGCCGGAGCCCTGGCCGCGCTGCTGGGCGCCGCCGCGCCGGCCGGCGCCGACGCGATCCGCGACCGCGCCCGCCGCCTGATCCTCGACAGCTTCGTGGTCGACGGCAACCTGAGTCCGTCGACCTGGCAGGCGAACCCCGCGTGCGGAGCCGGCGACGACCTCGGGTGCTGGGACAACGTCTCGGTCCCCAGCTTCGACGTGATCCGCGACCGGATGGGCGTCGACCTGCTGTCGACCAGCGGCAACGTCCGGACCAGCGCCCGTCGCCAGGTCAGGCGGGTCCTGACCTCGAACGACATCGACGAGGCGCGCTGGGCCAACCATGTCGGAGTGATCCGCTACATCCAGAAGCCCGGCGCGGTCGATATCGCCGGAGTCGCCAACCCGCTCGGCAATACCGCCCTGCTGGCCCGCAACCGGGCCCAGGCCTGGTTCGACGACGGCATCCGGATCGTCCAGCTGGCGTACAATGCCAACGAGAACGCCCGGCTGGTCACCGCGGCCTTCGACAGCCGCTATGGCGGCGGCTCCAACCAGGACGCCGGCGTCCGCATCAACGGCATCGGAAACTGCGGCGGGGCCGGGGCACCGCCCTGCGTGCCGCTGACGCCGCTCGGCCGGCAACTGGTGGACGCCATGCTCGATCGCTTCATGATCGTCGACCTGTCGCATGTCGGCCGGGCGACGGCCCTGGAGGTCGCCAGGATCGCCAAGGACCGGAACCGCCCGGTGATCGCCAACCACGCCAATGCCCGGGCCGTCTATGCCGACCAGGTCAGCCGCAACCACGACGACGACGTGATCTGCGCGATCGCCAGGACCGGCGGTGTCATCGGCGTCACGCCGATCCGCTTCATGCTCTCGAACTCGCCGTTGAATACCGGCGGCAAGTGGGCGAACCGCGAGCTCCTGATCGACCACATCAACCACATCGTCCATGACGTCGACTGCCGCAACGATGCCGGCCGGCGGATCCGTATGATCGAGCACGTCGCGGTCGCGTCGGATTCCTACGTGAACGGCATGCCGACCCCGAGCACCTGGCTGAACGTGCGCGGCTTCAACGATCGCGACCGCTGGATGGACCTAGCGGAACGCATGATCCGCCGGCACGGCTACTCGGATTCCGATATCCGGCGGGTGTTCGGCGCCAACCTGATGCGGGTGTACCGGGCGGCGCTGCCCGGGCTGACCCGGCCGGAACTGCCGCTGGACGTCGGCAACGTCGAGCCGGTGCTGCCGCGCGCGCCGCGGATCGCCTGGTCGCGGCCGCAGGCCCAGAGGGTCGCGCCGGCGAACGCCTACTACGTCTACCTGTATCGCCGCGACGCCGCCGGGAACCGCGTGTTCATGACGGTCCTGCCGGCGGCCAACCAGCTCCAGTCGCAGTTGCCGCGTCTGCGGGCCAACGGCCGCTACAGCCTGTTCGTGCGGGCGACCAACGGGGTGCAGCGGGTCAACTCGACCTGGTTCGACTTCCGGGTCCGGGGGTAGCTGACGGCTTCGAAGGTGCTTTCGGCCGCTTCTTGCCGCCGCCGAGGTCTTCAGCCTCGGCGGCGGTGGCCAGGACCGCGGCGACTTTCCTCAGAGATAGATCAGCAGGGCGCCGACGATGATCACGGCGTTCCAGAACAGCATGTCGACCAGGGTACGGATCATCGACCGGTCGTCCCCTTCCATGACGCCGGCGGCGTCGCAGACGAGGTTGCCGGGCATTAGGAACAGTGTCGTTGCGAGCTTCATGACAGGTCGCCTTAAAAATGTATGTGAAATACATCTTATGGCGCGAAGTCGGCGAAGCAACTCCGACGACGCAGGTTTTACCGGAATGACATGCGGCGGATGCGCACACGCCCGGGGTTCGCAGAGGTGGCTTCGGAGCGGTTCGACCCTTATATGAAGGGCCTCGCCCACCGCCGGAGTTCCCATGGCCCGCCCGCCGTCCCGCACCGCTCCGCCCGGCCAGCAGGCTCCCGGCGACCTGAACACGCTGAAGACCCTGGCGCCGTATCTGTGGCCGAAGGGCGAGCCGATGATGCGGGCGCGCGTGGTAATCGCGCTGTCGATGCTGGCGGCGGCGAAGGGCGCCACGGTCTACGTGCCGATCCTCTACAAGAAGGCGGTCGACCTGGTGTCGGGCGGGCCGGGCTTCGCGGCGTCGGCGCTGATCGCCCTGGTGGTAGCCTACGGCCTGGTGCGGGTCGCCCAGCAGGCGTTCGCCGAGCTGCGCGAGTTCTTCTTCGCGCGGGTCGCGCAGCGCTCGATCCGCAAGGTCGCGCTGAGGACCTTCCGGCACCTGCACGCGCTGTCGCTGCGCTTCCACCTGGACCGCCAGACCGGCGGCCTGTCGCGGGCCATCGAGCGCGGCACCAAGGGCATCGAGTTCCTGCTGAACTTCATGCTGTTCAACATCCTGCCGACCATGCTCGAGATCGTGCTGGTCTGCGGGATCCTCTGGTACCTGTTCGACGTCTGGTATGCGCTGGTCACCTTCGTGACCATCGCCGGCTACATCACCTTCACCATGTCGGTGACCGAGTGGCGCCTCAAGCACCGCCGCGAGATGAACGCCCAGGACCAGAAGGCCAATACCCGGGCGATCGACAGCCTGCTGAACTACGAGACCGTCAAGTACTTCGGCAACGAGGAGCACGAGGCCCGGCGCTACGATTCCAGCCTGGAGCGCTACGAGGACGCGGCGGTGCGCTCGCGCACCTCGCTGTCGCTGCTGAACATCGGGCAGGGCGCGATCATCGCGGTCGGGCTGACCGGCATCATGACTATGGCCGGGCTCGGCGTGCAGGCCGGCACCATGACCACCGGCGACTTCGTGCTGGTGAACACCTACCTGATGCAGCTCTACCTGCCGCTCAACTTCCTCGGCTTCGTATACCGCGAGATCAAGCAGTCGCTGGCGGACATGGAGGCGATGTTCCGGCTGTTGCGCGAGAGCCGCGAGATCGCCGACGCGCCGGACGCCCCGGACCTGCCGGCGGGTCCCGGGCGGGTCGAGTTCGACGACGTGCGCTTCGCCTACCGGGAGGACCGGCAGATCCTCAAGGGCGTGTCGTTCACGGTGGAGCCGGGGGCGACGGTTGCGATCGTCGGGCCGAGCGGAGCCGGCAAGTCGACGATCTCGCGGCTGCTGTTCCGATTCTACGATGCCACCGGCGGCGCGGTCCGGATCGACGGCGCCGACATCCGCACGGTCACCCAGTCGAGCGTGCGGGCGGCGCTCGGCATCGTCCCGCAGGACACCGTGCTGTTCAACGACACGATCTTCTACAACATCGCCTACGGGAAACCGGGAGCCAGCCCGGCCGAGGTCGAGGCGGCCGCCCGCCACGCCCGCATCCACGACTTCGTCATGGGGCTGCCGGACGGCTACGAGACCATGGTCGGCGAGCGCGGGCTGAAGCTGTCGGGCGGCGAGAAGCAGCGCGTCGCGATCGCCCGCACCATCCTCAAGGACCCGCGGATCTTCCTGTTCGACGAGGCGACCTCGGCGCTCGACAGCCACACCGAGAAGGCGATCCAGCGCAGCCTGCGCGAGGTGTCGCGCGACCGCACCACCCTGGTGATCGCGCACCGGCTCTCGACCGTGGTCGACGCCGACCAGATCCTGGTGCTGGAGGCCGGCGAGGTGGTCGAGCGCGGCAGCTACGCCGAGCTGATGGCCCGCGACGGCGTGTTCGCCGCGATGTGGCGCCGCCAGCAGGAGATCGGCGCCGAGAACGACGAGCGCGGCCCGACCGCCGAGGCGCTGGCGCTGTCGGCGGGGTAGATGCAACCCGCCACCTCTGTCGCCCTGAGGTGCCCCGCGAATGCGGGGCCGCGAAGGGCCGGCCGGCATTACGCGGGTGGCCAGCAGGCCCTTCGCGGTTCGCTTCGCTCACACCTCAGGGCGACAGTGTTTCGGTGAAGAGGGCTTGCCGCCGCCGCCATGCTGGTGTCGAGTCCGGGCAATCAATCCACCAGGGGAGAAATCGTCATGAAGATCGGATTCGTCGGCCTCGGGATCATGGGCAAGCCGATGGCGATCAACCTGATCAACGGCGGCCACGAACTGCACGTCTACAGCCTCTCCGGTGTCCCGGAGGAGGTCGTGAAGGCGGGCGCCATCGTCGAGGCCGACAGCACCGCGGTCGCTGCGGCGAGCGAGATCGTCGTCCTCATGGTGCCGGACACCCCGCACGTCGAGGCTGCGCTGTTCGGCGAGGGCGGCGTCGCGGCCGGCCTGAAGAAGGGCTCGGTGGTGATCGACATGAGCTCGATCTCGCCGATCGCCACCAAGGAGTTCGCCAAGAAGATCAACGACCTCGGCAGCGACTACCTGGACGCGCCGGTGTCCGGCGGCGAGGTCGGCGCCCAGCAGGCGACCCTGACCATCATGGTCGGCGGGCCGCAGGCGGCGTTCGACCGGGCCAAGCCGCTGTTCGAGCTGATGGGCAAGAACATCACCCTGGTCGGCGGCAACGGCGACGGCCAGACCTGCAAGGTCGCCAACCAGATCATCGTCGGCCTGACCATCGAGGCGGTCGGCGAGGCCCTGCTGTTCGCCTCCAAGGCCGGCGCCGATCCGGCCAAGGTGCGCGACGCGCTGATGGGCGGCTTCGCCTCGTCGCGGATCCTGGAGCTGCACGGCAAGCGCATGATCGACCGCAACTTCGACCCGGGCTTCCGGATCGAGCTGCACCAGAAGGACCTCGGCCTGGCGCTGGCCGGCGCCCGCCAGCTCGGCATGAGCCTGCCGAACACCGCGACCACCCAGGAGCTGATGAACGCCATGGCGGCGCGCGGCGGCTCGAAGAAGGACCACTCGGCGCTGGTGCAGGCGCTGGAACTGATGGCCGACCACCAGATCGGGCAGCCGAAGAAGTAGCGGCCGACGACCCGGGCAGACGCGGAAAGCGTGGATTCCGGAGTCCGCTGCGCGGCTCCGGAATGACGAGGAGGGGGAGGAGGCGCTCTTCTCTCTCTTTCGTCATCCCGGAGGGGCCGCGTCAGCGGCCGGCTCCGGGATCCACCCGCCGCCTCGGCATCGCAGCCATGCCCCCGCAAGCCTCGATTTCGCGGCCGTCTTGGTCCATATGAGGGGCAAATGCGGACCAGGAGGAAGTGGCGGCATGGATACCGGCATCGCGACGGAAGGCGGCGTCATCGAGGGCGACATTAGCCGCCTGGAGATTCTCAAGGCGCTGGAGCGCAAGGTGCTCTGGCACGCCATGTGGACCATCCACAACGCCAACCACGTACGCGAGAGCCGGGACCACCTGAAGGTCGGCGGCCACCAGGCGTCCTGCGCCTCGGTCGCCACCCTGATGACGGCGCTGTACTTCGACGTGATGCGCCCGCAGGACCGGATCGCGGTCAAGCCGCACGCCAGCCCGGTGTTCCACGCCATCCAGTACATGATGGGCCGGCAGAGCCGCGACGCGCTGGAGCGCTTCCGGGCCTATGGCGGCGCCCAGTCCTACCCGTCGCGCACCAAGGACAGCGACGAGGTCGACTTCTCGACCGGGTCGGTCGGCCTCGGCGTGGCGATGACGCTGTTCGCCTCGATGGTCCAGGACTACGTCCAGCTCCACAACCTGGTGCAGGACCCGGAGGTGACCGCCCAGGGCCTCGGTCGGATGATCTCGATCGTCGGCGACGCCGAGCTCGACGAGGGCAACATCTACGAGGCCATGCTGGAGGGCTGGAAGTACGACGTCCGGAACCTCTGGTGGATCATCGACTACAACCGCCAGAGCCTGGACGGGGTCGTGTCGGACGGCCTGTTCCGCAAGATCCAGGAGTTCTTCAAGACCGTCGACTGGCAGGTCGTGACCCTGAAGTACGGCAAGAAGCTGGAGCGCCAGTTCGCGCGCACCGGCGGCGACGTGCTGGAGAAGTGGATCGACGACTGCCCGAACGGCCTGTACTCGGCGCTGACCTTCAAGGGCCAGTCCGGCGAGCCGGGCGTGTGGCGTGAGCGCCTGAAGCTCGACCTCAAGGGCGTCGCCGGGATCAAGGACATCCTGGAGGACCACGACGACCGCGACCTGCACCAGCTCATGACCAACCTGGCGGGCCAGGACATGGAGTCGGTGCTGGAGGCGTTCCACTCGGTCGAGGACGACCGGCCGCACTGCTTCATCGCCTACACGGTCAAGGGCTACGGCACGCCGCTCGCAGGCCACAAGGACAACCACGCCGGCCTGATGACGCCGGAGCAGATGGCCCGGTTCAAGGCCGAGCACGGCATCGCCGACGGCAAGGAGTGGGAGCTGTTCGAGCAGGCCGGCCTGCCGGCCGAGCGCCTTAAGAAGTACGTGCAGGGCGTGGCGTTCAACGCCCCCGGTTCGCGCATCCATTCGGCCCCGAAGGTCGAGCTGCCGGATGCGCTGAAGCTGCGCACCAGCAAGACCACGTCGACCCAGCAGGCGTTCGGTGCGGTGCTGCACGAGCTGTCGCGCGGCAACTCGGCGCTGGCCTCGCGGATCGTCACGACCTCGCCGGACGTGACGGTGTCGACCAACCTCGGGCCCTGGGTGAATCAGCGCGGCATCTTCTCGCTGGACGTCCGCAACGACGTGTTCCGCGACGAGGAGGTGGCGTCGGCCCAGAAATGGATGCGCCACGGCGGCGGCCAGCATTTCGAGCTCGGCATCGCCGAGAGCAATCTGTTCCTGATGCTGGGCGCGCTCGGCCTGTCCGGGCCGCTGTTCGGCACCCGGCTGCTGCCGGTCGGCACGCTGTACGACCCGTTCATCCAGCGCGGCCTCGATAGCCTGAACTACGCCTGCTACCAGGGCGCGCGGTTCATGGTGGTGGCGACGCCGTCCGGCATCACGCTGGCGCCGGAAGGCGGGGCGCACCAGTCGATCTCGACGCCGCTGATCGGCCTCGGCCAGCCGGGCCTCGCCAGCTTCGAGCCGGCCTATGTGGACGAACTGGCGGCGATCATGCGCTGGGGCTTCGAGTACATGCAGGCGGACGACGGTGGGTCGGTGTACCTGCGGCTGTCGACTCGCGCGCTCGAGCAGCCGGACCGCACGCTATCCGAGGAGCAGACCGCCGACCTGCTGGCCGGCGCCTACTGGCAGGTCGAGCCGGCGCCGGGCGCCGAGCTGGCGATCGTGTACAGCGGCCCGGTGGTGTCGGAAGTGCAGGCGGCCTTCGCCGAGCTGGTCGAGGACGTGCCCGGCCTCGGCATCCTGGCGGTGCCGTCGAACGACCGGCTGTACCACGACTGGCAGCGCCGGCTGCGCAAGACCAACGGCGCCGGGTCCAGCCATGTCGAGCGCCTGCTGTCGCGGCTGTCGCCCCGGGCCGGCCTGGTGACCGTGCAGGACGGGCACCCGGCGGCGCTGAGCTGGATCGGCTCGGCCACCGGGCGGCGGTTGTACCCGCTCGGCGTCGCGTCGTTCGGCCAGTCCGGCG
>Ga0070728_10002966_pt1 | contig 19773 bp, 14 predicted proteins | sample tdDd471_FD_66723 | JGI IMG/M metagenome (GOLD analysis project Ga0070728, IMG submission 66723) | Marine sediment microbial communities from the Atlantic coast under amendment with organic carbon and nitrate - tdDd47.1 | ecosystem: Environmental > Aquatic > Marine > Coastal > Sediment | place... | reverse complement strand
ATGATTTGGGGTTTTGAAAAGTATCGTCAATCAGGTCGTCTTTTGTTTTTGCTGGTGGTGATGCTGTCATTATTAGGTAACGTCTTTTATGATCCAACCTCGCTCATTATCAGTGGCATTATCATCGTCAGCTATTCTGTCCACTTTTTAATTAATGGTGACATCCGCAAAGTTGAGTTTACGTATTTTAGTATTTTAATCTGTGTGATCTTGCTCATCCCATGGTTTGAGATGCTTGTTAATAGCGTAACCTCGTCTTTTAGTAGTTTTGCTGATAACTCGATCTGGGCGCAATACCCGCGCCGGACAACGGCGGAAATACCGTCAATCATTAATACATACTTTGAGATAGTTGGTTATCCTGTCTCAATTTTTTCGCTTTTGGGCATTGTAGCGATCTTACGACTTGGTATCCGTCGTTATGTCCATTTATTGGTCATGTTAGGACTTATGCTGTTACTGACGGTTGATCTGTCACCGACTATCATGTTATCCCCGTGGCGGATGCAAGATTATCTGTATATACCACTACTGTTGATCTCATCTGTGTATGTTGCGGTATTGTTCACTCGGACAGGACGGTTGGTACGAATGGGGTTGATCTCGATACTGATTGCATTTGGTATGGCGACTATGATTGATACGCCGCCATGGAGGCAGTTAGAAGGTGGTGCAAATCAAATTGCCGACAGAGTGAATACCTTGTTAGCTCAAGACCCAACTGCCATCGTCTATGTTGAATCCGATGCGATGTTTGTAACCATGTTGTTACGCTCTCCAGAGCAGATCTGTGCCTATTGGGATCCTGTATTCCAGTGGTATCGTCAACCGATATCAGGAGACATACCCGATTGTACTTCGGCTGATTATCGTATTTCACGTAGTAACAGATCGCTCAAGCAATATCAGATTATCCAGCAGATGGACACTTATAGTTTGTATGAACGGTTACCAGATACTTAGATATTCCGAATCTACGCCATTAGAAGGTGATAAGTAATGCAATTTGACAATCCTATGCCTAGATTTGAACCAGAGATTGCCCCTAATTCTACTGAGTCCTCAGATTTGGATAACATTATTGCAGATGATATTGGGTTTCAAGAGCAACTGCGATCCCAATTCGAAAGCAACTTAAATGTCCGCTCCATGTTGCATCTGACATTCTATGCGGTGTTGTTGTTTGTATTAGTCATTATGTTTTTTGAAGTTGAGTTTGGCATCCTGAGCAATGATGGTGTAAATGGATTGATTGCATTGGTTGTGGTATTGGGTGGTGCATCGACGATTATTCGTTCCGAGATGGATGAGAAAGTTCACGATCCTAATTACGTTCCCTCTGTTTATTGGCGGTTTATCGTATTTATCTTTGTGATTGTTGGGGAAATGTTCCTGATATTACAAGTGCCTGATCTTGTTCATTTTCTCCCCATCGAAGGCATAATTGGTCTAGTTGTGTTGGTGGGGACAGTTAATTTTGCGGTATTGTGGAAATTTGCAGAAGAAGAATTTGATGACTATCTTGAACCGAAATCGTCCCACCGCACGGTAATCTCGAATTATATAGCGATGGTGATTATCTCGGTTTTATTATTTATCGTACAAGATAATCTACCTACGATTAAACCGATTACCAATGCCCTAAGCCTATTCTTGTTTTTGTTTTATAGTGGCTTGTTCTGGACATATGCCTTATTTGATCGCGAGACAATCAATACCTTATCGCGCATTAGCTTGAGTTTTCTGATTAGCATTATGATATTGCCATTATTGATGGTCTTATTAGATCGTATTGGGTTACCAATTACGTCGATGGTGATTGTGATCACTAACTTTGCATTGTGTACGGCAGGTCTGTTAGCATACAATGCTCGTCCTCGTTTCCAACGCTGGTTATATGCTGGTTAAATCAATGTGGGGCAGACCAAATCTACCCCATACAATAGATGCTATTTCCCAATTTTTGACGATTCTGTTGTTAAAGTGATTGCTTTCCGAATCATTTGATTGGTGTAACCCCATTCGTTGTCATACCAACTCATGATCTTCACTAAGTTGCCATCTACCACTCTTGTCATGCTACCATCTACCAGTGATGCAAGTGGTGATTTTATAATATCGGAAGAAACAAGGGGTTCTTCGGTATACCCAAGGATATTCTTATAGCGTTCACTTTCAGATTCTGCTTTAAACACATCATTGATTTTATCGATTGTTGTATCTGTCGATAGTACCAACACAATATCACTAATTGATCCAACTGGGATTGGTGCACGAACTGCCACACCGTCGAATTTCCCTGCTAACTCTGGATATGCTTTTGTTGCGGCAACTGCTGCTCCTGTACTGGTTGGAACAAAGTTGACGGCGGCAGTTCTACCACGGCGGTAATCTTTTTTCTCAGGTTGATCGACGATTGCCTGTGTCGCAGTATAGGCATGAATTGAAGTCATGATTGCTTTTTCGATACCAAAATGTCGATCAAGCACCTCAATTACAGGACCTACGTTATTGGTTGTACAACTGGCACATGAGATAACTTGCACCTCTTCATCAGTACGATTGACACCATGTATAAGTGTTGGCATATCCTCACTTTTAGTTGGACCGGATACGATAACATATTTTGCGCCAGCTTGAATATGTTTTCCCGCACCTGCCGAATCCGTGAATATGCCAGTGCATTCAAATACGATGTCAATATTATTTTCTTTCCAGGGTAAATTCTTAGGATCGCGTTCGCTCAAATACGCTATTTCAGTACTGCCTACGCTTATTTTGTTATCCGCATAAGATACTGATTGTTCATATTTCCCATATACGGAATCATATTGGATAAGATACGCAATATTATCCCCGTCTGCGATGTCATTGACTGCTACCAATTCTAATTCTGGTGTCTCCATGACCATCTTAAATGTAGCACGTCCGATACGTCCTAATCCGTTAATTGCAACTGTAGCCATGTTTCCTCACTTCATAATTATTGTCGTTAATCTGATAGTACTGCGGGTAAAAATAATTGGAAAGGGCTTGATGATTAAGTGATTCCACTTGGTTTCACTTGGAAGTAAACAAAATGAAAAGAAACTCAAATCACAATAAATAAAATTACGAAATCATATCAAATAGCTTCGTTTTATTGTGTGTTTATGATTGATGACTCTTGAAAACCTATTAAATACGTTGGTCGATTAGGTGAATAGCAATGTTTCTAAGTGAAACTGAACCTTTCAACCTAAAAAAATGACATTTCTTAGCGAAAAACGAAAGAAAATGAAATTGAAATGAACTAGACGGCGGAAGGATGAAACGAGTTGATGTTAATATGCCTCGATTTCTTCGACATCAATCGGTGCAGACTCTTTAACATGACGCATAACAATATGTGTTTGAATATGTTGGATGCCCTGTATTTTGGAGAAATCGCGGAGAACTAGATTTTCTAGTTGATGCCGATCCCGCACAATCACACGCATCATATAATCATATTGCCCTGTTAGATGATAACATTCCAATACTTCTGGGATGGTGTTAATATGTGTCTGAAATTCCTCAAAAATCTCATACGAATGAACTTGCATCGTGACCATGATGATACACGTTAGCTCATAACCGAGAGCAACATGATCAACTATGGTGGTGTACGCTTTAATAAGTCCTAAATTTTCTAGACGACTGATACGGGTAAATACGGCTGGTTGAGACAATCCAACCCGTCGTCCAATTTCGGTATTGGGGATACGGCTATTCTGCTGGAGTTCACGCAAAATAGCGACATCTGTTTTATCAATTTTGAATTGTCCGCGATGTTTGGTCATGATTGTTGCTTTCTGATATGGGTAAGGGATGAGGCATGAGTTAGGGAAAAGGTGTGTTTCGTGCCCCTTCCCTAAAAATCAATTTTAATACAAGAATATGGTTAGGCTTATCATCTAAGACCTAAGTCTATTCTTCTTCCATAAAATCTTCCATAAAATCTTCAACGGTGTAAATGCCATCATCGATTGCGGCTTGTAAGTCGGCAACGGTGTAACCACTCTCTACAAAATATTCATCAAATTCTTCGACACTGATAGAAGCCTCCGCAAGTATGTCCGCGATGTCTGTACCGCCTGTACTTACTTCTTCATCACTTGCAAACATATCAAAATAGGGTTCGAAGAATGACATGGTATTGATAAGATCAGCAAAGTAGATATAGTCACTATCGTCGGGACTTGGCTCATAAAACAGTGTGTAATCAATCAGATAACCGATTCCGTTTTCGGGTACAACTGTATATGCGATAACGCCATAAATACCTTGACCATCATCTGTTTCTGAATAATACGACACTTCATAACCATCATAACCGTCAATTGTCAGTTCAAAGGGTTCATAATATTCGATGGCGTAGGTATCGAGGTAGTCGAGTACGATTGGTTCCATGTCATCAAGGGTCGTTGCTTCATAAAATTCGAAGAAAACAACAACAGACTGATCAGGGCTAGCATATTCTGTACGAGTATTACCATCAGCGTCCTCGATATCTAACCGACCAGACCAGAAAAACGGATAAATCGCATTATAGCCAAAGTTGACATCTGAAATACCCCGATAAGTTGTGTCAATGCCGTCATTATCAACGACCAGTTCGACGACATCATAGAAGATATTCCCAGCTACATCAGTCATAAATACATACAAATCATAATTACCAGATTCAGCGGGAAAATAATCATAGCGGAAAGGTTCATCACCAAAGACTAATTCGATCCCACTTGGCGTTAATTGTAAATTGTTATCATCATCAAAATATCGCCAACTCGGCATGAAGGTATCTCCGAGACCGATTGTGATTTCAAAGGGTTGTCCGCCGGTTTGTGATTCATTGAGACCCCATACGCTAACAGCTTCTTGTGTATCGATGTCAAAAACGATATAAGCACTAACTTCATCACCGTTACTAAAGAGATAATCACCTGTGACAACGAATGTTTCATCATCGCCTGTGTCTAATAGCACCGTATCGACATAATTTTCACCGTCTGTAATGATCGGCATATCTACACCCCAAGTAAATTGGGTACTGGCTTCACCATCAGGAATAAGGGTTAACTCTTCGCCATCTTCGGTAATTGTTGCAGATACGAGTGATGCAGTATCAATCATATATTCTGTACCATCTTCGACCTTCAAAATGGCACTAATACTCAAGCTAACAATATCCGTCCCGACGGTATCAATAATTAGAGTAGGGGGGTGTAAGGTATTCACAACATCGTTTAATTGTACGACCTGTGAAATCGTGACACTATTTTCATGAGTAGCAGATTCGGTCACGGCTTGACTATAAAATGCTTCTAAGAACGTTGCCCAATCTTGCATATAAGGAACTTCATTGGCATAGCGGATATCAAGCCCTGCGTCGGTATACAGGCGTTGATTTGCTGGAAAGTAAATTGAGACACCGCGCGCACCATCTAAACCTGTTGCTTGATGCGACAGTATGAAATCATCCAGCGCAACAATGACAGCTTGAGCGGCGGCATTAACCTCCATATTGGTGGAGAATCGTTGCAACAATTGCATAAAGTGCATCAGATCAGTACTACCAAACCAATCCACGCTATCTGCTTGTACTTCCATAAACATTTGGGCATTATTGCGAGCGTCCCCAATCGCGCTGGTTAATTCCCCGTCCATATTTGCAATCGCAATGGATACAAACTGGCTCATTGCGATATTTAAGTCATCTATCTTGCTAAAATCTACAGCGGTCTGTCCATAAGGCTGACCAGAATATTCATACCACGATGTGTTTGTATGTGCTGTAAATATTTCATCATAGAAGCTCATATAGCCTGTAACAACCGCTTCTGCCATCGCTTTACCGTCGCTTGACGGATTGTTAACAAGAGTTTCTACAATTGGCGTGTAATACCAACCAAAACCCGGTTCAAGTTCTTCCGAGCCAGCTCCATAGTTAGCATATTCGGAAAGCATTGCAAATATTTCGTAACCACCCATTGAGCAAGTATCAAAGCCAATAAATTCGAATTTTTGCCCGATACTACTGGTAATGGTTGATAAAGCGTGTTGTAATTCGGGTACGTTCATCCCATCATGGTCTTCTGTCGATTCATCACCACCAAATCCACCAATCCATGTACCCCCATGATTCCAGAAAATAAGGGCGTATTTTTCGGCGGGATAGGTTTCTGCACCCCATAAAGCAAAATCGATCAAGGTTTGTGCGTCACCATTATTGGTTTCGCCTAAAGATTCAAGATATTTTGTACCGAGGACTAAAGCATCTAAATCGCCAAATTTTTGATTAATAATGTCAGTAATTTCACTTTGATTTGTATTTTTCTCAATCAGGAAACGACGTGATTCTGTCCAATTACCATCGGCGGCGGAGAAATCTTCGGCGCGATCAATCTGAACAACGATGTTCACATCCTCACTGCTCCCGATGATTTCCATTTCAGTTATATCAATTAGTGCATCACCTTCAAGATTGTTGTCGCCATCAATATAAATCAGAACAGTCCAAGATGCGTCCTGCGCCATGACGCTGCCCACCAGTGTCAACATGATCATAATGCACCATAACAATCCAAATCGTCGTACTATTCCATACGAATGATTGAACATACACACCCCCCATAATTCTATAAGTTATACAAGGTAAACAGATCACTCTTAATTATATGTGGAAAACTTGTTTTAGACTGCTTTTGACAGTCAACACCCTGTTGTAATTTGCGAGTTTAGATTGATGGGGAGGCTTTTAGCGGTAAATTTAATCCAATATATAAATTAAGTAAGACCGCTGATTATGTGATTTGCAATCGGGGTGAATCTCTATGAGACGCTCAAATGTGATGATTATTTGTCAATATTGGAGTCCGCTTGACGATTCAATATCATAGCAAAAACCAAACCAAAACTTATGCCAAGGGCAATACCCATGCTCATATTTCCAAGTGCGCTACCCAATGCTGCACCAATGCCTACGCCTAGTGCTATACCTGCTCCCATATTTGAATTCTTATTCTTCTTCATCAAAAAATCCCTTTTAGATTGATCGGTATTATATCGACTTAACATATAATTAGATTATCAAACTTCAACACTCAAACAACCCCACTGATTGGGGGTATAAATTGGGATGGGTTTGGTTAGTAGGGGATAAAGTTAAATCACGTTAAAATGCTTCGTCTGCGCTTTGCATCCGACGGGCTTGATCTTCCAGTTCATTAGCGAAGTTTTCGAGTGTTGTAACCCATGTTTCCATTTCGGGTAAGGTTTCATTCCATAGAGTGAAGAAACGATCTGCACGTTTACCCATCCATTGAATACCATCAACCGATTGGCGTAGTGTAGCGATTTCGGCACGGATAGTATCGGCTTCTTGACGGATACGGCTTGCCCGTTGATAGAGTTCAGCATAAGGGACTTTTACATAATCTGGCATATATTCTCTTCCTTCTACTGATAACATTGTTAATGCGTAAGGCTAATTGCTGTGTGCAATCAGTTTGTAGATTTATCAAAATCTTTGATTAACCTTCTCAACGACTTCTTTAGTATAACGCAAAAAAGAACAGTATGTTGGAAAAATTCTCTTGAGTAGTTGATTATCCCTCATACTGATCTTATCTTAACTTGCTCCGAGGCTCTTTGGTGATGACTGATCACCAATTCTTCAAACCGAGCAATTTTTCCCCCAATGGAGTTAACTCTGCGGTTGTGCCATGTTCAACTTCCCAGTTACGTGGATCGCCAATAAATGCTAATCCTTCACGGGGTAAGCGTTCTCGCCAAGATTTAATCCGCTCATTACGGAGTGCTTCATCATCTTCTTTTGCTGGAAACATGGAAATATATTGTGCGAGTCGCGGACGAGTGGAGTTGTTGCGACCCGTCCCATGAGGAAGTAGACTATGCCAAATCACAAGGTCACCTGCATTCATTTCAATCGCCTTTAGTTCAAATCCGGTAATGTCAGGTTTCCATGTGTCACGGTCGGCTGGTTGTGTCTTAACCCATTCTTCAAACTGCTGATGAAAACCCGGAACTAACTGAAGACCGCCTTGCTCTGCTGTAACATCAACCAAAGCCAGTACGCCTTGTACTTCAAATGGTAATGGGCGAATAGCTGTATCAATATCCCAGTGGACAAAACCTTGAAAATCCCAGTCCTCACGTGCTGGTGGGTTGAGATTGACACGATCAATCGTTACCCATAATTTTTCAGTCTCCCAAATATCAGCAAATGCACCGTATACACGCGGGTTCTGGCGATTATTCCATAGAGCTTGATGGTTATATAATTCCACCATCCCCGATTTGTTTAACTCCTGCATCCCATATTCGCTATGTTGTGGACGATACCATGTGTTTGGGTCATTACGATCCATTTCTGTGAATTCCCAGATAAGATCTACTACTGCATCCACATTTTCTTGAGGCACTGCATTCCGTATAATGACATATCCGTTGCTGTTCCAAAACGCTAAGTCTTCTTGTGTTAATACGTGCATTTTAGTTCCTCCTGAATAATGTTGGTGATAATGTCTAATTTTGAATAAGGTTACTATTTCTTAAAATGAAAATTAAAGACTTTTCAATAAATTGACAAATGATTAGATCGTATTTTAACTATAAATAGTAACTTGTTGTGTTGAATACGTCGAGTAACAGTGGCGAAACTTGCCAAAATAGGCGAAGATATAAATATCCTCAACCTAGATTTTCCTCAAGTACTTAAAGTGGAAATTCAGGTCGAGTGAAATTAAGTGAGTCGAAAGCAAAACTATGTCCGATACGCCATTCTCAGCCAATAATTTTAATCGCCCACCGCGTATTCATTTACCGTCGATACCGCGTGAGGAAGTCATCATCCCACCGCCACCAGCTTTACCCGAACAACGGGGACCCGGTTGGTTAATTAGTGTTATTCCCGTTCTAGGGATTGGTGTGATGGGGTTGTTTTATCTGATGCGTGCAGGTGATGGTGGCAGTGCGTTATTTGCGATTCCGTTATTTGTACTGGCACTTTTTACTATCGGTGGGACGATTCTTGCGTTCCAGTGGCGGAAGAAAGATGTCTTGCGTCGCCGTGACAAAAACATGATTGATTATATCCGCCAATTAGATCGTAAACGTGCCCGCTTGCAAGCCATTCATAATGCGCAATATGCAATTTTGCGTAACACTTTCCCCGACCCACAAGAAAATCTCACTCGTGCTCTATCTCGTAATCCGAATTTATGGGAACGTCGCCCTGAAGATACTGATTTTCTGGCGTTTCGTTTAGGATTAGGGCGGATTCCATCTGTTGTACCGATTCGACCTCCTGATCCTGATGTCGATAGCCCTGAATTGATTCGCGCCATTGATTTAACGGATACTTACCGTTGGATGGAAAACGCGCCTATATCTGCTAATTTGATTGAAGATTATTCAACAGGGTTTGCAGGTCAGCGTGAAATTGTGGTGAATACAGTACGTGCGATAATCTCGCATTTAGCGATGTCCCATACTCCTAATGATCTACAGATTCACTTGGTCGCGCCACAGTCATCTTATGATGAGTGGCGGTGGTTGGAGTGGTTGCCACATACTAGTCAGAGTCAAAGTGGAACGGGCGATTGGCTGGCGTTTGACAATAATCATATTCGTAAACTGATGGGAACACTCAGCCAGATTGTTGATGAGCGGCTGAAACAACCGAATGCAATTCAAGCACCGCATCTGTTATTAGTGATTGATGATCCACATCTGGTTGATAATGAGTCTGTCTATTCGACAATTTTGCGAGATGGCGACCAAGTCAGTGCGTCGATCATTTGTATCGTGAATCACTTCGATAATATACCGGGAGATTGTACAACGGTTGTCGATGTCAAGGATGATGGACGTTTTCGATGTTTACGGACAGGTGAAAATGCAACGGCGGTTGATGGTTATCATATTGACCAACTGGCATTAAGTTCTGCTGAGCATATTGCTCGTGCGCTATCCTCTGTGAATATGCGTGATGTGGGTGGCAGTGGACGGATTCCGCGCTATGTTGATTTTCTGGAATTATACGGTGTTAATCGTGTTGCAGAATTGCGTGATGTTTTGTCTTTTCGCTGGAATCGCCCAACCCATGAAGGACGTTTGCCGTATCCGATTCCATTGGGACGCGAAAGTTTAGCCGTTGATACTTATTTACATCTCGATGAAGAACATCACGGACCGCATGGGGTGCTGGCAGGTACAACTGGCGCAGGTAAATCTGAATTATTGCAGAGCTTAGTCACAGCGTTAGCAATCGAGCATGACCCCAATCTCGTCAATTTCTTATTGATTGACTTTAAAGGTGGGAGTTCATTTCAGGTTTTTGCTGACTTACCGCACACGGTTGGTATGGTGACAAATCTCAATCCTGTATTAGTTGAGCGCGCACTAGAAGCCCTCAAGTCGGAAATTCATTCCCGTCAGCAATTTTTGAAGAAGACAGGGATGCGCGATAGTGTGCAATATCACCGCTTCTATTCGCGGACACCTCAAGATATCAGACAACCCACTTATCAGGCGATGCCACACCTCTTTATTATTGTGGATGAATTCTCGCAATTAGCAAAAGATATGCCCGATTTTCTACATGAGTTGGTGCGTATTGCTCAGGTTGGGCGGAGTTTGGGCTTACACCTGATACTCGGTACACAAAGCCCGATGGATGTCATTACCGATGAGATGAATGCCAATTTGCAATTTAGAATATGCTTGCGTGTGCAGAATATCGAATCCAGTCGGGCGATGTTGCGTCGCCCTGATGCAGCGTATCTGCCAGCAGGTTGGGCAGGTCGTGGTTATTTCCAAGTCGGTGAGCGCGGTGTCTATAAGCAATTTCAGACTGCATATGTCGGCGCAGATTATGGACAAATTGACCACCATCATGAGCCACTAGTGCTGGAGTTACTTACTGAAAATGGTGAAATTATTAACCTCTTGCCAGATGCCGAACCATCACAATCCGATATACTCGGTGACGAACCCTATACGATTGCTCATGCCATTACAGAGACCATCATCGCATATAGTGAGCGTAATAACATACGAAAGCGTCCACAATTACTGCTACCGCCTTTGTTATCCCAGATCACTTTAGCCGAGCCATTTTCACATGCCAATATAGCAGGATGGAATGGGCAGACATGGCAACATGCTGGACACGATCATAATGGCAATCCGATTCAGTTGGGGAGTGCGCCGATTGGGATGATTGATGATGTCTATACCCAGAAACAATATCCATTCTGGGTACACTTGAACACAAGCCAGCAAAGCGATGGACGCAATGGACATGTGCTGATAATGGGGGGACCGGGCACAGGTAAAACCAACACCTTGAGGACGTTAGCCCTCAGCCAAGCCTTATTACATTCACCAGACCGCTTGCATATGTATTTCTTGAGCTTTACGGGAAGTGGATTGAATGACTTGGGGATGTTGCCTCATGCGGAAGATGTGGTACATGGTATCGAAACAGAACGGGTGCGTCGTCTATTTGGACGATTGCTGACGGTATTAAATGAACGCCAAGCAGGGCACGCCTCAACTTATTTACCGACGATTGTCCTCTGTGTTGACCAGTACGAACAATTGCGTGATACCTACTATGAACAACATATGCAAGACTTTGAACGTCTCATAAATGAAGGGCGCGCGGTTGGGATTTATATCGTGATTACCGCGAATTCAATCACCTCGATTCCTGATCGGTTGCGCTCGATGATTCAGCAACGGATTGCATTGCAACTCGGTAACCCAACTGATTATCTAATTGCGATTGGCAACATCAATATGCACGAAGATGGAGTCTTACCAAAGGGACGCGGTTGGATATACAACAGTCCTCCATTGATCTGTCAGATTAGCTTACCTGTACGCCAGCATGTCGTTGACAATGAAGATTTATCACGCGTAACAGCCGATATGATCTACGAATTACGCCGTGCTTCACGCGGAGGACCTTCGCCATTACGTGAGCTGCCACCAAAAATTCCGTTGGATACTTTGCCCTTAGCTGATCCATCCGAGCGATTATTGACGATTATTGGACGTGCTGATGATGATTATCTCACACCTTTTGCATTAGACTGGATGGAGCAAGGACCGCATTTTCTGGTGACAGGTCCACCGGGGACAGGTAAAACGAACTTGCTGTATTCAGTTGTATTATCGGCGGCGCAACAGCTGCCCCCTGATAAATTGCGAATTGTACTAGTGGATTTCACCGGACGCAGTTTACGTGAGATCGGCAACTTAAAACATGTGGTGACGCGCGTTACCGATATGATGGGGCTAGAAACGCAACTGAATCGCCTTAATCGGGAGATGAACGCCCTCTATCAACAGTGGCATGATGACGACATCACCGATGATATTCCGCGTACAGTCGTGATTATGGATGATTATGAAGTGATTAGTGATGCCCTCACCAATAATTATGAGATGCTCGGACAGTTGCGTGACCATGTGCGCTTACACAGTGAACTTGGTTTACATTTCTGGGTAGCTGGATATTTAGACCGCATAGGTGACCCCTTCATCAAACAGTTATTATTGCGTCGATCGGGTTTTGGGATGAGTGTTAAAGATAGCTTACATAACCTCAATATCCGTACATCAGGGCTGACAAACGATACCATGCCAGCAGGGCGCGCTTTTTATGCCCAACATAATACGGTGACTGTCTTACAAACTGCGTTAGTGGATAATCCGCAGGTGCTTGTGAATCGCATTAATCTGCAACTCTGGGGAAATTATTCATCCGCGACATGGGGACATATTGCAGGGGATACCTCACGCAAAGGAGAACCTGTCACACAAGATAATATACCAACAGATGACAAGAGTGGCGGTGAACTCGACATTGATACCGACGGATTGATTGAGGACTTGTTAGGAGATTGACCGTCTCCAGATCACAAACTTACTTATCAATGCCAAACTTTTCTTGTATCGCAAAATGTGATAATATCCTAAAATATTTATAGAACATTATTTCTAAATGGGGGTGTGATATGGCGAAACAAGTTGAAATTTCAACTGTAGCAGATGGTTTAAAAGCATGTTTAATTGAAACATTTGAATCGGTCATGGGGATTTACCTCGACAAAGGCACATCATTATTTGAGACACTGGCTGAAATTTCGGCAGAACAAGCCTCTCAGCCGATGGGAAATTGTGCAACCATTGCCGCTCATGTTGAGCATGTCACTTATTATTTACAGGTGATTGAAGATCGGATGTTTAACCGAGACCTGAGTTATGTCAAATGGGATACGATTTGGGAGACCATTTCTACTGTGTCAGGTGACGAATGGGATACGATTCAGGCGAACCTCAAAACAACTTATGAGCGGGTTAAAGGACATTTTGATAACGCTGAATCATGGGACGGTGACCATGAATTATCGTGTGTGTTTGGCATGATTATCCATAGTGCACATCATCTAGGAGAAATTCGTCAAATGATGTGCCATTTAAAATGATAATGCTAGATCTATGACCTATTTGTATCCGTAAATTGTTGATTACTTACTCTAACCTGCCTCTTATTAAGTTGCAGACAACAAGGATAAATACGCTTTATGAATCAACCCTCTTTAAATCAAAGTGAAGTATCAACGATTCTTCAGGAAACTGCTTTGTTTAACAATCTGAATGCAGAAGAATTGAACCGCTTATTACCTAATTTTGCTCAGATTACTTTATCGAAAGGTGATGTTCTGATCGAAGAAAATTCGATTGGCAATAGCATGTACATTGTCTTAAACGGTAGCCTTGATGTAAGTAGTAAGAATGCAGGTGGGGTTATCAATACAATAGGCGCAGGCGAAATTGTTGGGGAACTGGCATTACTTACTGAACAACCGCGTATTGCAACTGTAACAGCGACTACGGATACACAACTATTGGAGTGTTCTCGCCATAATTTAGAAAATATTCTAGAGAAATATCCTGATCTGGTCGATAAGTTTTCGGATGTAATTTTGCCGCGCATTCGTAGTGTGTACTTGATGGAGGTCTTAACATCTTTGATAGGGGAGATTACTGTTGAGGAATTAAATGCCTTTCAGAATCGGACGGAATGGGTACATCTTAAACGTGGTGACGTATTGTTTTCGGAAGGTGACCATCAGCGCGAAATGTATATTGTGGTCAAAGGGCGGTTGCGGGTCTTGTCTCCAGATGATAAGCAGACTTCAATAGGTGAGGTTCGGGCAGGTGAAACAGTCGGCGAATTGAGTTTATTGAGCGATGAGCCTCACACCGCGACTGTTGTTGCGATTCGGGATTGTTATGTTGTCCGTGTCGATGAAGGAGATTATTTATGGCTGGCGGAAAAACATCCTCATATTTCGGCTGAAATTGCGGGAATTATCATTAAACGTCAACAAGAAATTATTCAACGTATTAAAACTAGACGTGAACAATCGATTACCTTTGCCATCGTGCCATTACAAGATGATTTGGATATACAGACGTTTACTAGTGAATTGCAAGCGTACATTCAGCCCTTTGGGACAACGCAGACATTAGATAGTAAGCAATTTGATGCTTTATATGGTTATGCGGGTGCTTCATCTTTAGCAACTGACCACCCGATCCATATCATGGTAACCAGTTGGATGAATCAGTTGGAACAGGATAACCGTTATGTCTTGTATGTTACAGATTCAAGCATGTCGCAATGGACGCAACGTTGTATCGAACAAGCAGATCGGATCTTATTTGTAGGATCGGCAACAGCATCCCATGTTCTGCAACCAGTCGAAGAAGCGATTTCTAAACAATATCCACAAGTTCGTACCGAATTGATTTTATTGCATCCTGAGTCTACAACACTTCCATCAGGGACAGCGGATTGGCTAGATGTGCGGACGGTGTATACTCATCATCACATTCGCTTAAATGATGCATCTCATATACGACGGACTGCACGACGTTTGACGGGTCATGCAACAGGACTTGTATTTGGTGGTGGTGGCGCACGGGGATTTGCTCATCTTGGAGCAATTCATGCCTTTGAAGAAGAAGATGTTGCTGTTGATATGATTGGTGGGACGAGTATTGGTGCATTAATCGCGGCGGCTTATGCCTTAACAGGGGCATATGCGGAAATGTATAACCTTGCCCAAAAGATTTCTAACTCGAAGTCGATCTTTGATTATACCTTCCCGATGGTTGCAATCATGAACTCAAAGAAGGTTAGTAAGCTATTGGAAACCACTTATGGCGAGACATTTATAGAAGATCTATGGACACCATTTTTTTGTATTGCTAGCAATCTTTCTAAAGCCGAGATAGTGATTAGTACACGGGGTAAATTGCATAAGGCTTTACGAGCGAGTATATCGATACCGGGGGTTTTTTCGCCTGTGATTCGTGATGGTGATATTATTATTGATGGTGGTGTGATGAATAATTTTCCAATTGATATTATGGAAAAGTGGTGCGAGGGCGGGACATTGATCGGCTTAACATCACAATCAGAGCGTCCGACAAGTTCAAAACGAGCTTTTCATATTGAGGATGGTATATCAGGATGGAAGATTTTACTCAATCGCTTAAATCCATTTTCGAAAAATATTAAAGTTCCATTGTTGCCGATTACATTCCTTAAGACTTTAGAAATCAACACACTAGAAAAACAGCGCACCTATCATCACATTGCCGATTTTATTCTGAATACTGATGTTCATGAATTTGGATTGCTAGCGTTTGACGATTATGACAAGATTACACAAAAGGGATATGAGCACTCCTTACCTTTAATTCAAGATTGGTTAAAAACACAACCCGACTATGTTACAGTAGGCAATAATTAGAAGGCGGATACGCTATGTTACGGATAATTGAAAATTCATTAATGAGTGATAGCTATACCCTGTCGATGGCGGAAACTCGGCTAGGGATGCTTATACCATCTGATCCGAATGATTCAATCGACGTATTGCGTCAACAATTTGCAGAACAGGGATACTTGTGGCTGAAAGGTCTTTTACACCGTGAGCATGTGTTAGCATTTCGGCAGCGATATTTTGAGGCTCTCGCACATACAGGTTTGCTCAAAACAGGGACTTTAGCTGTTGATGGTGTCTACAGCTACGGTGATGTGAATCAGCAACAAGTGCGTCGTGTTCAGTCAGAATTGGTGCGCTCGGCGGCATACGAAGCATTTTGCTTGACGGATGCTATCTGGCAATTTTATGAACGCTTACTGGGGGATACGGTCTATCTGCATAAGCGTAAATTGGTACGGCATATCCCACCACAAACGGCGATTGCCACAGGTGCACATTATGACCTTGTGTACCTACGAGGCGGAACAGACAGTGTGTGTTCGAGTTGGATTCCGATAGGCGATATTCCCATCGAGATGGGTGGACTGGTCTATTTGGAAAACTCACATCACATCGGACGCGAGATGGAAGCCGAATTTTCCCGTAAAGCCACGGATTTACCGCGTGACGAACAAATCAGCGCATATAACAAATATATGGATAAGTCGGGCTGGCTGACAAAAGATTTGCCAAGTCTTGCAGATCGTACCGATTCACGTTGGCTAATGGCAGATTATGAAGCAGGGGATATGGTGATTCACGGTGCATATACCATTCATGCCTCGACCAACAACACTGATAAACAAGGACGAATCCGCTTATCAACAGACATCCGTTATCAACGTCTACGTGAAGAAATTGACGCGCGTTGGAATAATCATTGGTCACTGGATGATATGCTTTAGATTTTTCTTACTATGAATAAGTCGGTAACGTTACATAACACAAGCGAATGAGGAGACATCAATGGCAAAATTTAAGCAGAAAGATACGCTCAATCCCCGTAAAGTCACGGAATTTGTTCTAGCGGCACACCATGATATGGAACGTGTTCAAGAAATGGTGGAAGAAGATGCGCGAGTTGTTAATGCGACATTGGATATGGGAAATGGGGATTGGGAATCTGCTCTTGATGCCTCTGCCCATATGGGACGTAAAGATATCGCGCTCTACCTGATTGAAAACGGCGCGCGATTAGATTTCATCTATTTGATGGCGATGTTAGATGAAGTCGAGATTGTGAAGTCCATCCTCACTGCCTTTCCAATGGCAAAAGATGCAAAGGGTGTACATGGTTTTCCGCTACGGCATTTCGCGGAATTTGGGAAAGCTGAGCGTGTTCTCGCTTATCTCGATACCCTCGATTGACATTAACATAGTTGATGGTTAAACAAGTAACTTCTCACATGTGCTTATGAAGTAACTCATCTAATATTAATCTGTAGCTATAATAATTACGGATGAAATTACTATATCCAATTAGTAAGTGTGCCAAAAAGTGAGGAGCTACGATGAAAAATCATACTCAAAGTACAAGTATTTCACGCCGTGATCTGTTAAAAGGTTTAAGTGTCAGTGCATTAGGCATGGCATTTTTGCAAAGTAATTCTACAAGGATCATCGCACAGGACGAGATGATGGGGTTGCCACTCCCTGCAAAGTATTATGGCTTTACTGTTGGTGATTTCCAGATGATGGTGATTAGCGATGCAAGTGTCTCGTTGCCTGCTCCGATTATGGGGGCGAATGTCGATGAGGCAGATGTCACTGCGTTTATGGACAATAAAAAATTGTTAAGTGCAGAAGGCACAATCCCCAATATTATCGATATTCTTGTTTTAAATACTGGCGATGATTTGATTTTATTCGATACGGGTCTGGGCTCAAGTAATCAGTTACATTCAACATTAGGAGCGGTTGGCATCCATCCCGAAGATGTGACCAAAGTGATTATTTCTCATCAGCATGGTGACCATGTTGGAGGGCTTTCCAGCGAGGAAAATGGTTTGACCTATCCGAATGCTGAGGTCTTCTTCTCACAAGCTGAATTCGACTCTATGGAAGCCGATAATAGTGCACTCGTAAAGTTACAACCTGCGATAGATGCCGATATGGTCACATTCTATAATGATGGAGATTCGATTGTTGGTGGTGTTACCGCGATGGCGGCACATGGACACACGCCGGGGCATATGGCATTTATGATTGAGTCTAATGGCGAAGTGCTGATGAATGCAGTCGATTCCGCAATTAATGTTTATAGTGGCACACAACACCCTGATTGGCATGTACGATTTGATTCGATCCCTGATATGGCAGTAGAAAACCGTAAGCGGGTTTTTGCGATGTCATCGGATGACAACATACGTCTATTTGGATACCATTTCCCATTCCCCGGCATTGGCTATGCAGTCCGCCAAGGAGATGCTGATGAATGGTTATGGACTCCTACCTCGTATTAATCTAAGCACTCTATTTAAGAATGGGTCACTTATTCTAATTAAGTGCCCGTTCTTTACCTTGTACAGCTACTGTTTTGTCCCTTTATTCCTAAGCAGATTCTAATTCTGTAACCTGATAGTGTGCCATGATATTCGGTAGCAAATATTCGTCAAAGGCGCGATCTATGCCATACTGCGGTTGCCAATCCCAATCAATTCGTGCACGATCATCATTGATGTTATGAGGCCATGTATCAACGATGGCTTGTCGTCCGGTATGAGGTTGAAATGTAACGGTCAAATTGGGAAAGGTGTGTTGTAGGCGTGTGGCAAAATCTTGTGCGGAGAGGCTAAAGCTGGTGACGTTATAAGTTCGTCGGGTGAGCCGAGTTCGTGGGGCTTCCGCAAGTTGAATCAGTGCTTGTATCGCGTCAGGCATCATCATAAAGGGTATGGTTGTGTCAGCGCGTACAAAACATTCATAATTATTACCTTGTACAGCGGCATGAATCATCTCTGGCGCATAATCGCTTGTTCCACCCGATGGGATTGTAAATGCACTAATAATACCGGGAAAGCGGACACACCGAAAATCTATCGTATGATGTGGGGTGGTATTCAGTTGTTGATAGTTGTCGCTGTAATACCGTCCAAGATGCTCGCAGTACAATTTATTGACACCATACATTGTTGTCGGATTTAAGAAGCTATCTTCATCAACCATGGTATGTGCTTGCTTTGTGGCAAGATCAGGTAAACCATATACTGCAATTGAACTCGGATAGATAAATTTGACGGTATGATCTTCTTTGTTTGCCATCTGGAGCAGATTGACAGTTCCTTGTACATTAACTTGATGGGCGAGTTCAGGATATTTTTCGCTAGTTGTGGAAAGCAATGCCGCCAAATGATAAATCGTATCAATGCTGTATCGTGCTTGTAGGTCGTCTAACATGTTGGTATCCAGAATATCCCCAACAAGTGATTCCGCCACAAATGGGAGTAAGTCTGCATCCAATGGTTTTAGATCAAGTGCAATGATAGCTGGTGTATTCGGTTGACTGGCAAGATAACGGATGAGTCCGTGTCCTATTTCGCCAGTTGCCCCTGTAATGAGAATAATCGGTTGTTTAGTCATCATTGCACCCCTTGTTAAATTAAGTTCATGCGTTTGCCGACGGTCTCGAAGATGCTTAAGGCTTCTTCCAAATCGGCGGTTGAATGGACAGCTGAGTTCATCACACGGATACGGGCTTTGCCTTTGGGAACGGTTGGAAAACCAATCGCCATTGCAAAGACACCCTCTTCAAAGAGTTGCTTACTGAATGCTTGCGCGACTTCGGCTTCACCTAACATCACAGGTACAATGGGGGTTGCCGAATCACCTGTATCAAAACCGAGTTTTTCGAGTTCTGTCTGGAAGAATTTACCATTTG
>Ga0070728_10002965_pt1 | contig 19777 bp, 16 predicted proteins | sample tdDd471_FD_66723 | JGI IMG/M metagenome (GOLD analysis project Ga0070728, IMG submission 66723) | Marine sediment microbial communities from the Atlantic coast under amendment with organic carbon and nitrate - tdDd47.1 | ecosystem: Environmental > Aquatic > Marine > Coastal > Sediment | place... | reverse complement strand
ATCCGACTGCAAACTGCTAACCGCGAACTGTAGACCCCGCCGGCCCTCCCCCCGCCCCCTCCCATTCGTTTCCCCCGCAGCCGGTCGTCGCTATATTGCTCGCTATGGCAGAAGCAGTCCTCAACGTCTCCCTCCCCCGCTGCGAGCATCTCGCGTCCGGCAAGGTCCGGGAATTGTTTGCCGCCGGCGATGGGATCGTGCTCGTCTCGACCGACCGCGTTTCGGCGTTCGACGTGATCATGAACCAGGGCATTCCGGGCCGCGGTATCGTGCTGACCCGGCTCTCGCAGTTCTGGTTTGATCGCTTCGAGTCGCTGATTCCGCACCATCTCATCTCCACCGACCTCGACGCGATGCCGGAAGAGGCTCGCGACGACGCGGAGAAGATGCGCGGCCGCACGATGTTCGCGCATCGTCTCGAGATCGTTCCGGTCGAGTGCGTCGTGCGCGGCTATCTCGCCGGCTCGGGTTGGAAGGAATACCAGGAGTCGCAGAGCGTCTGCGGCGTGCCGCTCCCGGCCGGCCTGCAGAACAGCAGCAAGCTGCCGGAGCCGATCTTCACGCCCACCACAAAGGCGGCGACCGGGCACGACATGCCGATGACGTTCGCCGAGGTCGAGGCGCTGCTCGGCGCGGATCGCGCCCACGAACTGCGCAAGGTTTCCCTTGAGATCTATCAGGCCGGCGCCGACTACGCCGCCACTCGCGGAATTCTGTTGGCCGACACCAAGTTCGAGTTCGGCACCAAGCAGGACGGCACGCTCGTTCTTGCCGACGAGGTGCTCACGCCCGACTCCAGCCGCTACTGGGACGCTGCGACCTACGAGCCCGGCCGTTCGCAGGACAGCTTCGACAAGCAGATCATCCGCGACTGGCTCGAAACGACCGACTGGAACAAGCAGCCGCCCCCGCCGACGATTCCCGAGGAGATCCTCGCGAAGGCCTCGGCCCGCTATCAGGAAATCGCCGACCGCTTGATGCGGTAAAGGAGCACCGACATGGCTAACCCCGTCATCGGATTCGTCCTCGGGTCGAAGAACGACCTTCCCCAACTCGAGCGCGCGCAGGCCTTCCTCGAGAAGATCGGCGTGCCGTACGAGATTCGCATCATGTCGGCGCACCGCACGCCCGCGGAGGCGCACGATTACGCCTCGACCGCCCACACCAAGGGACTGAAGGTCCTGATCGGTATGGCCGGCGTCGCCGCGCATCTCGCCGGCGTTCTTTCGGCGGTGGCCAAGGTCCCGGTCCTCGGCGTCCCCGCTGCGGGCGGTGCGCTCAACGGCCTGGACGCGCTGCTGGCGACCGTGCAGATGCCGGGTGGCGTGCCGGTGGCGACCTTCGCGATCGGCAAGTCCGGCGCGCAGAACGCGGCCATCTTCGCCTGCAAGATCATCGCCCTCAGCGACGACGCGCTCGCGCAGAAGCTCGACGACTACCGCACCGAAATGGGCGATGCCGTCCGCGCCGCCGACAAGGAACTGAACGGGTAACCCGCCTCGGCCCCACGATGCTCGACGTCGCTTGGGCTCTACGCAACTTCCTGTTCTGGTTCATCGTCGTCGGCGTCGGCTGCTGGGCGTTGGAGCGACTCCGTCCGTGGCGGCGGGAGCAGAAGGTCCTGCGCAAGGGCATCGGGCAGGATCTGTTCTTCCTCGTTTTCAACGGACATTACTTCGGGATTCTGGCGGCGGCCGTCATCGCCTGGTTCGCGGGCGTCCTCCACGTCGATCCGCAGGGCAAGCTCCAGTTCTCGGGGCTGGTCGGCAATTGGCCGTGGGTCGTCCAGTTCGCGGTTTGCCTCGTCACACTGGACTTCGTGGAGTGGTGTGTGCATGTCCTGCTGCACCGCGTCCGGTGGCTGTGGCGGTTCCACAAGCTGCACCACAGCATCGAGGAGTTGGACTGGATCGGGAACTTCCGCTTCCACTTCGGTGAGATCGTCGTCTACCGCACGCTGACGTTCCTGCCCCTGATGCTTCTCGGGCCGCGCGACACGGTGCTTCTGGCCACCGGAGTCTTCACCATGACGATCAGCAACCTGAATCACGCCAACGTGAAGATCAGCTGGGGACCGTTGCGCTACGTGCTCAATTCGCCCGCGATGCACGTGTGGCATCACGACCTCGTCAAGCACGGTCGCTACGGCCAGAACTACGCCATCGTGTTCAGCCTGTGGGACTGGCTGTTCGGGACCGCGTACTGGCCCGACGATCGGGAGCAACCGGAACGGCTCGGCTTCAAGCACATGAAGCAGTACCCGCGCGGAATCGTTGGGCGCCTGCTCGACCCGTTCGTGCCGAAGCGCCTGCGGAAGAAGCGGACTACCTGACTTCAGAGCCGCTCAGGACGCCGTCGCCATTCTTGTCGAGGCGCGTCATCAGCGCTTCCGCGCCGTTGAGCTCCTCCAGCGTGATGCGGCCGTTCTCGTCCTTGTCGTAGCGCTCCAGCAACCCCGTCTTCGGAGCGCGCGTGGGGCCGTCCGCCATGAACTTTTGGTCGGATTCCATCTGGCGCGTGCTGGTGCCGCCCGCATTCGGCCCGCGATTGAGTTCCTCGAGCGTGACCACCTTGTTCTTGTTGTGATCGTAGGAGCGGAAGAACGGTGTCGGACCGTCGTACTCGCGACGCGTGACCTTGTTGTCGCGGTTGCGGTCGAAGAGGTCGAAGAAATTGGCCCGTGTCGGGCGCTTCTTCGCTTCGGTGATCGTGAACCGGATGTACTTCGTCGCTTCGCGGACGCTGAACGCGCCGTCCTTGTTGCGATCGAAGCGCTGCCACATGTTCTCGCCGATCCCGGCCGCCTCCTTGCGCTCGACCTTGTCGTTCTTGTCGGCGTCGAAGCGGCGGAAGAAGTCCTTCACGCGCTCGGAGATCGTCCGCGGGGCCTTGGCGGCGCCGCCGTCGGTATTGGTTGCAGCCGGCTTTTTCGGTTTCGCCTGCGTCTTCCCGCCCTTCTTGGGAGCGGGCGCCTCGGCCGGCGGCTTCTCCAGGCCGAGGAAGATCGCGATCTCGTCGCGCGTGACCTTGCCGTCGGTATTGCGATCCGCCTTCGCGAACGTCGACTTGTCGGGGAACTCGTCGGGAGTCAGGACGCCGTCCTTGTTGGCATCCCAGACGGCAAGCGTCTTGGCGGCACGATCGTCCTGGGCGTGGACCACCGTCGCGGCGGTCAGCAAGGCAAGCAAAACGGCGAATCGCATGGCTACTTGATCTCGACACGCAAGATGCGCTCGATCTCCTTCCTACTAAGATACCGCGCGCCCGGGTGGCTGACGTCCTTCAGCGGTTTTCCGTCGAACCCCACGAGACGGTCCAACGGCATCGTCTCCAGGTCCAGCCCGTAAGACCGCCCCACGCCCGCGATTAGCGCCACCTGCGCAATCGCGCCGCTGCGCGGCGTGACGTCGGAAACCTCGACGTCTCCCTGTCCGCGCCCCGCCACGATGGCGTACTGCTTGAGGAACGGCGCCTGGTAGACGCGCGCGATGCGGACCGCCCGCGGGTCGTTCACCGTCCGTCGCGTCGCGACCACGGCCGGGCGATCGGGTCGCGTGACGTCGTACTTCAGAAGGGTTCCGTTGCTGTTGCCGCGATTGGTTCCGACCACGTAGAGATACTCGCGCTCCACCGAAGGGATGTCGCCACCGACGCTTCCGATGTCGTAGTTGCTGGAGAACGCCAGCGACGTCGCGCTGAATGCGCCCCGCCGCCGAGTCTGGCCGAAAACCAAACGCGGCGCATCGGGTCGCGAGACATCGATGACGTAGAGTCCCGCCTGACCGTCGGCGACATACGCGAGGTTGGCCGCGAGCGAGCGACGCTTGTCCCGCGTCACCGGGCGCGCCGGCGTGAAGTGCACGAGCACATCGTTGGCGTCAAGCGCGCGCGGGTCATTGTTCCCGTTCAGGTCCACCACACCGACGACGGCCGGGCGTTCGGGAATCGAGACGTCGACGATGCGCAGTCCGCCGGGACCATCCGCGACGTAGGCGTGAATCCCGTCCACAAAGACCGAGCGCGCTTCCGTCGTGCGAACCCGTGCCAACGAACGCGGCTTGCGCGGATCGGCGACCGACACCAGATGCAGGCCTTCCTTGCCGGAGGCTACGAACAGAATCCCCTCGCGGACGTGCACGCGCCGAGCGTCGCCGGCGTCGTACTGTCCGACTCGCGCAGGATCGACCGGATCCCGCACATCGACGACCTGAACACTGCCGTCGCGGCACGCCACGTAGGCGTACTGCATGCGGCCGCTGACCGGATCGTTGAGCAGGGCCACGTGGCGCGGGGTCGACGGGAGCGGCACATTGGCGATCGCGAGGCTCTTCTCGGGATTGTTGGCGTCCATGCCGCAAACCGTCAGGCCCGCGTCGCCGACGACGACGAAGAAGTCCCGGAACAGGTGGAAGTTCTCCGAGCCCATACCCAGTACGGAGGGCGCCGAGTGGCATTCGTTGCAGCCGCGAGCGGCGGGCCGCACCGTGTGCAACTGGTGATGGATGAGAGTCATGCCGCTCAGCCCTTTGGCCGTCTCCGGCAACGCCTGCCGCAGTCGCGTCGTCCCGTTCTCGTCGTGGTACGAACCCGTGGTCGAGAATCCGACCATGTACGGCGCGATGCGCCCCTCGGAGTTCACCCCGAGGTAGTAGTGCTTGAACGTGGCGAAGATCTTCTCGTTGGTCGTGACGCGTCCGGGCGTGCGCTTGCCCGACATCACGTCGAGCTGCGTGAAGGACTCGTTGCGGTCGAAATGGAACCCGAAGAAGTTCACGCTCCAGCCGCTGTGGCACGCATAGCACTCGAGTCGCCCGTGCGTGATCGGGTCCATCGCCTTGGCCGCCTTGGCGTTGTAGTGCTTGCCGTCCTTGCGGATGACGTCGACGACCTGCTTGATCACGTGACGCTTGCCGCTCACCTTGCCGGTCAGCACCGCCTCGCCGTTCACCCATTCGATGTGGGAGAGCTTCGTGCCGCGCTCGTCCTTGAACTCCGCCTTGCGCGTGTACGTGCCGTGACACGTCGTGCAGGAGATCGCGACGGCGTACTCCATCTCGCCGTAGAGATTGCCGTCCCCCATCGTGTCGCCCGCGCCATGGCAATCGACACAGTGCATGCCGCGCTCGTAGTGCACGTCCGGTGGGCAGATCGCGGTGTCGTTGAGGAAGAACGCGCCCTTCGAGAGCTTGTCCGTCGTGCCGGGCACGTCGGGCCCACCCGGGACGCCCGGAGGGAGTTGCCCCAGCCCGCGAAAACTCATGCCGATGTTCGCGTCGAGCGCGTGACAGACGGTGCAGGTTTCCGTGGGGATCTTCGACGTCATGCGATGCGCCTTCGCGTGCCCCGGCTCGAGTTTGTCGATCATCGGGTCGCGTGACCGACTGAGACCGTCCGCGTCGTACGTCACGTGGCAGGCGGCGCAACCATCGGCGCGGTACCAACCGTCCTGCCCCAGCCGTCCGCGGAGGCCAACGCCGCGCGAGTACAGATGACACTGCATGCACGACTTGCGCGGCAGGTCCTGGAAGTGCTGCCCGATCTCGCCCTTGCGGCCGATCATCGGGCGCGGAAGGGCCGGCATGCTCTTGTAGCCGTGCTTCGGGATCATCCCGTCTTCGTCCTTCACGGGGAAGATGGCGAAGCGTTTCTTCGCATCGCGAATCACGCCGTTCTCGTACAGGCCGTCGGAGAGATGGCCCGCCGTCGTCCCGTGGAGCGACTTCGGCAGGTTCGCGCATTCATCGGAGTGGCAACGCGCGCACGTCTTCTCGATCACGCGCAGGTCGGTCGGGTTCACGAAACGGCGATAGCGAGGGTCGATCTTGAGGCCGACGGTTCGCTCGTCATTGGGAATGGTCTGGCTCGGCTGGACGTGGGCCTTGTCCTTCTCGCGCGCTTTCCCGTTGCCGCCGTGGCAATCGGTGCACGACATCGGATCCCACGGGTGCATCACCTCGATGCCGGCGTGGCACGAGATGCAGCCGGGGTCCGCCTTGCGCTTCGTCTCGTCCGCGACCGGAGCGGCCATGGCGCCCCCGCCCATCGCTTGATCCTGCGCGGCGACCGGCCGTTCGGGTGCCAACACCGTGACGGCCGCCAGCAGGAGCGTGAGCGCAACGGGTCCAACCCGCCCCCACTTTCGAAGCGTACGTACTGTCCCCACCAATCCCAAGCCTCGCAGCAAGCTCAATCCCGCAGCTATGTCGTGAAGGACGCCAACCTAGCGGGCGAACAGTTCCTTGAGGACGCGTCCCTTGGCATGCTCCGACTTGACGCCCATCAACGCGCACGCGGTCGGCGTCACATCGATGGACTTGAAGTCCTTGGTGATCGTCTTGCCCGACTTGAAGTCGGGGCCCGCGGCGAACATCGCGACCTTGCGCAGATCGGGACTGTTGTCGCCGTGGTCGAGGCCGTTGCGCTGATTGAGATTGGCGTCGCGCCCGAACTCGGGCAGCACCATGATCGTCGTCGAGTCGCGCAACTCCGGATCGGCCTGGATGGAGTCCCACAGGCGCCCGATCTGGGCGTCCGCGCTCTGGATCACGCTCGAATAGCCGTTGAACGATCCGTGCGCGATGTCCGCGTTCTGGAGCACGACGCCCAGCATGGTCGGACGGAAGATGCGCAGGACGGAGACCGCCACCTGAAGCGCGCGCGCGTCGCCGGAGCCCGGGCCCGTGATGCGCGACGTGCGCCCCGCGATCTCCTCGAGGATGTACTTCTGGAGGCGCTCGATGGTTTCCGGATCGTTCGCGAGGCCACCGCCGGTCGCGGGCGGCGGGTTCATGGCGCGGCGCAACTTGGCGACCGCCTCGTCCTCGGCCTTGCCCGGCACGGACGGCTTGCCGAACGACTCGATGACCTTCTTGAATTCCGTGTTGAAGATGCCTTCGGCGTCGATCAGGTTGGCGCCGTACTTCTCGCCATAGTCCTCGTGGCCGCTGTAGACCAGGTTGCGCTGCTGCGCGCCGCCCGAGGTCGAGAGCCAGACCGTCTGCGCGGGCAGCCCGTTGGCCTTGCGCACGTACTCGAAGAGCGTCGGGTTCGGACCCCGTTCGTTCTCGCGGATGCCGCGGTACTCGGTGTTGCCCGTGAAGATCGTCATCGTCGCGCCGAAGTGGCCGTTGTTCATGACGTTGATGTTGGGGCAGATGATTCCCTGCTCCGCGATCCGCATCAGGTTCGGAACGTTGGCGGGTGTGCCAACCGTCTCTTTCGAGCGAACGCCGCCCGCGAATGCGACGAGGACCAGGTGTTTTGTCTTGTACTTGCTCTTGCGCGGTGCGGCGAGCGCAGCGCCGCTGAGCAGCGGCAAGCCCATCATCGCGATGCCACTGCCTCGCAGGAAATTACGGCGGGTGAGGTCTTCACACATCTTGCGTCCTCGTTCCTAGCTCATCCACAGGTCAAGCTAATACGTCTGGTACTCGGGGCTGCTGATCAGCGTCCACAGCACCGTTCGGGGAGTAATGTTGGGATCGGACTTGAGCGCGGCGACAAACACACCCAACTCGCGTTGGGACGGCGGCCGTGCGAACAGGCGCACGAACTGCTCCTGCACGAAACGCTTCGGCATCAGCACCGAGGCCGGCATGCGAGCCTGCGAAGACTCCAGCAGGACGCGTCCCATCACAAGGCGAATCGGCGTGGGGTCGGCGAGGCTCAGGAACGCATTGCGCACGTTGCGTAGCTCCTCGTAGCTCGGCACGCGGCCGAGCGCATCGAGGAAAAGGCCGCGCACGTAAGGGATCTCGGCCTTGGTTCGCACACTCGCGACGCCGCTGACGTAGGCATCGCCCAGCAGCCATTCCTTGAGGATCGTCCGGAATGCCCACGGATCCGAAGCGAAGCGCTCGGCATCGGCTTCGAGCCGCTCCTTGGGAATCTCGCTGCCATGCAGCTCCGTCCAGGTTCGCTGCAGCAGATGGCGGAAGAACTCGCGCTGCCGGAAGACGATGCGCACGAAGTCGGACTGCGAAGAGCCCTTCTCCTTGAAGATCTTCGCCTTGTACCCGTCGTACATCTTCTTGCTCTCGTCGAGGGTGCGCTTGTTCTTGCGCTCCTGGACGACCATGCCGAGGCATTGCTCGAGCACGACCGTGGCGAAGGTGTCGTTGCCGGGATTGCGATCGTTGAAGTAGGTCGAGGCGATGATCTCGCGCAGCGCGATCGGTGCGGGAATCTGGGCCGCCGCCATGCGCTGCGGGATGGTCGTCACGCGCCCCTGCTTCGGGCGGAAGCGATCGAGCAGCAGGAAGTAGAAGAGCTGCTGCTCGTACCAGATGTTCCAGACCTCCGGATCCTTGAGGAACTCGTTGACGAGATCTTCGTGGCTCCGGTCATACGCATTCTCGATCTCCGAAAGCGCCGGCGTCCTCCACTTCAAGTCCATGTAGAGACGGCGAATCAGGCGCAGGCGCGGGGCGTCGAGGCGGCGATCGAGAAACGCCTTGGCGTTCTTCTTCACCGGCGGAGTCATCCCGCCGTTCGTGCTGGGCTTGCTCCGCACGGCCGCACGCGGCGCGGCGGCGGCGACCACCATCACGCTGGCAGGCTGACTCCACAGCAGCCCATCGGTCACACGCAGTTCGAGGCGGTAGAGGCCGGCGACGTCGGGCACGAAACGTGCCGAGCCGTTCTTGTCTGCGAGCGGCGCCTCTCCGGAACTGCCGGCGGGCATCTCCTCGACCGTCCAGCGGTACTGAATGGCCTGGCCATCCGGGTCCCCACTCAGCGATCCATCGAGCTCCAACGGCTCGCCGGCGCGCGCTTCGAAGCGCTTGAGAGCGATCGCTTCCGGCGGCGCGTTCTTGAGTGTCGCGCCCAGCGCGAAGTGAATCAGCTTCTCGTAGGTTCCGGATCCCGTGGAGGCGATCAGCGACTGGCCGCTGTGGTCATCGAGCGCCTTGCGGAGTAGCACACTCTCCGATGCGCGGTCGGGATCGAGGAAAGAGATCGTGACGCGGTAGTTGTGCAACACCAGCGCCGGATCGGGGCTGGCCACGTCATCGAGTGGTTTGATCACATACCGGCCCGCCAATTCGGGGTCGGTGTGGCAGTCGGCGCACTTCTGGTGCAGCTCCGCGACCAGATGCTTCTGGAAATAGAACAGGTCGGGCGCGGCGGGCGTGGAAACCGGCGTGGACGGGGCCGGGGCTGCGGACGCAAATCCCGCAATCCCAAGGAGATAGACCACTGCCGCTGCCCGCAAACGCATCCCCCCAGTGTACCTCACGGAGCGCCCGCGTGAGCCCACGAGCGAGCTTGCGAGCCGTGGAGCAGCGCGCGTAGGCGGTAGGAAGCGCGCGCGGAATGCCCTCTACGGAAGAGTGCGTCTCGGAGCAGCGCGCGTAGGCAGTAGGCGGTCGCAGCCGGGGGCGGGAGGGAATTGACCGCTCGCCCGACGGTGCTCAGCTGCGCGCAGAGCGCGTCTGCTGAAGCACCGCCCCTCGACCGTCTCCAAACTCACAATCCCAATTGGCACCGGTGCGCTCAGCTGCGCGCGGAGCGCGTCAGCTGGAGCGGACGCCGTCGCAGCTGCGCTACTTCTTCAGCAGTTCAACCATCGCGGAGCCAATGTCCGCCGGAGAGTCGACGACGGTGACGCCCGCCTTCTGGAGCGCCGCCTTCTTGTCCTCCGCCTTGCCGGATCCGCCGGCAATGATCGCACCGGCGTGGCCCATGCGCTTCCCCGGAGGGGCCGTTGCGCCCGCGATGAAGCTGACGACCGGCTTCGTGAGATTCTTCTCGATCCAGGCCGCCGCCTCCTCCTCCGCGCTGCCACCGATCTCGCCGATCATGACGACCCCGTCGGTGCCCTCGTCCGCTGCGAACAGCTTGAGGCAATCGACGAAGTTCATGCCCTGGATCGGATCGCCGCCGATGCCGATGCAGGTCGACTGACCGAGTCCGCGCTCCGACAGCTGCCAGACCGCTTCGTAGGTCAGCGTGCCGGAGCGGGAGATCACGCCCACCCGGCCCTCGTTGTGGATGTAGCCGGGCATGATCCCGATCTTTGCCGCGCCCGGCGTGATGATGCCGGGGCAGTTCGGACCGACCATGCGCGATCCGGAATCTTTCAGGACGCGCTTCACGCGAATCATGTCCATCACGGGGATGCCCTCGGTGATGGTGATGATCAGCGGCACGCCCGCCATGGCCGCTTCGCAGATCGCATCCGCGCAAAAGGCGGCCGGAACGAAGATGAGCGAACAGTTGGCGCCCGTCTGCTCGATCGCGTCGGCCACCGTGTTGAACATCGGCACGCCTTCCCAGTCGGTGCCGGCCGCCCCGGGCTTCACCCCGGCGACGATCTGCGTGCCGTACTCGCGGCACTGGGCGGCGTGGAACTTGCCCGCCGAGCCGAGGCCCTGCACGAGGACCTTTGTGTTCTTGTCGACGAGAACGCTCATCGGGCCGCCTCCACCGCTTTCTTGGCCGCGTCGGTCATGTCCGTCGCGGTAATCACCTTGATGTCGGACTCGGCGAGCAGCTTGCGACCGCGCTCGACGTTGGTGCCCTCGAGGCGCACGACGAGCGGCACCTTGAGCCCCACCATTTTCACCGCCTCGAGGACGCCCTCGGCAATCAGGTCGCACTTCACGATCCCGCCGAAGATGTTGATGAGGATCGCCTTGCAGCGCGGATCCTCGGTAATGATCTTGAACGCCTCGGTGACGCGCTCGGCACTGACGCCGCCGCCGACGTCGAGGAAGTTGGCCGGAAAACCACCGTGCAGTTTGATGGTGTCCATCGTGCCCATCGCGAGGCCGGCTCCGTTCACCATGCACCCGATGTTGCCATCGAGATTGACGTAGCTCAGGTCGAACTGGGCCGCGCGCGCCTCGGCCGGATCCTCTTCACTGATGTCGCGCAACTCGCGCAACTCGGGGTGGCGATAGAGCGCGTTGTCGTCGAAGTTGATCTTCGCGTCGAGCGCGAGGATGCGCCCGTCCTTCAGGCGCACGAGCGGATTGATCTCGGCGAGCGAGCAGTCCTTCTCGATGAACAGGCGCGCGAGCTTCTTGACGACCTTCGCGCACTCCTTGGCCGAGTCTCCCTCGAGCCCGAGCCCGTAGGCGATGGCGCGCGACTGGAAGTCGAACATGCCCTCGCTCACGTCGATCGGAGCGCGGACCAACTGGTCCTTGGGAACGCTCTCGATCTCCACGCCACCTTCGGCGCTGGCGATCAGCACGGGCCCACCGACGGAACGGTCGACCGCGATCGCGACGTAGTACTCGTGCGCGATATCGAGACCCTCTTCGACGAGCAGTTTGCTGACGGCCTTGCCTTCCGGACCGGTCTGGTGCGTGACCAGAGTCGAACCGAGCAGCGCCTTGGCGTGGTTGACGACGTCGTCGCGCGAGCGCGCCAACTGGACCCCGCCGGCCTTGCCGCGGCCGCCGGCGTGGATCTGCGCCTTGACGACCGCAATCGCCCCTCCCAGTTCCTTGTAGGCGCGATCGGCCTCGTCGACAGAGTGGCAAGGGATGCCTCGCGGCACGGGAATCCCGTACTCGCGGAAGAGCCCCTTGGCCTGGAATTCGTGGATATTCATAGCCGACCGGAGCGTACGCGAGACGGCCGGACGTCTCAATAAATAGGCCGCTGCACTGGAGCAAATGGTTTGCAGTTCACGGTTTACGGTTCACCGTCGCGACCGTGAACGGCAAAACGTGGACCGCAAGCCGGATCAATAGATCGCGGAGCGGTGCTTGTAGTGCTCGAACTTGTCCGACCAGAGCAGCGACGACTCGATCGTAATCCGCGGCTTCTTGTCCTGCTCGCGCCCCGCCACGTGGAGCGTCGAATCGCCGTTGGTCGTTACGGCCTGCAGCTTGAGGTAGATCGGGCGGTTCTTGTCGACGCGCCGTCGAATCACCACGCGCAGCTCGTTGTAGGCGCGCGCCTCCAGTCCGTTGCCGAAGTACAGCCGCGGCAGGCGATCGGGATCGAGGTTGGTTTCCTGGCCCGTGTCGATGCGCTTCAAGGAGACGACGAGCGAGCCGTCATCGAGCTTGGAATCGGTGCGCGTGACGTATTCGAGATCGCGCGACAACCCCAGCTGTCCTTCGTAGAACTGGGCGCTCATTTCGACCCGGATGTACTCCCCGACCAGCAGGCGCCGGGTTCGATGGATGAACTCCGCCACCGGCTCCATGTCGGAGGCGGGAATGTGGATGGCCGTGCCATCGACGAGGCCGTCGTTGTCTTCGTCTTTCGGCGTGGTTTCGCAGGCGCCCAGCAGCAGCGCGCCCATCAGGATCCATCGGGTCGGACTCATAACTCTCTCCTCGCGGTCTACGGCCCCCAGCGGGCGCCGCTTGCTCCTCCAGTTTCCATCGGACATCCCGTGCCCCGTCCGTAGTCGCCCGTAGACTGCCGCCGGGCCCGTGGTGCCGGTGTAGCCGGTCCGCCACCCCTCCCGTTGCGGGGAAACCCGCCATTCGCAAGGAATATCCCGCGCCCGTACCCATGCGCCTCGCGCACGCCCTGCTCTTGGGGATTCTGATCTTCACCGCCCTCGTACCGGGGGGATGCCGAAGCGTGCCCGCCGAGGAAGACGACACCCCTTACGCGCCCCCCAAGGAAGAGGACCGCCCCGCCCCGAATCCGTTCTACGACAAGGAGCCTTACCCCGGCGAGCAGGCCAAAAAGGTCCAGTTCCGGCCCTTTTATTGGAAGTACGAGCTGGGCGCGAAAAAAGAGGTCAACATCCTGGGCATCGTCTATCGCTGGCGCGAGGACGAGGTCTTCGAACGGCTCAACATCCTGCCGTTCGTCTACTACACCAAGCGCAAGCTGCCCCAAGAGCTCGCTTCCTGGTTCCTGTGGGTCTTCCCCGTCCTGTTCGCGGGCAATGACAGCCTGCTGATCTTCCCGTTCGGCGGCGTTACGCGCGGCATGCTCGGCATCCACGAGTTGACGATGATCACGCCGTTCTACATCCGAACGCGCACCTTCTCCTCGGACCGCACCAGCCCCATCGTCTACACCGTGCGCCATTTCCCGTGGCCGTTTCTGGCCTACGGCAGCGACAACCGTCCGGGCGGCCGACGCAAGCACCGCATCTGGCCGTTCTGGGGACAGGAGATCAATCGTCGCGACGGATCGAGCAAGGGCTTCGTGATGTGGCCGCTCTACACGTGGCGCCGTCGCAGCGACGCGGACTACGGATTCCTCTTCTTTCCGTTCTACGGGCGCGAGGAGTCGGCCACACGCCGCACGACGACGGTCATGTTCCCCTTCTACCAGCGCTATCGCGACTACTACAGCGGGCTCGTGGACACGACGCTGTGGCCGTTCTATCGCCGCGCGGAAGGCGTCGATTGGTTTGAGCAGCGCCGCTATTGGCCGTTCTGGGTCTACAGCCGCGCCGACTTCACGACAACGGAGCAGGTCGTGTGGCCCTTCTGGCGACGGACCTACGTCGACAACACGCGCCAGTTCACACGCTATACGTGGGTATTCCCGCTCTACCGGGACAAGGTCAAGGTCTCCCGCGAAGACGGCAGCAAGACCAGCAAGTACTACGTGTGGCCGTTCACACGGGTGGAGAACTACGCCGACGGCGGCAAGGAAGTCACCGTTCCCGAGTGGCTACCGGTGGACTGGCCTTCGCTGCGCAAGTCGATGGAGTCGTTCAAGCCGTTCGTCAGCATCTGGCACCGACGCCGCTATGCCGACGGACGGGTGGACACGTCCGCCGCATTCAGCCTCTACATGAACCGGAAGGGCCGGGACTACACACGCACCAGCCTCCTGACCGGCATCCTCGGTTGGGACCGCGATGCAACGGGACGTTATGTTCGTCTTCTCTGGGGCATACGCTTCCGGGTAGGAAAGCCGTCTTGAAGATCAAGGAAGGACTCGCCCACGCCGGCTACACCGCGCGCCTGCTTGTGCGCGCGGCGGGTTGGTCGGTGCGCAAGCCGCGCCTCGGCATGACCACCACCATCATGTTCGATTACGGGCTGCGATCGCTGCCGGTCGTCGGCATCGTGGCCATGTTCAGTGGCATGATCATCAGCCTGCAGACCGGCATCCAGCTGGTGCGCTTCGGCCAGGAGGAGTTCATCGGCATCATCGTCGCGCAGTCGTTCGCGCGCGAGTTCGGACCGTTCATGACCTGCATCATTCTCGTCGGTACGGTGGTCAGCGCCTACGCCGCCGAACTGGGCACCATGAACGTCTCGGAGGAGACCGCAGCGCTGGAGGTGATGTCGATCGACCCGGTCGGCTACCTCGTGGCGCCGCGCATCCTCGCCCTGACCATCATGACGTTCATGCTCACGATCTGCGCCGATGTAATCGGGGTGTGCGGCGGTGCGCTGGTTGCCAATACCCAGCTCGACGTGCCCTATAACCGCTATTTCGAGAACGCCATCGACAGTTTGGCCGGGCGCGAGTGGTTCGGCCTGCCGAAAGACCTGTATGGAGGTCTCTTGAAGGCAGGCATCACGGGCGCCGTCATCGCGGCCATCGGCTGCGCCGAGGGCCTGACCGCGCAAGGGGGCGCCCTGGGCGTCGGACGATCGGTGCGCCGTGCGGTGATCATCTCGATCGTGATGATCCTGATCCTCTCCTTCGACCTGACCTGGCTGTTTTACCGCGCCTTTGGCGACTAGACCGCATGATTCGCATCGATTCGATTTCCAAGAGCTGGGGCGACCGCCACGTGCTGCGAGGCTGTAATCTCGAGGTGCAGCGCGGCGAAACGCTCGTCGTGATTGGCTCGTCGGGCACCGGCAAGTCCACGTTGCTGCGCTGTATCATCGGGCTGGTCGAGCCGGACGGCGGCGCCGTCTACGTGGACGGCCACAACGTGCAGGAACTCGAACCGAAGCAGCTGGCCGCACTGCGCGCGCGCATGGGCTACCTGTTCCAGAGCGGCGCGCTCATCAACTGGCTGAACGTCGAAGACAACGTCGGTCTCCCGCTGGTCGAAACGCAGCATATGGAAGCCGACCTCGTGGCGGAGAAGGTCGGCCGCGCGCTTGAGATGGTCGGACTCGCGGGCACGAACAAGTTGATGCCGAACGAACTGAGCGGCGGTATGCGCAAGCGCGTCGGACTCGCGCGCAGCCTCGTGACCGAGCCGGAGATCCTGCTCTACGACGAGCCCACGACCGGACTCGATCCGGTGACGGCGCACATCATCGATCAGCTCATCGTCGAGATGGCCCGCAAGCTCAACGTCACCTCGGTGGTCGTGTCGCACGACATGGAGGGCGTCTATCGCGTCGCCGACCGCGTCGCCATGCTCTACGACGGGCGCGTCATCGCCGTCGGAAGCCCCCAGGAGATTCGCGGGTCCGCGGACCCGATCGTTAGCCAATTCGTCACCGGCGCCCTCGAAGGACCGCTCTCCAGTCCCGGGCGGCCCCCGAAAGCGCCACGCACGAAATCCGGGGACTCCGGTCCCCAAACGCGGGAGTCGTCGTCATGAAACGCGTACCGAACTGGGTTCTCGGCGGGTTCATCCTCGCCTGTCTCATCATCCTCACATTCACGACGCTCGTCCTGAGTGGCGTACCGCTGTCGCCGCACACCGACTGGACCGTGTACCTCGGGGAGGACTCGACGCTGCTGGAGGGTGTGGAGGTATTCACTTCCGGCATGAAGGTCGGCAACGTGACCTCGGTCGAACCTGTGCCCGACTCGCAGTTGGCGCCGGGCCGCTATGTCAAGGCGGTGATCTCGATTCGCACCGACGTCGCGCTCTGGGAGGGCGCCGAGGTGCGGCTGCTCGACCGGGGACTGATTGGCGGATTCGCCGTCGTCCTGCATCGCGGTCGCCCGGGGGCCAAGAAGCTCAACGAGGGAACGCCGTTGGCCGGCCGTCGTCTGGCGGGCGTCGTGCAGGAACTCAGCTCCCTGATCAATGAGAACCGGAAGCACGTCAATCAGATCGTGACGGACCTCGCCGACGTAACCGGCAGCATCAAGCGCGGCGAGGGCACGATCGGCCGACTCGTCTCCGACCCCGCGGTCTACGAGAACTTCGCCTCGGCCGGCGAGAGTCTCGCGCGCATCACATCGGACATCGAAAGCGACGAGAGCAGCATCGGACTCATCCTGCGCAATCCCGACGTCTACAACGACCTGCGGGCCACCATGAACCGCGTCAGCGCCGTCATGGAGAAGGTCGAGTCGGGCAAAGGAACCGTCGGCGCGTTGCTGATGGACGACGCGATCGCGCAGAACATCCGCGACGTAACGTCCGCGATCCGCCTGTTCGTCGAAGACACGCAGCGCGGCGAAGGCACACTCGGGCTCATTCTGAAAGACCCCGAGATGCGCGCGAATTTCGCGGAGACGATCAAGGGTGCGCGCAAGATCATGGAGCGGTTCGGCAAGGGCGGCGGTACGCTCGACCTGCTGCTGAACGACCGCGTAATCTTCGACAACCTGATGGCGGTCAGCGTGAACCTGAAGGACGTGTCCGCGGACATCCGGCAGGGCAAGGGCAGCATCGGCCTGCTCCTGAAGGACGAGAGCCTCTACCGCGAAGCGGTGCGCCTGTTCGAGTCGTTCCGTGAAGCCGGCGAAATCGCGCGCGAGAACGCCCCCATCGCGTCACTCGTGTCGTTCACTTCCCTGTTCTTCAGCGCGCTCAACTAGGCGCGCGCGCGAGGGTGCGGACAGGCTGGAGCAAGCCGCGGAGCGGCGCGCGTTTGCGGTTTACGGTTTGCAGTTCACGGTCGGAACGGAGCGTGGGGCGATCCGGCAAGAAGTGGGCGCTCGCGCCCGACCGTAAACCGTGAACGCGCGCAGCGCCCCCCCCTCTCCGCGCTGTGATAGCCTTGCGGCCATGCGGGCCGCGCCCTTCGTCCTCCTCCTCTGCCTCGCGTGCAGCGAACGGTCGAAGCCGAACACGCCGCGTGACGCCGTGCGCGGGTTCGGCGCGGCGCTGGCCGAGTTCGACTATGACGCCATCCAGCCGTTCGTCACGGGCGACGAGGCGGACCGGGAGCATCTCGCGGTCTTCTTCGATTGGTGCCGCGTCAGCGTCGAGTTCCGCTCGAAGTTCCTCGCCGCGTACGGGGACGATGGATGGGCGGAGTTCAACGACAACGAGGAAGCGAACGTGTCGATCACGCAGAATCGAAACATCGATCGGTTCGACCACGTGCGCTACGAAATCAAGGGGGACACGGCAGTCGGCGTCCTCCCCAACGACCCGCAGAAGCTCCATCTCGTGAGCGACGGCCGGCGCTGGTCGATCGATCTTCGGAAGACGATGGGGTACACGGGCGAACAGCTCAGCGACAACACGCGGCTGTATTCCCGGCTCGCCGACGCGATCCGCGACGCGACTCCGCGGATCGGCGCCGAGGGGGTCACGCCGGCAGGGCTGGACACCGAACTGGCGGCGAAATTCGAAGCTGCGTTTCGGGAGGCGGGACGGATTCGTTGACCAACCGGAACCACGACCCGCTGCGCGACATCTCAATGGCATGACGACGCGACTGGCCTTCGCTCTGCTCGCCTGTCTCGCCTCGTGCGCGGAACCCACCATGCATCCCGACTCGCCCCCCACTGGAACAGACGCGGCCCGAACGAACGCGCAGCAACCTTCGACCGGCTTCCAGACCGCGACGTTCGCACTCGGGTGATTCTGGGGTCCCGACTCCCGGTTCGGGAGTCTGCCCGGCGTCGTTCGGACGCGTGTCGGTTACGCAGGCGGCGCACAGCCCAACCCGACGTATCACGACCTCGGCGACCACACGGAGTCGATCGAAATCGACTTCGACCCCTCGGTCATCGGCTACGAGGAACTGCTGGATGTGTTCTGGCAAGAGCACAGCGGCACGGCTCCCGCTTGGTCGGTGCAGTACGCCGCGTTCGTGTTCGCACAGGACGAGGAGCAGGAACGACAGGCGCGCGCCAGCCTCGCGGAGCGCGAGCGCGAGCTGGGCCAGAAGATCACGACGAAGGTCCGTCGCCTCGATCGCTTTTGGCGAGCCGAGGACTACCACCAGAAGTTTCGACTCCGCCACCGGAGCGAGATCGCCACCGCCCTGCTCGCGCATTACGGGGGCGAGCGGGGATTTGTCGACTCGACCGCCGCGGCCCGTCTCAACGGACTCGTCGCCGGCTACGGCAAAACCGCGACCGTCGTCGCGGAGTTGGACAAGCTCGAAGTTCCGCGCGGCGTGCTCGAATCCGTCTCCGAATAGGCCCACGGCCCCTCCGGCGGAGGAAGCGTCCAAATGCGTCAACGAAAGAGCCGCCTTTACTCTGCAAACGCCTGTCATCAATCGAATTACGCCCGCAGAACCGGTAGTCTCTGGCGCACATCCGGTGCAACCGGTCGGAGACCGAGACATTGACTGCAGCAGTGGACCAGCGGCGTTCCTCGCTGCCCCCGTTCCGGGAGGTGGCATTCACTTTCCCCGCGGATGTATCCATCGATCCGATGCGTTCGCGATTGGCCGAGCTGTTCGAGCTGGCCGAGCCCGAAGACTCGACGACGCACCGACTGTACGTCGACACGTTCGACCGGCGTCTCCTGCATGCGGGGAGTACGCTCCACCTAGCGGCGATGCGGGAACGGAAGCGCCTCGTCTGGAGCGCCATCGAGGCGGATCAACAGCGCGCCGTGTCCCTGAATGCGGTGCCCGCCTTCGCTGCCGACCTCGACCAGGGCTCGTTCCGCCAGGCGCTGGAGGAAGTGATCGACGTGCGCCGCCTGTTGCCGGTCGCGGAAGTGATCGTGCGAGGGCGGGAGTTCGTGGTCCGCAACAAGGCGGAGAAGACCGTCGCCCGCATGGCTCTCGAAACGTGGCTCGCCCCGGGGCGGCGCCGAGGCCCGCTGATCCTGCGCGCGACTCCGGTTCGGGGGTACGAGAAGCCGTTCCGGAAGCTGCTCAAGCGGCTCCAACGCAAGCTGCCCACGGCTCGCCTCGCTTCGGGGCATCCGATCGTGGCGCTGGGACTGAGCGACACGGCCGGGGCCCACGCCCCCCGGGCGCCGCAGATCGCGCTGGACCCGGCTGCCCGGACCGATGTCGCAGCCAAGGCGATCCTGCAAGCGATGCAGGAGCAGATCGCGTTGAACGAGGAAGGCACGCGGGACTCACTGGATCCGGAGTTCCTGCACGAGTTCCGCGTCGCCGTCCGTCGCACGCGAGCCGCCCTGGCCCGCTTTCGCGGAGTCTTCCCGGCGCGCACGGTCGAGCGCTTCGCACGCGAGTTCAAGTGGCTGGGAAGCATCACGGGAACGCTGCGCGACCTCGATGTCTACCTGATCAAGTACGACGGTTACGTCGAGGAATCGCCGGACGCGATGCGACTCGATCTCGAACCGCTGCGCGCGCATCTTTGGGATCGCCAGGCGGAGGAGCGCGCCGTCCTGAAGCGGCATCTCACGTCGGCACGCTACAAGCGCCTGATGCGGGACTGGGCCGTGTTCCTGGATCGACCTGTACCCGATCGCACGCGACTCCGCGATGCAATGCGCCCCATCGGCGAGACCGGGCGCGCCCGCATTTGGAAGCTTCACTGCCGCGTGCTGAAGCGGGGGCGTCGGATCGGGCGCAAGACACCCGCGCAGGCGATCCACGATCTGCGCCTCGACTGCAAGAAGCTGCGCTACATGATGGAGTTTTGCCGTCCACTCTTCGGACCCAAAGCGATTACGGCGCAGACCCGCGCCCTCAAGCGACTGCAGGACAACCTCGGCGACTTCAACGACCTCGAGGTCCAGCAGGGAGGCCTCGAAGGCATGGCCCGGGCGATGGAGGCGGAAGGACGGGCGCCGCTCCCG
>Ga0070728_10002963_pt1 | contig 19781 bp, 19 predicted proteins | sample tdDd471_FD_66723 | JGI IMG/M metagenome (GOLD analysis project Ga0070728, IMG submission 66723) | Marine sediment microbial communities from the Atlantic coast under amendment with organic carbon and nitrate - tdDd47.1 | ecosystem: Environmental > Aquatic > Marine > Coastal > Sediment | place... | reverse complement strand
GCGGACCGCTGGAAAGCAGACGCAAGTCGTTGCAAATCTTGGACAGCTTGACTGCCACGCGCTTGAGTACACCAGAAAGCTGCACATAAGCCCCAGTATCCTGAGTGGCCTCAACAAGGTCGGGCGAAGAAATAAGCTGCAACGTGGTTGATTTAATGAGTTTTTCTGTCACAGTACGTGTATAATCAGGATGAGCGTTGAGGCCAGTGCCGATGGCCGTAGCCCCCATGTTGATTTCATGAACGAGATGCTGGGCCTCATCCAGTCGCTGCACATCCTCACCGATCATGACTGCCCAAGCGGAAAACTCCTGTCCGAGTGTCATGGGGACTGCGTCTTGCAGCTGAGTACGCCCCATCTTGAGTACGTCCGCAAATTCTTTGCCCTTGGTTGCGAAAGCCTTCTTCAAATACTGCATGGCATCCATCAACTCACGGACCTCAAGGATCAGAGCTATGTTCAAACCTGACGGATACACGTCATTGGTAGACTGAGACATATTCACATCATTCAAAGGATGCAGGTGATCATAGTCCCCTTTTTCAAATCCCATAAGTTCCAAAGCTCGATTGCAGATAACTTCGTTGGCGTTCATATTGGCCGAGGTACCTGCCCCGCCCTGCATAACATCCACCACGAACTGATCGTGCAACTTACCCGACAGGACTTCCTCACAGGCACGGGATATGGCTCGACTCTTTTGTTCGTCCAGCAATCCAAGAGAAGCATTGGCATCTGATGCAGCCAGTTTGACGTAGGCCAAGGCATTGAGCAGTCTCGGATAGTGGGACATGGCAATGCCGGAAATATGAAAGTTATCAAGGGCGCGTTGGGTCTGCACGCCATAATAGGCGTCTTTCGGAACTTCTACCTCGCCCAGGCTGTCATGTTCGATTCTGTATTCTTTGCTCACAGTTCGCTCCAAGGTCAGAGTGTTACGGCAACCCCGAACCTATATGATTATTCCGGGAATTTGAATGCCATTTCGGCAACAGAGGCAATATATCCTTGCCAGCGCCACTCAATTCGGGTAACCCCCGGCCTGCGCTTCAAGCGCCCATTACATATTATTGGAGAGACAATGAGCAACACAGTAGAGAACACCGGACTTCGCAATATCGCCATCATCGCCCACGTTGACCACGGCAAAACCACCCTCGTGGATGCCATGTTCAAACAGTCGGGCCTCTTTCGCGAAGGCCAGAACGTAGACGAACGCATCATGGATTCCATGGATCTGGAACGCGAGCGCGGCATCACTATCGCCGCCAAGAACTGCTCGGTTTGCTGGAAGGAAACCAAGATCAACATCATCGACACCCCCGGCCATGCCGACTTCGGTGGCGAGGTGGAACGTTCCCTGTCCATGGCCGACGGCGCCATCCTGCTGGTGGACGCATCCGAAGGCCCGCTGCCCCAGACCCGCTTCGTATTGAAGAAAGCACTGGAACAAGGTCTTTCCCTCATGGTTGTCATCAACAAGGTTGACCGCCAGGACGCCCGTCCCGACGAAGTGCTTGACGAAATTTACGACCTGTTTATCGACCTGGAGGCCAACGAAGACCAGCTCGAATTCCCGCTGCTCTACGCCATCGGCCGTGACGGCATCGCCATGGAGACAGCTGAAGAACGCGGCGAAAACCTGCATATCCTGCTGGACATGATCGTGGACAAGGTCCCCGGCCCTTCCTACGACCCAAACGAACCTTTCCAGATGCTCGTGTCCGATCTTTCCTACTCCGACTATCTGGGCCGCCTTGCCATCGGCAAGATCCATCACGGTGAAGCCAAGTCCAATGACCAGCTCATCTGCCTGGCTGACGAAGGTAAGATTCTTCCGCTCAAGGTCACCAAGCTCCAAACATACGACGGACTGAAAGTTGTCCCCACCGAAGTCTGCGAGCCCGGCGACATAGTCGTCGTTGCAGGCATCGAAGATGTCCACATCGGCGACACGATCTGCACCAAGGAATCTCCCAAGGCCCTGCCCCGCATCACTGTTGATGAACCCACCGTGGCAATGCGGTTTGGTATCAACACCTCGCCCCTGGCCGGCAAGGAAGGCAAGCACGTCCAGACCAACAAGATCAAGGAACGACTCCACAAGGAGACCCTGCTCAACGTGGCCATTCAGGTGGAAGACTCCGAAAACCGTGATGCTTATCTGGTCAAGGGACGCGGTGAATTTCAGATGGCCATTCTGGTCGAACAGATGCGCCGTGAAGGCTTTGAGTTGTCCGTTGGCCGTCCTGAGGTCATCATCAAGGAAGAAAACGGCAAGAAGATGGAACCCATTGAACATCTTTTCGTGGATTGCGACGAAGATTTCATGGGAATCGTTTCCGAAAAAATTCAGTCTCGCAAAGGCCGTATGACCAACATGGTCAACAACGGTACCGGTCGCGTGCGCCTCGAATTCTCCGTGCCTTCCCGCTCTCTCATCGGTTACCGTGACGAATTCCTGACCGACACCAAGGGTACCGGCATCATGAACTCATACCTTGAAGGATACGGCGAACACCGCGGCGAGTTCAGCTCCCGCTACACCGGTTCTCTGGTGGCTGACCGCGCTGGCAAAGGCGTAGCATACGGTCTGTTCAACCTGGAACCGCGTGGCCGCATCTTCATCGTTCCCGGCGATCCCGTCTACGAAGGAATGATCATCGGCGAGCACAATCGCGACAACGACATCAATGTCAACGCGAGCAAGGAAAAGAAACTCACCAACATGCGCGCATCCGGTAAGGACGAGGCCGTTATCCTCACCCCGGTCAAGCCCATGACTCTGGAGTACGCCCTGAACTTCATCAAGGATGACGAACAGGTCGAAGTCACTCCCATCTCCATCCGACTCAGGAAGATGGAATTGTCCGCTCTGGTTCGCCATCGCGAAGAAGGCAAAAAGAAAAAGCCTAAAGAGCAGTAAATCGCATCAAACGATTCACACATCAAAGGGAAGTCCAAATGGGCTTCCCTTTTTCATTGCGCACCGCCCCCAATTCATCGCAACGACACATCACACATATCGTAGCGCAATTGAGTATGTATGCACATACATACAAATCAGACAGGAACCGCCTCTTTTAAGGATAAATGGGGAGAGCTATTGTCTACTTTGAACAGTCACGTAGAGCATCAGGCCGACCATGGTCAAAGCGATACCACCCCATCCCAAAGAGCCAGGCATGACGTGTCCCAAAAGAATGGCTTCACCGGCCAGAGAAAACACGACCTCCATTGACTGAGTGCAATCTGCGGCAGCCAGTTCCGCTGTACTGCGGGCGTGATGTCGAGCATAAAGGAAAAGCGACGTTGCGATAACACCGGAACAAACCGCGACAATGGCTGTCTGTGTAACCTGTCCCATGGACGGAGGCGGCGGCATGGTGACCGCAATGAGTACCACCCAAAGAGGCAATGATCCAAGAGTCAACAGAAGCACCCGGCAAAACGGATCGTCCATGGCCGGATGATCAATAGACGGCACAAACGACTTCTCGCCCTTACGCGCCTCCCAGACCAACTGGTTGCCAAAGGGGTAGGCAAAAGCCGCAATGAATACAGGTAACGCCCCCCACAGCACCTCACGTAAACCAGTGGCTGAAGCCTGTTCCAGATTCACCAGCACCACACCGATGAAGATAATCACGGTCAAGGCCAAAGCCTTGAGAGGCACTCTGCGACCAAATGCCAGCAGGACCAACGGTGTGGCGAGAATGGTTGTCTGCCATGTGGCGGCCACAACCCAGCCCGGCGCAAAGACGGAACTGAAAGTGATGAGAGCATAGAACACGCCGAAGCCGACAGAGCCAGCCACGGTCCAGAACACCCAGTGCCGAAAGTAAAGCCTGATTGCATTCAGCCCGAGACGAGCCTTGCCGGTCACCACAAGCCAAACACCGAGAATCGCCAGCATCCAAAAATAACGAAGGCTGGCAGACCAAACCCAATGGCCGCCCTCAAGAGACATGGCCCGATTGAGTACAAAGGTGGAGCTGAAGAAGAAGGCCGCAATGACCCCGATGAGAATAATGCGAAACATGCTGTGCGTTCTACCAGAAGACGTACACGAGAGCGCCACAAAGGATAAATCCGAACAAGACGACTTCCGGGAAGATGTACAGTCCGCCACCGGAAAAACCGATTTCCTTTTCCAACCGATAATACCGCCACCCGGCAAACAGCATCAGTATGGGGCCACCGATAAAGGCGAGTTTTCCGAGTACCCCCAGTTCGGTGAGGACTATTTCAGCCACGGAACTATGCTCGGACGCAAGGAAGACATCGACCTTTTCCAACAGGAAGCCAAAGGTCATGAAAGCGAGCGAAGTCCGGCACCACGCGAGAAAAGTACGCTTGTTGGCGAGCCGTGTTCTATTCTTGGCAAGCCTGTTTCGCTCGCGGGCCAATTCCATCTGTTCATCGTTCATAATGTTACCGTCCATATTCTGATCTGCACGATCTCTAGCAAAAAAACACTTAAAAGTCGCGCCCCACCGTGTTACTTTGTTTGGCAGATCGGTAGAATTCGAATAACATTCGTTGCACATTCAACAATTAAAAAGCACCATGAAAGTACCCTTCGTCAAACAGTCCACCATCAATTATTACCGCACGTGCCGGGAGCAAGGGTTATCCCTTTTTGATTTCATCCACGGCTATGTCTATGGCCGCTGGTGTTACAACTACATAGGTCTGGCCGGAGACAAGAAACCATGGTGGCGTTATCTGTGGGCACCGTTAATTCTTATCATCAACAGACACACACCGTTTCTGTCGAACGACAAGAACAAGACAGGCGACCCCAATCAGCAAAAGGCGACATGGGGGGATTCCTATCACGGCAAACCCTTGCCGCTGGATGAAGCCGTCAAGATGGTCAAGATAAACCGCGCCGTGAACACTGAAGTGTCAGAACAGGTTCTCCCTTATACCCGTGCCCGCGACATCGTGCTCAACAATCCAGAAAAAATCGTCCTGCTGGACTGCCCTTGTCGATCCGGCATGAAAAACCCGTGCACGCCCATTGATGTCTGCATCCTCATTGGCGACCCGTTCGCCACCTTCATGTTGGAACACCATCCCGACAAGACCCGCCAGATCACAGCAGATGAGGCCGTCAGAATCATCAAGGCGGAACAGGCTCGCGGCCATGTATCACACGCTTTTTTCAAAGACATCATGCTCGGCAGATTCTACGCCATCTGCAACTGTTGCTCCTGCTGTTGCGGAGCCATGAAGGCACAAACACACGGATTGAACATGCTCTGTTCATCCGGGTATCTGGCTGAAGTCAACGCGGAAAACTGCGTCCGATGCGGCCTGTGCGCTGAAAAGTGCCAATTCAAGGCTATCGGTTTCAACAAAGAGTCCGCCTTCATCCGCGAAGACAAATGTATGGGATGCGGCGTCTGTGTACAGGCGTGTTCCAAAGACGCGCTCTCACTCAGATTGGCTCCTGAAAAAGGTGACCCACTCCTGGTGGACACCATTCGATAAACAACAAAAAAGTGGCTCAGGGAAACATTCCCTGAGCCACTTTTCATTAGGCAATAAAAAGACTATTCAGGCTGGATACTCAGCGGGATGACATGCAATTCCCGCGTTACTTCTCTCGTTGCACCGAGCTTCCAGATGGCAGAGCTTTTGCCGGTAGCATTGGCCACAGCATCCGCAACGCCCTGCACATTGATGATAGGATGCCGGGAAAAGACTTCAGGCAAACCGTAAGTCAGGTTACAGGCCAGACATTTGCCTGGTCGCTGCGAGAGTTTCATCTCGAAATCGAGTCCTGAACCGCTGTCCCCCACATAGGCAAGCGCGATATCATAACTCCCCTCTTCCGCATCCCCGAACAGTGCCTCGAAAAACGCATCCGCCCGTTCTTCAGGAAAAATTGTCAGCAACAGGTCGTCAGTAAAGATTTCACCGTACTGGCTCATTCATCGCCCCCCTCGTACATGTTTGAAATATTCTGGAAGGCATGAGGTGTACAAAAAAACGGCCTATTCAGCAAGTCGCAGTCCATGCCACTCCTACTTCAGGATATAGAAAAGAACCACGCCCGAAGCAAGAAATATACAACATGGCCCTACGAGCTTTCGCCATGTACGCGCCAGATCACACTGAAAATACTCACATGTCAAAATGAAACAGATATGAATGGGCGAAATCATAACCCCGGACAGCCCGGAAAAGACTCCAAGCACAAGATAGGGGATCGTTTGGTCCTGCATCCCCAAAGACTGAAGCACACCGAGTAGAAGCGGAAAAGTCGCTCCCACGAATGCCACACTGATACCTGATACCAAACCAACCAAAAACGGCAGGAAGACAGCAGACGCAAACAAGGCTGCTTCACCGCCTGCCACACGAGCCATTTCCGTGACCACGCCTGCGGCATGCATGATATCCTTGAACACAAAAATGGCGACAATGACGAACACCATGGACCACAGGCTTTTCTTCATGAAGACATCTTTGAGAAAGCCGACTCCCAATTGCTTGTTCTGGGCCATGACACAGACAACAGCCGCAGCCAGCGCTGCCACCACACCAAACTCAAAAGAAACAGTCGGAAAAAAGGAGGCAATGATACTTTCAAGACCCACAGCGCCCAAAATAGCGGTCAAAAGAGGCAACCCCTCTTTGAGAGCCGCGCCCTTGCTCCGGGTTTCCGGCAGATTCCCGATGACCAATTCACTGGTATCAATGACACCGGGACGCAGAAAAAACCACCAGCCTGCCAACAGCATGACCGGCGTTCCCGGCCAGGTGCAGGAAATAAGGTCAACAATCTGGATATCAGCCAGACCGACAGTAAGGATAATGGCCGGATACAAAGGCCAAACCAATTCCCAGACATGCCGGAACCAATAATTGACCACAGCCCGGTCCGAGTTGCTGATGCGCATGTCTTCGGACACGGTCTTGACCATGGGAGCGGAAAAAATCGCACCGCCAGGCATGGGCAGCAATCCAATGAGTGCGGGGAAAAAGACAAGCCTCAGCCGTGGACTTGTCAGAAAGCCGGACAACGCGCTCATAAGGCGTTTGGATTGGCCTGACCGCTCCATGGCATCAGACAGGACGAGAATCAGCCCTACAATGGCGATGAGAAAATGAAACTTCTCCTGCGTCAGGGCCATAACGCTCGCCTTGGCAAGCGGAACAGGTCCAAGACCGAACATGAACCCCATAATAGCCCCACCCACCAGAATGGATAAACCGAGGCTGACTTTGAACCGCATTCCGACCAACATGACAACAAAGGCAAACAGAACCTTGAGAAATGGTGCAAGTGTGGTAAAGAGAGATTCCATAGGGAGCATCCTTGGGGAACTTTTTCTGATATGGAAGAATTGAATACGCCCATTCGACTATAAAGGAAACGGTTTTTCCTCCCCTTGCCCGGGGAAGGACATTACGTTACATTCCGATTTGCCGAAAAGATTGAAGAACAGTGGAGATTTTTCGAAATGAGTATGACGCCAAAACAGATACGAGAACATATTTTTGCCACCATCATCAACAAGGTGGAAGAACAGGACGATTCCAAACGCCTTGAGGCTCTCAGTGAATTCATGGCTGTGACCGGAACATCCGGCAATGCCCCTGAACAAGTGGCCAGCCTCATTCCACCCATCATGCATGACCTGTATGAGAAATGGATCACCATGTTCATCGACCGGCTCTTGGAAACCGTAGACCCAAAGAACATCGAACTGCTCTGCGACGGCTGTGAAAACAATAACGCCGCCCTGGTGCTCGCATACATCATGTTCCTTGAATCCGAGCGTATGGAAAAGCAGATTGACAAAGATCTTAAAGAGCATGGCCTGACCGCATCAGGCAATACGGATCTCGGAGATGTGGCTGCCAACTATATCCGCACTCAGATGTCAAAAATCGCCCAACAAGCAAGCGCCGACAAGATCAAGGGAAACTGCTAGCAATCACAAAAAGCATTAATCAAAAGCCCCGTCCTGCAACAGGATCGGGGCTTTTGTTTTCAATCAAAAAATTCGAGGTTAGCCAACAGCATCGCCAGCATCCCTGATAGCCGCTTCCACGGCCTCGGCAATGTCTTCGGGTGGATCAATGACACCCGTTTCCAACAGACCAAGCTGAAGGTTCAGCTCCCGTTGCACCACCACGGCCTTGGTATTGAAATATTGGCTCCACAACCCCGGCGCCTTTTCCGGCTTGCCGAGTCGGACCAGAGTGAGCCCCAAATACAAAAATGCATCCTGATATGAACGGTCGATACGCAGGGTACGCTCAAATTCAACCTTGGCCTGACGGTACTTGCCAATTCTGTACTGGCACACGCCTAACCGGTAACGCACGTCGGCATCGTTCTGATCCGATTTGAGGCATTCCTTGTACTTGTCACGCGCCGCCTCAAACTCACCATCCACATAGAGACCATTGGCCTCTTTTATCGCATCCACACATTCTGCGGTGGATGCCACGGGTTGGTCAGGGTCTTCATTCTTGAACCGACGAACCGCCCCGAACAGGAAGTTCCGACGAGCTTTATCTATCTTCTTTTCGGCCATGTATCCTCCGGCGACCAAGAATACCCATTTCACCTGCGGGGTCAAGGCGCTCAACCGGTTGCCTTTTCAGACGGTTCATGAAATCTTCCAACCATGAAAGAATGCTTTGGCTGGACAGGCACTATCCTGCATATCGATCTGACCAATAAAAAGGTCATACATGACCACCCGGCCCCTGAAATATACCGTAAATACATCGGCGGGAAAGGGATGGCAGGGCATTACCTCGCCCCCTATGCCACACGGGAATGGACCGACCCGGCCTTGCCGCTCCTCATATTTACCGGTCCATTGAATGGCACCATCGCCCCGACATCCGGGCGCGGTACCATCATGTCCCGCTCCCCTTTGACCGGAGCTATCTGTGACACCTCGGTCGGCGGCAGGCTCGCCACCCAACTCAAACGCGCCGGATATGACGGACTGGTCATCACCGGGAAAAGCGACACGCCCTGCGGCATCGAAATTCTGGACGAGGATATACGCATAACGCCAACAGCCCTCCATGGCGCAACTTCGGGCAAAGTTTTCACGTATCTTGAATCCTCAATGCCCAAAGGGGCTTCCATGGCCTGCACCGGTCCGGCTGCAGAAAACGGTTCCCGTCTGGCTGCTGTCATGATTGATCGGCATCATGCGGCAGGTCGAGGCGGACTGGGGCTTGTATGGGCTGCCAAGAATCTCAAATATCTCACAGTGAAAGGCACGGGGAAGACCCGTGTGCACGACAAGGAAGCCCTCAAGGAAACACGAGAAGATATATTCCGCCTGACTGCGGCGTCACCGGTCCTGCTCGGCCAACATGGTTTCTCCTGCTGGGGAACCGGGGCCATTTTCGACCTGATGGACTCCCGCCGCATGATGCCCACCGACAATTTTCAAAAGACCCGCTTTGAAAACGCCCACGAACTCAACGCGGCGGCCTACACAAAAGAATTCACACCGAAAAAACATGGCTGTAGCGGTTGCCATATCATGTGTAAAAAAATTGCGCAGGACGGGCGGAGCATGCCTGAATACGAAACCATGTCCCATTTCACCGCCCTTATCGGCAACCGGGATATGGAACTGGTGCTCAAAGCCAATGATCTATGCAACCAGCTCGGCATGGACACCATTTCCGCCGGTTCGACCCTTGCCTGTCGTCGGGAAATCACTGGTCAGGACTATACCCCGGCCTCATTATTGGACGCGCTCCATGAAATGGCTCAAGGCGGTGATCTAGGACAAGGGTCTTTGGACTTTGCCGACACCTGTGGCCAACCGGAAACATCCATGTCGGTCAAAGGTATGGAACTGCCCGCCTACGACCCGCGTGGTGCTTACGGCATGGCATTGGCCTACGCCACCAGTACGCGAGGAGGCTGTCATCTGCGGGCTTATCCCATCAGTCACGAAGTCCTGCGCAAACCCGTTGCCACAAACCGTTTTTCATTCAGCGGCAAAGCTCGCATCGTCAAAATCGCCGAAGACATGAACGCAGTGGTAGATTCCCTGACAGCCTGCAAATTCACTTTTCTCGCGGCCAGTCTGGAAGAATATACCAAGGCTTTCACGGCTGTCACCGGCGTCCAGATCTCAGGTCAGGACCTGCTGAAAACCGGAGAACGCGTCTATTATAATGAAAGAATCATGAACGCTGCCAACGGCTTCACGGCCAGCGATGACGACTTGCCCGCCCGTTTTTTCACTGAGCACGGCACCTCTGGTGGAGGCGTGGACATCCCCCCCATTGATCGCGAAGAATTTCTCACTGCACGGGCCAACTACTATCGGATTCGCGGACTGGATGAAAACGGCAATCCCACACAGGAAGCCACGAAACGACTGGGACTTGATCAATGAAAAGGCTGTGCGATAAATATGCTGCAAAACTGGCAACCCAAGGCCTGACCGCCCCAAACGATCCCATTATCGGCGGCCTTGATGCCGAACTGGTGTGGAATCGGCAAGATCCACGCATCGAAGAATTTTCCAAGCTGTTCGACATGCTGTCCATCAACTCACTGGTCTTCTCCAAACCGGCAGAACCGTTTGCAACCATCCTCGATTTTCTGGCCGGACGCACAGAGTCGGCCATTCGCCCGGAAGACACTGAGACTCGCACATTCCTCCACGATATCCCCATCTGCCGAGAGTTCTCGGCTTCAGCCATGGCAGCCAGCCTCAAACAGCGCAAGGCCGTCATCATTCCCGGTGAAGGCATCATCTCCTGCGGCACGGTCAGCCCAGAACAAGGCTTTGTCTTTTACTCATCCACCATATTCGCCTGTTTCGTGCTCTTCTTTTCCGACTACCTGAACAGGTTGCGCAACAAGACCCTTGATGATGAATACCGCGAAGCATTTCAGCAAACAATAAAAAACCTTCCTGATCAACACATCACACCACCAGAACAAGCTCTCGGGCCTTTCTCCGACGAGGATACCGTTCTGGCGGCCATGGCCGAAAGTGGGCGTCATGTGGTGGGATACGGGCTGGTAGATTCTTTTTTCGGCAACATATCATACAGACTCAATGACACCGTATATATTTCCCAGACAGGCAGTTCTCTGGATGAACTTGAAGGATGTATCGATCCCTGCCCCATGGACGGGAGCGCAACCACCGGTCTGACCGCCTCCTCGGAACTTTCGGCCCACGAGGATGTCTACAGACGTTCCGACTACCGCTGCATCCTGCACGGCCACCCAAAATTTTCCGTCATCATGTCCATGGACTGTGACAAGGTAGACTGCCCCAATCGGGGAGAATGCCACATCAAATGCACTGAATGCCGCACAGTGAATGGCATACCCATCGTTCCTGGCGAAGTAGGCACCGGTCCCACGGGATTGTGCAACACCCTGCCTCCGGCCATGGCTTCATCCGGTGCGGCCATCGTTCACGGACACGGGCTGTTCACGGCAGGAGCAAACGATTTCAACGAGGCTTTTGAAAGGTTGCTCGACATTGAAAACCAATGCCGCAAACGGTATTTCGACATGGTAAAATCCTATGAATAATCAGACTGACACCCTGCGGATCAAACCGCTCCTGTTGTTCATGGCACTGACTTTTGGCGCAACATGGGCCGTGGAGATTCCTCTTATATCAAACGGCATGCGCTTCGACAGCCTGACAAACATGTCCGGCCCTGCCTTGTGGCTCATGGCAGTCATGTGGATTCCTGGCTTGTCCGCCCTTATGATCACGACATTTGTCGAAAAAAAGAATTTCGCAGCCCTGCGCGACTCCCTGCGCCTGCGTCTTGGAAAATCACTGGGTGCGTATTTTCTGACAATTCTTCTCGTCCCCGCTCTCTTCGCGGGAATGTACCTGCTCTCCTGGGCTCTGGGATTCGGCGATTTCGCCCCGCAAATTCCCGGTGCTGACACAGACGAAACAAACCTGGAAAGTGTCCTTCAAATCATGCTTCCCATGTCCATTGTTCTGGGGCCATTCATCAATCTTTTTTTTGGATTGGGAGAAGAAATCGGCTGGCGCGGCTTCATGCTTCCGCGACTCATGCCTCTGGGCAAACCTGTGGCCTATCCGCTGCTCGGCATACTCTGGGGGATATGGCACGCGCCACTCATCATGGCCGGATTCAATTACCCCGGTTATCCAGTGGGCGGCATCGCCATGATGTGTGCACTCTGTTTCGCATTCGGTCTTTTCCTGAATGAAATGACCCTGCACTATGACTCATCCATTCTGGCTGGATTCATCCACGGCGCAGTCAATGCTCAAGGCTACGGCGTATGGGCTTTGCTCTTTCCTGACATCCATCCGCTTCTGGGCGGCTCGGTCGGGCTGACAGGAGTGGTGGTCTGGCTGATCACCGGCGTACTCTGCACAACGACCTTGAAACGATTAGGCCCTCCGCTTTCCGCTCCTCAACAGGACTAGCCCCATCCTTTCATTCCCCAAAAGTAAAGCCCCCGATAAATCGGGGGCTTCTGCTTGATGCGTTCGTAGGGAGGTTTCCGAGTTACGGGCCTCTACCAAAGGATGAAGTTTGATTGAAGGTTGCCTGGAAACACTGTCCGATTCGATGAATCATAAGGTTTGTAGGGCGTTACCTGAAAACACTCCTTTGACTGATTCAACCATACGCTATTGGCGACTGATTGCAAGAGACTTTGTTCGGTTTTACAGCTTTTCGAAATATTCCTTTTCAGCGCCACACTCAGGACAGGTCCAGTCGTCGGGCAAATCTTCGAATTTTGTGCCAATGGCAATGTTGTTCTCAGCGTCACCTTCTGCCGGATCATACACATAACCACACGGGCATTCCCACTTATCCATAATTGTTACCTCCATGGTCTTTCAGTTTGCGCTCATAATAGCAGAACAAACAACAGTTTCAAGCTCTTTATTGAGAATCAATGTTATTTATAACACATTAAAGAAGCGGCAACTGATCGTCTTCCATGCGCATCTTGAGATGCTGATATGCCTTGGCCGTGGCAACTCGACCACGCGGTGTGCGCTTCAGGAAACCACACTGAATGAGATACGGCTCATAGATGTCTTCAATGGTGCGCACTTCCTCGGCACAAGCAGCAGCTATGGTCTTGAGCCCGACCGGACCGCCGTTGAAATTTTCCACCATGAGCGAAAGAATCTTACGGTCCATGTTGTCCAGACCATACTGATCAACATCCAACCGTTCCAATGAGGATTCGGCCTGTTCTTTGGTGACAACACCATCTCCATGCACCAAGGCATAATCGCGCACGCGCCGAAGCAGCCTGTTGGCGATACGCGGTGTACCACGCGCCCGACGCCCAATGGCCAACGCTCCCTCGGGATCGACTTTCACGTCAAGGATGGACGCAGACCGTTCAACGATCCGCCCCAATTCTTCGGGGGTGTAAAATTCTATACGAAAAATGCAACCAAAGCGGTCACGCAAGGGTGACGTAAGCAAGCCAAGCCGTGTTGTCGCACCAACCAGCGTAAATGGCTCAAGATCAAGTTTGACCGTACGCGCACCGGGACCGGAGCCAATAACCAGATCAATCTGGAAATCTTCCATGGCCGGATACAACACTTCCTCAACCGTGGCAGGCATACGATGAATCTCGTCGATGAACAAAATGTCACCGCGCTCCAGGTTGGTCAGGATAGCGGCCAGATCTCCGGACCGCTCAATAACGGGACCAGAGGTGGATACCATGTTCACACCGAGTTCACTGGCCATGATGCGAGCCAATGTGGTCTTGCCCAAGCCGGGATTGCCGTAGAAAAGAGTATGGTCCAAAGAACGATCGCGTTCTCGAGCCGCCCGGATAAAGACGTCGAGATTGCTACGCAGATCCTGCTGCCCGATGAACTCACTGAGACTTCTGGGCCGGACGTTTTCCTCTGGGAGTGTGCATTTGCTCATGAGCGTGCCGCGTTGATTTTCTTGAGCACTGCACGGATACCTCCGGCAGCGTCGAGGTCGGGTTCTTGGTCAAAAACATCAATGATCATGGGGCGAACTTCATCTTCAGCGTACCCCAGCCCTTTCAGCCCGGCAAGAGTATCAAGGTATTCACCTTGTGGTCCTTGCGGTGCGGAAGCAATGGCCGCGCCGGTCGCGGGCTTGAGCTTGTCCACTTTGTCCTTGAGATTCCACAGAATCTGCTTGGCAGACTTCGGCCCGATGCCCGGCACCGTGGAAAGCATTGTCACGTCTTCACGAAAGGCAATCTCACGCAAATGGTCAGCATCGAACATGGACAAAATAGCCATGGCCTTTTTCGGCCCCAGCTTATCGATGGAAATAAGTGTGCGGAACAGATCCAGATCGTCAGCAGTCAGAAATCCAAACAGGTCAATAGCCTTTTCCGCCACCTGGGTGTGGATGAATATTTCAATTTCTCCGCCCTTCCCCGGTAACTTGGCAATGACCGACGTGGGCGCGGCCACTTCATACCCAACACCGCCGGGTGTCAGGACAACCAGCCCTTTCTCGTCGGCAGACAATACTGTTCCCTGCAAATATCCGATCATGAAAATCCTCCGTAGCAGGTATGTAGCGCATTCACGCGCGCAATTCAAAGAGAATACCTGACAATAAAAACGACCCTCCACCCAATTATCATGGATAAGCACAGCGTATTTTGGCATAGTTTGAAATGAAGAATTGCTTAGAAAAAACCAAAGGGAATCGTCATGAAACACAAAATCATTATTGCGTGTATGATCACCTTGCTTGCCATGCCAATAGGCACAGCCCTGGCCCAAGGGGAACCGATCTTCACTCAGGAAGAACTTATCGGTCTGGTCGGTGAAACGGTTGTTCAGGAAACCACTGAGGCTTCCGAGGAAGTTCGCAAGGCAAAGGAAGTCCTTGATGCCATGCGTAAAGAGGGAACTGTCGCAGAACAGCAACAGGCTCAGGAGGACGTGGAAAACGCCGAAGAAAGGTTCACAGAATCCCAAGGCAAACTCGATGACGCCCGAATTGATGCCTTTGCCCGAGAAAGCGGCAAATCTCCGTCCGAGATTCAGGCCATGCGCGACTCCGGCATGGGTTGGGGGCGTATAGCCAAGGAAACGGGTGTTCACGCTTCTGTCAGTGGCAAAGGAAAAGGGAAAAGCAAGAATAAGAGCAAGGGAAAGGGTAAGAACAAGGGGACTTCCACGTACGCTGATTCCGATGATAACATGGATGAAGGCGAGCCCACAACATACGAGAATGACGCGACCGATGACGAAGACGAACTGGACGGAGCATCCCAAAGTCAAACCAAGGGCAAAGACAAAAGCAAAGGGAAAAGCAAGAGTGACACCTCGTACACCGATTCAGACGACGACGTCGAAGAAGAAGTACTGGAAGAACAGCCCAAGAAGACCAAAAGCAAAGGCAAGGGAAATAAGTCCAAGAGCAAGGGAAAGGGTAAGAAAAAGTAATCCCGACACACTTCACAAGAAACGGCTCACCTCATGCGAGGTGAGCCGTTTCTTGTGAAGAAATTTCAACGACTACAGGCCGGTCAATTTACGCATGCGTCGTTCGTTCAAATGGCATATGGCAATGGCAAGTGCATCGGACGCGTCTTCGGCCCAATCCGGCTTTTTCTCACCAAGCGTATGTGCAACCATAAAGGCAACCTGTGACTTGGGAGCATTGCCTACTCCGACGAGGTTCTTCTTGACCTTGGTGGGTTCGTATTCGCCCATGGGAATACCATTGGTGGCGCAGGCTGCCATGCAAGCACCCCTCGCCTGCCCCAGTTTCAGGGCGGACGAGGGGTTCTTGGATACGAACACATTTTCGATGGCTGCCTCTGCCGGCGCGAACTCTTCGATAAGCTCCTGAAGCCTGTCGAAAATTACGCCCAAACGGACGGCCATGTCTTTTTTGACCGGTGTGCGAATAGTGCCGGTCTCCACCAGTTCGACCTGCCCGGATATCTCCCGGACAACGCCGTAGCCCGTAACCCGCGTTCCGGGGTCCAGACCGAGGACGATCAAACCTTTATCGCTCATGCTACTCTTCGTCGAACAATTCGTCCGGGAAGTCGGCGTTGAGATAAACTTTCTGGGTATCGTCGTTGTCTTCCAGAGCTTCAAACAGGGTCATGACCTTCTTGCCGTTGGAAACATCCACGGGCACGAGATTCTCGGGGACCTGATCCACTTCGGCGGACTGGTATTCCATCTCGGCGTCCACGAAAGCCTGCTGCACGGCCATGAAATCACCGGGTTCGGTCTGCACGGTAAAAGTATCACCATCATCAATGATATCTTCGGCACCAGCGTCCAGACCAACTTCCATCAAATCGTCTTCGGAATATTTTTCCTTGTCGAAGACAATGACGCCCTTTTTATTGAACATATACGACACTGCACCGGCTTCAGCCATGTTGCCGCCGTGCTTGGTGAAGGCGTGACGAATTTCAGCCACAATACGATTCTTGTTGTCGGTTGCGACTTCGACCATCATGGCAACGCCACCGGGACCGTACCCTTCGTACAGAATCTCAAGAATATCGCCACCAGCCAATTCGCCGGTACCTTTTTTAATGGCATTGTCGATCTTGTCTTTGGGCAGGTTCACGGCCTTGGCCTTCTGGATAGCCAGACGCAAAGTGGAGTTATCCTCGGGATTACCGCCACCGGCCTTGGCGGCCAGGATGATATCCTTGGCAGCTTTGGTGAAAAATTTCGCGCGTTTGGCGTCCTGGCGACCCTTGCGATGCTGAATGTTTGCCCATTTACTGTGTCCGGCCATGTTTCCTCCTGAATATTCTCAACAAATTCTTTTTCTATTGTAGATCGAATAGCCTACTCTTCTATTCCCCGAAAGCCAAGCGCGACAATAAATATTTCCTTGCTTTCAGCACGAGAGCTATGAGGTTTGAAGTTCTTTATCTTGCCAAAATACGGCCTGATTTCGTTACGGTAGTCGTTAATCTCGCCACCTTCAAAAATTTTGACCGCGAAGTTCCCGCCTTTCTTGAGATATTTTCTCGCAACCTCAAAAGCACGCTGGCACAATTCCAAAGAATTTGCCTGATCCGCGAACTTGATTCCGGTTGTCTTGGGGGCCATGTCACTGATAATGACGTCAAACGGCGCAAGTGGTTCGATGGCTTCAAGCAGTTCTGGCGAATCCGAAAACACGTCAGCCTGCAAAAAGGTGATGTTGTCCGCAAAGGAATGTTTGGTGGACTGGAGGTCCACGCCGAGCACACGGCCCTGCTTACCCACTTTTTCCCCGGCAAACTGTGTCCAGGAACCCGGGGCTGCGCCAAGGTCGAGCACGGTCTGGCCCTTTTTGAAGATATGGAACCGTTTGTCCATCTCTTTGAGCTTGTAGACCGAGCGGGCGGCGTAATTTTCCTTTTTGGCTCGTTTGAAGTACTTATCCTGATATTGTTTCATGGCAACGCTCCTTAAGTCCGGCGTGGAGCGATTCCTAGCCGAATACGCCGAAAAAGCCAAGTGAACGCTGTGCCTCGACCCCGCTATCAGACAGTTATTGATGAAATCGGCATGAAAAAGTCCATGCCTATTGCCAAGGAACAGTTCGAATGGTTCGTCAATGACAGCCCGGAAGATTGCCCTGTGGTCTTTCTGGGACTCGGACCTGAACCTGGCAAAATACTGGAATGGTTTGGCTTATCAGACACAGACACACTGTATTTCGTGGAATGTCAGGACTTCGTGGACCAAACCGACAACAACTGGAACGGGGCCATACCCGACAATTTCACCCGTATCGCAGCTGACGCCTTCACCGCTGAGATTGCAGCGAACTCACATGTCATTCGTTACTTGCCCGTCCAAAAGGCATTCCCGTCATTCTATGGACCACTCACGGCCCGACTGCTGCTCTGCAAAACGACAGTCCCAACTCCTTCAAAAATTATGTGGCTACCCACCCTTGAAGACGACCTGCTCGGCAAGGAAGTAGGACTGGCCTTTGAGGAAGCTGGATACACGGTCAGGTTTATCGATCACGAGGCCTTGGGAAAACACCCTGGCTCCGTGCTGCCTGAGTTACTTGAAGAAGGCACACCAGAACTGTTCTTTTCAATAAATTTCAAGGGAATCGACCACTTCGGCTTGTGTTATCATGTCCTGCGCGAGGCCGGTATTCAGGTCGCTGTCTGGATGGTGGACAACCCGTTCAATCTACTCCCTGCGGTCAAATCAGCATATTGGAAAAACGCCAAACTCTTCGTCACGGATCACAGTTTCATCGGCCCGCTTATCGAGACAGGCGCTCGCTGGGTGACACACCTGCCGCTAGCCGCCAGTCCACACTTTTTTGAGAACACCGGACAGCTGCCGGACCATGCACATGGCATCGAGAACGCCCTTGTCTTCGTGGGGCGATCTGCATTCCCGGATAAAGAAAAGTTTTTTGCCGGGGTAAACGTCAACCCCGATGTCATAAACAAGATCAACGAGAGCGAAGGGGCCCACCGCTTTGACTATCTGTGGTGGCGTGAACACATGAAGGATGTACAACTCTGGCCCGGCAATCAGGTCCGTCAAATCGGCGCTGGAGCAGAATTGACGAGCTTCATATGGAAAAATGATTGCCTGCATGCTGCCGGGGATATCACGATCTTCGGCGATGACGGCTGGAAGGTCCTCGATAACGCGGATGTGCGCCCTGTGGTGGATTATTACGCCCATCTCCCCGCCATTTACCGCACGGCCCCGGTCACACTCAACGTCACCGGCATGCAGCTCCCGGCGGGCCTGACCCAACGTCATTTCGACGTCTGGTGTGCTGGCGGCTTCCTGATCTCGGACGCCAACCCAGGCCTGCAAATCTTCCCAAAAGAACTGGTCGAACAAATCACCTATACCCACCCGAACGAAATCCGCGACCTGTTCCTCCGCCACCGCGAAGAAACAGACGCCAAACGCGAACTCCGCAAAGCATGGCGTGAATGCATCCTGCGCGATCACACCTACCGCAACCGCGTAGACACCATCCTCGCGGCCCTGAATTTGTAACCCACTCGCATAAAAGGGTTGTTTCACTCTCCGAAAAGGAGTAACAATCTTCACCCCAACGGGGACGTAACTCAGCTGGGAGAGTGCTACCTTCGCAAGGTAGAAGTCGGGAGTTCAAATCTCCTCGTCTCCACCAAGAACACAAGTCTTTTCGATCTAATGACCGAGAAGACTTTTTCTTTTGGGTTGAATTAACATTTTCCCCACTTGACTCATCGGCCTGAACGCGTTTCAACGGGGGTGATATTTACTTCACCTGAAAGGAACACGCACCGCATGAATGATACCCATATTCAGACTATCTCTCGCGAACTCTCTCTTAAACCGCAGCATGTCAAAGCCGTTGCCGCGCTTCTGGATGAAGGAGCAACGGTTCCGTTCATTTCCCGGTACCGCAAGGAAGCCACCGGCACCATGGATGAGGTCGGGGTGGCCGGAGTACGAGACAGGCTGATTGAGTTGGCCGAGTTGGACAAACGGCGTGAGGCGATCCTTTCATCGTTGGTTGAACGCGATCTGCTTACGGATGATCTCAAGCGGTCCATAGAACAGGCCAAGGACAAAGCGCGGCTGGAGGACATCTATCTCCCCCACCGGCCCAAGCGGCGGACACGGGCTGCCATGGCCAAAGAGCGTGGATTGGAACCTCTGGCAAACACCCTGTTCAGTCAGCGTGGCGTCAACCCGAAACGTGAAGCCGAACGGTTCGTGAATCCGGGTAAAGACGTGCCCGATATCAACACGGCTCTGGCCGGAGCTCGGGAT
>Ga0070728_10002956_pt1 | contig 19812 bp, 19 predicted proteins | sample tdDd471_FD_66723 | JGI IMG/M metagenome (GOLD analysis project Ga0070728, IMG submission 66723) | Marine sediment microbial communities from the Atlantic coast under amendment with organic carbon and nitrate - tdDd47.1 | ecosystem: Environmental > Aquatic > Marine > Coastal > Sediment | place... | reverse complement strand
CAGGGTCACGGTCATGGCCAGCACCGCGAAGCCGATCTCCTTGCTGCCCTTCAGCGCCGCTTCCATCGGCGGCACGCCGTCCTCGATATGGCGGAAGATGTTCTCCATCATCACGATGGCGTCGTCGACCACCAGGCCGATGGCGAGGACCAGGGCCAGAAGGCTCAGCGTATTGATGCTGAACCCGAAGATCTGCATGATCGCGAAGGCGCCGATCAGCGACACCGGGATGGTGACCATCGGGATGACCGTGGCGCGGCCCGATTGCAGGAGCAGGAAGATGATCGCCACCACCAGGATGATCGCCTCGCCGATGGTCGTGTAGACCGACTCGATCGATTTCGCGATATAGACCGAACTGTCATAGCCGATATCGACGCGCATGCCGTCCGGCAGAGCCCCTTCGATGTCGGGCAGCGCCACGCGGACGGCGCCGGCGACGTCCAGGGGGTTCGCCGTCGCCTGCTTCACGACGCCCAGCCCGACCGCGTTCTTGCCCTTGAACCGGGCGATGCGGCGGATGCTTTCCGCCTCGATCGCCGCCCTGCCCACATCCTTGAGGCGGACGAGATAGCCGTCGTCCTCGCGCAGGATGATGTCGTCGAACTCGGCGGGCGTTCGCAGATCGGTCTTCGACAGGACGGTGAATTCGCGGGTGCTGCTTTCGATGCGCCCGGAGGGGACCTCGACATTCTGGCGGCGCAGCGCCGTCTCAACGTCCCCCGGCGTGACCCGGTAGGCGGCGAGCCGCGCCGGGTCCAGCCAGACGCGCATGGCGTAGCGGCGCTCGCCGAGGACCCGAATCTCGGCGACCCCGGGAAGGCTTTGCAGCTTGTCCTTGACGAACCGGTCAGCGAAGTCGGTGATCTCCAACTCCGAATGGCGGTCGCTGGAGAAGGCCAGATACATGATCGGCTGGGCGTCGGCTTCCACTTTGGCGATCACCGGTTCGTCGATTTCGTCGGGCAGCCTGCTGCGAACCCGGGAGACCCGGTCGCGCACGTCGTTGGCCGCCGCTTCGGCGTCGCGATCCAGGCGGAACTTGACGGTAATGCGGCTGGTTTCCGGCCGGCTGACCGAGGTCATGATGTCGATCCCCTCGATGCCGGCGAGAGAATCCTCCAACACCTGGGTGACCTGGCTTTCGATGATTTCGGCGCTCGCTCCCTTATAGGTGGTCGAGACATTCACCACCGGCGGGTCGATATTGGGATATTCGCGCACCGTCAGCCGGTCGAAGGCGATCAGGCCCAACAGGCAGACGACCAGGCTCATCACCGTCGCGAGGACGGGGCGGCGGATCGAGATGTCGGACAGGACCATGACGCGTCAGCCGGCCGGGTCGGCGGCGGGTTTCGCCTTGGCCGGCGCGCCGGGCGTCGCGCCGGGCCGTTGGGCGAGGATGTTCAGAACCGGCATGCCGTCGCGGATCTTCGTTTGGCCGGCCGTCACCACCACGTCGTCCGCCGACAGGCCCTCGCGGATCTCGACCATGGCGGCACGGCGCTGGCCGGTGACCACGCGGGTAAAACCCGCCTTGCCGTCGAGGATGCGGAACACATATTGCTCGGTCCCGCGCGGGACCAGAGCTTCCTCGGGGACGAGGATGGCGTCGACGCGCTGTTCCAGCACCAGCGTGACCCGGGCGAACATGCCCGGCCGCAGGCTGCCCGTGTCGTTGGCGACACGGGCGCGCACCGCCAGTGCCCGACCGTTGGCATCGACCAGCGGATCGATGGCATAGACCTGGCCGGCGAAATCCTGGTTGGGAAAGGCGTCGACGCCGATCCGCACCGTTTGGCCGGGGGCGACGGCGGCGAGGAAAAGCTCCGGCACCCGGAAATCCAGCTTGATCGGGTTCAGCTTCTCCAAATTGACGATGTCCTGGCCGGGGGTGACGTAGGCGCCGACGCTCACCCGCCGGAGCCCCAGGACCCCGGAGAAGGGGGCGCGCAGCTCGGTCTTGGCATGGACGGCGCGGGCGAGTTGCAGCCGGGCCTCGTCCTGGCGCATCCGGGCCAGAGCCTCGTCCAGGGCCCGCTTGGTGCCGGCCCGCTTGCGGAAAAGCTCATCGGCCCGGCGGTGATTGGCGCGGCTGAGCGCCAGCCCCGCTTCCGCCTGTGCCAGCTCGGCGCGCTGGATCGAGCTTTCCAGGGTTGCCAGGACCGCGCCCCGTTCGACGGCCTCGCCTTCGGCGAAGCGGATTTGGGCGATCCGGCCGGCGATCTCGGGGCGAATGACGACCGATTCGTCGGAGCGCAGGCTGCCCACCGCCTCGATCCGGCGGGCGATGGGACCGACCGTCACCGGTTTGGCCTCGACCGGCATCGCGCGCTGTGGCCCGGCGGCCTGGGGCGCGCCCGGTCCGCCGTCGGGCGCGGCCGCGTCGTCGGTCCCGAGAGTCCAATAGCCGATCCCGGCGATGACGGCGGCCAGAGCGACGATCACGCCTTGTTTCCAAACACGCATGGCGAGGAAAAGTCCAAAAAAGTTCGACGAATTCGGTTAGGCGCGTTCGCTACCATGGGGCTGGCAATCTGTCGAGCCGTTCCTTGAGCGCGCCGGTAAGGTATAACATGAACATTTCGACTACCGAGCAAATCACGGTTGCGTCACCATGCCGACGGTCCTTTTTACCCATGCCGCTTGCGCGGCCCATGACCCGGGCGACCGTCATCCGGAATCGCCGGCCCGCCTGGCGGCGATCCTGAAGCGCTTGGAGGCGCCGGACTTCGCCGCGCTGGCGTGGCGCGACGCGCCGGCGGCGACCGTTGCGCAGATCGCGCGCGTCCATCCCGAGCCCCATATCGGCGAAACATTGGCGGCGGTGCCCGCCGGCGGCCACCGGGCCGTCGATCCGGACACCCATCTGTCGCCGGGGTCCGGGGAGGCCGCGTTGCGCGCCGCCGGCGCCGCCTGCGCGGCGGTCGATACCGTTCTCGGCGGCGCGGCGACGACCGCCTTCTGCGCGGTCCGCCCGCCGGGCCATCATGCGGAGCCCGGCCGGGCCATGGGGTTCTGCCTGTTCAACAATGTCGCCGTTGCCGCCCGGCACGCCCAGGCCGCGCATGGCCTCGGCCGGGTCGCGGTGGTCGATTTCGACGTCCATCACGGCAACGGCACCCAGGCGGCGTTCGCGGCGGACCCGACCGTCTTCTACGGCTCCACCCATCAATCGCCCCTCTATCCGGGCACCGGCGGCGCCGAGGAGCGGGGGGTCGGCAATATCGTCAACCTGCCCCTGCCGCCCGGCACCGAAGGCACCGCCTACCGGCGGGTGGTCGCCGAGCGGCTGCTGCCCGCCCTGGACGCCTTCGCCCCCGAGCTGATTCTGGTCTCGGCCGGGTTCGACGCCCATATGGCCGATCCCCTCGGCGGGTTGGCGCTGACCGAGGCCGATTTCGCCTGGCTGACCGAGGCGCTGCTCGATCTGGCCGATCGCCATTGCGGCGGCCGCCTGGTGTCGGTCCTGGAAGGCGGGTACGACCTGGACGCGCTGGCCGCCAGCGTCGCCGCCCATCTTCAGGTGCTGATGACGGCTTGAAGGGCGTCTTTTCCTTGTTCGCGGCAGGCCGGGCGCCTACACTTCGCGGGCACGAGGAGAGGGCATGGCGAACCCCGAAATTCCCAAGGATATTCAGGCGATGAGCTTCGAGGACGCGCTGGACGAGCTCCAGCGAATCGTCACCGAGCTCGAAGCCGGCAAAGGCAAGCTGGACGAGGCCATCGACGCCTATCAGCGCGGTGCCGCGCTGAAACGCCATTGCGAGTCGAAGCTGGCGGAGGCCAAGGCCAAAGTCGAGAAGATCAAGCTCGACGCCGACGGCAACGCCACCGCCGTTCCCGCCGACGAGATTTCCGATTGAGCGGTATCGAGGCCGCCCTGACCGAGACCGCGTCCGCGGTCGACGAGTTCCTCCACACCGCGATGCCGGAGCCGGACGGGCCCGAGGCGGTGCTGTTCGAGGCCATGCGCTATGCCAGCATCGACGGCGGCAAAAGGCTGCGCCCGCTGCTGGTCGTCGCCAGCGGCGGCTTGTTCCATGTCGGGCGGCAGAATTTGGTGCGCACGGCCGCGGCGGTGGAGCTCGTCCATTGCTATTCGCTCATCCATGACGACCTGCCGGCCATGGACGATGATGCGATGCGCCGGGGAAAGCCCAGCTGCCATGTCGCCTTCGACGAGGCGACCGCGATCCTCGCCGGCGACGCGTTGCAAGCGCTGGCCTTCGAGACGCTGGCCTCGCCCGAGACCCATGCCGATCCGGCCGTTTGTTGCGAGCTGGTCCGCTGCCTGGCGATCGCCGCCGGCGGCCATGGCATGGTCGGCGGTCAGGCGATCGATTTGGAAGCCGAGCACGCGATGCTCGATATTGGCGAGATTACCCGGCTGCAGCAGCTCAAGACCGGCGCCCTGATCGCCTTTGCCTGCGAGGCCGGCGCCATCCTCGGGCGGGCGCCTCGCGCTGCCCGCCAGGCCCTGCGCGCCTACGCCCATGACCTGGGCCTCGCCTTCCAGATCACCGACGACATCCTTGACGCCGAGGGCGACCCGACCGATATGGGAAAGGCCGCGCGCAAGGACGCGGCGGCGGGGAAGGCGACGTTCATTTCGGTTCTCGGCTTGGATCGGGCGCGCGAGCAGGCGGACATGTTGGCCGATCAGGCCGCCGCCCATCTGGACATGTTCGAGGACAAGGCCGAGCTGATGCGCGACATCGCCCGGTTCGTGGTCGAACGGCGGACCTAGGACGAAGCGACAAGGGATGACGGGACAGGTGGAAGACGGACCGGAAGCGACCGACGGGGCGGGGACCGTGCTCGACCGGATCGAGAATCCCGCCGATCTGCGGGAATTGACCGATGCCGACCTCAAGCGGCTGGCCGACGAATTGCGGCAAGAAACCATCGCCGCCGTCTCGCATACCGGCGGCCATCTCGGCGCCGGTCTCGGCGTGGTCGAGCTCACCGTCGCCCTGCATCACGTGTTCGACACGCCGCGCGACCGCCTGATCTGGGATGTCGGCCACCAGGCCTATCCCCACAAGATCCTGACCGGGCGCCGCGACCGCATCCGGACCCTGCGTCAGAAGGACGGGCTGTCCGGCTTCACCAAGCGCGCGGAAAGTGACTACGACCCGTTCGGCGCCGGCCACAGCTCGACCTCGATCTCCGCCGGGCTGGGCATGGCGGTGGCGCGCGACCTGGAGGGCGGCGACAACGAGGTCATCGCGGTTATCGGCGACGGCGCCATGAGCGCCGGCATGGCCTACGAGGCGATGAACAATGCCGGGTCGATGGAGAGCCGGCTCATCGTCGTCCTCAACGACAACGACATGTCGATCGCGCCGCCGGTCGGCGCCATGAGCGCTTATCTGTCGCGCTTGATCTCGTCTCATTCCTATCTGTCGTTTCGCCATATCGCCAAGCAGATGGCCGAGCGCTTCCCGCGTGGTCTGAAGAAGGCCGCGCAGCGGGCCGAGGAGTATGCGCGCGGCATGGTCACCGGCGGCACGCTGTTCGAGGAGCTGGGCTTTTACTATATCGGGCCGGTCGACGGGCATAATCTGGAGCATCTGCTCCCGGTGTTGCGCAATATCCGCGACAACAAGGAAGTCGGTCCCATCCTGTTGCATGTCGTAACCCAAAAGGGACATGGCTACACCCCGGCCGAGGAAGCCGCCGACAAGTTCCACGGCGTATCCAAGTTCGATCTGATCACCGGCGCCCAGGCGAAGTCGAAGGCGGCGGCGCCCAGCTATACCGGCGTCTTCGCCGACTCCCTGTTGGAGGTCGCGGAAGCGGACGATCGCGTCGTCGCGATCACCGCCGCGATGCCGTCGGGAACTGGCCTCGACAAGTTCGCCCGGCGGTTCCCGGAGCGGTTCTTCGATGTCGGCATCGCCGAGCAGCATGCGGTGACCTTCGCCGCCGGCCTCGCCTGCGAGGGCTACAAGCCTTTCGCCACCATCTATTCCACCTTCCTGCAGCGCGCCTACGATCAAGTGGTACATGATGTCGCGATCCAGCGGCTGCCGGTGCGCTTCGCCATCGACCGGGCCGGTCTGGTCGGCGCCGACGGGCCGACCCATGCCGGCGCCTTCGATGTCGCCTATCTCGGCTGCCTGCCGGGTTTCGTTCTCATGGCGGCGGCGGACGAGGCCGAGCTCAAGCATATGGTGGCGACCGCCGCCGCCATCGACGACCGGCCGTCGGCGCTGCGCTATCCGCGCGGCGAGGCGGCGGGGGTCGAACTGCCGGCGCGGGGAGTGCCGCTGGAGATCGGCAAGGGCCGCGTCCTGCGCGAGGGCAACGCGGTGGCGCTCCTGTCCTTCGGCACGCGGTTGGGCGAATGCCTCAAGGCGGCGGACGAGCTTGCTGTCCATGGCTTCACCGCGACCGTCGCCGACGCCCGCTTCGCCAAGCCGTTGGATGCCGACCTGATCGCGCGCCTCGCCGCCGAGCATGAGGTTCTGATCACGGTCGAGGAGGGCGCCGTCGGCGGGTTCGCCGCCCAGGTCGCCCAATATCTGGCGACCGCCGGGCGGTTCGACGACGGCCTGAAGTTCCGGCCCCTAACCCTGCCCGACCGCTTCATCGATCACGGCGCCCCGGCCGATCAGTACGACGCCGCCGGCCTGTCGGCTCGCCATATCGCGGCGACGGCCATGGCCGCCTTGGGCAAGGAGGCGCTCGCCAAGCCGGCGCGGGCCTGACCGTGACGGCGCCGGCCGCATCGGGGCGGGCGGTGCGACTCCGACTCGATCAATTGCTCGTCGATCGCGGCCTCGCCGACAGCCGTGCCAAGGCGCAGGCGCTCGTCATGGCGGGGCGCGTGTTCGAGGGCGAGCGCCGGCTGGACAAGCCGGGCCAGCAGGTCGCGGCCGATCTGGCGGTCCAGGTGCGCGGCTCGGGCCGGACCTACGTCTCGCGGGGCGGCGAGAAACTCGCCCACGCCCTGACCCGCTTCGGGATCGACGTCGCGGGCGCGGTCGCTCTCGATGTCGGTGCCTCCACCGGCGGTTTCACGGATGTGCTTCTGCGCGCCGGCGCCGCCCGCGTCTATGCGGTCGATGTCGGGCATGGCCAGTTGGACTGGTCCTTGCGCCAGGAGGCGCGGGTCGTCGCTCTGGAACGGACCAACGCGCGCTACCTGACCGCCGAACAGGTGCCCGAGCCGGTGGATATCGTCACTTGCGACGCCAGCTTCATCGGTCTGGAGACGGTCCTGCCGGCGCCGCTGGCCCTGACCAAGCCGGGTGCCTGGCTGGTCGCCCTGATCAAGCCCCAGTTCGAGGTCGGCAAGGGCCGCGTCGGCAAGGGCGGCGTCGTCCGCGACCCGGCGCTGCATGACGAGGTGTGCGCGCGCATCCGCGAATGGCTGAACGGCCTGCCCGGCTGGCGGGTCGCGGGGCTCGCCGAAAGCCCGATCCTCGGCCCCAAGGGCAACAAGGAATTCCTCATCGCCGCCCGCCGTGCCGGTTGAAGGGCGCGGGCGGGCGCACCATATGCTTTTTCAACTAATTCGCGTTTCTTGGTGACGAGGGAGGACTCTATGCTCGACAAGACGAATAGGTTTGGCCGTTTCTTGCGTGTCGTCGCCGTCCTTCCGGTGGTGGCTGTCGCGATCGGCATCGGTGCGTCGGCGGCGTCGGCCCAAGAGGGGCGCGCGCTTGGCAAGAAGTCCGAGATCACGGGCAAGGGGCGCGCGACCGCCGAGGAAGCCAAGAAGGGCGGCCTGCGTCTCGGGCGCGACGCGGACAAGGCCGAAAAAGGCAAGCGCGACAAGGCCGAGCGCGACGCCGTTCGCGAGGAGCGCAAGATGCGCAAGGAGCGCGACCGGGCGCAGAAGCGCATGGACAAGGAAAAGCGCAAATCGCGCTATTAGGCGCGCGAGGTGCGGCGCCCCGCGAACGGGGCGCGGCCTAGCGGTCGATGAATCCGCGGCCGATGAGTTGGCGGTGGATCTGGTTCGTGCCCTCCCAGATCTGGGTGATCTTGGCGTCGCGGTAGAGCCGCTCGACCCGGCTGTCCTTCAGATAGCCGTACCCGCCATGGATCTGGACCGCGTCGGTGGCCGCCTTCACCGCCAGGTCCGAGGCGCGCATCTTCAGCATCGAGGATTCGAGCCCGACATCGGCCTCGCCCCCGTCGATCATCCCGCCGACCCGCCACAGCCAGGATTGGACCAGCGCGATCTCGGTCGCGAGGTCGGCGACCATGAACTGGATTCCCTGGAAGTCGAGGACCGGGCGGCCCGATTGCTGGCGCTGGTTGGCGTAGGCGACCGCGTCGTCGAAGGCGGCACGGGCGATGCCCAGCGACTGCGCGGCGACGCTGGGCCGCGACTTGTTGAGGGCCGAGAACAGGATGCGCAGCCCGTCGCCCGGCGCGCCGATCAGATTGGCGCGCGGCACCCGGCAGGACTCGAAGACGAGCTGGGCGGTGGAGGAGGCGCGCACCCCCATCTTGTCCTCGGTCCTGGGCGCCGAGAGGCCCGGCGTGTCCTTCTCCATGACCAGGACCGAGATCGCCGCCTTCGGGTCGTCGATCGCCGACCATTTGCCGAAGATGAGATAGAGGTCGGCGACGTCGCCGCTGGTGATGAAGGTCTTGCCGCCCTCGACCAGGATGTCGTCGCCGTCGGGGATGAAGCGGGTATGCATCCCGGTGGCGTCGGAGCCGGCATGGGGCTCGGTGATGCAGAGCGAGGCCAGCGCGCCGGCGACGATCGGCGGCAGGAAGCGCGCCATCTGGTCGTCGGTGCCGAAATCGATCACCGGCTTCATGGCGTGGAAGTTGGTGGCCCAGATGATCGCCGTCGCCGGGCAGGCCATCGCGATCTCCAGCACGCAGGCGAGGTAGGTCGTATAGGAAAGCGGCGTGCCGCCATGGGCCTCGGGGACGAACATGGCGTTCAGCCCCAGCCCGTTGATGTCCTCGATATTGGGCCAGGGGAAGGTCGCGTCGCGGTCGAAGGCGGCCGTGCGCGGCGCCATCTTCTCGCGGGCGACGGCGCGCACCGAGTCGAGGACCTGGCGTTCGGCGTCGGTCAGGCCGGGCGGGGTCTCCAGGCGGGCGAGGACTTTCATGGCGATTGCCGCCTAGACCGAGACGCTCTGGCCGCCGTCGATATGGATCGTCTCGCCGGTGAAGAAGGGCAGGTCCTCGCCCAGCAGCGCGGCGACCAGCTTGCCCACCTGCTCGGGCGTTCCCGGCTCGCCGACCGGGACGCGGGTGCGGATCAGGTTGCGGAACCCCTCGCTGCCCAGATATTCGCGGTTGATGTCGGTGATGATGATTCCCGGCGCGACGTCCAGGACGCGGATGCCTTCGCGCGCCCATTCGACCGCCAGACAACGGGTGAGCGCGCCGACGCCGGCCTTCGCGGCGTTGTAGGGCGCCGAATAGCGCACCCCGAGTTGTTCGTAATAAGAGCCGATATTGACGATCACGCCGCCGCCGGCCTCGACCAGATAGGGGTGGACCTCCCGGCACATGACGAAGACGGCGGTCAGATTGGTCGCGACCATCTCCTCGAATTCGGCGGTCGTGATGTCGACGACCTTCTTCTCGAAATAGATGCCGGCATTGTTGACCAGGGCGTCGATCCGCCCGGCGCGCTCGGACAGCGCCTTGAGCGCCGTCTTGATCCCGTCCTCGTCGGTGATGTCGCAGGCGATGTTGATGAAACGCTCGGCGATGGCGGGCGAGACTTCGCGGTCCTCGGGGCCCGTGCCCTTGCGGCTGAGGCAGCCGACCGTATGGCCGCGGCGCGCGAGTTCCTCGACGATCGCCGCGCCGATTCCGCGGCTGGCGCCGGTGACGGCGATAACTTTGCTGTCGCTCATGTCAACGATCCATTCCGTGATAGTCGCGGTTGGGAACGACTTCCAGCCCGTGGGCGATTCGGTTCGAATAGTTGAAGAAGGCCGCCACGTCGGCGATGTCGAAAATGTCGTCGTCGCTGAAACCGGCGTCGCGCAGGGCTTGGCGGTCCGTCTCCGCGACCAGATGACCGTTCTCGGTCAGCTTGGCGGCGAAGTCGAGCATTGCCCGGTGGCGGGGCGACAGCTCGGCGGTGCGGTAGTTCATGACCAGCAGCTCGCCCAGGACCGGGTCCTCGGACAGGTTGCGCACCGCCTGGCCGTGGGCGACCAGGCAGTAATAGCAGCGGTTGATCGAGGAAACGACGACCGCGATCATCTCGCGTTCCAGCTTGCTCAGGCCGGAATCGCCCAGCATCAATTCATTGTAGAAGAGGCTGAAGCTGCGCAGCTTGTTCGGGCGCGCGGCGAAGGCCCGCAGGACGTTCGGCACCATGCCCAGCTTGTCGTCGCATTTCGCGAACAGGTCCCGGGCAAAATCGTCGACTTGGTCCCGGTCCGGCACGGGCAAGGCCATGATGCGATCCGGCTGCGACATTCTCTTCCCTCCCCGATCGAATGGTCCACCGAATCACTGTAACGGATTGAGCGCGCGGGTACAGCCTATCGCCGCGATCCGGTTTTAGGTCTCTTCTTCGCCGCTCCGCGTAGGGCGGCATCGATCGCCTTCCGCCCCCAGGCGCACAGGGCGTCCGCGTCGTCGAGGACGCCGTCGTCGATTCCGTAATAGGACAGATGCATCGGCTTGCTCTTCGCCTCGTAGGCGAAGCGCGTCATGCCCGCGGATTCGAAGTCGGGCCGGGTGACGTCGTCGGCCTTCAGATAGAGCCGGTCGTCGTCCATGAGGGCGAACATGCGCCCGTCGAGAAAGATGCCGGCGCCGCCGAACATGCGGCGCGCCGATACAGGGCCCAGGGGCGCCAGCTGGTCGAGGACGTAGAAGGTGAACTCAGGGCTGGGCGCCATCTTTCCGCCGGCTATTTTTTTCGGAACCTGTCCAGGGTGACGATCTTTTGATCTTCGGCCTCGGGGGCCGCGTCGTCGGCCGCGGCTGGGTCGGGCGTTTCGGCCGGTTGCTCGCCGGCTGCCGCCGTCTGGTCGGACTCGTCGTCGGCGGGAAGGTCGGCCCCGTCTTCCGGTTGCGCCTTCTCGGTCTGGAATTGGAGGCCGAACTGGACCGACGGATCGGCGAAGCTGGTCAGGGCCGCGAAGGGCACATGCAGACGGTGATGGATCCGATTGAAGCTGAGGGTCACCTCGAAGGCGTCGTCGTCCATGTTCAGATCCCAGAACTGGTTCTGGAGAACGATGGTCATTTCCTCGGGATGGGCGGCGCGCAGCGCGTCCGGGATGTCGACGCCGTCATGGCTGGTGCGAAAGGTCAGATAGAAATGATGCGTTCCCGGCAGGCCATGGGCGATCACATGGCCGAGCGCTTGGCGGACCACCCCGCGCAACGCGCCGTCGATCATCAGGTCGAAACGCAGGGCTTCCCCGCCGGACGGGTCGCTGGTGGGCACGCTTGTCCTCCCCTTTTTCTTTCCCGCCGATTCCCGCAAGGCGGTTTCGTGAAAGTGGGGAGCTTCTGTTGCCCGGTGCTCCCCGAACCGCGCTTACCTGTTCAATTAGGCAGCGAGCGCCAGTTCGTTGTCATTGGCACTTCTAGGTGTGACCCGATAACGGCGGTATCATACCGGGCGAAAATCAAGCCTTTACCACGCGCGTCGATCCTGTTTCGCCCCCATCGGGATGTCCACGGGTCCGGACCGAGATCGACACGGCCGGAAATTGGTGGAGGCGCCGGGTACTGCCCCCGGGTCCGCTACGCTTATTCCGCAAGACGTTTATCGCCATAGTCGGTTGCCCGACACCCTGAATATAGGGTGCGCGCGCCGGCAATGCAAAGTCCCGGACCGGCCGCCCGCGCCCCTATGGCCATGGCGAGTGCGAGCGTCTACAGTGCGCCGCGCCCACATCAGCCGAGGTGCCGACGTGACCGGTTCCGACCGTCTCAATCCCGACCAGATCCGTGACATCGAGGCCGCCCGGGCCGAGCGGTTCGAAACCCGCCGCGCCGTCGTGCCGGACCTGGAAGAGATCCTCTACGAGGCGGTTCCCGTCCTCGATCACGGCTTCGTCCGGGTCGTCGACTATATGGGCGACGATTCGGCTGTCGTGCAGGCGGCGCGGGTTTCCTACGGCAAGGGCACGAAGAAGGTCAGCGAGGACGCGGGGCTGATCAACTATCTGCTGCGTCATCGCCACACGACCCCGTTCGAGATGTGCGAGATCAAGTATCACATCAAGCTGCCGATCTTCGTCGCCCGGCAGTGGATCCGCCATCGCACCGCCAGCGTCAACGAATATTCGGCCCGCTATTCGATCCTCGACAATGAATTCTACCTGCCGGCGCCGGCGCAGCTGGCGGTCCAGTCGGCGACCAACCGCCAGGGACGGGGCGCGCTGATCGAGGGCGAGCAGGCCCAGGCGGTGCTGGACCTCTTGCGCGAGGATGCCGAGCGGGCCTATCGCGACTATGAGTGGCTGCTCAACGCCGACGAGACCGGCGCGGTCCGCGATCCCTCTCGCGACGGCTTGGCGCGGGAGCTGGCGCGGATGAACCTGTCGCTCAATTTCTATACCCAATGGTATTGGAAGACGGATCTGCACAATCTGATGCATTTCCTGTCCCTGCGCGCGGATTCCCATGCCCAATACGAGATCCGCGCCTATGCCGATGTCATGATGGACAGCATGGCGCGCTGGGTGCCGCTGACCCATGCGGCCTTCGTCCAGTACCGGATCGGCGGCGCCCATCTGTCGAAGGCGGCGTTGGATGTGGTCCGGCGGATGGTGCGCGGCGAGAAGGTCGCCCGCGAGGAGACCGGGATCAGCCCCCGCGAATGGCGCGAACTGATGGCGTTGCTGGAGGCCGATGGCTGATCCGCCGCCGCCGGCCTGTCGCACGGCCCGGCATGCGGACCGGCTAGGGCAGGGCGTAGCGGGCGTCCGCGGTCGTCTCGCCGGCGCAGGTCGCGCGGCCGGTCGCTACCATATGCTCCAAATGTGACAGCACCGACCGCGCCGCGGCCTTGTGCAGGTTCGCCGGCTTGTCCGCATACATGACCGCGACCATTTCCGGGATCGTGTGCTTGCCGTCGGCGATGCATTTGGCGATCTCGTCCTCGCGCATCTGGCGATGGGCGATGAAGGCCGAAATATAGGGGCGCGGCTTGTCGATCACCGGCCCGTGCGCCGACCACATGCGGGTGAATTCTTCCTCCCGGCAGCGGCGCAGGCTTTCCATATAGTCCTTCATATTGCCGTCCGGCGGCGAGATCACCGAGGTGTTCCAGCCCATGACATGGTCGCCGGTGAAGCAGTCGCCGGATTCCTCCAACAGGAAGCAGAGATGGTTGGAGGTATGGCCCGGCGTATGCAGGGCGCGGAGCGTCCAGCCCGGCCCGCTCACCCGGTCGCCGTCCTTGAGGGCCAGCTCGGGGTCGTAGTCATAGTCGGCCTCCTCGCCCAGCCCGCTGGAGATTCGGATGCCGCCGTGATGGGGGCCGAACCCGCCCGTCGTCGCCCCGGTTTCCTGCGCGATGGCCTTGGCCGCCGGCGAATGGTCGTGATGGGTGTGGGTGCACAGGATGTGGCTGACCGTCTCGCCCTCGACGGCGCGCAGCAGGGCGGCGATATGGTCGGGCTCGTCGGGGCCGGGGTCGATGATCGCTACCGTTCCCTGGCCGACGATATAGCTGTTGGTGCCGTACAGGGTGAACGGCCCGGGATTGTTGCAGACGACGCGCCGGATCAGCGGCGTCACCTGGTCCGGCGCCCCATAGGCGAAGTCCATCTCGGTGCGGAAGGGAATATCGTCGGCCATGACGTCCTCTCAAGGGGCGTTTCGGAATGTGCCGCGCATCATACGCGATCGGGCGCGTTTGCGAAGACCGTCAGCGGACCAGGATGCGCGGCCCGGCCGCCGCCTCGGCGCCGGCGGCGACCGCGTCGCGGACCCTTTCGGCGATCCGGCGGAAGGCGTCGGCGTGCGGGCTGTCGGGGTCGCTCGCGACGATGGGCGTGCCGCCGTCCGAGGTCTCGCGAATGGCGATGTCCAGCGGCACCTCGCCCAGGAAGTCGACGCCCAGCTTCTCGGCCTCGGCCCTGGCGCCGCCATGGCCGAAGATTTCGCTGCGCTCGCCGCAATGGGGGCACAGGAAGTAGCTCATATTCTCGACGATCCCGAAGACCGGGATTTCGACCTGGCGGAACATGTTCAGCCCCTTGCGGGCGTCCAGCAGGGCGATGTCCTGCGGCGTCGAGACGATCACCGCCCCGGCCAGGGGCACGGTCTGCGCCATCGACAGCTGGGCGTCGCCGGTGCCGGGCGGCATGTCGACGATCAGGATGTCGATCTCGCCCCAGGCGACCTGGCGCAGCATTTGGTCCAAGGCCCCGGTCACCATCGGCCCGCGCCAGATCGTCGGCCGGTCCTCGTCCACCAGGAAGCCGATCGACATGCATGTCACCCCGTGATTCTCCAGCGGCGTCATCACCTTGCCGTCGGACGAGGTCGGACGGCCGGACACGCCCAGCATGCGCGGCATCGACGGGCCGTAGACATCGGCGTCCAGGATTCCCACCCGGCTGCCCAAGCGCGCGAGGGCGAGGGCCAGATTGACGGCCACCGTGGACTTGCCGACCCCGCCCTTGCCGGACGCCACGGCGACGATGGCGCCGACCCCGGGCACGGCAGCCCGCGCGCCGGGTGTTGCTCCGGGACCACGCCCGGCGCGCGGCGGCGCCTTGCGCCCCGCCGAGGGCGGCGCGTCGGCCTGACGATGCGCGGTCAGCACCACCGACGCGCCGACAACGCCGGGCAAGCCGGCGATCGCCCGTTCAGCGGCGGCGCGCAGGGGCTCCAGCGCCGGGGCGCGATTCGGTGGGGCTTCCAGGATCGCCTGGACTTGGCCGTCTTGGATGGTGATACCGCTCACCATTCCCAGGCTGACGATATCGGCGCCGCGATCGGCGTCCTCGATCCCGGCGAGCGCCGCGCGGACGTCGCTTTCGGTGATCTCGGTCATGCGATGTCTTTCCTTGGCGGAGTGGGTCGGTCGGGCCTCATCGGGCCCGGGGCTGCGTTGCGCGACCGCGCAAGCTGTCATATAAGTCGATGAAATCGGTTTGCAAAGGCGAGTCGACGTACCTATTTGGGGCATCAGGACTTGGGGCGTCGGACGGCGCCATGCGAACCGCCCAGCACCATTTGCCATGCGGGTTTAGCCGAACAACCGTTCCCGGGATCGGGGCGGGAGGAGGATTTCAGATATGCCGTGGACCAATCAAGGCGGCGGCGGGGGCGGTCAAGGCCCCTGGGGCGGAGGCGGAGGCGACGGCGGTCGCGGGCCCTGGGGCAGTGGCGGCGCGCCGCAGCCCCCCAATGTCGAGGACCTTTTGCGCAAGGGCCAGGAACGGTTCCAGCGCCTGTTTCCGGGCGGCGGCGGCGCGCGGCGTTGGATCGTGATCGCGCTGATCGTCGTCGCGGTTTGGCTGGCCAGCGGGTTCTACCGGGTCAAAACCGACCAGCAGGGGGTCGTGCTGCGGTTCGGCGAATGGACGCGGACGACGCTTCCCGGTCTGAACTACCACCTGCCCTTCCCGATCGAGACGGTGATGACGCCGGCGGTGACGCGGGTCAATCGGATCGAGATCGGGTTCCGATCGGGGGCCGAGATCGGCCGGGCCGGCGCGGTACAGGCGGTTGCGGAAGAAAGCCTGATGCTGACCGGGGACGAGAACATCGTCGACATCAACTTCGCCGTGCTTTGGCAGATCAAGGACGCCGGACAGTATCTGTTCAACATCCGCAATCCCGATCAGACGGTGAAGATGGCGGCCGAAAGCGCCATGCGCGAGGTGATCGGCCAGACCCCGATCGTCGCCGCCCTCGCCGAGGGGCGCGAGAAAATCCAGGCCCAGACGAAGGATCTGCTGCAAAGGATCCTCGACGAGTATTCCGCGGGCATCCTCATCACCGATTTGCAGCTTCAAAAGGTGGACCCGCCGGCGGCGGTGATCGACGCGTTCCGAGACGTCCAGCGGGCGGAAGCCGACCAGGAGCGTCTGCGCAACGAGGCCGAGGCCTACCGCAACGACATCATCCCGCGCGCGCGCGGCCAGGCCGAGCAGATCAAGCAGGAGGCCGAAGCCTACAAGCAACAGATCGTCGCCAAGGCCGAGGGCGAGGCGCAACGATTCGCCGAGATCCTGACCGCCTATAACCTGGCGCCCTATGTCACCGCCAAGCGCATGTACCTGGAAACGATGGAGCAGGTGCTGTCGGGGATCGAGAAGGTCGTGATCGACAGCAGCGCCGGCGGCACGGGGGTGGTGCCCTATCTGCCCTTGCCTGAATTGCGAAAGCGCGCCAAGGAGGATCAGCAATGAACCGGATCGTCCTGATCGTCGTCGGCATCATCGTCGTCGTTGTCGGTATCGCCGCGTCCAGCGCGCTGTTCACCGTCAAGCAGGCCGAACAGGCCATCGTCCTTCAGTTCGGCGACCCGATACGGGTGATTCGCGACCCCGGCCTGCATGTGAAGGTGCCGTTCGTCCAGAACGCCGTCTATTACGACAAGCGGGTTCTCGAATTCGACGCGCCGGCGGAAAGCATTCTGGGCGCGGACCAGAAGCGCCTGATCGTGGATTCCTTCATCCGCTATCGGATCGCCGATCCCTTGCGGTTCCTCCAAACCGTCGCCACGGAAGTCAGTGCGCGGGCGCGGCTGTCGACGTTCATTTCGGGTAGTTCGCGGCGGGTTTTCGGCAATGTGACCCTCAGCACCGTCCTGTCGGACGAGCGTGCGGAACTGATGCGCGAGATTCGTAGCTACCTGACCGCCCAGGCGACGCCGCTGGGGATCGAGATCGTCGATGTGCGCCTGCGCAGGGTCGATTTGCCCGAGGAGAACAGCCAGGCCATCTATGCCCGGATGCAGTCCGAACGCGAGCGCGTCGCCCGCGAGGCCCGCGCCCGCGGCGCCGAGATCGGCCAGCGCATTCGCTCGCGCGCCGACCGCGAGCGCACGGTCCTTCTCGCCGAGGCCGAGAAGGAAAGCGAGATCCTGCGCGGCCAGGGCGACGCCACGGCGGTCAAGGTCTATGCCGACGCCTATAGCAAGGGACGCGAGTTCTTTGATTTCTACCGGTCGCTGTCCGCTTATCGTTCGGCCCTGTCGGACAAGGACACGACCCTTGTCCTGTCGCCGGAAAGCGAATTCTTCCGGTATTTCAAGAACGTGCCGGGGACGTCGCCGGCGGCGAAATAGGGCCGCCGGCGGGGGCCTCGGGCGACCCATGCGGCGCGACCGATCCGCCCGGCGGGGCGTACGATGACCGACCTGTTCACCGCGCTTGCGCTGGTCCTGGTGATCGAGGGCTGCCTGCTGGCGCTTTTCCCCGACGGGTTGCGGCGGATGTGGCGCATGGTTCAGGATCGCCCCGCCGTCGAACTGCGCGCGGTCGGGCTGGCGGCGGCGGTGATCGGAACAGGGATCGTATGGCTGATCAAATCCTAGCCGCGCGGGCGCCGAACGCCGGCCGGCCGCGCCATATTTCAAACACAATCGAGGGCTAGCTGAAGGACCTCGGCCTTTCGAAAGCGCCGCGCCCACGGCTTCTTCGCCCGTTTCGTCGTCGGGTTTGACGGCGCAGGTTCAACGCTCCGACCGGGGAGAAAACAGTGACTTCGTCGACCTTCCGCATTTCGGCGCATGGAGCCGTCGTTGCCGCCGTCCTCGTCGCCTGCCTGGCCCTGATGCCGATCGCGGCGTCGCAGGCGCGTTCGGCGCCGGACAGCTTCGCCGATCTGGCTGAAAAGCTGCTGCCGTCGGTGGTCAATGTCTCGACGACCCAGGTGATTCGCGGCCAGGGCCAGCCCGGTGTCGAGATCCCGCAATTACCGCCGGGGTCGCCCTTCGAGGATCTGTTTCGCGACTTCCTGGAGCGGATGCGTCCCGAACAGCAGGCGCCCCGGCAAGCCACGTCGCTGGGGTCCGGGTTCATCATCGACGCCGACGGCTATGTGGTCACCAACTATCACGTGATCGCCGAGGCGGAGGAGATCGCGGTCATTCTCCAGGACAACACCCGTCTGGAGGCCAAGGTCGTCGGCCGCGACAAGCTGACCGATCTCGCCCTTCTGAAGGTCGAGGCCGACCGCAAGCTTCCGGCCTTGGAATGGGGGGATTCGGAAAAGGCTCGGGTCGGCGACTGGATCATCGCGATCGGCAATCCGTTCGGCCTGGGCGGCACCGTGACCGCCGGGATCGTGTCGGCGCGGGCCCGCAACATCAATGTCGGCCCCTATGACGATTTCATCCAGACCGACGCCTCGATCAATCGCGGCAATTCCGGCGGGCCCATGTTCGACCTGAACGGCAAGGTGATCGGCATCAACACGGCCATCTTCTCGCCGTCGGGCGGCAGCATCGGCATCGGCTTCGCCGTACCCTCGGCGATGGCGCGGGGGGTGATCGACCAGCTTCGGGCCCATGGCCGCACCCGGCGCGGATGGCTGGGCGTGCGCATCGACCTGGTCACCGACGAGATCGCCGAAAGCCTGGGCATGGAGAAGGCGCGCGGTGCCTTGGTGCGCAGCCTGATCGACGACACCGCCAAGGACAAAATCCGCCCCGGCGACGTGATCGTCCGGGTCGAGGGCCAGCCGGTCGATGAAATGAGCGACCTGCCGCGCGTCATCGCCGCGGTGCCGCCGGGCAAGGAAATTCGGATCACCGTCTTCCGCAAGGGCGCCGAGACGGAGGTCAAGGTCAAGCTGGGCGAGCGCGAGCTCGCCGAGAAGGAGCGCGAGGCCCTGGCCGAAAAGAAGGCCGAGGACGAAAAGCCGCAGACGACCGGCGCGACCCTGGGAATGAAGTTGGCGCCGATGAGCGACGCGCTGCGCGAGCGCTTCGAATTGAAGGACGACGCCGAAGGCGTCGTCATCGTCGAGGTCCTGCCCAGCGGTCCGGCGGCCGAGAAGCGCCTGCGGCCCGGCGATGTGATCGTCGAGGTCAGCCAGGAGCGGGTCGGCGCGCCCGGCGACGTGATCGAACGCGTTGCCGCCGCGCGCAAGGCGGGGCGCAAATCGGTCTTTCTGCTGGTCGAGCGCCAGGGAAACCCACAATTTTTTGTGGTTCGCGTCGACGAAGAGTAATCTTGCCTGCGGCCGGACGCGTGCCGCGCACGCCCGGTCCTGGAGCCATGGCCGCGGCGGTCCGGCGCTATCGAGCAGGGAGGCGGGAATGACCGAATCAGTGAAATACGTTCTGAGCGAGGACCGGATTCCGGAAGCTTGGTACAATCTCGCTGCCGATCTGCCCGAACCGCCGCCGCCGGTTCTCCATCCCGGCACGGGCCAGCCCGTGGGGCCGGACGATCTGGCGCCGCTCTTCCCGATGGACTTGATCCTTCAGGAGGTGAGCACCGACCGCGAGGTGCCGATTCCCGAGGAGGTGCGCGACATCTATCGGCAATGGCGCCCGGCGCCGCTCTACCGGGCCCGCCGGCTGGAACGCGCCCTCGATACCCCGGCCAGGATCTACTACAAATATGAGGGGGTCAGCCCGGCCGGTTCGCACAAGCCGAACACCGCCGTCGCCCAGGCCTATTACAACAAGAAGGCGGGGATCACCCGGATCACGACCGAGACCGGCGCCGGCCAGTGGGGCTCGGCCCTGTCGTTCGCCGGGGCGCTGTTCGGCCTCGATATCGAGGTCTATATGGTCAAGGTCAGCTTCGAGCAGAAGCCGTACCGCAAGGCGCTGATGGAAAGCTACGGCGCGACCTGTATCGCCAGCCCCAGCGACCGGACCGAGGCCGGACGGGCCGTCCTCGCCGAACATCCCGACAGCACCGG
>Ga0070728_10002955_pt1 | contig 19814 bp, 15 predicted proteins | sample tdDd471_FD_66723 | JGI IMG/M metagenome (GOLD analysis project Ga0070728, IMG submission 66723) | Marine sediment microbial communities from the Atlantic coast under amendment with organic carbon and nitrate - tdDd47.1 | ecosystem: Environmental > Aquatic > Marine > Coastal > Sediment | place... | reverse complement strand
CCAAAACCGGCGCCAAGGCCGATGCGCCGGAAACCAAAGCGGCCACGGTCTCCGGCGACGCCCTGGACTGGACGGACCGGCTCAAGGAATCGGGGTCCGTCCATCTGGATACCGATGCGGCCCTGCAACAGTGGCTGTCTCGGTTGGATCCTGAGGCGCCCCTGGCCGTGGACACGGAGACCGACAGCCTCCGGCCGGACTCTGCCAACCTCGTGGGCCTGTCCCTGGCCGGGTTTGCCGTGGGCGGGGACCGACTGCCCGCCGCCTATGTGCCGGTGCGCTGGCGCGAAGCCGACGGCGCGTCGGTGGAGGCCCCCGACACCCTGTTTCCCGTGGCGGAAGTTAAGTCCCGGTTAACCGAGGTGACCGCGATCCTGGGGCCGGTGCTGGCCGATCCCCGCGCCCTGAAGATCGGGCAAAACCTGAAGTTCGACGAATGGATCCTGACCGAAGCCGGCCTGCCACTAAACGGTCCCCGCTTCGACACCATGCTGGCGTCCTATGTGCTGGACCCCGGACGAAACAGCCACGGCCTGGATGATCTGGTCATGGACCATCTCGGCCATCGCATGATGCCCTTCAAGGGGCTTTTTGCGCCCAAGGACCGGCAGCAGGATATCCTGTCCGTGGAGCCGGCCAAGCTGGCCTTCTATGCGGCGGAAGACGCCGAGTACACCCTGCAACTGTACCAGACCCTGGCGCCCGAACTGGACGCCTCGGGCATGCGGGATCTGTTCTGGGATCTGGAGATGCCGGTTTCCGCCGTGCTGCTGACCATGGAGCGGCACGGCATCATGATCGACAAGGCGTTCCTGGCCGGCTTGAGGAGTCGTTTTGAACAGGAGTTGGCCGACTTCTCCCGCCGCATTCATGACCTGGCCGGCGAGGACTTCAATATCCAGAGCCCCAAGCAACTGGGGGTCATCCTGTTCGACAAGCTGGGTCTCAAACCCATCAAGAAGACCACCACCGGCTGGAGCACCGACGTGAGCGTGCTGACGGCTCTGGCCGCCGAGCATGAACTGCCGGCCCTGATCCTGGAATACCGACAGGTTGCCAAGCTTCAGAACACCTACGTGGAAACCCTGCCCACCCTGGCCAACCGGACCACCGGGCTCATCCACACGTCCTACAACCAGGCCGTGGCGGCGACGGGGCGTTTGAGCAGTTCGGATCCCAACCTGCAGAACATACCCGTGCGGACGGAACTGGGCCGACTCATCCGGGAAGCCTTCGTGCCGCGGCGCCCGGACCACGTTTTCCTGAGCGCCGACTACAGCCAGGTTGAACTGCGGCTGCTGGCGCACCTGTCGGATGACCCGGGGCTGCTGGCCGCCTTCCGGGAGCAGGGCGATGTTCACCGCCGCACCGCCGCCCTGATTGCGGGCGTGGAGGAGTCCGAGGTGTCCGCCGAGATGCGGAGTCAGGCCAAGGCCATCAATTTCGGGGTGATCTACGGCATGGGGGCCCGCGCCCTTGCCCGGCAGATCAAGGTCAAGGTGCAGGAGGCGTCGGCCTTCATCGAGGCCTACTTCGAGACCTACCCCGGGGTGAAGCGCTTCATCGAGGAAACCCGGGAGCAGGCCCGGCGCGACGGCTACGTGGAAACGCTGCTGGGACGGCGTCGCCTGCTGCCGGATATCGCCTCGGACAACAACCGGGTGCGCAGCTTTCAGGAACGCATCGCCGTCAATACGCCCATTCAGGGTACGGCCGCGGACCTTATCAAACTGGCCATGCTGAAAGTGCAGGCCGCCCTGGAGGCCTCTGAAACAGGTGCCCTCCTGCTCCTGCAGGTTCACGATGAACTGGTGCTGGAGGTTCCGGAGCCGGCCCTGGCCGAGGTCACCGCCCTGGTGGTCGACGGCATGGAAACGGTGATGGACCTTCAGGTGCCCCTGGTGGTGGACGTGCACAGCGGTCGCAACTGGGCCGAGGCCCACTGATGCGCCGTTGGGTGATCACGGGGCCCATGGGGGCGGGAAAGTCCGCCGCCGTGGCGTACCTGCGCGACCACCACGGCGCCGGCGTGATCTCCGGGGACGACCTGGGGCACCGGGTGTTGCAGACCCCGGAGGTCATCACCGAACTGACCCGTGTTTTCGGCCAGGAGATCCTGCGGGACGGGCGGGTTGACCGGAGCGCACTGGGTCGGCGGGTTTTTGCCGACGACCAGGCCATGGCCGCGCTCAACACCCTGACCCACGGCCGAATCTGCCGCCTGGCCGAAACCGCGTTCACCGATTTGGAGACCGGGGGCAAGCACGCCCTTGCAGTCCTGGAAGCGGCCGTGTATTTTCTGTTCCCGGACCCGCCCCGGGTGGACCTGGTGGTGGCCGTGCTGGCCGCCGCCGATGTGCGCCAGGCGCGCCTGGTCCGGGACCGAAACCTGAGCCCTGACGAGGTACAGGGGCGAATTCGGGCGCAGCGGCATCTGGACGCCTTCTGGCAGCAGGCCGACGTCGTCCTCGACAATGCGGGCACCGTGTCCGATCTGGAAAACGAAATCGACCGTCTGGTGGCCCGGCCTCCCGGCGCTGACCCGCAATAGGGAGCTTAGACCCGTGAAAGATCTGCTCGACCGCCTCAGTTCGGCCTCCGCCCGCATCGACTCCATAAAGGAGGGTCTTTGACTTCCCTTCTCTGGAAGATCAACTGACCAAGCTTGAAAACCTGCAGGCCCAGCCCGAATTCTGGAGTGACCAGGACGAAGCCAATCGCGTTCTGAAAGAGGTTCAGAAACTCAAACGCTGGACCGTTCCGGTGGGCGCCGCGGCCGAGGCCGTGGAGGAACTCACCCTGCTCGCGGAAATGGCCGCCGAAGAGGACGATGCCGACACCTGGACCGAAGTGGGCAGCGGCCTGGACAATCTGGAAAAGCAGGTGGAGAAGATCGACTTCCAGTTCCTGCTCAGCGGCGAAGAGGACAGCCGCGGCGCCGTTCTGGAAATCCACCCCGGCGCCGGCGGAACCGAGAGCAACGACTGGGCGCAAATGCTCATGCGCATGTACACCCGCTACTTCGAGCGGGCGGGCATGAAGTTCAAGCCCCTGGATATCCAACCGGCCGAGGAAGCGGGCATCAAGACGGCCATCTTCGAGGTGGACCACGCCTTTGCCTACGGCTACCTCAAGAGCGAGTCGGGGGTGCATCGCCTGGTGCGGATCTCGCCCTTCGACGCCCAGAGCCGTCGCCACACTTCCTTTGCCTCGGTGTTCGTGTACCCTTTGGCCAACGACGACATTGAAGTGGAAGTGGACATGAACGACGTGCGGGTGGACACCTACCGCGCCCAGGGCGCCGGCGGCCAGCACGTGAACAAGACCGACAGCGCGGTGCGGCTGACCCACGAACCCACCGGACTGGTGGTGCAGTGCCAGAACGAGCGCAGCCAGCTGCGCAACCGCGAGAGCGCCATGACCATGCTGCGGGCCAAGCTCTACATGAAGATCATGGAGGAGCGGCAGCGCGAACGCGACGCCATCGAGGCCGACAAGATGGAGATCGCCTGGGGCAGCCAGATCCGCTCCTACGTGCTGCAGCCCTACACCAAGGTCAAGGACCACCGCACCGACCATGAAACCGGAAACTCCGTGGCGGTCCTCGACGGGGACCTCGACGGATTTATCGATGCCTATCTACGCTGGATGGGCGCCCAGTCCCGTTAAACCGGCCCCCGGCCGAACCCAGCCGCCGTCGGGCGGCGCAGGAGACGCAACCGTGTCGAAGCAGGAAAACCCCAAGGCCAATGACGGCCAGCCCGCCGAAGTCGAAAGCCCGCACCGCCTCATCGAGCAACGTCTGGAAAAGATGGACGAGCTCGAAAAGTCGGTGCCGCTGTATCCCTACGGCTTCGACCGCAGCCACACCAGCGGTGAGTTGGTCGCCGGCGAGGCGGACTTGACCGCGGCCGAAACCGTGGTCCGCTTCCCCGGCCGAATCATGGCCAAACGGGGGACCGGGAAAACCCTCTTCGTGCCTATCCAGGACGAGTGGGGCACGGTGCAGGCCTACTTCCGCAAGGACGACCTGGGCGAGGCGCGCTTCGACCTGGTGCGTCGGCTCATCGATATCGGGGATTGGATCGGTGTTACCGGCAAGCTCTTCCGCACACGCACCGATGAAATGACTATTCACGTGGAGGACTTCACCTTCCTGTCCAAGGCCATCCGCCCGCTGCCGGAGAAGTTCCACGACATGAGTCTGGAGAACAAGAGCCGCCGGCGGCACCTGGACCTGGCCATGAACCTGGAGAGCCGGGAGCGCTTCAAGCTGCGCAGCGAAATCATTTCGGACATCCGGGCCTTCTTTGCCGACGAGGAATACCTCGAGGTGGAAACCCCCGTGCTTCAGCCCCTCTACGGCGGCGCCACGGCGCGGCCCTTCACCACGCATCACAACGCCTTGGATATGACCCTTTACATGCGCATCGCCGATGAGCTCTATCTCAAGCGACTCATCGTGGGCGGCCTGGAGCGGGTCTACGAAATCGCCAAGGATTTCCGTAACGAAGGCATGGACCGCACGCACAACCCGGAATTCACCATGCTGGAGTGCTACGCCGCCTACTGGGACTACGAGGATATGATGGACCTCACCGAGCGCATGATTCGCCGTCTGGCCCAGCGCTTCGGCAACGAGGGCAAGCTGGTCTACGGCGACCTGGAAATGGACTTCAACCAGCCCTTCGGCCGGATCCGATTCATGGATGCCCTGGCGGAGAAAACCGGGCAGAACCTGATGCAGCTGGATGATGCCGCCGTGGCCGAGCTGGCCAAGAGCCGGGGCATCACCTTGAAGAAGGGCATGGGCCGGGACAAGATCCTGGATGAACTGTTCAGTGAGCTGGTGGAACCGGAGCTGATCCAACCCACCTTCGTCATGGACCATCCCAAGGAACTGTCGCCGCTGGCCAAGGCCCACCGCGAAACCGAGGGGCTGGTGGAGCGCTTCGAGCTTTTTGTGGCGGGCTTCGAACTGGCCAACAGCTTCAGCGAACTCAACGATCCGCGCGAGCAGCGGGCCCGTTTCGTGGCCCAGAAGGTCCTCATGGACGCCGGGGACGACGAGGCCCAGCCCATCGATGAGGACTTCCTGGAGGCCATGGAGTCCGGCATGCCGCCCACCGGGGGCATGGGGATGGGCATCGACCGCCTGATCATGCTCCTGACCGACAGCAACAATATTCGCGACGTCCTGCTTTTCCCGCACATGCGTCCCGAGAGCAACTGAAACCGATAGGACCTCCATGGCGTCCCAGGGCTTTTCCGCCTTCATCGCGGCGCGGTACCGCCGCAGTCGACGCAACAGTCGCTTCCTGAGCCGGGGGAGCGTCATCGCCATCGTGGGCATCACCATCGGTGTGGCCGTGCTGAACATCACCCTGGCGGTGATGAACGGCTTCAGCGCCGAGATGATGCGCACCTTCGTGGAAAACATGCCCATGATCACCCTGGTGACCAGCGCGCCGGAAGGGTTCACCGACCTGGGCGCCGTCATGGACAGCACCGCCACCGACCCCGAAGTGACCGGGGTGGCGCCGCTGGTCCGGCGGGAGGTGATCATCACCGCCGGGCGCACCTTCGGCAGTCCCCGCACCAAGGGGGCCCTGGTGTGGGGGGTGGACCCCGATCTCATCGACGAGGTACAGCCCCTCAGTAAATACCTGCTGCCGGCCCCGGAAATCCTGGCCGGTCTGCGGGGCGGGGTGGTGCCGCGGGTTATCCTGGGGGCCGACCTGGCCAATTCCCTCTACGCGGCCATCGGCGATACGGTCATCCTCACGGCGGCCAAGGGCGAGCTGAAACTCGACCACATCGAGGCCGAGAGCCGCCGTTTCGTGGTGATTGGATTTTTCGACACGGGCATGTACGAATTCGACAGCCAGTTCGTCTACGTGGACATCCGCGACGGCCGGGATTTCTTCGGCTACGGCCCGCAGGGCGCCACCATGGTCGGTCTCAAAGTGGACGATCTGATGCGGGCCGACGTGGTGGCCGAACGGGTCCAGGAAAAACTGGGGTACGGCTATTACGCCACCGACTGGAAGGCCCTGAACCGGAATCTCTTCCAGTGGATCCAGTACGAAAAGGTGATGATGATCCTCCTGCTGGGCATGATCATCCTCATCGCCGGCTTCAACATCGTGGGCATTCTGACCATGATGGTGGGGGAGCGCCGTCGGGAAATCGGCATCCTGCTGGCCATGGGAGCCCGACGGGGGCAGATCATGGGCATCTTCCTGCTCAACGGGCTGTGGCTGGGGGCCATGGGCATTCTGGTGGGCACGGGTATCGGCCTGGCCGCCATCTTCGCCCTGGAAACCTGGGGCCTGAAGCTGCCGGGTGACGTGTATTTCGTGGAGACGGTGCCGGTTCTGCTGCACTGGAGTGAAGTCGTCCTGGTGGGCGGCGTAACCTTCCTGATGGCCCTGGTGGCCGGACTGTGGCCCAGCTGGGAGGCCTCCAACCTGAAGCCCATGGAGATTATCCGCTATGAGTGACAGCGACCGCTTCATGACGGGTGGCCCCGGTCTGTTAAGGGCGGCGGGCTTGGAGAAGGCCTTTCCCCGGGGCGACACCCTGCTGCGCGTCCTGGACGACTGTGACTTCACCCTGACCGAAGGGGAAGCCGTGGTCGTGGTGGGGGCCAGCGGATCCGGAAAGAGCACCTTGCTGAACATTCTGGGGGGTCTGGATACGCCCACCGCCGGCCGGGTGGAATACCAGGGACAGCCCCTGCTCTTCGCCGATCACAAGGCGATGACCGAGTGGCGCAGCACCGGCGTGGGCTTTGTGTTTCAGGCCCACTTCCTGCTGCCGGATTTCACCGCTCTGGAAAACCTGCTCATGCCCGTGCGCAGCCGCAGCGGTTTGACCCGCGAGGTGGAGGACCGGGCCCGGCAGCTTCTGTCGGACATGGGCCTGGCCGACCGGGCCGACCATCTGCCGGGAGAACTGTCCGGTGGGGAACAGCAACGTGTGGCCGTGGGGCGGGCCTTCATGAACAAGCCGCGGATCGTGCTGGCCGACGAGCCGTTCGGTAATCTGGACCGGGAAATCGGCACCCGTCTGGGGGACCTGCTCTTCCAGTTGCGGGACCGGCACCGGACCAGTCTGGTCATCGTGACCCATGACCCCCGGCTGGCCCGGCGGGCCGACCGGATTCTTCAACTCAAGGACGGTCAGCTCCACACCCTGTCCTCCGATTGGGATGGTGCCCTGTGAAATGCGAGGATTGCGGCCGACGGGATTCCCTGATTCACCTGAGTGAGATCACCGATGGCGAGGTGCAGAGCACCTGGCTGTGCCCCTCCTGTGCCGCGACCCGGCAAATGACGTTTCTGCCTGAAGATGCGCCGACCGACGACTCGCGGGTGGGCGATTTCGGCCGCGCCGATGATGCGGGCTCCCTGGCCGCCTTTCTCAACCACGATCTCGCTCTGGGGATGGCGCCCGCCGAAACCGAGGAAAACCTGGTCTGCGGCAGCTGCGGCTACACCCTTCAGCAGTACCGATCCGCGAACCGCCTGGGATGCCCCCGCTGCTACCGGGCCTTCGGACCCGTCCTGCGCACCCACCTGGCCCGCTATCATGGCCGTTGCCTTCACCTGGGCCGCATGCCCGGCAACCTCACCGGCGGGCCCAACACGCTGGCCGAACTGACCCGCTGCCGAATCGACCTGGAACGGGCCATCAAGAGCGAGGATTTTGAAAATGCCGCCCTGGTCCGCGATCGCATCCGGCAGTTGGAAGCGGAACGGGACGGGGGAGGGGCCGTCTCATGAATCCGGCCCTGGAACACCTCGTCAACCGGCCGGCCACCTGGCTGGAACGCGGCGGCCCGTCCGGGCGGATCGTGGTCAGCACCCGGGCCCGGCTTGCGCGAAACCTGGGCGAGTTCCCCTTTCCGCACCACGCCTCCGGCGCCGTGCTGTCAACCGTATGGGGGCAGGTTGAACGGGGCCTGATGGCCCACGAAACCTTTGCCCAGGCGGTGCCCCTGCGTCTGGAGGATCTGGACCCTCTTGAGCGCCGGTACCTGCAGGAATGTCATCTGGTCAGTCCCCAGCTCATACAGCAGGCAGCGGGACGGGGCGTGGTGGTGCTGCCGGACCTGAGCCGGGGTGTCATGGTCAACGAGGAGGATCACCTCCGCCTCAGCGCCCTGACCGGTGGGTTCAATCCCCGGGCGGCCCTTCAGAATGTGCTGGCCCTGGATGACGCCCTGGACCGGACCTTGACCTGCGCGTTCCAGGAGGATTTGGGCTATCTCTGCGCCAGTCCCGCCAACACGGGCACCGGTCTGCGGCTGTCGGTTCTGGTCCATCTGCCCGGGCTGGTTCTGGCCGACGAGATCGGGAAGATTCTCAATGCCCTGCGTCAATTGCGTTTCACCGTGCAGGGTCTGTACGGATCCGGAAGCACCGTGCGCGGGGCCCTGTTCCAGATTTCGAGCATGGTGGCCCTGGGCAAGGACGAGGACGAAATCGCGGGTGATTTCGAGTACCACCTGGGGAAGGTCATCCTGCACGAGGACACCGCGCGGCGGCAGCTTCTGGACCGGGATTCCCTGGGTATCGAGGACAACTGTCGGCGCAGTCTGGCCGTTCTGTCCCACGCCCGGCTAATGACCTCCCAGGAAGCCTTTGACCGCCTGTCCCAGGTCATGCTGGGGGCCAGCCTGGGGCTGGTGGAAGAGCCCGTATCCCAGAGCTTCTATCAAACCCTCATCGGGCAGCAGACCGCCCACCTGGAAGTGGGCGTCGGACGGTCGCTGGCCGGGCAGGAAAAATCCGCAGTCCGCGCCGATTATCTGCGACGTGTATTCTCCGGCGCCTAGACCCCAGGTATCCGCCCGGAATTTTTTTCCGGTTTGGGGGACGGCTCCGTCATTTGGGGTTAAAGTTCCCGTCAATCCGTGCGATCATCCCAAAGAGTCAAATTCTGTGATGACAAGACCTTGCCCGCGGGGTGTAGCGTCCCAGTCATCCCACCTTTATATTACGTAAGTGTGGCCGGAAATTTGCACTTACGGTCACCGGACAGGAATCTGGTCAGAGACCCGGCATTGGAGGCCTCAATCCATGAACGACCGATTTACACAACGCGTTCGCAAAGTCCTCTTTCTGGCGCGTGACGAAGCGGGCCGGCTACAGCACGATTACATCGGTACCGAACACCTGTTGCTCGGAATCATCCGCGAAGGCGGCGGCGTGGCCGCGAACGTCCTGCACCGGATGAACATCGATTTCGACCGCATCCAGAAGGCGGTGGAGGAGTCCGTGACCGCGCCCATGGGGCCCGTGAGCATTGGCGAAATCCCCTTCACGCCCCGGGCCAAGAAGGTTCTGGAGCTGTCCATCGACGAAGCCCGTCTCCACAACCACAACTACGTGGGCACCGAGCACCTGCTGTTGGCCCTCATTCGCGAGGGCGAGGGCGTGGCCGCCCGCGTGCTGAACGAACTGGGTGCCGATCACGAGTCCGTCAAACGGGACGTGATGAAGGAACTGGGCGGGGTGGATGCCCCGGCCAAGGCCTCGCGCCGGCCCAAGCGCAAGGAAAAGCAGGAGAACAGCGTCCTTGAGCAGTTCGGCCGCAACATGACCGACATGGCCCGCGAGGGGAAACTGGATCCCACCATCGGCCGGGACATGGAAATCGACCGGTGCATCCAGATCCTCAGCCGCCGCAAGAAGAACAACCCCGTGCTCATCGGCGAGCCGGGCGTGGGCAAGACCGCCATCGTGGAGGGTTTTGCCACGCGGATCGTCGAGAACAACGTGCCGAACCTCCTGCGGGAAAAGGAAATCATCACCCTGGACCTGGCCAGCGTGGTGGCCGGCACCAAATACCGCGGCCAGTTCGAGGAGCGCCTCAAGCAGATCATGGCCGAGGTGCGGGAAAATTCGGACATCATTCTCTTTATCGACGAGCTGCACACCATCGTCGGCGCCGGCGGCGCTGAGGGTGCCATCGATGCCTCCAACATGCTCAAGCCCGCCCTGAGCCGTGGTGAAATCCAGTGCGTGGGCGCTACCACCATGGACGAGTACCGCAAGTTCATCGAAAAGGACGGCGCCCTGGAGCGGCGCTTCCAGCCCGTTACCGTGAACCCGCCCAGCGAGGAGGAGACGGTTGAGATCCTCTTCGGGCTGCGCGACAAATACGAGGCCCACCATCGGGTCCATTTCGAGGACGAGGCCATCCAGGCCGCGGTGTTCCTCAGCAACCGTTACATTTCCGGCCGGGCCCTGCCCGACAAGGCCATCGATATCATCGACGAGGCCGGCAGTCGGGCGCGCCTGAGCATGACCGTGGTCCCGCCGGACCTGCGGGACATGGAAACCCGCATCGAGGAAATCATCACCGAGAAGGAATCCGCCATCCAGGCCCAGGAGTTCGAGAAGGCGGCCAGCTTCCGGGACGAGGAAAAGGAACTCAAGAAGAAGCTCCAGGATCTCAAGCAGAACTGGACCAACGAACAGTCCGATCCCACGGCCACCGTGGACGAGAAACTTGTGTGCGCGGTCATCGCCGACATCACGGGCATTCCGGTGTCCGAGGTACAGGAAGAGGAGACCGACAAACTGCTGCGCATGGAGGAAGAGCTGGGCAAGTGGGTCATCGGCCAGGATGCCGCCCTCGAGGCCGTATCCAAGGCGATCCGCCGAAATCGCGCCGGTCTGCGTGATCCCCGGCGTCCCATCGGGTCCTTTGTTTTCCTGGGCCCCAGCGGGGTGGGCAAGACCGAAGTGGCCCGTCAGCTCACCGAATTCCTCTTCGGCGACCAGGCGGCCCTGATCCGGCTGGACATGTCCGAGTACATGGAGAAGCACTCGGTGAGCCGTCTGGTGGGGGCGCCTCCCGGCTACGTGGGGTACGACGAGGGCGGCATGCTCACCGAAAAGGTGCGGCGCAAGCCCTACTCCGTGATCCTGCTGGACGAACTGGAGAAGGCCCACACCGATGTGTACAACATCCTGTTGCAGGTTCTGGACGATGGCCATCTCACCGACAGCTTCGGCCGCACGGTGGATTTCCGCAATTCGGTGCTGATCATGACCAGCAACGTCGGCAGCCGCAAGACCCACAGTATCCGCGGCGTGGGCTTCGGGTCCGACGAGATGGATCAGAACAAGCAGCGGGTGGACGCCAACATTGACGCCGACCTGCGCAAGACCTTCAGCCCCGAGTTCCTGAACCGGATCGACGACATCATCATCTTCAACGCCCTGGAGAAGGAAGATATCACCCGCATTGTGGACATCCTGCTGAACGACGTGAGCAGCCGGCTGAAGAACCTCGAGATCGAATTCGAGTTCACGCCCGCCTGCAAGGATTATCTCTGCGAGGTGGGGTATGACCCCAAGATGGGCGCGCGACCCTTGCGCCGGGCCATCCAGAGGTACGTGGAAGACCCGCTCAGCGAGAAGCTCCTGCGGGGCCAGGTCAAGGCCAAGAGCCACCTGCTGATCGATTTCGACGGGGGCGCTATGCAGTTCAAAAGCGACCCCAAGGAGGAGGTCAAAACCTCCTGACGGGGCGTTCCGCAAAGAGTCCATGACCATCGGGGCCGCCTCTTCAGAGGCGGCCCTTCAACTTACCCTTCCAAAATCGCTCCGGATTGCCTATTTTTCCCATTCAGCGGGTTGAGGAACTGAGAGGTCGGGAACTTCCGGGTTTCCGGCGAGTAAGAGCCCGCAGCCTCCATTGGGATATCCATTGCCGCGGCTTATGCAGGGATGCTAGGATGCCGCGGTTTTTACCTGTACAGTGAATTCAACGGGAGCCCCCGTAGGTGAATATGCCGCGCTTCGCTAGAACCCTCAGTCTTGTCTGTCTGCTCCTGGCCGGAACCCTGGCCCAGGCCCAGACGTCGGGGCCGCCCGAAATCATGGAGATCGAGGTGGTCGGGGCCCTGACCGTGGGACCGCGCCAGGTGCTGTCCTGGTCCGGTTTCGAGGAAGGGAAACAGTTGACCCGGGATCTGGCCTCCGAGGGCATCCGCGCCCTCTTCGCCACCAAGAAGTTCTCGGACGTCTACCTCTACGAACAGACGGTGCCCGGCGGCGTCAAACTCATCATCAATCTTTCCGAGTTTCCCCGCATCCGGTCCATTTCCTTCATCGGCAACCGCAAGGTGAAGGAGAAGGATCTGCGCGAGGCCTTTCCCGTGCATGTGGGCCAGTTCGCCAACCCGGCGGTGATCAACCGCGACCTGCAGCCCCTGCGCGAGCTATACTACGAGAAGGGCTACTACAACGTCGCCATGCACAGCGATTCCACGGTGGTGGACAGCAACAACATGGAAGACCTCGTGGTCACCGTGGTTGAAGGCCGCAAGGTGAAGGTCAAGAGCATTTCCTTCACCGGGGCGGAAGCGCTGGACGAGGGCGGTCTGCGCGGGTCCATGAACCAGGGAACCACCGGGTTCCTCAAGAGCGGGACCTTCAAGAAGCAGCAGTTCGAAGCGGACCGGGACCTCATCGTGACCTACTGCCGCAACAACGGCTACCTGGATGCCTTCGTCCGGGACGTGGATATGAATTTTCGGGAGAACGATCCCGAGGCCCTGGATCTGGTGATCCACCTCACGGTGGGCGAGCCCTACTTCATCGGGAACATCAACTGGCAGGGCAATACGGTTTTCGATGACCTGGCCATCGCCGACCTGGTCTGGCTGGAGAAGGGGGAACTCTTCAAGGAAGACGAGTACCTCTCCACCCTGGACAACCTTCAGCAGTTGTACGCCGACGAGGGCTACATCTACATCACCGTGGAGCCCCAACGCGATATCGTGGACCACGTGGTGAGCGTGAACTTCACCTTTATCGAGGGGCAGCCCGCCCGCATCAACGACGTGAAGATCAGCGGGAACCTGAAAACCTACGACAAGGTCATCCTGCGGGAGATGCGCATCTTCCCCGGGGACAAGTTCAGCAACACCCGCATCCAGTCCACCATCCGGGACATCTTCCAGACCGGGTTCTTCGAGGACATCCAGCCGGACATCCGCCCGGTGGCCAACGGCGATGTGGACATGATCCTGAAGGTCAAGGAGAAGCAGACCGGCCAGTTCATGTTCGGCATGGCCTACAGTGCCGAAACCTCGGCCAGCGGTTTCATCCAGGTGCAGGAGACCAACTTCCGCGGCAAGGGCCAGAACATCGGCGTCACCTGGCAGTTCGGCTCGCGGCGCCGGTATGTGGACCTGAGCTTCACCGAGCCCTGGTTCATGGGCACACCCACCCTGGTGGGCGGCGACATCTTCGATCGTTACCAGTACAACTACGACGATTTCTACGAAAGCCGGGTGCGGGGCTTCAGCCTGCGTCTGGGCCGTCGCATCCCCGGCACGCGGTTTTCCACGATGGGGTTGCGCTACGAGTTGTCGGAAACCAGGCTGTCCAACTTCAGCGCAGGCTACGTGGCCTACCTGGATGATCTGGAACAGTCCCTGGGCACCAGCGACCTGCCTTTCCAGCGCCTGGACAAGGTGGCCTGGCCCCAGACCAAGAGCAGTATCCGGGTCAGCTTCAACCGGAACAGCACGGACAACCCGTTCTTCCCCACCAACGGTTCCAAGACGAGCTACAGTTTCGAGTTCGCCGGGGGCCCGCTGGGAGGGGAAATCGAGTTCCAGGAACACATGCTGTCCCATTCGTATTACCAGCGCATGCCGGGGGGCTTTGCCCTCCATATGCGGGGGTTCTTCGGCCTGATTCATGGTCTGAACGATCCCGACGAGGTGCCGGACTGGGAGCGCTTCCGTCTGGGCGGGAACCGTCGCTACCCTCTGCGGGGTTACAAGGACCTGGAAGTGGTGCCGCGCGGAAATCCCAGCTTCATCGGCGGGCGGTACTTCACCATTTTGAACAGCGAGATCCTGTATCCGCTGACCAATTCCATCCAGTTGCTGTCCTTCCTGGACATGGGCGACGTGTGGAACAGTTTCTCTGAGGCGGACATGGCGAACCTGCGCAAGGGCGCTGGCTTCGGTCTCCGCGTGGAGGTGCCCATGATGGGGACCATCGGCTTTGATTACGGCTACGGATTTGATAGGTTGGGCGGCCCTGCCTGGGAGCCCCACTTTTCCATCGGCAGTTTCTTCTAGGCCAACGCCGCGAGGAAACCGCCCTAACCGGCCCTGTGTGGGCTTGGGGTTAAAATGCGACAGAATAACAACTTGAAGCTGATCTGGGTCCTTTTGGTCATGATGGTCGCCGGTACGGGCGCCGCCCTGGCCGCGGACATTCCCCTGGCTGTGGTGGACTCCCAGCGCATCACCCAGGAATACGAGGCCGCCCGGGACGCCCAGGAGCAGTACCAGAAATTCATCCGGGACCTGGAACTGGAAGTGGCCGACAAGGAGCGGGAGCTGTCCCAGCTCATGGAAGAGCTCGAGAGTCAGAAGCTCCTGTTGGGCGAAGCCGCCCTGGCCACCAAGTACCAGGAGTTCGAGACCAAGAAAGCCGCCTATTTCCAGTTCCGTGAGGGCATCGACCAGCGGGCCGAATCGGAGTTCCTGACCCGGATCCAGCCCATTCTGGACCAGGTCAAGACCATCGTGGAGCGTCTGGGCAAGGAAAAGAAGATCGGTTTGATCGTGGACTCCGCATCCATGGCCGTTCTCTACCTGGAAGCCGATTATGACCTGACCAACGACGTCCTGGCGGCCCTGGCCCGGGGTGACGACTAGCCCGGCGCACCCCCGCTTTTTTGTTGACAGGGGGGTCTAGGTCTCTGAAATTTACAGGTGAATTCGAATCCTGCTTTTGCCCCCCATCGGGTTAAGATGGGGGGCCTTGCTTAAGGACGGCAAATGCCCATGCGGCCCAGGCAGTTGAGTGAGATCGCCCAGGAGATCGACGGCGAATTCCTGGGCCCTGCCGACCCCTTGATTACGGGATTGGCCGGTCTCGACTCGGCGGGAGACGGGGATTTGTCCTTTATCCGGGACCGGAAGAAACTGGCTGGGCTGTCAGGCACGCACTTGGGTGGGCTGCTGATCGGGCCCGGCATGGAGACCGATATACCGGCCATTCGGGTGGCGGACCCCTTTCTGGCCTTTGCGGGCCTGCTAAAGGCTGCCGCCCCGGATCCTGACCTGGTCTGGCCGCCGGAAGTCCACGCCACCGCGGTGATTCACCCGGAGGCGGAGGTGGACCCCTCGGTCGCCGTGGGGCCCTACTGTGTGATTGGGCCAGCCTGCCGAATCGGCGCCGGAACGCGGCTTGGGGCCCACGTGGTTCTGGGCCACAACGTTCAGGTGGGACGGGACTGCCTGTTCCATCCCCGGGTCACCGTGGCCTGTGACACCGTCATCGGCGACGAAGTGATCTGCCAGGCCGGCTGTATTATCGGGACCGACGGATTTGGATTCCTGCCCGGCCCCGAGGGACTGGTGAAGATCCCGCAGGTGGGGCGGGTGGTGATCGGAGATCGCGTGGAGATCGGCTCCGGGACCTGTATTGATCGGGCCACCACGGGGGAGACGGTGATCGGGTCCGGAACCAAGATCGACAACCAGGTTCAAATCGCGCATAATGTGAAAATCGGAAATCATTGCGCAGTGAGTGCTCAGACCGGGATCTCCGGCAGCAGCGAACTGGGCAACGGGGTGACCCTCGGCGGTGGCGTCGGGATAGGGGATCACCTGAAGGTCGGAGACGGCGCCCGCATCGGCGGTCGCTCCGGTCTGATAAAGGATGTGCCGCCGGGAGCGACCCAGTTCGGGTACCCGGCCCTGGATTTCAAAGAAAGTTTCCGGATCATCGCCGCAGTGCGCCGATTGCCGGAACTGATCAGGCGCGTGGCGCGTCTGGAAAAGAATTCAAGCGGCCCCAAGGCCGAAAAGGAGTAGGAACGGTGCTCTGGTTACAGAAAACCGTCGATAAACCGGTGACCATCGAAGGGATCGGTCTGCATTCCGGCGCCCAGGCGCGGATGACGTTTCAGCCTTCCGAGCCCAACACGGGCCTGGTTTTCCGGGTCCCCGGTCCGGATGGTGATACGTTGATCGAGGCGCTCGTCGAGAACGTGGTGGCCCAGGAGGATCTGGTCCGGGCGACCACCCTGGCCAAGGGTGACGTGCGGGTGCACACCGTGGAACATGTCCTGAGCGCCCTGATGGGCATGGGCATCACCAACTGTGAGATCGTGCTGGAGGGCGGCGAGCCCCCGGTGACCACCTGCGGCAGCAGCTTGTCCTATGTGGAGATGATCCAGGAGGCGGGCATCCGGGACCAGGGACTGCCCTCGGTCTACTTCAAGATTGCCCAGCCTTTCAAGTACCGCGACGGGGACGTGGAGATCATCGGCGAGCCTGACGATCAGTTCCGGCTCTCCTTCCAGGTGGAGTACGACGACCCGGCCATCGGCCGTCAGGAAGCCTCCTTCGAGATCCGGCCCCGCTCCTACCGTGAGGATATCGCGCCTGCGCGGACCTTCGCGCTCATGCGGGACGTGGCCAAGATTCAGGAAATGGGGCTGGGCCTGGGCGGCAGCGTGGAAAACGCCCTGATTTTCGACAATGGGAAGTTGGCCGGCGACCAGGAACTGCGGTTCCCCGACGAAGTGGTCCGGCACAAGATCCTGGACCTGCTGGGCGACCTGTCCCTGCTGGGTATGCCTATCCAGGGGCATATCCGGGCCCGCCTGTCGGGCCACGCCGCGAACGTGGCCTTCACGCGCCAACTGGCCAAGGTGGAGCGCAAGATGCCCCGCATCTACCCGGCCCGCAAGCCCACGCACTGGGACATCGCGTCCATCATGGACATCATGCCTCATCGGTATCCCTTCCTGCTGGTGGACCGGGTCGTGGATCTGGTGCCGGGCAAGAAGGTGACCGGGTTCAAGAACGTGACCATCAACGAACCGTTTTTTCAGGGGCATTTTCCCGGGCACCCCATTATGCCCGCGGTGTTGATCGTCGAAGCCATGGCCCAGGTGGGCGGAGTGCTTCTGCTGAGCAGCGTTGAGGACCCGAGGGGGAAATTGGTTTATTTCAGCGGCATAGACGATGCGAGATTCAGGTCGCCCGTAACACCCGGCGATCAGATCCGTTTTGAACTGGAACTGGTCAAACTGCGAGGCCCCATCTGCAAGATGAAGGGCACCGCCTGGGTCGACGACAAAATGGTCGCCGAGGCCAACCTGATGTCTACCGTGGTCGACAGCTGAACTGTCGCCAATAAGGAGGAAAGTCTTGGATCCCATCGAAATTAACAACAAGACCGGTCCCCGACCTGTACGGCAGGCGGAGATTCACCCGACCGCCGTGGTTCATCCCTCGGCGCGCCTGGGGCACAACGTCCGGATCGGCCCCCACTCGGTGGTCGGTGAGGATGTGGTTATTGGACCGGATTGCGTGGTGGGGACCTCGGTCCTGATCGAGGGGCATACGACCATCGGTCGCAATAACCGCTTCTTCCACGGCGCGGCCATCGGCTGCGAGCCGCAGGACAAGAAATTTGAGGGCGAACTGTCCTACGTGGAAATCGGGGACCACAACGACTTCCGCGAGTACGTGACCGTGCAGCAGGCCACCGGCGAAGGGGAATCCACCCGCGTCGGCAGCGGCAACCTGATCATGGCTTACGTGCACATCGCGCACAACTGTCACATCCACGACAACATCGTCATCGCCAACGCGGTGAACATGGCCGGACACGTGGAGGTGGAGCGGAACGCGACCATCGGGGGCATGACCCCCGTGCACCAGTTCGTGCGGGTGGGCGCCTTCGCCTTCGTGGGCGGCGCCAGCCGGCTGCCGCAGGATGTGCCGCCGTTCATCAAGGTGGCCGGGAACCCGGTCGAGGTGGCCGGTGTCAACAGCATCGGCCTGAAGCGGAACGGGTTCACCGACAACGACCTGATTCAGCTCAAGAAGGCCTATCGCCTGCTGTACCGGTCCGGGCTCAACGTGACCCAGGCCATGGAGCGCATCGCGGCCGACTGCGAACTCTCCCCGCACATTGAGGAGCTCATGGCCTTCATCCGGCGCTCCGATCGCGGGATCGTCCGCTAGCGGGCGGCCCAGGAGGACCCCGGCAACGTGCCTGACACACCTGCCCATATCTTCATCAGTTGTGGTGAAGCCAGTGGTGACCGGTACGGAGCGGCTTTGACAGCCGCTCTGCGGTCTTTGGACCCCCATGTGCGGATCTCCGCCATGGGCGGGTCGGCCCTGGAACGGGCGGGGGCCGACGTGGTTCAGGCCTCGGACGGCCTGTCGGTCATGGGGTTTTCGGAGGTCTTGCGCATTCTGCCCACCGTGGCCAGGGCCCGTCGCAATCTGGTGGACTTCATGGAACAGGAAGAGGTGGACCTCTTCGTTCCCATCGATTTTCCCGGCTTCAATTCCGGATTGGCCAAGAAAGCCAAAGGGCGCGGTGTTCCCGTGTTCTGGCTCATTGCGCCCCAGGTGTGGGCCTGGGGGAGTTGGCGGATTCCCGGGTTCCGGCGGCGCATTGATCGACTGGGCACCCTGCTCCCCTTTGAAAAACATTTTTTCAGCGAACGGGGCTTCGACGTCTTCCCCATGGGCCATCCGCTCATGGACGATTACGACACCGGCTTTCCCTTCGCCGCGGCCCGGGACCGTCGGGAAGCCCACCTGAATGATCCGCGCCACCCTCTGGTCATCGGCATTTTTCCCGGCAGTCGCCGTCAGGAACTGGATCACCTGCTGCCCGTTTTGAGGGTGACCAGCCAGGCCATCATCGGCCTGTTGCCCGATCGGGAAGTCCGGTTCGTGGTGAGCAGCGCTCCGGGCGTGGATCCCCTTCGGTTGTCCGAGGCTTTTCAGACCGGATGCGAAGTGTCGCAGGACCCCCTGCCCAAACTCATGGAGGTGGTGGATCTGGCCCTGGTCTGCAGCGGGACGGCCAGTCTGGAGGCGGCCCTGGCGGGCGTTCCCCACGAACTGGTGTACCGCACCGGGGGCTTGAACTATTTCCTCGGCAAGCGCCTGGTCAAAACCCCCTTTATCGGGCTGAGCAACCTGATCATGGATAAGCCCATGGTCCGGGAACACGTGCAGGGACAGGCCAAACCCCTGAGTCTGGCTCAGGCCCTCCTGCGCTGGCTGGCCCGCCCGGCGGAGCGCCAGCAATTTTTCGATGACGCCCGCAATCTCCGTCAAATGTGCGGACAGGCCGGCGTGTGGGACCGGACCGCCGTCGATATTCTGGATTTCCTGGTCACCCGGGACCGCTGACATGCTGCAGACCCTCAAGCTGACCCTGGCCCCGCCCCTGTGGCGGGTTTTCTGCGCCACGGTGAACTGGCCCCGCCTGCCCCGGCCGGATTTGGACGCGGGGCCCTGTATTTTCGCCTGCCTTCACCGCGACATCCTGCCGGCCATCCGCTATGTTCAACCGGCCCGTCCGGCGTTGCTGGTGAGCCACAGCCCTGACGGGGACATCCTTCTGCGAACCCTGGGCCGGCGGCACTATCGGTTTGTGCGGGGGGGGTCCGGGGACAAGGGAGAACTGGCGTTTCGCCGTCTGCTGAGGGAACTGCAGGCCGGCCATTCGGTCGGGGTGGCGGTGGACGGTCCCAAGGGCCCCTTCGGGGAAATCCAGGAGGGGATTCTCCATCTGGCCCGGCTGTCCGGTGCCGGTCTGGTGCCGTTGCGGGCCCACGCGCCCCATGCCTGGGTCCTGCCCACCTGGGACCGCACCGTGGTGCCGCGCCCCTGGCGACCCCTCTCGGTGGTTTCGGGACCGCGCCTTGAACTGGAGGCGACCGCCGGCCCGGAAGACCTGGCGGCGGTCAAAAACGAATTGAAACGCTTTTTCGCCGAG
>Ga0070728_10002952_pt1 | contig 19825 bp, 8 predicted proteins | sample tdDd471_FD_66723 | JGI IMG/M metagenome (GOLD analysis project Ga0070728, IMG submission 66723) | Marine sediment microbial communities from the Atlantic coast under amendment with organic carbon and nitrate - tdDd47.1 | ecosystem: Environmental > Aquatic > Marine > Coastal > Sediment | place... | reverse complement strand
ATTGACACCGTGGACGAGGCAACGGAGCTCCCATCCCACTGGGCCTTTGAAGGGCTCCCCCCTGCCCCCATGGTCCCTCGGACCGCCCTTACAAGCGCCCCCGACTGGCCCTCCGGTAAGGCGACCGCAGAGGCCCTTCTTCTGAAGCGGAGAAGCGCCCAGGGGTATAACAAAGGAACGAGCCGCATCTCCCTCACCCATTTTAAGGGTGTCCTTGAATCTCTGATGCCGGGGAACCCACCGTTCCCCCTTCTCAGGCAACCTCCTGCCATCGATCTCCTCTTTTATGTCCACAACGTGGAAGGGCTCCCTTCCGGCCTTTACCTTCTCCTGCGGACACAAAAAAAGGCCCGCCTCATGGCGGACCTTAAGCGCCCCTTCCTCTGGGAAGAGGCCATGGACGACCTTCCGTTTTACTTTTTAGAGCCCGGGGACATGCGGCGCCTGGCCCGCATGGTGAGCTGCAACCAGGAGATCGCCGGGGACGGTGCCTTTGCCCTCTCCATGCTCGCCGATTTCGAGATGACCATTCAAAACACCCATTACCAGTACCCGCTGCTCCACTGGGAAGCTGGGATGATCGGCCAGAGCCTCTACCTCACCGCCGAAATGGCAGGCCTTGCCGGCACCGGCATCGGCTGCTTCTTCGACGACCTCATCCACGAGCACATCGGCCTTGAGTTCAAGGCCCACCAGGTGCTCTACAACTTCACCGTCGGCGCACCGGTTCGCGATGCCCGCATCACGACGTTGCGGGCCCATGCACACCTGGAAGAGAGATAAAAACACTGCCTCCGGCGGCAAGGTGAGCCACCTTGAAAGCTGGTTGCGAATGCTCCCGACTCTCGTTCCTCGAGTCGATCACATTCGCTGACGGGCTTCGCCCGTGAACAACGACTGAGATGGAGCAAGCTCCTTATGAAATCCCGACTCATCGCCACAGCCTGCGTCTTCCTGCTTTGCTTTGCAGCATCGTCAACGGGAAATGCTCACCCCGAGATTCTCGTCGTCAAAGGCGACGGAGATTATGCCCCTTACGAAATCATCCACCCGGACCACAACGTCAGCGGCCTTCATATGGACATGGTTACCGCTGTGGCAGACAGGCTTGGCATTCACATCACCTTCCTCCCGCTTCCCTGGAAGAGGGCCCTGGACATGATCCAGAAAGGCGAAGCCGATGCCATCACCTACATGAGCAAAACACCAGAACGAAGTCAGTTTGCCATTTTTTTCGAGGGCAACATCCTCAGCCAGGTTCAAAACGGACTCTTCACCCTGAAAAGCAGGGTTCATGAGTTTCAATACACCGGAGATATAAACACCCTGAAAACTCACACCATCGGTATGCTCGCCGGATACAACTACGGCCCCGAATTTTCCCGGGCAACCTTTCGTGCCAGAGACGCCGGAGCCGTTACGGAAAAGCAGCTGATCCGCAAACTCCTCAACCAAAGGTTTGATGTGGGTATCGGCTTTGTCACCCGAATCCAATACCTCTCAAAGGAGATGGGTTTGGAAGGCCGCATCGTTTTCCTGAGGCCCTTCCTCCAGAGCATCCCACAGTACATCGCTTTCTCACGCCACAGCCCCAACGCATCACTTGCAGCATCCTTTGCCGAAGAGATGGCCCTCTTCAAACTGTCTTGGGAATACAAAGCGCTCCTGAATCGCTACGGCCTGGATTTGGTCAACTAAACTTTCCGGTCCTGCGTCAGCAAAGATGCAATGCGGGCTTTCAGGTCGTGAAGATTAAACGGTTTCTGGATAAACGGGGTGCCCTGTTTCATCGATCCGAGATGGATCACCGTGTTGTCCGTATACCCCGACATAAAAAGGACCTTCAGTTCGGGTAACAGGCTGCAAAGTCGCTCAGCCAGCACATCCCCGCTGATCCCCGGCATCACCACATCGGTGAGAAGAAGCTCCGGCCGAAGACCATGTTCCTGCACCATCTCAAGAGCCTCTTCGCCATTGCCGGCCACGCTCACCTTGCACCCCAGCCCGTCAAGCTTCAGCTGAATCAACTTTTGCAACGACGGGTCGTCCTCCACAACCAGAATGGCCGCTCCCTTAAGCAGCATCATGTCCACGTCCACCGGGACCTCCTTGAGCCCCGGTTCGGTCTGAGACTGTGGCAGGTACACCTTGAAGGTTGTCCCCTGACCGGGCTCACTGTAAACCCAGATGTATCCCCCCGACTGTTTCACAATTCCATACACAGTGGAAAGCCCGAGCCCCGTCCCCTTGCCCTTCTCCTTGGTGGTAAAAAACGGTTCAAAGAGATGGGCCTGGACCTCTGCCTCCATGCCGCACCCGGTGTCGGTCATGGCAAGAAGCACGTACTTTCCCGGTACAATACTCACATGGCTTGTGGACCTTGCATCGTCCAGTGTCACACCGGTTGTTTCAATGGTCAGCTTCCCTCCCCGTGGCATGGCATCCCGCGCATTAACAGCCAGATTCATAATCACCTGTTCAATCTGGCCCGGATCAACCTCCACACAGGCCAAGTCATCGGCGAGAACGGTCGTCAGTTGGATGTCCTCACCAATAAGTCGGTGCAGCATCTTTTCAAGGTCCCGGACGATCTGGTTGATGTCCAGCACCTCCGGCTGGAGGGGTTGCTTCCGGCTGAAAGCCAGGAGCTGCCGGGTCAGGGTTGCCGAGTGCCTTCCGGCCATCAGAATCTCCTGTGCCGCATCCCGCAATGAATCCGATGTGTCCAGGTTCTCGAGAAGTTCTTCACTGTACCCGATAATCACGCTAAGCATGTTGTTGAAATCATGGGCCACACCCCCGGCCAACCGGCCGATGGATTCGAGTTTCTGAGACTGCCGAAACTGCTCTTCGGCCTTCTTACGTTGATGGATCTCCCATGTCACGTCGGCAAACCATGCAACGACTTCGATGTCCTTTTCCGTATAATCTTCCGATTTATTCCCCACCCCGAAGATGGCAACGACCCTGTCTTCTCGCGTCACCGGCACCACCATCTCTCGGGTAATCTCCACACCGCCACCCGGCATGCCTTTCATGTACAGACGTTCTGCATAGTTATTTTCAATGACCGCTTGCTTTGTGGCTACGCAATCCTCCCACACCCGGGCCGCATCGATATCTTCGAGAGACGCCTGCCCCCCTGATTCCAGCATCGTATTGGAAGACCAGTAGTGCGAGATGACATCCTTACGGCCTGGTGCCACCACATAAAAAAAGCCGATGGAACTCGCGCTCGATGTCTCCACGTCATCAAGGGCACGGGTCAAAAAAGCATCCAGGGTATGCTCGGCAGCATATTCGATAAGGGCAAGGCGCTTTTCAATTAAACGGCGGGTTAATCGTTCCTCAGCCTGGTCCCGAAAAACCAGGACCACGCCGATGGGCTGACCCTCTGCATCAAAAATAGGGGCCCCGGCCTCAGCGATGGGGACCTCGCTGCCATCCCGGGCAACAAGCAGGGCCTGCCCTGCCAACCAATCGCCAAACCCTGTTCCCAAAGTGCTCCCCACGGAAATCTGGACCTGGCGGCGTGTCTCTTCATCCAGGATGACAAACACCTCCTCCAGGGGCCGATGGACGGCCTCAGCCTCGGTCCACCCGGTGAGCTGCTCCGCCACAGGGTTCATCCGTGCCACGCGTCCCTCGGCATCAGTGGCGATAACCGCCTCGCCAATGCCGTAGAGTGTGGCCTGCAGCTCGGCCTTTTCGCGGGCAAGGGCTGCCTCAGCCCGCCTGCGCTCTGATATTTCCTGCTGAAGGGACTCATTGGCCTGGGTCAATTCAGCGGTACGGTCTTGCACCAGGGCTTCAAGGTGCCGGCGGTACCGACTCAACTCAGATTCAGCCTCTTTGCGCTCGGAGACGTCCCTGATAACCCCCACGGTTCCCAGGAAAATGGGAGAACGCCCCTCCGTGGCGCTGTACAGACCGGAACTGCTCACCTCCACGACAACAACCGCAGCCCCCCCACTGTTCAGCTCGGCAGGCACCGGTTTCTCGGTTCGTTGCGACAGGAGGCGCACTTCCATGGACAGGGTTTGTCTTGGCCCTGTACGGCGTTCATCGAAGAGCCCCGGGGCCTCTTTATCTCCGGTGCATTTATCGGCATACCTGGGAAGAACGTACCTGGCACAGGCATTCTCCACGTCGGCGGGATGAATAATCTGCGTAAACGGCAATCCGATCAACTCTTCGGGTTGATACCCGAGTGAGACAACCGCATTATTCAAAAATGTGAACCGCCCCTCGGTATCGATGCGATATACGATATCAGGTATCGTTGCCACCAGGGTCTGGTAGCGTTCCTTTGACACAGCAAGCTCAAAAAGCCTTCGGCCCAAGGCCTTCTGAGCTTGGTGCAACTCCAGGAAAACACGCACCTTCGCAAGAAGCACAGCGGAATCGTAAGGTTTGACGATGTAATCCACCGCCCCTGCTTCGTAGCCCTTGAAGACCTGAACCGCCTCACCGTAGGCGGCGGTGAGGAAAATAACAGGCAGATTCGCCGTTTTGGGATCCCCCCGCACAAGTTCGGCCAGTTCATAGCCGTCCATTCCGGGCATCTGAACGTCAAAGATGGCCAGCGAAAAATCATGGCTGAGGGTCCGGGTCAGGGCCTCGTTTCCGCTGGAAGCTTCCACAACCTCGACATCCAGATGGCTCAACACATGTCGAAGGGCCACAAGATTCTCCGGACGATCATCCACGATCAAAATCTTCTGTGTTTCCGTCATCGGTATGGCGCCTCCACTTGCATTCCCGGTTGAGCCATCAAAGCCACATCCTCACGATCCTCTGAACCAGTATCCGACACAAGAGTTAAAGGGGGTGCAACGCTCCCAGCTCAATGAGCCGCTGGGCAATATCGGTTATGTTCAGCACCTCCACCACCCCGTCGGCATCAATAGCCGATTGAGGCATCACCGCCACATGAGCGCCTGCCGGATTCTGCGCAATGGTCAGGGCACCGGCGTCCTTAAGGGCCCGCATCCCCCTGGCACCATCAGAACTGGCCCCTGTAAGCAGCACACCGATCACCGCGCCCCCCCAAGCCCTGGCAGCACTTTCAAACAACACGTCAATGGAGGGACGAGACCAGTTGACTTTACCATTCACGCAAAGGGCAATAGACCCATCCCTCTCCACGAGCATATGGTAGTTGGCAGGGGCCACAAACACATGCCCGACATCTATTTTCTCTTTGTCACAGGGCTCTACCACAGAAAGGCAGGTTGTATGGTCCAGGCTTCGGGCAAACGAGCCGTTATCGCTGGGGTGCAGGTGCTGAACAACGAAGATCGGAAGCTCAAACCCGGGAGGGAGTGCCGAGAAAATGGTTGAAAGAGCCTCAAACCCTCCTGCCGAGCCCCCCACAACGACGGCCATATATTTCCGGGGTTGTGAATGTCCTCGTCCTTCATGGGTTGTCACGCTACACCTTCTTTTTGTATATCCGCGCTTTGTGGTCCATTGCCTCGTAGTGACCGCACGCATCCGTGAACTGAAGGTCCTCTTTGGTGCCAAGGCAAAGGAACCCACCATGCACAAGGCTCTCGGTAAAAAGCCCCAATGCCCGGTTTTGAAGCTGGCGGTTGAAATAGATCATCACATTCCGACAGAACACCAGGTGCATCTCTCCGAAAGCACTGTCTGATGCGAGGTTGTGGCTGGAAAAAACGACACGCTGCCTGAGGTCACTGTGCATGGCCACGGCATCGTATCGGGCGTGATAATATTCCGAAAAAGACCCCTGTCCGCCAGCCTCCTGATAATTGCGGGTGGCCTCCTGAATCTTACCGATATCGTAGATCCCGTCACGGGCACGATCCAGGGCATCCTCGTTGAAATCTGTGGCGTAGATGGTCGCCCGGTCGTAGACGCCCTCCTCCTTCAGCACGATGGCCAGGGAGTAGACCTCCTCACCGGTGGCACACCCGGCATGCCAGACCTTGAAGTGGGGCCAGGTCCTCAAAAACGGGACGACTTTTTCCCTCAAGGAGCGGTAGACAGGCGGGTCTCGGAACATCTCAGTCACCGGTATGGAAAAGAAACGTGCAAGCGCTGTAAAAAACACCTTGTCTCGAAGCAGTCTCGGCAGCATTTCAGACACCGAGGCAAAGCCGTTGTTGGCCATAAATTGTCTGGCCCGCCGCTCAATGGAAGCCCGGGCATAAGACCGGAAATCATAACCGTAGCGTTGATACACAGCCTCCAGCAGGAGGTTTATCTCGATCTCTTCCACCCGGCTTTTGCTTGCCTCTAAAACGTTCTTTTCCATACACATTCACCTGTAGAGCCAGACACGCATCAACGAAATCAACCGACCTTCGTCCACTGGTTTTGGCAGATAATCACTGGCGCCGGCGTTAAAGCACTTTTCCCGGTCGTCCGGCATGGCTTTGGCTGTCAGGGCGATAATGGGCAACGTCCGAAATCGCTCCTGCTCACGTATCCGTTTCATGGCCTCATACCCGTCCATCACGGGCATCATGACATCCATAAGCACAATATCCACGTTTGGCTGTTCCTCCAGCAGTTCCAGGGCCCTCCCTCCATTTTCCGCCTTAATGACGACCATACCCCGATCATGCAAAAGCCGTGACATAACAAACGTGGTCCGCATGTCATCGTCCACCACAAGGACTTTTTTGTCGTGCAGGCACTGATCCGTGTCATGCAGTTCGCTGATAATCCGGCGTGTCTTTTCCGGCATCTGGTTCACGACCCGGTGAAGAAAAAGGGACACTTCGTCCAGCAACCGCTCCTGGGAACGAACATCTTTAATCACAATGGACTCGGCATGATTATGCAGCTCCATCTCCTCCTCAGGGGTAAGAGCCCTTGCTGTATGAACAACAATGGGGGGAAGCTCCAACCCCTCACGGACGGCGGTCGCAAGCAGCTCCGTGCCCCCCATATCCGGAAGTCCCAGATCCAGGATCACACAATCATATGCCTTGGTACGAAGAGCCTCGAGCGCCTGTGCCCCATTTTCAGCCTCCTCTGTGATCACGTCGGAATCTCCGATCAGCTCGGCCGTGCTGAGGCGCTGCTCCGGGTTGTCTTCCACGATGAGCACACGCCAGGGTTTTGCGGCGGAGACCTTTTCCAGTTTCTCAAAAATCAGGTCAAATCCTTCTTCATTCAACGGTTTGGTCAGGTAACCCAAGGCCCCCTTGCGACACGCATCACTCGGTTCATCGAGCCCGGAGACAATGTGCACAGGGATATGACGGGTTCGAATATCTTCTTTGAGGGCACTCAACACGGCCCAGCCGTCCATGCCGGGGAGGCGGATATCAAGAATCACCGCCTCAGGCAGGTACCTGCCCGCAAGGTCCAACCCCTCTTCCCCCGTGGATGCAAGCAGGCAGCGGAATCCCTTTTCATGGGATTTCCCATACAAAACACGACCAAACCCCGGGTCATCCTCGATCACAAGCACCGCACGTTCACCCTCTGCCAACGTCTCACGATCGTCGTCGATGCGTGCAGACTCAAACTCGGGTTCCAAGGTAACCAAGCGACTGGCCTGCACGCCCGCATCGGTACCCCCGTCAGCGGCCGTGACGCCCTCGCCCCTGTCCAGGGGCAGATAAAAAACAAAGGTCGCTCCCTTGCCCTCTTCACTCTCAAGCCGTATTTCCCCGCCCAAAAGCTGGGCGAGATCCCGTGAAATGGAAAGACCCAGGCCGGTACCGCCATATTTTCTGGCCGTGCCACCATCGGCCTGCTGGAACGCGTCGAAGACCACCGCCTGTTTATCCGGAGCAATCCCGATACCGGTGTCCTTTACGACCACAGCGAGACAGCTCCCCGGAGCAAGCCCACACCCGGATAAATCCACCCCCGGAGCCGGGCGGCCAAAGGTCACAGTAACGGTCCCTGTCTCCGTAAATTTAATGGCGTTGGCCGTCAGGTTCCGAAGGACCTGCTCCACACGCTTCCGGTCGCTCACGATCACTGCCGGAGCCCCTTCGCTCACCGTGACCTCCAGGCGAAGGCCTTTTCCCTCCGCCATGTGCCCGAAGGACGCCCGAACGCTGTCGGCAAGGTCATTCAACCGAACGGTGCCACATTGCAGCTCCATCCGGCCGGCCTCTATCTTTGACAGATCCAGAATCTCGTCAATCAGGCTGAGCAGGTTACTGCCGCTGCTGTAAATGATTTTTGCGGCTTCGATATCATCTTCGGCAAGATTCCCGGCCCTGTTTTTCGCAAGTGCCTGGGACAGAAGCAGCAGGCTGTTAAGCGGTGATCTCAGCTCATGGGACATATTCGCCAGAAATTCGGACTTGTACCTGCTGGCCTGGGCCAGCTCGTCTGCCTTGGACTCCACCTCCTGTCTGGCGTCCTCCAGTTCCAGTTTCTGCCGTTGGAGCAAGTCATTCTTCTCCTCCAGCTCCTCGATGGTGACCTGAAGCTCTTCCTGCTGCTCCTTGAGCTTCTCCCGGGAGTCTGAAAGTCGTCGGGCCTGCCCCTGCAGCTCCTCGTTGGCAGCCTGGAGCTCCTCCTGCTGGGTCTGGAGCTCTTCAGCCTGTTCCTGGGTCTTTGCCAAAAATACCGCCCGGGCGTCCCTTGCATGGGCACTCTCAACGGCCATGGCCACATGGGGCATGGCCTGGTTGAGATACGACCGCTGCTCATCGGTGAAGGGGTCAAAAGCCCCCAGTTCCACGACCCCTTTGACCCGATCCTCATAGAGAAAAGGCATCACGCAGATATGCCGGGGTGTCCGATTTCCAAGCCCGGAGGCCACCTTCAGGTAATCCTCCGGTACATTTTCAACCAGGATCTGTTTCTTCTCCAAGGCCGCCTGCCCCACAAGGCCATCGCCCGGCTCAAATGCGGCAGGACGCCCCTCCTTCGGGCTCCAGGCAAAACGTCCCACAAGGGAAAACGCAGTCTCGTCCAGGGAGAGGGGCGCATAGACCGCCCCCACCTGGGCACTTATGTACCGGGCCAACGCCGAGACCGCACTTGAAGCCAGCTCCTCAACCCCCCTATCTCCGCTCACGGCGTCACGCAACTCCGCAATTCCGGTCTTGATCCAGTTCTCCTGCTGAAGCTGCTCAGACACCCGACGCCGCTCGGACACCTCCGTTTTCAGCTGCACGTTGGCCGTGTTGAGCTCTTCGGTGCGCTCCTCAACCAGCTCTTCGAGGTGCTCGTGATGCTTTCTGAGCGCCTCTTCAGCCTGTCTGCGCTCCCGTTCTTCCCAATCCCCCCGCAGCCGGGCCTCCAGGATCGGAGCCACGGTGTTGCCAATGATCTCCAACAACTCGATATCTCGATCGGTGTAGTCGGTTTTCTTGTTGGCTACCTGGATAAGCCCCACCACTTTTCCCTGGTTAATAAGTGGAAGGGCAATGTTTCTGCTGATGGGGATGTGGCCTTGCGGCGTTTTACCGGACAGGTCGTTTGAATAGAGCGTTTTTTTCTCCCGCAGGGCACGCGGCCAGATGCTGTCGCCCCAAGTATCCTCAGGATAAACGATGGTTTTCTCCACCACCTGACACTCCTCCCAGATATGCCGGCTCATCGTGGGAACAACCAGGGCCCCCTCCTCGTCGATGTATCCGAAAACGCCGTACTCACTTTCCATGGTCTCCAGAACGAGGGCCAATATTTCATCGTACATCCTCTCATTTGAGACCGTGAGAAAGACCTGGGCTATCCTGTTGCGAGTCTCAAGCTCGTGCTTTGATCTGGCCAGTGATGCTTCTGTCGTCTTGATTAGTGAAATATCGCTTGCCAACTCAAACCGGACCATCCTGCCGTCCACCCATGGAATGGCCTTGTCGGAACATCGAAACCAACCCTTCGTGGCCTCATTCTGAAACTCCCAGACATAAGATTTCCCGAAATATTCACCAAAAATCTTGTCGTTGGTGCAGAAAGGGCAAGGCGAGTTCCTGCCCTGAAGAACCCGGTAACAGGACTTGCCGATGACATCGTCGCCCCAAACGTTTTTAAACGCTGCGTTGACGTGCAACAGCTCATAGCTTTCGGGGTCCGATACGTAAATCACGTCATCAATCCCATCAAGAATGGCGAGGAGGCGCACCCGCTCCGTCTCGGCGGCCTCCTTTGCCTGCCTGAGCTTTTCATTGCGATCACTTAAAAGCAGCTTGGTAAACGTGGTGTTGAGCACCAACTCCCTGAGCAGCTCCTCCAGGCGTCCGAGCTCATCGTCCCCGGTCACCTCGAACGACACATCAGACTGCCCCCCCACCGCCGATGCCAGTCCGTCATTGATCTCGCTGAGGCGCCCCATGAGTGCGCCAGGAATATCACGGACCTCCCCCTCGCCCACCTCCTCTTCCGTGAAACTGCAAAAAGGCTGTGCCCCCATATAGGCAAACGGGTCCTTGCCATCGAACCCGATGACATCGGTTGCCGGCCGAGCATCCCGCGGGTAACCTGTGGCTGAAGCCACCTCACCGGCCCCATGGCTGTCAAAGGTTCTCTCGACAATCGCCCCGTAATCGACGCGCCCCCCAACCTGCCCCCAACGCTGCATCTGGGAAAGCATCCAGTATCCATATTCGGCAAAGGGATGGGGAATAAAATCAATGCGATCCGCGACCTGATGAAGCCCCCCTTTCCCGTCGGGAAAGACTCCCCCCAGGACCTGCTCCGCCGGACCGGGGTCATCCAGGTTCAGGTGGGCCGGATCTGAAATGGCCCTTGCCATAACGCAGCGCTCTTCAGATGAGGCATGGTGCAGCTCTGACTCGGCCTCGATGATGCTGCGAAGCAAGGCTGTGTAGGTATTTGGATTGGCCTCCATGAAGTCCCTTGATGTTGCGAACCCACAACACGGGTGACCTTTCCAGATATCCCGGGACAACACATGGATAAACCCCGTGCCCTGGGTGACGGGAATCTGGTTAAACGGCTCCGGAGCAAACACACCATCGACCCACCCCTGCGCCAGGTAATACGGCATATTGGGCGGTGCCACCTCTATGATGGTGACCTCCCTGAGAGGGTCCACGCCATGCTCAGCCAGATAGTGGCAAAGCAGGTAATAGTGCATGGAAAAGCGATAGGGCACACCAAAAGTAAATCCCCGCATGCCCGACACCCCTCCAATGCCAAGATGTTTTTTGGATAAGGTCAGGGCCTGACCGTTGATATTCTGTATGGCGGCCAGGACAATCTCGCTCTTTTTGCCGTCGATCCCCAGGTTACAGGCAAGGGGCATGGGAGAGAGCATGTGGGCGGCATCGATCTTACCGTAAGCCATGAGCTCCTTGATACCGCTCCAACCCGATGCGGCTTTGAGGTTGACATGCAAGCCATGCCTCTCGAAAATTCCGCTGGCATGGGCAAGAATCAAGGGAGCTGCGCAGAGAATGGGAAGAAACCCGATCTCAAGTTCCGTCTTTTCCAGCTTCATCTCTTTCGTTGTGGTCATCTTCCCCCCTGCCGCTGTCAGGTGTCACCGCCACACCCCATGTTGATTCGACATCGAGTTTCTGGCCCCGGCCCTGCCACCGGAGCCACGGCCTTTTCCTTCCGCCTCAATCACAGAAGGGATGCTTGTGCATATGCGTCCCAACCAGATCCGTATTTTTTGCACGGGTGAGGACCATCTGCAGATTGGCCAGGGCCCGTTCGGCAAACTGGGCTTCGCAGCAGGCGAGATAAAAGAGCCACTTCCGTCTTAAGACCTCGTCAAAACCAAGGGACGATAGCTTTTCGGCGCTGGCCTCAAACCGTTCCCGCCAGACCCGCAGGGTCTCGGCGTAATGCGGGCCGATATTCTCAAGGTGCTCCACGATAAAACGTGAATGCCTGGTCATGGCCTTGCAGAGAACCGTAAGCGAAGGCAGGTGCCCTCCGGGAAAAATGTGGCGTTGGATCCAATCCTCGTGTTTTCTGTAACCGTCGTACTGCTGGTCGGGAACGGTAATCACCTGCAGGACCGCAATGCCCCCAGGCATAAGCAGCCTGTCACACTGCGAGAAAAAGGTGCCCAGATATTTGTGGCCCACCGCCTCCAGCATCTCGATGGACACGATCTTATCGAAGGTTCCGGTCATCTTCCGGTAGTCGCAGAGCTGAAGGTTGATACGATCCTCCAGGCCCTCTGCCTTCACCCGCTCCCGGGCATAGGCATACTGCGCTTCAGAAAGGGTGATACCGGTAACGCGGCAGCCTGTTTGCCTCACGGCCTCCACAGCAAAGCTTCCCCACCCGCACCCAATCTCCAGCACATGGTCCCCTTTTGAAATCCTCGCCTTTTCAATGAGATGCCGCAGCTTGGCTCCCTGGGCCGCCTCCAGGGATTCGCCGGACACCCTGTGGATGGCTGCGGAATACGTCATGGTCTCATCGAGAAACAGGCCGAAGAAATCGTTGCTGAGATCGTAGTGGCGCCGGATATTCCGGCGGCTTCCCACAAAGGTATTGTGGCGGGCCCGGTCCAGGAAGTGCCCCAGCCCATGAATCAGCCGGGCCACAGGCAGTTCCGAGTCCTCGGCCATGTCCATGTTTCGGACAAGAATACGGATTGTCTCGGCCGGTCTCTCACTGTGCCACATCCCCTCCATGAAGCTCTCCCCCAGACCGATATCGCTCCCCAGGACCACCCGCGAAAAGAAGCGGTGGTCGTCAATCGTAAGATCCCCCTGGAGCGCTGCGCCTTCTTGCCCGTACCCCCTTATCTCCCCATCAGGAAAGGTCACGACCAGTCGCCCCTCCCTGATGCTGTTCAGAACGCCCTCCACTTGCTTCCGGCAAAACCGCTCAAAAAAGGTCGGCCCTTTATGGCGGATGGTCATGGGACTTTGGGGCACCGGCTTGTCATGGTAGGGAAGCTTTTTGTTGGCAAAAAGCCGCAGGGCCTCTTTGTAAATCCGCGGAACGGTTCTCCACGGAGCCAAGGGGCTTTTGACGAGGGTCATCACCTGGTTCTTTGTGGTCAAAGGCATGCTCTCTCCCCGGAGACGCGCCACCATAACGACGTCTCCTTCTCGAATAAGCTGAATGGCGATGGAAAGATCTTTCCCCGGAGCCGAGAGTTCAAAACGATACTCCCCTTCCATGTTGTTGAACGGGGAGACATGAAATGCCTTGGGAGCGTTGTAGGCAACGGGAAACCCGGTACGACCGTCCACCCGATCTGTGAGCAGGTAAAGGTGTTTTTCGCCAAAGGTGTTGTTCACCTCTGCCACTGTGCACACCGGGCTGCCGTCGGCGGCGAGGCAATAGTAAAAACTGACGGGATTAAACACACGGCTGAAGTAACTGGGCGAGGTGATGAGCATGACCTTTCGGGTTTCAGCCTCACACCCCGGGGCCTGTTCCTTCAGGTAACGGAACAACCTCTCACGAAGGCCCCCATTCCCCCGGTCCAGATAGTGCTCCTCGAATATGGAAATCGGACGAAGCCGGTTGTGCCCGAAAAGAGGCAAGCGGCGGTCCAGATCGGGGAGTTCGTCGAGGTCAATGCAATAAAAAGAGACAGGGTAGCTGAACCTGTGCCTTACCGGTTTCACGCGAACATGCTCCACGACCCCTTTGATGATGGATGAGTTCACAGAGTCCCCCCCAGGGCCTTCACCACATCCACCGAAGATCTCACGGCATCCTCGTGAAAGCCGTATCCGAAGTAACTTCCGCAGAAAAAGGTGTTTCGCCTGCCGTTGAGTTCCCGGAGCCCTGCTTGTGTGGCCACCGATTCAAAGGTAAAAAGCGGATGGTCGTAGGTCAGATCCCTGTGGATCGCCGCCTCGGGAATCTCCCGCGCGGGGTTTAAGGTCACACACCAGGTCTCCTTTGTCTTCAGGTGCTGCAACCGATTCATGAGGTAGGTAACGGTGATGGGGTCCCCTTTTCCTGTGCCCGTTTCCCGGATGTAGTTCCAGGATGCCCTTGCCCTTGGCTCCGAGGGCAAAAAAGAGGGATCCGTATGGAGAATCACGCGGTTGGAAGCATAACGCCAGGGGGAAAGGAGGCGCGTTTCCTCGGCTGACGGGTCCTCCAGCATGTTCAGGGCCTCATCCGCGTGGGCAGCCACCACCACCCGGTCATAGGAGTCGCACCTTCCGTCTTCCGTCGTCACCACCACCCCGCTATCCGTCCGACGAATGCCCCTCACAGGCATGGATTCCATGATCGTCCCTTTAAACCCCTTCAAAAAGGCCTTCACGTAGGTGTGGCTTCCCCCTTCCACCACATACCACTGGGGATGATCGTTCAGCGCAAGCAGCCCATGGTTGTCATAGAAACGGGCAAAGATCTCCATGGGAAAATTCATCATCTGGTCATCCGGAGCAGACCAGATGGCCGCAGCCATGGGGAGGACAAACCGATCTGTAACAGACCCGGCCACCCCTTCACGGGCCATGTACTCCCCCAGGGTAAGGCCGGAAAAGCCCCCTTCAGAAAGCCCCCTTCGTATGCGCTGCATCAACCCGTTCACCCCATAGAGAAAGTACCAGAAGGAGGGGCTCAGCAGGTTTCGGCGCTGGGCAAAAAGGGTGTTGAAATTGGAGGACGCATACTGCAGGCCCGTACGCCTGCAGGTGTAACTGAAGGACATGTCTGTCTTGATGAGGGAGACCTCAAGGTGAGCCAGGAGCCGACTGAACAGAGGGTAGGTTCTTCCGTTCATCACGATAAAACCGGTATCCACAGGCGTCCCCGCATCGGGCCCCGTGGCGATGACGGCTGTGTTCGTATGCCCTCCGATGTACCCGTTCTTTTCGTAGAGGGTGACATCGTGAAGATCCTTAAGCAGGCAGGCCGCCGTGATCCCGGAAACTCCGGCACCGATAACGGCAACCCTGAGCGGCGCATTCATGAGCGGATCCTTTCATATGAAACGTAAGATAAATATGAAGCCATAGCCGCCATATCTAACGAGTTGAGAGCACCCATATTCAAGGCATCAGAGCTGCAGATGTAGTGGTTTACCTCAATGCTTTGATAACGTGGAAGATGGGTGCGCTCGGCTTGTCCGAAGGGTGTATAAGGCGACCACGTAACCGTGAATGACATGTTGTGATGTTGAAATATCTTATTTTTTCACGGTAACGATCAGTCATAACGTGTTGTTGCTTTGATCTAATTGTTTTCTCGTGAAATATCCGGGTGAGGCTGGAACGACACATACATCATTAAAATGACACGGGCAGCGGCAACAAAGAGAGGTCAACGAGTGAGATGGGCATAAACTAAATAATTTTAATCCATTGTTCACACAATATCAACAAGAGGAGATGCAAAAAAAGGAAAAAAACAACGCAGCAACCCATGGGTGAGTCAGACGTAACACCCTCATAACATTGAGTCGGGCGTGCATCACCACCCTCCCCCACAGGGGTTCCGGGGCTCAAGGCACCCGCTGCCGTTTCCCCCTGCGGCATAATTCGCCATTCACACAGAAAGATCGTAACGATAGAGTAAAGCGATAATGGCGTTCTGCAAGCTGAAAAATAGCCGCCATACATGTTCCCACAGGCCTGACAAACAAGAATCACAGGCACACAACACAAGATCCAGGGCAATTACGATTTTCCGAATACTGTGTTCGGAATAACAACAGGAAGTACTTCTTTATTCACTCTCAACGTGGCAGACACCTTCCGGAAGTAACCCCTGTGCCAACCCACGGGTTCCCCAAGGCATTCCTACGCAACGTCAACGATCGTGCGACATGAAATGTTTTAAGGGAACCCGAAGGCAGCAATTGAACAACATGCAGTACCGGCTGGCTTATCTGTACCGGGTGTTTTACCAACGGTAAGCAAAACATAACCACTTGTGCCTGCCGCGTTGGGGTCAACTCTTCTATTTAAGGAGAACGTACCATGACCGCATCGCAACTTGCTCCGGCAACACACTGCCCGGCACGCCCCGCCCCTTCGGACCCTCGCTGGATGAAAGCAAAGGAGGTCAGCAGAAAACAGCTGATCAATGCTCTCAACCACACAAACTTCAGGGAGGAAACGGTCTCCCTTGTTTTTGAACACCCAACCGCAGGTACGTCGCACCGTCTCAAGGCATCCCCCATGCCGGTCTTAAGCGACTACCCCGTCTTCCGGTTCCTGCAGCCCCCCCCTGAAGACCTTGAGTCAAGCAGACTGGCCCGCATCATCATCCCCGACGGTCCCGGGGAGATCCATGTCGAACCCCGGCTTCTGGCGCTCAACAGCATAGGGCTGAGCATCGTGTTACCGGAAACAGGCCGGCGTATCCAGGGTCCCCCGCGAGACGCACAAACCTCAGAAGAGATCAGAATTCATTTCCTCCAGCAAGGATTGGTCTTTAAGGGAAGCCTGAGCCTTCTGGAGGCCGAGTCATTTCAGGTCCGGCTCTCCCCTGTGAGCGCCCACTACCTGAGGGGAATTACACCGGAGGCAAAACTGCGCCTGACGTTTATCAAAGGCAAAACCCCCCTCTTTGAAACCGAGGCGTGGCTCATGGGAGAGGAGACCCAAGGCGACGCCATCACGCTCCATTTCTCACCCACAGAATCGATCCCTACCCGTCACGATGGCCAGAAGTTCGGGAAAAAAGCATTCGAGATGATTCCGGCGCCGGATTTTCTCTTTCGCCACCCCTTCACCGAAACCATGAATACGCTGGCCATTGACTCCCTGTCGGCCGTCGGCCTTTCCGTAACCCTCCATGAAGAGAACCTTCCCCTCATTCCCGGAATGGTGCTGGATAGTGCCGCCGTTACCCTGGGAGACCTGTACACCCTTCCACTTACGGCCCAGGTGTCATCCGCCAAAACCACCGTTAATAATAAAGGAGAAAAAATAACCCGCTGCGCCATTCACTTTGTCGACATGGAGCTTTCGACCCACCGAAAACTCCAGACCATGGTTCATAAAGCGGAGGACCGGAATGTCCGCCTCAGCACACCCGTTGAGGCCGACGATCTGTGGCGATTTTTCTTTGAGACGGGCTTTATCTACAAGAGCAAGTACCGGCTTTTCCTCAGCAACAAGGAGAACATCAAAGAGACCTACCACACCCTCTACTCCGCCCCCACGGAGATCACCAGACATGTGACCTACCATGACAAGGGACGGACCTTAGGGCATATGTCCATCGTCCGCCATGCGGAAAGGGCATGGCTCATCCATCACCATGCAGCGCTTAAGGGCGCATCCGTCAAGGTGGGATTGGCCATGTTAAGCCACATGATCCATTATTTTTACGATTGCCTCTGGCTTGAATCCACAGGCATGGATTATCTGATCTGCTACTTCAGACCCGAGAATGATTTTCCAAACTTCTTTTTCAATGGGTTTGCGGAAAAAATGGGGGACCCCAAAATATGTTCAGCGGACCTCTTTGCCTACCTTTACTTTCGAAAAGACAACACAAAAAAAAATGACCTTCCCGAGGAATGGGTCATTGAAGAAGCAACAGAAAAAGATATCGCATCCCTTGAAACAAGCTATAAGGAGACATCTGGCGGGCTGCTTGTGGAGTCCCTGGATCTTTTTGAACGACATGCGCCAGCTGATCTGCTCACCGCACGATTCCAAAAAGCCGGCTTGAAAAAAAAAAGGCAGATCTGGGCCATCAGGCACAACAACCTCACCACAGCCATCGTCATTGTCAACACCTCCGATGTGGCCCTGAACATGTCGGAACTGACGAACTGCATCAAAGTGTGCATCACAATGCCGGAGGTACTAACAAAAGAGGTCCTCACCCTGGCCTTGAGCCACCTGTCAAGCGTTTATGAATCGACGAAAGTCCCGACGCTTGTCTACCCGTTCAGCTGGGTGGAACAGACCGGTTTTCATTTTCAGAAGCGATATTACTTCTGGGTCCTAAACACCCAATCCCCCGATCACTACATGCAATATTTTTCCGACATCATGCAGCTCAGCGCTCAACACCACTAACAGTCCTGTCACACGCTGACATCACCTGCTCCATTGGTAGCACAAGACAGGTTCAGTGCACGATGACAGGATCGCTGTCCTGCAGATGCGCTCCGGCTCATAGCATGTCCCGGGAGCCCACTGTCGCATCCAATGGCGAACAAAACATCCAAAATAAGAATTCCAAAGGAAAACAAACCATGAAAACGATAAAACTGTCCTCTCACATTACCATTCAGGCAACCCCCCTGACACTGCCCTTAAAAACCACGGTGCGCCATGCCAGTGCCTCTCGGAAAAAAGGCAAGAGCATCTGGGTGAAGGCTCAAAGGGGAGAGCTCACTGGCTATGGGGAAGGGTGCCCCAGGTCCTACGTGGCCGGTGACGACCTTAACTCGAGTCTTGCCTGGGTAAATAAGGTTTTCGGAAACACAACCTGCCCGATTCAGACATACGAAGAGTTGGTCGAATGGACAGGCCAAAACAGCTCCCTCATCGACACCTACCCGTCTGCCTGGTGTGCGGTGGAAACAGCCCTGTTGGACCTGTTCGCGAGGGAGCGCGATATATCCGTGGAGGAATTGCTTCACCTCCCCACAGACAGACGGCACAGCCGCTACTCTGCCGTCCTTGGCAACGACAAACCCTGGAAATTCAAAGGCCAGACAGACCTGTACCTCATCAAGGGCATCACCGATTTCAAGGTAAAGCTTTGCGGGGATCTGACAAAGGATCAGGACAAGCTGACGAGCCTTAAGGCTCTGGCTCTGGAGCACCAAGCAGAAGGAATCCGGGTACGCCTGGATGCGAACAATCTCTGGAAGGAGGATCTTATCGGGTCGGTCCAGTTTATCAACGAGCTGAAAGGAGACTTCTTTGCCGTAGAAGAACCTCTTCGTGCCGGCAATGCAGAGGCATTGAGCCACTTTTCCATTGAAACAGGGCTTCCGGTGATTCTTGATGAAAGCCTCTGCACCGAAGCGGACCTTGCAATATTTCAATCCCTGCCCGGCGAGTTCATTGCCAACATCAAAATTTCCCGGGTGGGTGGGCTGATTCGTGCCCGAAAACTCATTGAAAAAATAAAAACCTTGGGGTGGGACATCATCATCGGTTGCCACGTGGGAGAGACCTCCCTTCTGACCCGGTGCGGCCTGGTCGCCGTCGCCATGGCGGGTGAGTCCCTCATCGCCCATGAAGGTGCCTTTGGAGACTACCTGTTAAAACGCGAACCCGCCTTTCCCATGCTGACGTTTCACCAGGAAGGCCGGCTCAACCTCCAATTTCCCTACCACCTCAAAACGGTTCAGGGTCTGAAGCGCGTGGATCCCGGCACCTGGTCCTCCGGCCTCGGCATGAGCTGCCGCATGCCGGAAGTGATCAACGACGGAAAGCCAAGCATCAAAACCCTGACCATGCCCGATGACTACCCCATCCACTACCGGGTCTGGGGGGAAGAGAGGGGCGAGGATGTCATCCTCATCCTCCACGGTGGAATGAGCCACTCCGGCTGGCAGGCACCCCTTGCCGCGGCTCTGAAGGATCGCCACAGCAACCTCACCGTCATGGCAGCAGACAGGCGGGGCTGCGGCCTCAACCCCAACCGCGGCGACCTGGGCACCATGCCCCAGGTAATCGACGATGTGGTGCGCCATGTGGCATTCCTTCAAGACTCCTTTACCAGGGTTCACCTGGCAGGCTGGTGTCAGGGAGCACAGTACGCCGCCATTGCAGCCGCGACACTTGAGAAAAAACCCGACAGCCTCATCCTCCTGACCCCCGGATTTTTCTGGAATGAGCGGTTCCGTTCGGTGATCACCATCGCTGAGAATGTCATGATGGACATCATCTCGGAGTTCAACATCAAACCGGAGAGAGATCACGCCTGCATCCCCATTCCCATGGAGCCGGCAGATTTTACCCTGGAAGAGAAATGGCTGGACTTCATTGACAACGACCCG
>Ga0070728_10002951_pt1 | contig 19841 bp, 20 predicted proteins | sample tdDd471_FD_66723 | JGI IMG/M metagenome (GOLD analysis project Ga0070728, IMG submission 66723) | Marine sediment microbial communities from the Atlantic coast under amendment with organic carbon and nitrate - tdDd47.1 | ecosystem: Environmental > Aquatic > Marine > Coastal > Sediment | place... | reverse complement strand
ACGTTGGGAATGGAAGTCTCGCCGGTTTCGGCATCAGCCTCGATGTAGCCCCACTTGTTCAGGGCAAGATCGGGTGTAGCTTCCAACAGAATCGGATTGGGACGCGTACCCACGGCGATAATCGCCATGTCGCAGGGCAACTGTTCAGTCGCGCCCTCAATGCAGACCGGAGAACAGCGGCCGGAGTCGTCCGGTTCGCCGAGTTCCATCTTCTGCACGGTCATGGCCTTGAGCCGTCCCTGATTGTCGCCATGGAAGGAAGACGGGCCACACAGACAGCGGAGCTTGATGCCCTCTTCAATGGCGTGTTCGACCTCTTCACGACGGGCGGGCATTTCATCCTCGGACCGACGATAGACAATGGAGACTTCTTCGGCTCCCATGCGGAGTGCGGTCCGGGCTGCATCCATGGCCACGTTGCCTGCGCCGAGCACAGCCACGCGCCGCGCATTGTAGGCCGGGGTGTCATAGTTGGGGAAATCATAGGCGCGACCGAGGTTCACGCGAGTCAGGTACTCGTTAGCCGAGAATACGCCGACAAGGTTTTCGCCCGGCACATTCAGGAAGCGCGGCAGCCCAGCCCCCACACCGATGAAAATGGCATTGTAACCGTCTTCCAGCAGATCCTGAATGGTGATGGTCTTACCGCCCACCCAGTTGGTGTGGAAGGTGACGCCGAGTTCTCGCAAACCGTCCAGCTCACGGCCAACCACGGACTTGGGCAGACGAAATTCCGGAATGCCGTAAATAAGCACTCCGCCCGGTTCATGCAGCGCTTCGAACACATCCACCTTGATGCCGCGTCCGGCCAGATAGCCGGCCACAGTCAGGGAAGACGGTCCCGCACCGATGCAGGCAACCTTGAGGTCCTCGCGCTCCAGAGCACAAGTGGACAGATCGGTGACTTCCTCACAGGCGGATTCAGCGGCGTACGTGTCGGCCACGTAGCGTTCAAGACGGCCAATGGCCACAGGCTCGTGCTTCTTGCCGAGGATGCACTTACCCTCGCACTGGGTTTCCTGAGGGCAGACTCGACCACATACCGCAGGCAGAGAGTTGGTCTTACGAATGACATCGTAGGCACTGTGCAGGTCGTCATCCACCAGATGGGCAATGAAACCCTTGATGTCGATATTGACCGGACAACCTTCCTGACAGAGCGGTTTTTTGCATTGCAGACAGCGCTCGGCTTCAATGAGTGCCTGTTCACGAGAATAGCCAAGGGCTACTTCATCAAAATTCTTTCCACGCTGAATCGGGTCCTGATGGGGCATGGGTGTCCGGGCGCGGACTTTTTTCTTCTTATTTTCCGCCATTGCACTGGCACTCCCTGCTAAACAGTTCCATGGATTCCCCTTCCTGCTCCTTGAACTGCCACAAACGGGTTTTCAGTTCAGCGAAGTCCACTTCGTGCCCGTTGAATTCCGGGCCGTCCACACAGGCGAACTGTGTCTTGCCCCCCACAGAGCAACGACAAGCGCCACACATGCCGATGCCGTCCACCATGATGGAGTTGAGCGACACGGTGGTCTTGGTGCCAAAAGGTTTGGTCACATTGCAGACCGCTTCCATCATGGGAACCGGACCAATGGCGACCACTTCGGCCACATCATCTTCGGTTTCGAGGATATCCTTCAGGACTTCGGTGACAAACCCTTTGTGGCCTTCACTGCCGTCGTCGGTGGCGATACGGACTTCGGGACAGAACGAAGAAAGTTCGGAGCAAAAGAGGAGCAGATTCTTGGAGCGTGCGCCGATGATGGCGATGACGCGATTCCCTGCTGCGGCGTGACCCTTGGCAATATGGTGCATGGCAGCGATACCGGTGCCGCCGCCTACACAGACAACTGTGCCGGACTTCTCGATGTGCGTGGGCTTGCCGAGCGGACCGCACACATCCATGAGTTCATCGCCCTGATTGAGCGTGTTCATCTCGGCAGTGGTCTTGCCCACCACCAGATAAACGATGCTAATCGTGCCGTTTTCCTTGTCGCAATCCGCAATGGTCAAAGGAATGCGCTCGCCGTGTTCGGTGGTCCGAAGCATAACGAAGTTGCCGGGCTTGGCTTTTTTGGCGACCTGGGGCGCGTCAATGACCATCAGGGTGGTCTGTCCCGGGATCAGCTCTTTTTTGACTAAAATCTCGTAACCCATCTCAAATTTTCTCGCGTGTTGAAGTGACTCTCTATCCCCGGCCGGAGTCCGAATGGTATTCGGTGACAGGGTCTTTGCTAGTAGCCTCTAATGGCCGGGGTTGTCAAAAATCAGCCAAAAGATTATAGTAATGGTTCGAATGACTGACTGAAGTTTGCCAACTCCCACGGACGGGAAGCGGAAAACCACGGGTCCCTCTGGATTGAGCGTGACGAAAGTCACAGGGATGGCCGGGCTGCGAGTGGAATCGCCACGGCCTTTTTTTGTGCGCAAGAAAAGGCTGGCAACCATGTCGTAGGAGACGATCGTGCGCATAACAGGCCACGCATCAGAACAGTACCGCAAGACATCGGACCTCGCTGAGAAGCGGCCCGTCAAGAAGCAGGTACAGCCACAGGCAACGACGAAAACCACGTCTTTCGGTTTTCGCCTGGGCAAGTTCGGCCTGGACTACCAGCAGGAAGAGACAGTCTTCGACCCCTCCCTGTCCCGCGATGTTCGTCAACGAAACCAGAAAGCCCGCGCCTTTGAGACCGAAGCAGAAGTTGAGAACCTGCGCGCCAAGGTCGGTGCGGACGGCGCACACTACCGCGAACGCCAAAACGAAACGGTCAACACAGAAGCACCGCCCAAGAGCCGTATCAAGGCCGCACTTTCAGCCTATGCCAAAAGCACAGCGCAAATACTGCCTCCGCCGGGAGCCATGCTGGCAAGCGTGGTTTAGGCTTTTCATTGCCTTGAGCGACCCTTTGCCCTAGTCTCGCTCCCCATGTCCTCCCCTACATCTTTCCCCATATCGTCGCCTCGCGAAATACTTTCTTCCGTCTTCGGATTCACCGACTTCATCGGGTTGCAGGAGCCGATCATCGACAACGCCATGCGCGGCGGTGATTCATTGGTGCTTATGCCCACGGGCGGCGGCAAATCGCTGTGTTACCAGATTCCGGCCATGCTCCGGGACGGCGTGGGCATCTGCGTGTCCCCGCTCATCGCGCTCATGCAGGATCAGGTGCAGGGGTTGACTCAAATGGGCGTGCGTGCGGCCTGTCTCAACTCATCCCTTGATCCGAACACGGCCTACGACATCGAACAGATGTTGATAAACGGGCAGCTCGACCTGCTCTATGTAGCCCCGGAACGACTGTGCAAACCCGGCTTTCTCGATCTACTCGCCCAATGCAATCCGTGCCTGTTCGCCATTGACGAGGCGCACTGCGTCTCTCAGTGGGGACACGATTTCCGCCCCGAATACATGCAGCTTTCCGTGATCAAGGAGCGATTCCCCAACGTACCGCGTCTGGCCTTGACCGCTACCGCAGACGAACCGACGCAGGCGGATATCATCCGCAACCTGCAACTGGAACAGGCACAGGTCTTTGCCACCGGGTTTGACCGGCCCAACATCACATACACAGTGGTTCCCAAGAAAAATGCCACTTCCATGCTCAAACGGTTCATTGAGGAAACCCACCCCAACGATGCGGGTATTGTCTATCGTCTGAGTCGTAAAAAAGTCGAAAAGACCGCAGAATTTCTCCAGAAGAACGGGTTCACCGCCCTGCCATACCACGCCGGGATGTCGGCCCATGATCGCGCCCACAACCAGAACAGGTTCATGCGGGAGGAAGGCGTCATCATGGTGGCTACGGTGGCCTTTGGCATGGGCGTGGACAAACCCAACGTACGGTTTGTCTGCCACCTTGAGCCGCCCAAATCCCTGGAAGCGTACCATCAGGAAACAGGACGCGGAGGACGCGACGGATTGCCCGCCTCGGCATGGATGTGCTTCGGCATGCAGGATATCGCGGTACTGCGTTCCATGATCGATTCCGGTGAAGCCGCTGGAACCCGAAAAATGGTCGAACATGCCAAGCTCGGCTCCCTGTTCGCCTTTCTGGAAACCGCAACCTGTCGTCGTCAGGCCCTGCTCGCCTACTTCGGCGAACACATCGAGCCGTGCGGCAACTGCGACAACTGCCTGAATCCCGTGGAAACATGGGACGGCACCGAAGCCGCACAAAAGGCGCTTTCAAACATATTTCGCACCGAACAACGATTCGGCGTCAACTACCTGTCGCAAGTGCTCGTGGGCAAGGAAACCGACCGCATCACACGATTCGGGCATCATCGCGTGTCCACTTTTGGCATCGGCACGGAGATGAATCAGGAACAGTGGAAATCCGTGTATCGTCAATTACTGGCAAGCGGGCTTGTATCCGTGGACCTCGACCGGTTCAACGCACTGACCCTGAACGAACATTCATGGCCCGTACTCAAAGGCGAAAAGGAGGTCCGGTTCCGCACAGACCCGGTCCTGCCTCGCAAGTCCAAAAAGAAAAAACGCGTGGTCATGGCCGAGGACATTCTCAACACATGGGAAGCCGAGGCTTTGTTCGACGCCTTACGCGACCTGCGTCTCAAGGTGGCCGAAGAGCAGGGCGCGCCGCCCTATGCCATCTTCCCGGACAAAACTCTGTTGGAATTTGTACAGTATCGACCGCAGGACCTCGACGAACTCGGCCTCATGTCAGGTGTTGGTCAGGTCAAACTCGACCGATTCGGCGAGCGGTTCCTGTCCGGCCTCAAGGTGCATGAAGAAGAACATGGCCGTCCGGCCAATGTCGCGGAAATCCCGGAAGAACGGTATGAGCAACGAGAAAAGAAAAAAGCAAAGAAAAGTGAATTTTCCAACACCGCACAGACATCACTCGACTTGTTCCTGAAGCTCCGCGACATCGATCAGGTGGCCGAAGAACGCGGTCTCAAACCCACTTCCATATGGCGGCATCTCATACAGGCCGTGGGTTTCGGCAAGATTGATTACCGTACGGTTATCGATCTGCCCGACGACGAAGTTGAAAACATCAGGCTCTCCATCAAGGCCTTTGAAAAACAGGGGATCACTTCCCTGACTCCTGTCTTCGAATCACTGGATAAGCAATACCCTTACGACCTTCTCAGACTTGTCAGAGCGGCCGCCTAAGGCTCACTTACCGAGTCAGCGAAAGTTCAAATTTCTGCGCAACAATTTCCGGGCCCCACTCACAATGAGAAGCCTCTTCCACAAGAATGAAACCATTCCGCTCGTAGAGTTTTCGAGCCGCGCCAAGCCCTTTGAAAGTCCAAAGATGAACCATTTCAAAACCCCCAGCCCGGCAAAACTTCATTGTTTGCTCAAAAAGTTGTGAGCCGACACCTCTGGACTGAAACTCTTCCGGCACAATGAACCAGCGCACCCGTGCCTGCCCCCGACCAAATCGACTGCCGTCAACGGCAACCGCACCGGCAAACCGACCGTCCATCTCAGCGCACCACACACCATCTCGCCCTGCATCATAATCACGAATAAACGCACCAAGCTCTTCAGCGACTTCGGCTTCAAAGCAGCCCTCAAAGCTCCAGTGTTTCGCATAATAGGACCCGTGATGGTGAACAATTTCACCGATCAGGCCAGACCGATAAGGATGAATGAGTATGTTCTGCATACGATGAAGATGCGACAACTTTGTTGACTTTGTCAACTTGTTTTGTCATTCTATCTCCATGACCACCCGCAAACAAACCGACCAATTTCGCCATTTCAATCGATTCTATACCAATTATATGGGGTTGCTCGGCAATTCCCTCTATGACCAGCCCGTCAACCTGACGGAGGCTCGTATCCTCTACGAACTGGATTCCCAGGCTGCCATTTCTGCTCGCGACCTCATGAAGCAATTGGCTTTGGATAAAGGATATGTAAGTCGCCTCGTCAAAAAATTCGTGAAATCAGGATGGGTGATTGAAACTCGTTCAAAGGACGATGCTCGAATCAAAACGCTCAGACTCACGCCAGAGGGAGACTCTTTAATGACTCGCCTCCATGGAGATGCGTGCGAACAGGCGCATCATGTCTTGGACAAGATCGCTGATAAAGATAAAAAACAACTCCTTAAAGCCATGGAGATTATCGAGAAAATTCTCTCTCACTAAACTCTTGCCAAACCGCTTGAGAGTGCGCACTATGGGCACCAACCCATTGAGAAGGATTATCAACGATGAAAAAGAGCCTTGTACAGATAAATGGCATGCATTGCGCGGCATGTTCTGGACGCATTGAACGCGTGATCGGCGGCATGGACGGGGTGGAATCAGCGAGCGTCAATCTGGCAGCTGAAACCATGGACCTGACTTTCGACCCCGAAGTTGTGACTGACGAAATCATCGGCGAACGCATCAAGGACCTCGGATTTGAGGCCGTTTTCCCGGTCGAGGGCGGATTGACCAATCTCAATCTCGCACTGGGCGGCATGCATTGCGCGGCATGCTCCGGGCGCATTGAACGCGTGGTCGGCAATCTTCCCGGCGTGGATACCGCTGCCGTGAACCTGGCTGCCGAAACCGGCGCCTTCTCATTTGACCCAGCACAAATTTCCCGCCGGGACATCAGGCAAGCCATTGCAGACGCCGGATTTTCATCGGAAGTCCAGTCCGACACCACCACTCTCTTCGAATCACGCCGCAAGGAGGCCGAAGAAAGGTTGGCCGCTCAAAAACGAGCGCTCATCCCCGCCTTCCTGTTTGCTCTGCCCCTGCTTATCCTGTCCATGGGGCACATGTGGGGCATGCCGCTGCCTCGATTCCTCGACCCCATGCACTCCCCGCTGAACTTTGCTCTGGCGCAACTCCTGTTGACCCTGCCCGTGGTATGGTCAGGTCGAAACTTCTATCTCCAAGGCATCCCCGCCCTGCTGCGCGGTGGCCCGAACATGGATTCACTCGTTGCCATGGGCACAGGCGCGGCCTTCCTCTATTCCTTATGGAATACCATCGCCATTGCCGGCTCCATGGGTGACATTCACATGCACGCCATGGACCTCTATTATGAATCCGCCGCGGTGCTGATCGCCATGATCTCCATGGGCAAATATTTCGAAGCACGATCCAAACTCAAAACATCCGATGCCATTCGCGCGCTCATGCAGTTGACCCCGGACACAACCACCCTGTTGGTTGATGGCGAACAATCCACCATTGCCGTCGACGAAGTGGAAGCCGGAGACCTGCTCCTGATCAAACCGGGCGAACGTATCCCTGTGGACGGCATTGTCACGGACGGACGATCTTCCGTGGATGAATCCATGCTCACCGGCGAACCCATGCCCGTGGGCAAGGAAATCGGGGATACCGTTGCCGGTGGCACACTCAACACCCACGGCGCATTGACCATGGAAGTCCAACGCGTGGGCGCAGACACAGTGCTGGCGCGCATCATCAAACTTGTGCAGGAAGCGCAGGGGTCCAAGGCTCCCATTGCCAACCTCGCGGACACCATCAGTTTCTACTTCGTACCAACGGTTATGCTGACAGCCCTGATAGCCGGTCTTGCATGGTATTTCATCGGCGTAGCCAGCTTCCCATTCAGCTTACGCATCTTCGTGGCTGTTATGGTCATTGCCTGCCCATGCGCCATGGGACTGGCAACACCGGTCTCCATCATGGTCGGCACCGGGCGTGGTGCGCAACTCGGTGTGCTCATCAAATCCGGCCAAGCCTTGCAAGGTGCGGGAGACCTCGACACCGTGGTATTCGACAAGACGGGCACCCTGACCCATGGTCGCCCTGAACTGGCGGCCATCACCATGGTCCGTGGCACTCTGGCCCAGACTGAGGCCATCTACCTGGCCGCTGCTGCAGAAAGTCAATCCGAGCATCCGCTGGCACAGGCCATTGTCCGGCACGCCAAAGACAAAAATCTCGACTTCCCGGCCCCGGACACCTTTGAGGCCATTCCGGGCAAAGGAATCAAGGCCACTATCGATTATCGTGAAGTGATGATCGGCAATTGGGCATTCATGCAGGAACACGGCCTCAATTTCGGTGAAGATGGATTCGCCGAGGAAGCCGTAGGACACTATGAGAAACAAGGAGCGACTGTTGTCTACTTCGCTTCCGAGAACAAGCTCAATGCCCTGTTCGCCATTGCCGACGAAATGCGCGATGAAACCCCGGAGGTCATTGCCAAGCTCAAGGCCGAAGGACTGACCCCTGTCATGCTCACCGGCGACAGTGAAGTAAATGCAAAGGTCATTGCGGAGCGGGCCGGTATCGACACCGTCATCGCTGGCGTCATGCCTGACCGCAAGGCCGAGGAAGTGATCCGCCTCCAAAAGAACGGGCGCAAGGTCGCCATGGTGGGTGACGGCATTAATGACGCCCCGGCACTGGCGCAGGCCGACATCGGTATTGCCATGGGTTCAGGCATTGATGTGGCCGTGGAGTCCGGCGACGTGGTTCTCATGAAGTCCAACCTGCACGGCCTGCTGACTGCGCTCAAGCTCTCAAGAGCGACCATGACCAACATCAAACAGAACCTGTTCTGGGCGTTCGCCTTCAATGTCATCGGCATCCCGATAGCCGCAGGCGTGCTGCATATATTCGGTGGACCTACCCTGAATCCGATGATTGCTGGAACGGCCATGGCCCTGAGTTCCGTGACCGTGGTATCCAATGCCTTGCGACTGAGGTTTTTCAAGGGCGAATAAAGGCTTCACTTTTTTTATTTGCATATTCGGTTGCGTTATGTATGAACAAGTCCTTCTTGCATACATAACGCAACCTTCTTGGAGCTTTCATGAAAAAGTCCTCACTCGTTCTCATGTTTCTGATCACTCTCTGCCTCTGTTCCACCGCTTTCGCCGAAGGCTGGAATCTGGAAGGACTCAAAACACAGGCCGCCAAGGCTGTTCCCAATGGACAGGAAATCGGCTCAGCAACTGATGACATGAGCGCGTTTGTCGGCATGCAGGCCGATGGCCTGAACTATCAGTTCACCCTGGCCGCGGATCAGGAAAGCCAGATGCCTGATGCACAGGAATTCGACTACAAAGGGCACAAGGCCTTCTTCTTCGAACCAGGTATGCCCGGTTCCGGCGGCCTGATGATCTTGCTTGACTCCAAAAAAAGTCTCACTATCCTGTGCATGGCAGGTTTTGATTCGGACAAGGAAATCGCGTCCGACAACAGGACCTCCATTGCAGACAGAATGGACCTCGGCGCGCTCTAAAAACAGTGCCGGGTAACAATCAATATAAACAGGGAGTCATTCTATGCCCATCGTCAAAGTCAAAGGCATGAGTTGCCAGCATTGCGTCAAATCCGTCACCGAAGCCATGGAAGCCCTGGGCGCAAAAGACGTCAGCATCGACCTGCTTTCAGGCGAAGTGAAATACTCCGAAGACGCTCCCATCACCCCTGAAGCCATCAAGGAGGCCATCACCAAGATCGGCTTCGAACTGGTGGGCTAGGGTGACGCCAAGCAAAAGCTTCGGCTCACTCTGTGCCCTGCTGGCTACCCTTATCTGGTCAGGCAACTTCATCATTGCGCGAGGACTCGGCGACGTGCTCCCGCCCGTTACTTTGGCGGCCCTGCGTTGGTCCACGGCCACAATAGTACTCTTACCGTTCGCTGCGCCCATCATCTGGCGCGAACGTGAGCTTATCCGCAAGCACTGGCGACATATGCTGATCTCCGCCGTATTTGGCGTGACGATTTTCAACACGCTCATTTATCAGGCCGGACATACCACTGAAGCGTTGAACCTGTCGCTCATTGCCACCACCACACCAGTCTTTGTGGTCATCCTGTCGCGCATATTCCTCGGCGAAGCAATCACCCGGTTTCGAGCTGTAGGATTAGTGATTTCCATTACCGGCATCGTGATTCTGGTCACACGCGGCCAGCTTCAGATCCTGTGCGATCTCTCCTTTCATGTGGGGGATATTTGGATGCTCGGGGCGGGTTTTCTCTGGGCGGTCTATTCCATCCTGCTCAAGAAAAAACCGCAGGAGATCAATCCGTACGCTTACCTCGGCACAACCTTTTTCATCGGAGTGCTGCCGCTTATTGCGGGCGCACTGATCGAACAATCCATCGCGCCGCAATTCAACCTGACGTCCACGATCGTCGGTTCCGTCCTGTACATCGGCATAGGCGCATCTTTAGTGTCCTATGTCCTCTGGACCAAAGCGGTCTCCATCGTCGGCCCGACCATAGCCTCATTCATTTATTACACCCTGCCTGTCTTCTGCGCGGTGGAGGCGTATTTCATCCTGAATGAATCAGCCACCTGGGCACACGGTGCTGGCTTTCTCCTCATCGTGGGCGGCATTGTTCTGGCAACACATCCGAGATTCAATCAATAAACACCATAACCCACTTTACCACCATGCTCCAACAAGACCCATACATCTGTCCGAACTTCGATTCCTGTGCGCTTCTCGTCATTGACATGCAAAACGACTTTGTCCAGCCCAAAGGAACCGCATCAAGCCCCGAGGCCCTCGAAATCCTGCCCCGGACTCAAGCGTTGGCCGAGACATTTCGTAAATCAGAACAACGTATTGCCCACGTAATACGCCTTTACACTCAGGATGGCCGCAAGGCAGAACCCTGCCGTCGATCCGTGCTCAAAAAAGGGACAGGACTCGTTATTCCAGAGAGTTGGGGGGCACAAATTGCGGAGGGGTTGCTCCCGCAAGGAGCTGTTGTCGACCATGAAGAATTGCAATGGGGGACACTCAAACATATTTCAACCAATGAGTGCGTCCTCTTCAAACCAAGCTGGAGCGCCTTTTACAAGACACGACTCGAATGGTGCCTGCTGGAGGCTTCCACCAACACAATCGTTATCACAGGGACATGGTTCGCCAACTGCGTTCGTCAAACCATATATGACGCCATGAGCTGCAACCTCCGTGTGGTGGCCGTGCGCGACTGCATCGCCGGAATCACGGACAAGGACTGCGCAGATCTGGAAAAAGTGGGGTGTTCAGTGATGACAGCGGACGAGATTGCCGCTCAGCTGGGATAACCGCAGGATGCGAGTTTCGGCTCGTCGCAACGATCAGAAATCAGGCGAGAACCACTCCGGCGGACCATTTTCCGCCCCGTTCTTCTTGCCCTGCCAGATATCACTCTTCTTGAAATGCGCACGAATGGCGTTGTGCATACCGCGCATGTTGGCGGCCCAATCCGGGGCGAGCAATTCACCCTTCTGCGGATTACCATTGAGACGGTGGATAACGATCTTCGGATCAAGGTACATGATGGCCTCGGACAAATTCTCCAAAAACTCAAGCTGCGTCATGGGCACATACTGTCCGTCTTCAAACCACCGCGCCAACTGCGTCCCACGGCATACATACACGTTGTGAAATTTGATGCCGTGAATCGGAAGCGCATCGAGATACTTAACGGTTGCCAAGAGTTCTTCCTGCCCCTCGCAGCCTTTCGGGGTCGGCAATCCCGCCATGACATGGGCCACGACCTTCAGACCTCGCGCGGCGGCAGCTTCCGTGGCCTCGGCAAAAACTGCTGCGTTATGCCCCCGATTGATATGGGCTAAAGTAGCGTCGTTCGAAGATTGCAGGCCAAGTTCCAAAACGACCTCTGCCAGCCCCAACGCATCCTTTTGCTCGGCCAGAAGATCAAACTTTTCAGCATCCAGACAATCGGGACGTGTCCCAAGTGCAAGGGATTTCAGACCGGGCAGCTCATCAAGGGCGGTCAACGTCTGTGCCAGCTTCTCTACCGGGCCATATGTATTTGAGTAGGATTGCAGGTAGGCGGTATAGAGTTCAATGCCATGCGTGCCCAGATGGATATCCCGCCAGAAAGCCCATTGATCAGCCAGAGACAGCCCCCGTTCACGCATGCCGGAGCCCGAGCCAAGGGGGTTGCAAAAGACACATCCCTGCCTGGAAATGACTCCGTCCCGATTGGGACATGAAAACCCGGCGTCCAATGGTATTTTCTGGACACGCTGGCCAAACTGTTGGCGCATATATGTGGAGAGTGCGAAGGTACGATGCATCTTTTTTTAGAAAAAGTTGAGAAAAAGCCGTCAAACCATGCCTGGCGTATTGCCTGACTGGGTTTCATTTGGTACGAATCTTCAGTTGAAAATGTACGCTAGCGCACTTGCCTTCTCTTGGGAAGCGCGCACCACACACAGGGATTTCATAAAAGTTTCGCATTGACCGGGGGATACATGGGTAACCTGCTCAACAGAATCATCGGCTCTTTCTCCAATGATCTTGCCATTGACCTAGGCACAGCCAATACGCTGGTTTATGTCAAGGGCAAGGGAGTAATGCTGTCCGAACCGTCCGTCGTTGCCGTGAAAAAGAACTCACGCGGCGACAAAACCGTACTGGCTGTGGGTGCCGAAGCAAAAAAAATGCTCGGTCGCACACCCGGTAACATTGTGGCTATCAGACCCATGAAGGACGGCGTTATCGCCGACTTCGAGGTGACTGAGGCCATGCTCAGGCATTTTATCTCCAAGGTCCACAATTCCAGGCGACTGGTCCGCCCTCGCATCATGATCTGCGTTCCCACCGGTATTACTCAGGTGGAAAAGCGCGCAGTCAAGGAATCGGCACAAAGTGCCGGTGCTCGCGAGGTCTACCTCATTGAGGAACCAATGGCCGCAGCCATCGGCGCGAACCTGCCGATTACGGAACCGACCTCAAACATGATCGTGGACATCGGCGGCGGCACAACTGAAATCGCCGTCATCTCCTTGTCCGGTATCGTCTACGCCCGAAGCGTTCGCATCGGTGGCGACAAGATGGACGAAGCGATCATGCAGCACGTCAAACGCAAATACAACATGCTCATCGGCGAATCCACGTCTGAACAAATCAAGATTCACATCGGCTCCGCTTACCCTCTGGGCGATCAGGAACCGATCATGGAAGTCAAGGGACGCGATTTGGTCACTGGTATTCCACAGAATCGGCCCATCACCGCTGAAGAGGTCCGCGAGGCCATCAGCGAACAGGTGGAGGCTATTGTTCAAGGCGTGCGTATCGCACTGGAGCAGACCCCGCCAGAACTGGCTGCCGACATCGTTGATCGCGGCATTGTCCTGACCGGCGGCGGCGCACTTCTCAAAGGACTCGATCAGTTGTTGCAGCATGAGACCCAACTGCCTATCACCGTTGTCGAGGACCCGCTCACTGCGGTCGTACTCGGTTCGGGCAAGGCTCTGGACAACATCGACCTGTACAAGGACGTCACGACCGACTAACCGGCATCTGGCGTGACCAAGCTCACAAGTTGTTCACCAGCGCACGGTTGCTCCAATACGGCAACCGTGCGTTTTTTAACTTTCCGATAGGAACCCACGCGTGAAAGGCCCAAAAAAGATAGCAGTCATCATCCTGGCAGGATTATTCGTATACCTCTCACTGTATACGTGGAACCTGCGAACAGGGCATCTCGACGCCCTGTCCAGCTATACGGGACTCGATGTATCCAGCGCCATCTTACGCCCCGGCATATGGGTTACTGATCAGGTTTCCGACTTCTGGAACCGATACATTTATCTGGTCGGACTCAAGCAGGAAAACGACGACCTCAAAGCGCAGTCTGCCGAACTCAGACGGGAGAACATGCTTTTGCACTCGCAAGCACGCTCTGCCGAACGGCTGGAACAGCTGCTTGATTTCACACCACCCGACCAATGGGAGTTTTCCGGAGCACGGGTCATCGCCCACCGCATGGGACCTGCCGGAGCACTCGACACAATCGCCGTAGACAAAGGCAGCAGTGCGGATGTTGAAGACGACATGCCCGCCGTGTCCCTAAAAGGCGTCGTCGGACGCGTTTTGCGCACAGGGGCCGCCACATCCACGATTCTTCTGCTCACCGATGCCAACAGCCGCATCGCGGTTATCGGCGAACAACACCGCTCGCCAGCCATGCTCGCAGGACAGGGGTACGGCCAGAAACTTATCCTCAGGTACATCAACCAGAATGCGCCCATTGAGCCAAATGAACTGCTGCTATCCTCCGGCCTGTCCGGCATTTTCCCCAAGGGATTGCCCGTTGCCCGCGTGACTCGTATCCAACGATCCGATATTTCCCTATTTCTCACAGTCATGGCTGAGCCACTGGTGGATATGGCCAGCCTAGAAGAGATCCTGCTGCTCAAACGTACACCCGGCAAGCTCCCGGACAAGACCCCAGTCAGCGAGGAGGGTGCAACCGGTGCCGCTGACCAATAATGTTCTGACCGTCCTTTGGTGGGGCGGATACACCATTCTCGGAGTCTGGGGCCAAAAAGCCCTGCCCGGTGTCGACTTTTTCGCGGCCGGGCTTATTCTTTCTCTGCAAAAAGGAGAAAGACCAACTGTCACCGTTTCCCTCATCATCATCTGGATTTTACTGCTTGAAGGCACGGGCAACCTGCCTTTCGGATATGGTCTGGCCTGGTACGGCCTGATCACCACATTCTATTTCATGGGGCAATGGTTATTCGAAGCCCGCTCTTTCCTGTTCATGATGCTCCTCGGTCTGGGGCTGGGCGTACTCCACCCGATTCTGGTCCATTCCGTCTCCTCCCTAGCCAACCTGCACGTCCCCATGCAACCTCTCCTCATTGAAGGAGCCATGCAAGCGGGCGGATTTTTCCTGATATGGCTGATCGTGGATTATTTCTATCCAAACAGGCTGCGGCAGAATGTCAAATCTTTATAACGAATCCGACCAACAACCACCCCGCTCAGGCCTACTCCTGCTTCAGGCGCTCATCCTTGGGCTGTTCTGCCTGTTCGCCGTCAGACTCTGGTTTCTACAGATTCATCATGGTGAAGAATTCGCCCTCAAGGCAAAAGACAACCAGTTACGCCAGGAGTCCATCTTTTCTCCACGCGGCCTCATCCGTGACCGCAATGGCGACCTGCTGGCTATCAACGAACCTGCATATGCCCTCGGACTCATCCGAGAAGATTGCCCGGACATTGAAAAAGCCCTGCACCAAGTTGCCCTGTGGACAGGAAAGGATTTCACTGAACTCCAGGCGCTCTACAAGAAGAATCGCAAACGGGTGAAACCATTTGAACCGCTCATTTTAGTGCCCGACCTTACCTTTGATCAGTTGGCCCTCATCGAGACCAACAAACTGCGCTGGCCTGGCCTTGAAATTCAGTTCCGCCCTCGTCGTCTCTATCTGTACGGTACACTTCTGGCGCACGTCCTTGGTTATGTGGCCGAAGCCAACGAAAAGGAGCTGTCCAAGAACCCGGACCTCGCGCTTGGCGATACCGTGGGCAAACAAGGTATCGAATTCATGCTCGAAGACCGCATGCGCGGCATCAAGGGATTGACGCAATACGAAGTGGACGTCACAGGACGCCGCTTGCAGGAACGCATCCTCAAACACCCCCGCGCCGGACATGAAATATCGCTCTCACTGGATCTTGGCCTGCAAAAAATCGCCATGGACTGGCTGGACGAAGAAGCCGGAGGCGTGGCGGTCATGGATGCCGACACAGGACAACTCCTGGCTCTGGCAACGGCCCCCTCATACGACTCCAACGACTTTTCTTCGGGCCTGACCCCTGACCAGTGGGCCAAGCTTCGTGACAACCCGCTCCACCCCATGCAAAACCGCGTCATCCAATCGGTCTACCCGCCGGGTTCCGTTTTCAAACACGTCGTAGCTGGTGCCGGTCTGAGCTATGACATGCTGGACCCCAAGGAAACAGTCCGCTGCACAGGTGAAACCCGCCTTGGACGTCGAATTTTTCGCTGCTGGAAAAAAGGTGGACATGGCACAGTTAATCTCGAACGCGCCCTTGTGGAGTCCTGTGATGTATATTTCTATAAGATGGGTAAGAAGCTGACCGTTGATCGCATGAGCGAATTCGCCAAGGCCGCCGGCTTTGGTGAAAAGACCGGCATCCGTCTGCCCCACGAAAAAGCAGGCAACATCCCTACCCGCGCATGGAAAAGAAAACGGTTCGGTGAAGGCTGGCAGGGTGGCGACAACCTGAACATGTCAATCGGACAGGGGTTTACTCTGGTCACTCCACTTCAGGTTGTCCGGTTCTTTGCCAGCATTCTCAACGGCGGCAAACTGCTCAAGCCCCTGTTACTCAAAGACGAAAAGACCGTGGTTCAGAGAGAGATCCCTCTCACTCCCGAGCAAATTGACCTGCTTAAGAATGCACTCATCCAGACTGTCGACAACAATCGCGGAACATGCCGCCGCCTGCGCACCAAGGGCGTCATTGTGGGCGGCAAGACCGGTACAGCTCAAGTGGTCCGTCTGACTGACGAACTTAAAGAATTAAAAGACGACGAAATCCCGTACAAATTCCGCGACCACGCATGGATGGCTGCCATTGCGGAAAAAGACGGACGACGCTACGCCATTGCCGTGCTCGTTGAACATGGGTTGCACGGTGGAAGCGGCGCCGGCCCCATAATCAAGTCGTGCATCGAATATCTGTTCAACGGCAAGGTGCACATGAAGCCAGAAGCCAGAAAAGCCAAGGCCAGAGCTGTCCGCGCCCTGTCCCTCAAGCCCAAGGAGAAGCCCGTTGCCAATTGATCGCAGATTACTGCTCTACATCAACTGGCCGCTGCTCGGCATGGCTGTCATCCTTTTTCTGGTGGGTGTTCTCAACCTGTATTCCGCCAGCGGATTTCGGCTTGAAGAAGGCATGAACCTGGCTCCCTACTACCACAAGCAACTCTTGTGGGGAATGATGGGACTGTTCGGCATGATCGTGTTCATGTTCTTCGACTACCGCCACCTGAAAACCATGGCCTGGCCACTGTTCTGGACCACGGTCATTCTGCTTATCGCGGTCTTTTTCATGGGCAAGACGATTTACGGCGCACGCCGCTGGCTCGACCTCGGATTCATGAACTTCCAGCCTTCAGAGCTGGCGAAAATTGCCGTACTCATCATTGGAGCACGGATACTCTCCAAAGAGCGGGAACCCCTCGGATTCATCAGACTTGGATATGTACTCGGTGTGGGCATGATTCTGGCCGGGTTGATCATCAAGCAGCCCGATCTCGGCTCAGGCCTATCCATCCTCCTTATTCTCGGCGGCATGATCCTGTTCCGCGGAGTCACACCAAAAGTCTTCAAAACAGCCTTGGTTGCCATTCCGGCCCTGCTGCCCCTCTCGTGGTTCTTTCTGCACGACTATCAGAAACAACGCATCATGACCTTCCTCGACCCCACCACCGACCCACTCGGTGCCGGATATCATATCATCCAGTCGGAAATCGCCATCGGCTCCGGCGGATTTTGGGGCAAGGGATTTCTTCAGGGAACCCAATCCCAGTTGCGTTTTTTACCGGAACGTCACACTGACTTCGCGGTGGCTGTACTCGGTGAAGAATGGGGGTTCTTCGGCACCTTGCTTCTACTCGCGCTATTTTGCGTGTTTCTATATCAAATGGTGGTCATTGCACGAGATGCACGAGGGCTGTTCGGGTCCTACCTGGCGGCTGGTGTGTTCTTCTATTTTTTCTGGCAAATCCTCATTAATACGGGTATGGTCCTCGGGCTTATGCCAGTAGTCGGAATACCGCTTCCGTTCATTAGTTATGGAGGAAGTGCGACACTGGTTAATTTTTGTCTTGTCGGGCTTGTGCTAAATGTATCAATGCGTCGGTTCCTGTTCAAACAGAACTAATTCTGATACGGCGCGATTCCGATTTTCTTCAACAGGTTTTGCAGGAGCGGTTTTTCATGGCGAGAGATGAAATAAATGCGTTTTTGGGGGCCGGAACCAACTACCAGGGGAAATTACACTTTCAAGGCGCAGTGCGCATTGATGGCAATTTCCAGGGTGAAGTGGTGTCCGAAGGAACGCTCGTCGTCGGACAGGAAGCCGTCGTGGAAGGGCAGGTCAAGGTAGGCCAGCTCGTACTTTCCGGCAAACTCAAGGGTGAAGTCGAGGCAAAGAACAAGGTCGTTTTGCACAAGACGGCCAACTTGCAGGGGAACATCAAGACACCGAGCCTCGTCGTCGAAGAAGGCGCGGTACTTGAAGGCGAGCTTGCCATGGGCAGCCGCGGCAAAAATTCGGACGAAAAACCGAAAAAAGAATCCTAACAGTTGTAGTCGGTTTTGAAGGCGCACTTTTCAAGGCGTGCAAAGGCAAAAAGCCTTTGACACAACCCTTGAAATTGGGTAATTCCCTATGACTTTGCGCCAAAATTCACAACCTCATCGGGGGCATATGGTATGGTATTACCTGACAAAACAATTTTTATCCAAGGCCTGAACTTCTTGGTTATGATCTTCTTGCTGAACATCGTGCTTATCAAGCCGATTCGCGAGATCATCAAGAAACGCAAGGGGTTGATGGCTGATCAGCTGGAAAAAATCGAAGGCTTTAACGAGAACGCTGAGACGAAAGTGGCCGACTACGAGGCCCAGCTCATCACAGCGCGCAAGGAAGCCGGAGAAATTCGCAATGCTGCCAAAGACGCAGGCGTGGTCGAAGAACAGGCTCTGCTGTCCGCCGCTGGCACCGAAGCTTCCAGCACCATCCAGGCCGCTCGCACCGAGATTAAATCTCAGGTCAAGGGCGCCATGGAACAGCTGACCAAGGACGTGGACAAATACGCTGAGCAGGCTACAGGCAAGATCCTGGGCCAGGCTTAGACGAGAGGAGGGTTTCATCTTGAAACGGATGTATGTGTTTTTTGCGGTCCTGCTGACCGCTTTGGCTGTCTCCTCTGTCGCTTTTGCCAGCGCTGCGGAAGGTCACGCTGTTTTCACGGCTGAAAACGTGAAAAACTATGGCCTTCGGATGCTCAACTTCGCGATTTTCGCTGCACTGCTTTATAAGTTTGGCGGCGCTAAAATCAAAGACTTCTTCGTGGGACGCCGCGACGGTATCAAGCAGGATCTCGACGATCTGCAGTCCCGTCAGGTCGAGGCCGAAAAGAAGCTCAAGAATGTTGAGTCCAGCATAGCCAACATGGCTCAGGAAAAGCAGCAGATCCTCGAAGACGCCAAAGCACAGGGCGAGGCTATCAAGGCCGCCATCATCGAAAAGGCCAAGAAGGATGCCGTAGCTCTGACCGAACAGGCAAAGCGCACCGCTTCCAACGAGGCTCAGGCTGCTATCGAAACCATTCGCGGCGAAATGGCCGACATGGTGATCGAAGCTGCCGAGAAGATCGTTGCTGAAAAGCTGAGCGCCGACGACCACGACAAGCTCGTGGATGACTATTTAACAAAGGTGGTGCTCAATTGATCGGTAACGTCGTTTCCCGCCGCTATGCCAAAGCTCTGTTTGCCGTAGGCGCCGCCAAAGGCGAAGCAGAACAGGCAAAGTACGGCGAGCAACTGATCGCCATCGGCACTTCCATCAGCGAAGCACCCGAGGCCACAGCTTTTTTCAAAAACCCGGCATTCTCTGTCGAGGAAAAGAAATCTGTGTTGAATCAGTTGATCAAAAAAGTTTCGGTTGACCCGATGGTCATGAACTTCTGCGACTTGATGGCCGACAGAGGCCGAGTTGAGATGCTTCCTGCCGTCGCTTCTGACTACAAGGCCATGATTGACGCCGTGTCCGGCGTTATCTCTGGTGAACTCACCACGGTGGGTGAACTTAACGAGGAAAGAAAATCTGCAATCCAGGCGAACCTCGAAAAACAGGCCGGCAAGAAGCTGGAACTGTCTTTCTCTACCAACAAGGAAATCCTTGGTGGTATCGTCCTCAAAGTCGGGGACAAAGTCATGGACGCAAGCCTCAAGGCTCAGCTGCAGATTTTGAAAGAAAATATTAAAAGGGGTGAGTAGGGCAATGCAGATCAAAGCAGAAGAAATCAGCAAAATCATTCAGGACCAGATTCAGAATTATGAGTCTCGTGTTGAAAT
>Ga0070728_10002949_pt1 | contig 19845 bp, 22 predicted proteins | sample tdDd471_FD_66723 | JGI IMG/M metagenome (GOLD analysis project Ga0070728, IMG submission 66723) | Marine sediment microbial communities from the Atlantic coast under amendment with organic carbon and nitrate - tdDd47.1 | ecosystem: Environmental > Aquatic > Marine > Coastal > Sediment | place... | reverse complement strand
TTTTTGATCCGTTCGACGTCGCCGACCGAGGTGCCGCCGAACTTTTGTACGATCCGCTCCATGAAAGAGTTTCCCAGGCTAATCATTCCGGCTGTTTCCCATTGAAAGAAAACAACCTATATAAAAACCAACAAACCGCCCTAGTTTCATGGGCGGCGGGCGGCTATACATACTCTCAAACACTGGCCGGGTGCAACCCTGAGAGAGAGCCGAATTGAAGGAGCGAATTTCTATGGCGCAAACCGCAGCCACAAGCACGGCCTCCCCCGAGGAGGTCGCCCGTTTCACCGCCATCGCCGAGGAATGGTGGGACCCCAAAGGCAAGTTCCGTCCGCTGCATAAATTTAACCCAACGCGCCTGACCTTCATCCGCGATCAGCTCTGCTCCCATTTCGGCGGCGATCCCTTGGCCGACAAGCCGCTCAAAGGCCTCAAAATCCTCGATATCGGCTGCGGCGGCGGACTGGTCAGCGAACCTATGGCCCGCATGGGAGCCGAGATGACCTCCATCGATGCAGGCGAACAAAACGTCCAGGTGGCGGCGATCCATGCCGAAAAAAGCGGTCTTGAAATCGGCTATCGTCACATTTTGCCGGAAGACTTGGTCAAAGAAGGCGCACAGTTCGATGTGGTCTTGAACATGGAAGTGGTCGAGCACGTACCCGATTTAGAAGCTTTCCTTGCCGCCTGCTGCGCACTCGTCAAACCGGGCGGCGCAATGATCGGCGCAACGCTCAATCGCACCCTTAAGAGCCTCGCCATGGCGAAAATCGGCGCCGAATATGTCCTGCGCTGGCTGCCGCCCGGAACCCATGACTGGAACAAATTTCTTAAACCGTCCGAGTTTGCATCGGGTCTCCGCCCCCATGGCCTCACCGTCCAAACTCTCAAAGGCATGACCTACAGCCCTATGGGCGATAGCTGGTCCCTAACCGACGACTTAACGGTGAACTACCTGCTGTTCGCGGTGAAGGATTGAAGGGCAGGCTTTAAGCCTTGACGATTGACTTGATCTTGCCTCGTCGCTGATTGGACAAGCGAGCAATCTCTTCGTCTTGCTTCATAATGGCAGTTTGCGCCAAGTCAAGCAGGTCGTCGCCCATGGATTGATCGAGATGTTCCGACGAGACCTTTCGGTTAGACGTCAACATGCCATCCTCGTAGGTGACGTTGAACATCATATAGGAAGGGGCTTTCGCTTTGCCCTTTTTGCGCGCCATCTCTTGATCTCCAATCTGTCTTGTTAAGGCTAAATCATCCGGATATCAGCCGACGCGCCGTAGTTCTCGGCAATCAGCATTTTTGCATGGCCCACCATCTTCCGGCTTTGCCGTTGTTCGATGGCGAAAACGCATTTTTCATTGGTTGCGGTAACGGTCACGTAATTTTGCAGACCGTAGGTGATGAGGAATTTGTCTTCGTTGTTCATTGTTATTCCTTGGAATACAGGCCGCAGCAACGGTCACAACCGGGCGCAGGCGCTGTTTTTGAAGTACCGAGAAGCCGAACCCAGCGGGTCTCAATTACGGCTCAGTCTTTAAGACGACGGCGTTTGAGCGCAGTCACTCGGATTTGGGATTTTCTATAGTCTTACCGTCATTTTCGCCAGACGGTGCAAGGGGGTCGGGTTGCGTTTCCCGAGCGGCTTTCTTTTCTGCGGCGCGCTTGGCTTTCTTTTCAGCTTTGATGCGCTCTCGCTCACTTCGTTCGAATTTATAGTTGGGCTTTCTAGCCATCAGCTTCCTTACTTGGGTCAGATCCTTGAAGAGGGGAACCGTTCCGCCCCTCCTTACGGAGAAGACGGAACGGATCAAACCTACTTATTCAACGATCTGCAGGTCTTCGGCGGAAGATTTGCCGTTTTGACCGGGGCGCAGTTCGTAGGAAACCTTTTGACCTTCGTTCAACGAACGCAGGCCGGCGCGTTCAACGGCCGAGATGTGAACAAAAGCATCGCTGCCGCCATTTTCCGGCTCGATGAAGCCAAAACCTTTGGTCGCGTTGAACCATTTTACAGTACCAGTAGCCATGTTATCTTTTCCTTCTAACAAAGGCATCACGATAAATGCGCCTGCCCACAAAGACGGCGCGGTTACTTTTAACGATCACAATGTTAGGGAAGAGCCGAGCTAAGCAGCGTACCGTTTAATTGGGCATGCCGAAACATATGTAGAGCGTGGCGGGATATGATGTGAACCCCACACAAAAGTCAACAACATTCGAAAAACACCACTTAAAATGATATTTTCATTCCATATTTTATTCTCCACACCCCTGTAATATTGAAATAAAACAACAAATCATCGCACTTATTTTATTTAATAATATGCTTTGTAAATATTTTTTCTGAAGAATTTCTCGACCTAGAGCGGCTTTAATTTAGCCCCCGCAATGTCAGGATCAGTAGCCGTCGGCCGTCCTCGACAATATGTAATCTGCGCCCTAACAAGGACCAACGAAGTGCTAGAGCGGATTTGATTTAATCTCTAACACCCCGCATCAAGGCGCAAAAGGAAAGCCCCGACCAAACGGACAATGTTTGGGAATAAGCAGCGCCGCCGCCCTAGAACATAATGGCCACAACCAGAAACGGAATTTTCCACCGGGACATAGACATCCCTCGATGCCCGCCCCCTTCCATCAAGCAAACCAGAACGGAATAGCTTGGCAGATCAGTAAAATTGGATATTTTTCCTTATGCGTCGACACACCCTACTTAAACCGCTTATAGACAATCAGTCCCAACACAAGGATAACCAAGACGGCGGTGGTTAGGGGAAAAGCGGCGGGAAAGCCAAAGACAACGGTCAACAAGCCAACCACCGAACCGCCGAACAAAACCATCAGGATTGATACAAGCACCGCTAAAAGCGCCAAGCCGATAAACAGGCCAGCGATCTTTTCAAAGGTGTGTTTCATAGGGGCGTCGCCGCCGGTCGGGGCGTTCGGTTAGCTCAGTTTGTTCTTTGCGCCGCGGGTCGGAAAGGTCAGGCGTTCGAACTCAACGCCTTCTTCTTCAAGCTCGGCGGCCTCATCATCGGTCGCCTCGCCATAGATGGGACGTTTTTCCGCATCGCCTGAATGGATGGCGCGGGCTTCATCGGCGAAATCCTCGCCCACGTAGTCGAACGTATCTTCAATGTGTTCACGCACCTTATCGACCGCCTTCATGATCTGCTTGGCGATCTCGCGGGACCGATCATCATGAGCCAGCTTCTGAGCCTGGTTTTCGATAGCCGAAAGATTGGCGTCGGCGCCACGGGCGTTAGTCTGGTTTTCCTCGGAAGCGGGCGCAGTGCTTTTACGGGTAACGACATTGGGCGCCATAGGGGCGCGCGTCACCGCCCGATCACCACAGAACGGGCATTCCACTTCACCGCTAGCCGCCTGGGCCTCATAAGTCTTCGAGTCCTTGAACCAAGCCTCGAACCGGTGATCGGCGGTGCATTTCAACTCGTATTTAATCATCGCTTTTGTTGACGCCGCTTTTGTCTGGGGTACAGTCGTTTCCGATAGGTGTTCCTAGCAGGAGTCGCCGCCAAACCGCAATGCTAAACAGGGTTGTCATGGCTAAATCCCCGCCGCTCTCAGGCAATCAGGACAAAACACCCCGCCATTTGAGGATCAGCGATCCCTCCCCCTGGGTGGTCCGCTTCGCATCGTTAATCAAGCCGGGTGGAACAGTGCTCGACCTCGCTGCGGGCGGTGGGCGTCATACACGTCATCTCTTAGGCCTCGGCCTTTCGGTCACGGCGGTAGACAAAACCACAGAACCGCTTGAAGGGCTCGATACCGAACTCATTGCAGCCGACCTGGAAGAAGGAGGTCCCTGGCCCCTGGCGGGACGTCGCTTCGACGGAATCGTGGTGACCAACTACCTCTACCGCGACACCTTGGAAGATTTGCTCACAAACCTTTTGCCCGGCGGAGTGCTGATCTACGAAACCTTCGCTCGGGGCAATGAGGCCTACGCCAGACCGCGCAACCCGGACCATCTTCTGAAATCAGGCGAACTTCTGGAACTGGTGCGCGGACGAATGCAGGTCGTGGCCTACGAACATGGCCTTAAGGAAAGCCACCCCCTGCCCGGCGTGGTCCAGCGCATCTGCGCAGTCAACGACCTGCCGCCAGAAGGCGAGCCTAGAGTCCATCCCATCAAGAGTTAGACCACGTCGCCCCAAAGGTCGTAGTCGTTGGCTTCATCGACCTTCACCTTGACGATTTCGCCAGGCTTGAGGTCGGTTTCGCCATCGAGGAAAACGTTACCGTCGATTTCCGGCGCATCACCCTTGGTCCGGCCAATAGCGCCTTCTTCATCCACTTCGTCGATCATCACCTCGAAGGTTTTGCCGACTTTCTCAGCCATCTTAGCCGCGCTTACTTCGGCCTGGACAGCCATGAAGCGATCGAGGCGCTCTTGCTTGACCTCCTCATCAACGGCTCCCGGCAGATCGTTGGCCGGTGCGCCTTCGACGGCGGAATAGGTAAAGCAGCCAACCCGGTCGAGTTTGGCCTCCTCCAACCAGTCGAGCAAAAACTCGAAGTCTTCCTCCGTCTCTCCGGGAAAGCCGACAATGAAGGTCGAGCGAAGCGTCAGATCGGGGCAAATGTCGCGCCACCGGTTAATCCGCTCAAGAGTTTTCTCCTGATGGGCCGGGCGACGCATGGTCTTGAGCACTCCGGGGCTGGCATGCTGAAACGGCAGATCGAGATAGGGTAGAATTTTTTCCTCGGCCATCAAGGGAATGACTTTATCGACATTGGGATAAGGGTAAACGTAGTGCAGCCGCACCCAAGCCCCGAGTTCTCCCAAAGCCTCAGACAGGCCGGTCATATCGGCATTAACGGCCCGCCCATGCCAGTCGCCCGTCGCATGCTTGATATCGACCCCATAGGCGCTGGTATCCTGGGAAATGACCAACAATTCCCGCACACCCGAAAGCACCAGTTTTTCAGCTTCTTGAAGCACCTCGCCAACCGGACGGCTCACAAGGTCGCCTCGCAGATGGGGAATGATGCAGAAAGAACAGCGGTGATTGCAGCCTTCGGAAATCTTTAAATAGGCGTAATGGCGCGGCGTCAGCTTGACCCCTTGGGGCGGCAACAAATCCATATAGGGATCGTGGGCGGGCGGCACGGCGTCGTGGACGGCGGAAACCACCTGTTCGTACTGATGGGGGCCAGAAACCGACAGCACGTTTGGATGGGCGTTGCGGATCGCCTCTTCATCCACACCCATACAGCCCGTAACAATTACTTTGCCGTTACGGTTCATCGCCTCACCGATGGCTTCGAGCGATTCCGCCTTGGCCGCATCGATAAAGCCACAGGTATTGACGATCACCGCATCCGCCGCCTCATAGGTCGGCACCACCTCATATCCTTCGGCGCGCAACTGGGTCAGAATGCGCTCGGAATCGACCAGAGCCTTGGGACACCCCAGGCTGACGATACCAACGCGCGGATCGGGTTTGGACATGGCTTTACCTTCGTTCCTCATGCTGGGCGCGTTTCTTACGCCTCTAGGGTCAGGACCCATTAATCCGATCCATTCTGCGTCCGTACCTTTGTGCCGGGGTAGGAGTCAACCCGCAGGAAACCTGCCTGGTTTTCAAGGGTTGACGACGCCCTCCCGGCGCAAAGGTGAGGAGCGCCCGAAGGGTTCATTCTATTTAACCGGGGATCAGCGTCGAAAGGTCTTGAAAGGGAATAACCCTTTCTGCGCCCTGTCTCCTTGCCCTCGGCTAAATAGAATGAACAGAATTGCATCAGATTAATGAGTCCTGACCCTAAAGCAAACGAGGCAAGTTTAGTTGAATCGCGGGTCGACGGCGAAGCCGCCTGCCTTGGGTAGTTGGATGGAGACCTCAACCCGGCGGTTCTTGGCCCGGCCTTCGGGTGTGTCATTGGGGGCAAGGGGCTGGCTATCGGCAAATCCCTGGGCGGAAAGACGCTTCGGGTCGATGGTCGAATTGGCCAGAATAGCACGCACCACCGATGCCGCACGGGCCGCCGAAAGGTCCCAGTTATCACGGAACATATTGGTGGAAATGGGGATATTGTCGGTATGCCCTTCAACCCGAATTTTCCCTTTGGTTCTCCCCTACACCTGGGTAATCCGCTTGATCGTCGGCTCAATAGAGGATTTAAGATCGCGGCTGCCCGAGGCGAAAGCTGCGTTGTCCCTAAACCGGATCACCACACCGAAATCACGCTCCAACACCTGTATCTGGTTCTTGGCGATCTGATCGGCCAAATCAATGGATAGACGGAAGACCAAATCAGAACGCGCCAATTCGGAACTCTCGTCCGCTTCCTTTTTGTGGGGCTTAGTGACATCAAGCTGAATCGACTGAGACGATTTGCTTTGGTCGGTTGGAATAATGTTAATGATTTTTGGTTTGGCGTTGAAGGCCTCCGATATGGGCCCTGCATTGCGCTTGAAACTGTCGCTGTTGATCTCGGAAAAAGACAGAATCAGGACAAATAGAGCGAGCAGAAGCGACATCAGATCGGCGAAGGAAACGAGCCACTTCGGCTCCCGCCTCTTAAGCTTTTTAAATTTTTGTCCCGGCAGCATCACAGACATTCTGTTTCCAAGCCCCCGCTACTTCTTGGCTGTATAAGAATCCTTGGCGCCAACCTGCCGTTGCTTTTCAGGGAGGTAGGGCTCCAGGACCTCGATCAGTTCCGTGGGATTGGTTTTCATCTGTATCTGGAAAACACATTCAATAATCAAAGCGCGAAGAGCCACTTCCTGCTCCCGTTTGTCATCGAGCTTATCGGCAATGGGAAGCGCAATCAGGTTGGCGATCAGCACACCATAAAGGGTGGTCAGCAAAGCCACCGCCATCGCCCGGCCGATACTCGTCGGATCGCTCATCGCCGAAAGCATCTGAACGAGACCGACAAGGGTGCCGAACATGCCGAACGCCGGCGCGTATTCGCCAATCGACATAAAGACCTTGGCGCCCAACTCGTCGCGCTGGATGGAGCTGGCCATCTCCTGGGTCAAAACCTTGCGGATATAGGTCAGGTCCCGTCCGTCGGCGACCAGTTGCAGTCCCTTTTTAAAGAACGGGTTAGCGACCCTTTGACGCTCCAGCACCACATGCCCCGACTTGCGGGCAATCTTAACGAACTTGACCGACTGACGGATGTAGTCGCGCGGATGCTCTGTAACGTTGGTAAAGGCCGCCTTGAATCCAACGGGCATGGCGATAAACACGCCAGCGAGGGGGAACTTGATCATAATAGCGGCGAAGGTTCCGCCGAAAACGATCAGCATGCCGGGAACGTTGACGAAGATCCAAAAGTCGGACCCCGAGGCAATAGCCATCAGCACAACGGTCAAACCAATCACCAAACCGGCGATGGTTGCTAAATCGAAATAGCCAAACCTAAACATGCGCTAAATTGCCAACTTTCCTAAAATTTTAAGAAAATGCCGCTAGTCCCTTCAATTATTTATATAATTGCGAACATTTCGAGGTAAATTTTCCAGCTTTTCTCGTCAAACACAAGCCCTAATCCGGAAATGGGTCTATTTAGAGGGAAAAATCCCTGTCGCGGGTCAAGCTGGGGATACGCTGGCGGGCTTGCATCACTTCGGCCGGATCGATAAGCGCAGAAACATATCCTGGCTCCTCGCCACCATCTTGCAGAATTTCACCCCAAGGACTGACGATGAGCGAATGACCGTAGGTCTTGCGCCCTCCTTCGTGTTCACCACATTGGGCGGGCGCAAAAACATAACACCCGGTTTCGATGGCCCGCGCCCGAAGCAACGTGTGCCAATGGGCCTCACCGGTCGGTCGGGTAAAGGCCGCAGGCACGGACAGGAAAGAAGCCCCGGCCCGGGCAAGGTGCCGATAGAGCTGAGGAAACCGCAAATCGTAACAAACGGTCATCCCAAGCATGCCCCAAGGCGTTTCAGCCAACACAGCGCGCTCACCGGGTCGGAAATTGTTGGATTCCCGATAGGTTTCGCCATTGGCGAGATCAACATCGAACAGATGGATTTTATCGTAAGAGGCGGCAACTCGCCCCCGATCATCGATCAGATAGGAACGGTTGGCCGCACGAGATTCCCCAGGTAAGCGAATGGACAACGAGCCCACAAGAATCCAGGCTCCGGCGTCTTTCGCCAATGAAGAAAAGGCCGGTAGAGCCGGATGATCTTCTTCATAAAGCGCCCGTTCGGGCACCATTTTTTGATCGGATTCCAGCATTGAGACGTTTTCCGGCAGACAAATAAGCCGCGCGCCATCTCTAGCGGCTTGGCCTATTAGTTCTGCGGCAGCTTCAATGTTGGCTTCAATGTCGCGCCCCGCCGTAACTTGGACACATGCAGTCTTGAATGCTTGGCTCAAACAGTCTCTCCGCTTAAGCCCAACTTAGCGTCAAGCTCGCCGTCAAAGTCCAACTCGAGAAGCTCATCACAGCCGCCGATGGCTTCGCCTTCGATGAAAATTTGCGGCACCGAAGTGCGTCCCTCGGCCCGAACGGTCATCTTCTTGCGACCCTCGGGGTCCATGGTGACGTCGTATTCAGTGTATTCCACGCCCTTCTTGTTCAGGAGCTTCTTAGCCCGAACGCAGAATGGGCACATGGCTGTCGTATAGATTTCAACTAGGGGCATGTTCGCCTCAAATGTTTTTCGTTTTCTATGTTTCCTTAAACATTGGAAACGCCGTGACCAGAATTTAGTCCGAGCGGGACACGCGGGCAAGTGTCACCACGTCGACACCCGATGCCCCAGCCTTGCGCAAGACCTTGGCGCAGCCTTCCACGGTGGCCCCGGTTGTCAAAACGTCATCGACCAACAGCACGCGCTTACCGTCCAGCTTTTCTGGGCCTTTCGCCGAGACGGAAAAGGCTCCGGCAACATTGCGCTTGCGGGCATCCCCGGATAATCCAACTTGAGAAATCGTACGCCGGATACGTTTAAGAACCATCGGCTCATAAGGGGTTTCGGTGATTTTTCCAAGCGCCCGGCCGACCAAAGCCGACTGGTTGTAGCCGCGTTTAAACAGGCGCGACCAGTGAAGCGGTACGGGTACGATAACATCGGCATCGGCGCAGAGATCGGGAGCTGCCCGAACTATCCACTTGGCGAAAAAAGCCGCACCGTGCGTACGGTCCCGGTGTTTGTAGTCAAGCACCAATCGCCGCCCCCCTTCGTCATACAGAAAAACGGCACGAGCCCGACCAAATGCAGGGCGTCGGGCAGAGCAGGCCCCGCAAATAGCCTCACCACCGGGATCGACGGTAAAAGGCAGGCCGCAGATTTTGCATTGGGGTGGCGAGATGAAAGAGACCTCAGACCAACAAGAGGGACAAAGCGCTCCATCTTCGGCAACGACGGTCCGGCATCCCAGACAACGCGGCGGTATCAGGATGTCCAACATCCTGCGCAACAGCCTGTTTTCACCGACCAAATCCTGCAAAATAGCCTCTCCCGGAGTTTTCACCCTTTCCTTTTACCTCACTTTTCCCTAAATCCGGGAGACCATGACCGACAGTATGAATGTTTTTGACCGCAAGACCGTGCGTATGCACCGGGACCGGGCCGCACCGAAATTCGGCGATTTCGACTTCCTTTTGCAGGAAGTGGCTGAGCGACTGCTCGACCGCCTGGACGACCTGACCTACCAATTCCCTTTAGCCCTCGACCTTGGGTGCCATACCGGGGAATTGGGCAAAGCCATTAAAGGCAGAGGCGGTGTCGAAACCCTGATCCAGTGCGACCTTTCCCAAGGCATGGTGGCTCAGGCTCCCGGCCTTAAAGTCGTGGCGGATGAGGAGCTTCTGCCCTTTGGCGGTGGCCGGTTCGACCTGATCATGAGCTGCCTCAGTCTCCATTGGGTCAACGATCTGCCCGGCGCTTTTCTGCAAATCCGCCAAGCCCTTAAACAAGACGGCCTATTTCTCGGCGCCATGCTCGGCGGCGACAGCCTGTTCGAATTGCGTAACTCGTTGGCCCGCGCCGAAATGAACCAGGAAGGCGGCGTTAGCCCTCGCTTTTCGCCGCTCGCCAGGGTTCAGGACATCGGCAATCTTTTACAACGCGCCGGGTTCGCACTGCCTGTGGTCGATACGGACGTGATTACCGTGTCTTATAGCGATCCATTTAAGCTGCTGAAAGACCTTCAAGGGATGGGCGAGAGCAATGCGGTCCATCAACGCCGCAAAAACTTTACCCGGCGCAACACCTTGATGGCAGCGGTCGAGCAATACATGCAAGACCATGCCGGACCAGACGGACGGGTGCCCGCCACCTTCGACGTGTTGTTCATCGCCGCCTGGACCCCCGCCCCCAATCAGCAAAAACCCATGGTGCGCGGTACGGGGGAAATAGATTTGGGCGACTTTCTCAATACCGATAAGGACCCGCAAGGATAAGTTATGGAATTTCCCAATCCCCTCATCCGAGGAAAATTGATCAAGCGCTACAAGCGGTTCCTTTCCGACGTTGAACTCGACAACGGTGAAGTCGTCACTGCTCACTGCGCCAACTCAGGCTCTATGCTCGAATGCAAAGAACCAGGCTCCGAGGTCTGGCTCTCTCCCGCCACCAACCCAAACCGCAAGCTAAAGTTTACCTGGGAGCTGATCAAAGTGGGCGACAGCTTTGTCGGCATCAACACCAGCCACCCTAACGGACTTGTCGAGCAAGCGGTCATAGACGGAACGATTAAAGAACTTTCGGGCTACGCCTCGGTACGGCGCGAAGTAAAATACGGCAAAAACTCTCGCATCGACCTATTGCTTGAAGACGGAAGCCGCCCCAAATGTTACGTGGAGGTCAAGAACGTGACCCTCAAGCGCGGCGACGGACCGGCGGAGTTTCCCGATGCGGTGACCTCGCGGGGAGCGAAGCATCTGGTCGAACTGAGCGATATGGTCGCGGAAGGACATCGGGCGGTAATGGTCTACCTGGTTCAGCGTGAAGACTGCAAAAGCTTCACTATTGCCGAAGATATCGACCCCGCCTATGGCGTCGCGCTCAGAGACGCGCTAAAAAAGGGTGTTGAAGCCCTATGTTACACTTGTAAATTGACCCCGGAGGCGATCACCGTCAGCGCCCCGATGAAGATTGAGTTTAAATAGTAGATCGAATTTAAGGAGCAGACCTTTTGGACGCCGAAACCCGCAGCATCAAGATACATACGGCGAAAGATTTTGAAGGCATGCGTAAGGCAGGTCGACTGGCCGCGGAATGCCTCGATTTCATCACACCGCACGTCAAGCCCGGCGTCACCACGGAAGAACTCGATACTCTCTGCCACGATTTTATTGTTGAGAACGGGGCCATTCCCGCACCGCTTAACTACCGCGGCTTTCCCAAGTCGATCTGCACCTCGATCAACCATGTCGTCTGCCACGGCATCCCCGGCGACAAGGTTCTTAGCAAGGGCGATATCGTCAACATCGATGTCACGGTCATTCTCAACGGGTGGTACGGCGACACCAGCCGCATGTTCCCGGTCGATAAAATCAGCGTCAAGGCCAAGCGACTGATCGACATTACCTATAAATCTCTGATGCTCGGCATTGAGGCGGTCAAGCCCGGCGCGACCGTCGGCGATATCGGCCACGCGATCCAGACCTATGCCGAAGAACAGCGCTGCTCCGTTGTTCGCGATTTTTGCGGGCATGGACTGGGTCGGGTTTTCCACGACGCCCCCAACGTCACCCATTTCGGCAGACCGGGAACGGGCCCATCCCTGCGCCCCGGCATGTTCTTCACCATCGAACCGATGATCAACTTAGGCCGTTACGACGTTAAAATTCTCAAAGACGGCTGGACTGCGGTAACCAAAGATAAGTCGCTTTCCGCCCAGTTTGAACACTCCATCGCCGTCACCGACGACGGGTACGAAATCTTCACCCTTTCACCCAAGGGCTGGCACCAGCCTCCCTACGAGTAATCCGATGGATGGGGGGGACCGCGCTTCGGAAGCTCTCGCTGCGCTGGAACGCGCCGGACTGAGCTTGATTGAACTCACCGGTCCCGACGGAAACCCACTCTACCGTATTTCGGGCGACACCCATCCCCACAGAGCTGCGCTGCGCACTGCAGGCGGAGAATGGGACAAGCTGAAAAAGGCCTGGCACTTTACCGGCGATCATCATCCCGCAACCAAGATCGCCGAAGCCATCGGGCAGGGACCGGGACTGGCCGAGCCCAGTGAAGACAAGCCCCATTACCATGGTCATCGTCAGCGATTGCGGGATCGGTTCCTTTCCGACATGGGGCAAAATCTCCCCGACTACGAACTGCTGGAACTGCTGCTTTTCTATTCCATTCCCCGAGTCGATGTGAAACCGCTGGCCAAAGAACTGATCGAACATTTCGGCAGCTTCGGCGATGTCCTGAATGCGACACCGGAACGCTTGGCCGAATTCGAAAAGGTTAGCCAGCAGACGGTTGTCCACCTAAAAGCCCTACGCGAAGCCGCGCTTCGACTCAGCCGGTCGGAGGTCATGGAAAAACCGGTTCTCTCATCCTGGCAGGCACTGATGGATTATTGCCGCGCCTCCATGGGCTATAACAAGACCGAACAATTTCGCATCCTCTTCCTCAACCGCAAAAACGTATTGATTGCCGACGAGCTTCAGCAGGAAGGGACGGTAGACCACACGCCAGTTTACCCCCGCGAAGTCATCAAACGCGCCCTCGACCTCAACGCCTCGGCGCTCATTATGGTCCACAACCACCCCAGCGGTGATCCGACCCCGTCGAAAATGGACATCGAAATGACCAAGGAGATCGCCGAAGCAGGCGAAAGGCTCGGCGTGACGTTGCATGACCATGTGATCGTGTCTAGATCAACTTATTGCTCTTTTAAGAGTGAGGGGTTGCTTTAATTTCAGGACAAGTTAACATTTAAAGAATTATAAGAAACTCGACTAAAGATTATAAAACTCGGCGTTAAGCTCTTGAGGCTTGAACCGAAATAAATGCGCTAGGTGGGACATTGCAGCATTTTCGGAATCTACTGAATATTTCAGTCGATCAGTTTTTCCATCTGATCTCGACAGAACCGCACTCGCCTTATCTGCACCGGCATCGGCTTTCGCACATTATCGGCCGAATTCAGTTGCTGTCGTTCGTCTTCGCCATCATCGTGCCCCTCTGGTCAATTGTCGATTTCTTCGTTTTTCCCTACCCTGAGTGGCTGACCCTAACGATCATGCGGGTCGTTTCGGCGGGCATTTTCGCCCTCCTCGCCTGGCCTTGGCGCTTGGAAGTAACCGCCAAAACGACTTACCTGATGATGACCCTGATGCTCATCGGACCGCCGGCATTCTATTTCATTTCACTTCCGTTGTTTTCAGGATTGGAATTGGATCAGTTCGGCCGCGTTGCCGTTTATCTGTATGGATTGTTGCCATTTATCGTTCTGGCGGGTTTGAGCGTTTTTCCCTTAACGCTGCTCGAACTCCTGACCTTCGGCACCCCCTTCCTCGCCATTGCCGCCTATGGAACCTACATCAACGACGCTTTTACCTGGGAAAAGTTCGTCGGAATGCTCTGGCTGGCGATGCTGCTGTTTGGCGCATCGATTTTTTCATCCATGTCGCTTCTACGCTATATGATCGCCCTGGTCAGTCGAGCCAGCCAGGACCCGCTGACTAAGATTTTCACCCGCGAGAGCGGGTCTGAAATGATCGATATTCAGTTCCGCGTCGCTGTACGCCAGCATGCGCCCTTCACCATTCTGTTTCTCGATGTCGATAACTTCAAAGCGATCAACGACACCTACGGGCATGAAGAAGGCGACAAGGCGCTTTGCTCCTTCGTCGATCACCTGAGGGAAAAGCTTAGAAACAGCGATACGATGGTTCGCTGGGGCGGCGAAGAGTTCATCGTCGCTCTGCCCAATACCGACAAACAAGGCGCACGCCTGGTTATCGACCGCATTCTTGAAGACTGGCTCGGCACCCGTCCCGATGGTCGTCCACTGACCGCCAGCATCGGCGTGACCGAACGAATGGACGATTCCCTTGAAGATTGGCACGATCTCATCGAACTGGCCGATCAGCGGATGTATCAGGCCAAACAAGCCGGGCGAAGCCGCGCCGTTTTCAGCGATACGCTGACGATCGACGGAACTCCAGCCGGGAACGATACAATCCAAGCGGCCCAATAAAGAGTTGCAGTAACTGCATATCTGCCACCCACCCATCCTGTTCAGATTGACTCCGCCCTTTGATTGCCATCAAAATGGCGGAACCCGCATTGCTCTAGAGGTTCGCCGTGACAAAATCGGCGCAAACACGGGGATCGAAAACGACCCCTTCCATTCGACAAAACGCCATCATCGCCACCCTGGCGTTGACGGTTCTTGTCGTTCTTTCCTATGTGTGGAACAGCCACAACATTGAACAACAAGTCATCACCCTGGCGACAAAAGAAGCCCAGGCCAACTGGAAGAAGGACCAGGCGTTCCGGCTATGGGCGGCCCGACATGGCGGCGTGTATGTCCATCCCGATAAGCGGACACCGCCCAACCCCCATCTCAACCATATTCCTCACCGAGACTTAAAGACCGACAACGGCAAAGACCTCACCTTAATGAATCCGGCTTATATGATGAGCCAAATCACCCAGGAATTTGAAAGTCTCTATGGAATTAAAGGCCGTATCACCAGCCAGATCCTGCTCAACCCGGCCAACAAGCCAGATGCCTGGGAGCTTGACGCTTTAAAGAAGTTTGAAAAAGGCGTACTGGAAATCATTGAGCAGACTGATATCGATGGAAAGCCCTTTATTAGACTGATGCGTCCGATGGTGATGGTCAAAGGGTGCATGACCTGCCACGGACACCTGGGCTACAAAATCGGCGATATCCGGGGCGGAGTCAGCATTTCAATTCCGCTTGAGCCTTATTTTGCAACCATGAACAAAAGCAAGAGAACCATTCTTGCAACCCATGGACTCGTCTGGTTCTTAGGGATCGGAACCATCGGACTTTTCTCGATCCGCGCCAACAGGCGAGAAACTCAGAAATTATTGGCCGAAGAAGCATTGCGGGATAGCGAATCCCGTTTTAGGAATATTTTTGAAACAAGCGACATCTCAATCTGGAACGAAGATCTCTCGGAGGTTTACCAACAGCTGGAAACCCTTAAGGAAAATGGTGTCGCCGATCTTGATTTTTATCTCGGAAAACACCCGGACGAATTGGCCGAAATCGCTTCCAAAGTAACGATTCTTGAGGTGAATGAAGCAACCGTAAAGCTCTTTGGCGCGGAAGACAAAAAAGATCACCTCGACCGCATTCAAAAGACATTCGGCCCCAGAGCGATGGACGTCTTCCGCAAAGAACTCTGCGCCATCTGGGATCGCAAAAAAGTCTTCCGTTCGGAAGCCACTTTTCGAACTATGGACGGAAAAAATATCGACGCTATTATCTCTTTCCGCATCCCCGATTCCGCCGAAGACTTCAAGAACGTTCCGATTAGTATTGTCGATATTACCGACCGCAAAAGGGTGGAAGAACAACTGATTGAGGCTAAAGAAGAAGCCGACATGGCCAACAAGGCGAAATCCGAATTTCTCGCCAGTATGAGCCACGAACTAAGAACGCCCCTGAATGCGGTTCTCGGTTTTGCACAGATGCTCAAATACGACCAAAAACAGCCGCTTAGCCAGTCTCAGGACAAACACATCGACTATATTCTTGAAAGCGGCGAGCACTTGCTTGAGCTGGTCAACGAGGTGTTGGATTTAGCTCAGATAGAATCGAGCCAGTTCATCTTGAATTTCGATGAAATCGAAGCCAACGATATTATATCCGATTGCCTTTCTCTTATGCGTCCGCTCGCAGCTCCCCACGACATAACGATTAACGACGGCTTCACATCGGGATCGGTCGTAATTTTGCGAACAGACGGAGTACGGTTCAAACAGGTCCTGATCAACCTACTGTCCAACGCCGTCAAATATAACAAGGACGGCGGCTCCATCACGGTCAAAGGCCAAGAGTTGAAAACGGGATTCCTGCGCCTCGAAATTCACGACACCGGCGTCGGCATTCCGGAAAAAGAACAGAACGGCATCTTCGATATGTTCTATAGAGTTTCCGACAATCCTCAAATGAGCCGCGAAGGAACGGGAATCGGCCTGACCGTGTCGAAACTTCTGGTCGAGCGCATGGGGGGAACAATCGGCTTTGAAAGCACAGAAGGTGAAGGCAGCATTTTCTGGATCGAACTGCCGCTGGCTTCAAATGAGCATGTGCTTGTCTGGCACAAAGGCTTGCAAACCGGCATCTCGGCCATCGACGAAGACCACCAGGAACTTATCTTGCTGGTTAATCAAGTGATCAACTTCAGCGGCTCGGTCAAAGAGAGAGAACAACTGGTCGATACGCTGATCGATCACACCCGTCGTCACTTCAGGCGGGAAGAGGCGATTATGGAAGCGGTCGGATATCCCGATCTCATCGATCACGCTCAGGGACATCGGGAAATTTCAGCCAAAATAACTCAATTGACGGAACGATGGCGGCGGAATAACGACGCTGAAATCCTATCGGAGCTTCAAGGGTATTTCCGCCAGTTAATGCTCGAAGACCTGATTGAAGGCGATACCGGCCTGATCGCCTACGCCAAAGACAAAACGCGCGAAATTAAGCAAGCTCTTGAAGAGGTCGACTAAGATCATTCTTTAGTTCTGGCTTATTTTAACGACCGCCTTGCCAAAGTTCCCGCCTTTGAGTAGTTCGATCAATGCGCCGGGAGCGTTTTCAAGCCCCTTCGTCACATGCTCTTTGTACTTGAGCCGTCCTTCGACAATCCACTTGGCCAAAGCCTCTTTGGCCTCTTTTTCCTGCTCGGCGAAATCCCAGACGATAAAACCACGCAGGGTTAGTCGTTTAACCAAAATCTGACGCATCAAGGCCGCCGTCATATCCGGGCCTTTAGGCGCTTCAGTGGCATTATAATGGGCGATCAGCCCGCAAACCGGGATGCGCGCAAAATCATTGAGCAATGGCAAAACCGCCTGAAAAACTTCACCGCCGACATTCTCGAAATAAACATCGATACCGTCCGGGCAGACCGCCGCCAGTTGTTCGGCAAAGTCCGGCGCTTTGTGATTGATGCAGGCATCGAACCCCAATTCATCGACAACAAACCGACACTTTTCCTCAGACCCGGCAATGCCCACCGCCCGCGCGCCTTCAATCTGCGCAATCTGGCCGACCACCGACCCGACCGCGCCCGAGGCCGCAGCAACGACAACCGTTTCACCCGGCTTGGGCTTACCGATGTTTTTCATACCGGTATAGGCTGTCATGCCCGGCATGCCAAGCACCCCCAGGGCGGTTGAGATCGGCACGACCGCCTGCTCGATTTTTTGGACCTCAGCGCCATCAAGCACCGCATAATCCTGCCATCCACCAAAGCCCATCACCGTTTCTCCCTCAACAATTTCAGGAGACTTGGAGCGAACGACCTCACCGACCGTCGCGCCGATCATCACCGCGCCAATCGCCACCGGCTCGGAATAAGATTTGGCGTCGCTCATACGGCCCCGCATATAGGGATCTAGCGAAAGATAGAGATTTTTGATTAGGACCTGACCGTCTTCAATGCCGGGAACATCTTCCTCTACCAGATCGAAGTTTGATGGATCGGGCTCTCCCACTGGGCGGGAAGCGAGAACGATTTTCCGATTGACGATCTGGCTCATAACGGTCCTTTCGGTATTTTTTTCAAACGGGATTGAGCGGCGGCAAACCCCGCCCTTGCGCTGAGGTAGTTTTCACCAACGTTTCACGCAATGCTTTTTTAACAGCATTGAAATCAGTGGGCGGTATTTTTTCCGCCTTCCCATAGAGCGCTCGTTCCAAAGCAGCCACATAAGTGGCAAGAGCCGGATTGCCGGTCCGTCCGACGATTTCCCGAAGCCCTCTGGGCGGTGCTCCGCACCAGACGACCTGCCCCCACTCGAGCAAGGCTTGACGCACCCGAGGCAGATCACCCCGCCGCTGCGCCCTCTCCCATGCCGCAACAGCGCGGCGACGCGCCCAAAACGGCTCGCTCCAACGAACCAACCACCGGACAAACAATATGCCGAACAACAGCGTAAAAGCAGCAACAAGCATCATCGTTTCATCGAGTGTTTGCGGTCTCGGTCCCTCCTGCTCTTCAAGAAGAGGCCTCACGGCTGGGGGGGCCTCTTCATCTTCCAATTCCGGCAGAGGCAAGCCTTTGATACGCAAAGCACGACCCGGCAGATGGATATAGCGGGACTGATCGGCAATCGTATCCCACCAGGTAACGGTCTCCGAAATCGCCCCCAGGGTCCCGCCGGTCAAAGGCGTTAGAATTATGCGTTCGACCCGGCGACCGACAATAGCGTTCTTTTCAATACGATCTTCCAAAATCGGAGGCAACCGCTCCAGTTCGATCCCGTCGATTTGATTAAACTCTTGGCTTGGAAGCTGCGCCGCCATCAGGCCGACCGCTTCATAGACAACCCGACGCTCAAAACTCATCCCCGCTTCCAGGGGGCCATCGGGCAACCGCCATTCTTCGCGAGCTGTCAGAGACTTTGCGGGCATCCAGTGCCTCCCGACTCCCTCAGGTGGAGGCTGCACCACAAGTTCCACAGGCTTGGCTTGAGCGAAGACTTCACGCCCACTAAACACCATACCCGGAATGGTCAATCGTCCTCTGGCTTGGGGAAAGACCAAGTAGGTTTTTTCCAACATCTCCATATCGCGCCCATCGCGCTGAACGGTAACGGTTGGCTTGACTTCCAGCTCTTCAACCAGCGCCCCTTCGATTTCCGGCGCAACGAAATAACCGGTCAAAAAAGGGCTCTCACGGAAAAATCGGACGGTCAGCACTACCTGTTGCTGGACGTAAGGATTATCGGGCTCGGCGATCATCTGGATGACGAAAGGCTGGGCGGCGGCTGGGCGGCACGCCAATACAATGAAAACCAACAAAAGAATTGCCCTTACCATGGCGACCCTCCTCTCGGCACTGTCGTCAGGGTTTCCGCTTCTCGTTTGAATTTTTCACGCAGAAGGCCCTCCGGATTGTCGGGGATACGATCCAGCCATTGCTTCAAGGCCCGGCGACTTTCCGCATGGAGCCCCGCCGCCTCAATTTCCTGATCCGTTTCCTTAAGGGTTTCATCGACCCGCCCGACACGTCCCGACGCTCCGCCATCATCTTTAGGATCACCTTGGCCAGCCGCACCCTTTTGCCCTTCGCCCTTCATATCTGGAGGAGCCGTCATACTGTTCGATCCCGGCTTCTTCCCCTGCGCCGTTTCCGGGAGCTCTTCATCCCGCTCCAAGACCTTCTGTTGGGGCGATTTTTCCTTCGCAGGTTTTTGCCGCGCCAACCCTCCTGAAGGGGCTTTTTGCCGACGCCCATCATCGAGTTTTCTCGCAACAGAACCTCCCGCCGAAGAGCCCCCCTCGACGCCTTCGCCCTTATCATCCTTCTTTTCATCATTGTTGGCTGCACCGCCACCTTGCCCCCCAACCTTGGGGCTCTCCAGCTTCTTGGTCTGTCCCTTTTGATCGTTTTCTTCCGTTCCACCCTGGGGAGCCTGGCCGGGTGCTGTTTTTCGCCCCTTCTTGGCCTTCCCTTCCTCGGGCGGAGCCTTGCCGGGACGATCCGGCTTATCATCAGAGGGCTCAACAGACTGATCCAGCACCTCAGAAACCAAGCTTTTATTGAAAAGTGCATCGGCAAAAGCTGGCTCTAGCTTGAGCGCTCGGTCATAGGCTTCAAGCGCTTCATGGAGCCGTCCCTGGCGCACCAATATGTTGCCTCGATTGTACTGGGCTTTGGCGCTTGGAAGAGTTT
>Ga0070728_10002946_pt1 | contig 19870 bp, 13 predicted proteins | sample tdDd471_FD_66723 | JGI IMG/M metagenome (GOLD analysis project Ga0070728, IMG submission 66723) | Marine sediment microbial communities from the Atlantic coast under amendment with organic carbon and nitrate - tdDd47.1 | ecosystem: Environmental > Aquatic > Marine > Coastal > Sediment | place... | reverse complement strand
CTTGCTGTCAGACTCAATCAATTCAACCAGCTCGTCCGTTGACAAATGCGCTATGGTGCCAATCCTCTGGCCTATCCTTATAGCTTGCGACAATAAAATAAGCCTGTGCACATCCTCTTCCGAGTAAACTCTGGTTTTTCCTTCAGTTCTGTCTGGTACAACAGCTTTGTACCGTCTCTCCCAAACTCTAATGGTATCCGCTGTCAAACCTGTCATATGCACAACGGCGCGCATTGGGTAAAAAATAGAACTTGCTGTTACATTTTGTTTGTTTTCCATGACTACCTCTCCAAACACATAAGATCATCTATATTAATGGACTGATTTTTGTCCATATTTTTTCCACATATTACCATAAACACAAAATTTACTAAATTAATTATTTAATAATGCATTAAAATCAAACACTTACGATTGTCTATATTTTTTTTATATTTTTACTGGAATTTTACAGACAGCCACATTGTCTATCTATGCACTGGTTGATGTCAAGTCTGTTAAGACTGGACGTTATTAAAATTTAAAGAGCAACTTTGACAAACGCATTTGAAGTGAGCAGATAAAATATAAAAATCCACTTCAAAATAAAAAGACCTTTAGGAGGCATACAATGAAACGTAAAAACTTAACCTTTAGAAACTTTATTTTAATCGCAGCACTGATTGCTGCAATGTCGATCATTTCGGCATGTTCAGGTTCCGACGATGACATGGATATGGACGGTGACACCACTGATGGCGATGTTACAGACGGCGACACCACTGATGGGGACACAACTGATGGCGATACTACTGATGGAGACGTAACAGATGGAGACACAGAAGACCCCACTAACATTAGAGTGATCCACCTTTCACCGGATGCACCGGCAGTTGACGTATTTGCAGCCGGTACTCTTCGTGCAATTGAGAACGTGGCATTTGCAGAAGGTACAGAATATCTCAGCGTTCCGGCAGGCACCTACACCTTTGATGTCGTTCCCACAGGCGGGGATATTGGCGACAGCGTATTAAATGTACCAGACCTCATGCTTGAATCAGGCAAATCCTACACCGCAGTAGCTTATGGTATGGTTTCAAACATTGCAGCTTTAGCCCTTGAAGATGATTTAAGTTCGCCAGGTGCAGAAACCATAAGAGTACGAGCAATTCATGCTGCTGACGGCATTGGTGAGGTTGATATCTGGAATATTCCAGCCGAAGGCGACCCCGCAATCATTTATGAAGATGTAGCTTATGGCGATGTTGGTGGGTATCTCGAACTTCCCGCAGGTTCATACATGCTCGGTTTTGATGTTGATGACGATGCATCTCCCGATCTGGTATTTGAAACCGGCGCACTTCCCGAAGGACTGGTTGCCAACCTGTTTGCAGTAAAAGATGGCGAAGAAGTTTTTATCCTGGCCCAGCTTTCAGACGGTACGATCCTTCGTATAGACCCTAAAGAAGAAGTTGAACAGAAAATGACAGAAGTTCGTTTCATCCATTTGGCTCCGCCAGTCGCTGGTGTGGATATCTGGCTGAACGGCGAAATTAAAGCCTTTGAAGACTTAATTTTCGGTAAGAGCACAATGTATGCAGAAATTCCGGCAGGCGAATATGATGTTGATGTTATGCCAGCAGGTGATACAGATATGAACAATGCGATATTGTCCCTCACGGTAAATCTTATGGCCGATACTTCTTACACCGCAGCAGCTTATGTTGGTGATGGAGCTTCTGCGCTTCTTTTGGAAGATGACAGGTCTGAAACAGCTATGGATTCGATTCGTGTTCGCGCAATGCACACAGCATCCGGTATTGGTGAAGTAGATATTTGGAACATCACAGATATTAACATTCCCTCACCTCTGGTGGTAGATCTTGATGGTGGCATGTCATCCAGTGCTTTAGAAATTCCTTCCAGCGCTTATGTTTTAGGATTTGATGTGGACAACAACCTGACACCAGATGTAACCTTTTCCTTGCCAGAACTTCAGGCCGGAACCATTGCCAACGTATTTGCAGTTAACGATGAAGGCGATGTGGCAATTTTCGCCCAGTTTGATGACAGTTCAGTGGCTCGCCTTGATGCAGTTGACTGGGCCTATGTCAGAGTTCTTCATCTTTCCAGAACCGCCGGTGCAGTAGACATCTTTATAGATGGTTCCGAGCAGGCTGCCATTACCAACCTCGCATTCAAAAATGGTACCGGATACGTACCGCTTCCAGCAGGCATGCATGATTTTTCCATAGCCTTAACTGGTGAAGGAATTTCCAACACAGCTTTGGCAGTAAATGGAATCGACCTGATGAGCAACTCATTCTACTCTATCTATGCCTACAACGCAGAAATGAATTCCACCGAGAGTCTCACTGCCAACTTGATTATGGATGATATTAGTGCCACAGATCAGGGTGAAATTAGACTCAGAGCAATTCACACAGCTTACGGTGTGGGCGAAGTTGACATCTGGGACGTAACCAACGCTTCTAAAACCCAGACTGTCTACACCGACGTTGGATTTGGAATAAGTGGAAGTGCCCTCGACATCTCCGCCGGCACGTACAAACTTGGATTCGATGCGAACAATGATCAGAATGCAGATTTTATCTTCCAGCTTCCAGAGCTTTCATCAGGCACCATCATCAACGCTTTCGCAGTGCTGGATACTGAGGGGAAATTGTCATTGATTGCCCAAAACAGATCTGGCGATATAGCAGAAATAGTAGGAGCTCCAGCAGCACTTGACTAACCAGTATAATAAACCCCTCATTAGAAAACGTCCCATCTTGGGGCGTTTTCACTTTTATGCATAAATTATCTTTAGACAAAACACAAGTTGGATATCAGAACAAAAAAAGCCCCTCCAAAAATGGAGAGGCGTTAAAATTTGAAAACTTAATGCAGTTAGTCGTTTTGTGGATTTTCACTTTCGTTTACACATCTGCTGAGTTCTTCGGCGGTAACATTATGGCGATCTTTTATATCTCTGACGTTACAGAGATAGGTATCACCATTGTCGCCTTTAATCCACAATGTCTGCAAAGATGCTTTATTTTTGTTAAAGTTTTTCATTATATTCTCCTTTTAATTATCATTTTCAAAAGCCTTGAAACCATATCAAGACTCGTTGATTACTAACTACATAGACGTACCAGCCAGTAAATCGATTCCATGTTTTCTATATGTTTTTTTGTCTATACAGAGACATTCAATCAAGAATTCGTCCATGTGCTTGACAAGTGTCAGTTTGCTTGTAGAATTGAGCGTGTATACTACATGTGGAACTAACTAAAACCGATTTTGACTGGGACAACATGATTAAAAACCTTCTTGCAGTTTTTTTTGTCTTCACGCTTTTCACAGGATGCCAGACAACCACCAAACGTCTGAATCTACCAGAACTACAAACTGTAGAAAAAGTTGACATAGTTCGTTATATGGGGAAGTGGTATGAAATTGCTCGACTGCCTGCATGGTTTCAGAAAGGGTGCACAGGATCTACGGCTACATACAGCTTGCAACCTGACAGCAAAGTAAAAGTTGTAAACCGCTGTTTTAAAGATAGGCTGAATGGAGAAATAAAAGAGGCAATTGGAGTTGCAGTTGTCGAGGATACAACAAGCAACTCAAAATTAAAAGTAAGCTTTTTCAGGCCCTTTTGGGGAGAATACTGGATTATCATTCTGGATGAAAACTATCAATATGCAGTTGTTGGACATCCAAGTCGAGATTATCTCTGGATCTTAAACCGTGAATCTAAAATGAACATTAAAATTTACGAAAAATTAATTGCAGAATTAGAATCAGTTGGTTACGAAACTAATAAGCTCATTAAAACCACTCACCCGGATATTTCAGGTGAATAAGCGGAGAAAAACGACATGGACAATCCAATTAAAGTTGGTATCAGTTCTTGCTTGCTTGGAAATAAAGTTCGCTACGATGGCCAGCATAAGCTAAACCGATACTTGCGCGACCAACTCGGAAATTATGTAGAGTGGTTGCCGGTCTGCCCTGAAGTTGAATGCGGACTACCCACACCAAGAGAGTCGATGCATTTGGAAGGCTCTATGGATGAACCGCATCTTGTGACCACAAAAACAGAAATTGACCACACTGACAAGATGCAATCATGGATAAAACAAAAAATAGCAGATCTGGCAACAGAAGATCTTTGTGGTTTCGTGTTCAAAACGAAATCGCCCTCTTCCGGCATGCGCGGAATAACAGTATTTAAAGGAAAAGGCAAACCACTTGGAACAGGCCCGGGTCTTTTTGCCTCAGCTTTCATGAAGGCTTTCCCTCATATTCCGGTCGAAGATGAAGGACGCTTAAACGATAACGGTCTTAGAGAAAACTTTATTGAACATCTTTTTGTAATGCATCGCTGGCGAAATTTTATGCAGTCAGGCAAAGGCTACAAAGATTTTATTGATTTTCACACCCGGCATAAATACATCCTAATGGCCCATAGCAATAAGCATTTAAAATTGATGGGTAAACTTGTGGCCGAAGGAAAAAGAAAAAAGCCGGAAATTTTGATGCACGAATATATGCTGCTTTTAATGGAAGCCATGAAACTGAAAGCCACAGTTAATAAAAATACCAATGTTTTGCAACACCTTATGGGATATTTCAAGGAGCACCTTACCAGCGACGAAAAAGCTGAATTGTCCGGTGTGATTAAAGAATATCATCAGGAATTGGTTCCACTCATCGTCCCCATAGTTCTGATACAACATTACGTTCGCAAATACGATCAGGAATATTTGCGAGACCAATATTACCTTTTCCCGCACCCAAGAGAACTTAAGCTACGTAACCATGTCTAAACGAATTGAAGATAAAGTAGGTAGCGAATGATAGAGCCAGAACGTACCAAGCATCTTAACAAAAAGCCTGAGTCCTCTGGTCGCTATGTGTTGTATTGGATGCAGCAGTCACAAAGGGAAGAATACAATCACGCCCTTGAATATGCCATACAACAGGCCAATCGCCTCAAGTTGCCATTATTGGTAGTATTCTCTTTAGTAACTGATTACCCGGAGGCCAATTTACGCCACTTCACCTTTATGTTGGAAGGACTTATAGAAACCAGGTCTGCTTTGTTGAAGCGTGGAATAAAATTAATAATAAGAAAAGGAACCCCCGACTCTGTCGTATTGCCTTTGGCAAAAATGGCCTCACTAGTCATCTGTGACTGCGGATACCTTCGGCATCAACGTCAATGGAGAAGTACCCTTGCAGCACATGCCACTTGTCTTGTGACTCAGGTAGAAAGCGATGTTATTGTTCCTGTCGATGTAGCATCGAATAAAACTGAGTATGCAGCTCGCACCATCCGACCTAAAATTAATCGTCTGGCACCAAAATATATCAATAGCTTTCGCCGAACACCTGTAAAACATAACTGGACAGATTCTGCAATTAAGGGAGAATCAATAGAAGAATTAAAGCAGCAAATCTCCAGCCACAGTTTTTATCAGCACGTAGAAGCTGTCAGCCATTTCTTCAAAGGCGGAACCGGCGAAGCTAAAAAGAAGTTCGAGAATTTTTTAGAGTTTTCTCTGGCAAAATATAATGACAACAGCAACCAGCCTCAAACAAACGATATCTCACAGATGAGTCCTTATTTGCATTTTGGGCAAATCTCTCCACTATATCTTGCCACTAAGATACTTAAAACCGGGCTGCATCTGGCTGAACCAGCAGAAGCATTTCTGGAACAATTAATTGTCAGACGCGAGTTGGCAATTAATTTTGTGTACTTTACGCCTGATTATGACAAGTTTTCATCTCTGCCAGACTGGGCCAAAGTAAGCCTCAATATCCATCGTGCAGATAGGCGGGAATACATTTACAACACCCAAATGCTTGAAGACGCAGCCACCCATGATCCTTACTGGAACGCAGCCATGCGAGAAATGACAAGCACCGGATTTATGCACAATTACATGCGTATGTATTGGGGAAAGAAGATTCTCGAATGGAGTACAAGTCCTCAGCAAGCCTATGAAACGACTTTATATCTTAACAATAAATATTTTCTGGACGGCAGAGATGCAAACTCTTACACAGGAGTGGCCTGGATTTTCGGGAAACATGACAGGCCCTGGAAAGAGCGTTCAATTTTTGGCAAGGTACGCTATATGAATTCCGCCGGACTTGAACGAAAATGCGATATAAAAGCCTATGTAGAAAAGGTCAAGCAACTTTGTAAAAGCGATCCTGACCACTAATATTCAATCACTTATAAACTGAAAATGGCACTAAAAAAAACCAGACAACCATATTCGACTCTCCGAGGTTGTCCGGTTTATATATCATTCTGTTAAGAAGTATTACTGGCAATAACCGTAGTAGCAGCCACGCTCATCATCGCAGATTTCGATATCACTGCCTACCCATAAGCCATTTGAACCACAATAAATGGAAAACACACTATACTGATCTTCAACACATTTTCTTTCACCGGGCCAGCACCACTGACAATAGGGAGTGCCAATATAATCGGTACCACAAAGGTGACCATCATTGCCCCAGGGATCGTCCTTCAAGGTGCAATCGGTTCGATATATTTCGTCTCCGATGCACTGTACAAGAGTATCACCATAGCAATAATCATCAAAATCGCAGACACAGTTTGGATAGCCACTGTACTCGTAGGTACAACGTTCACAATAAACACCGCCATATCCTTCATCACAATCACAATATATTGCACCATTTCTCATCTCACATGGGCCATGACCATTACAAGTGTTTGACTCGCACAAGTTTTTCTCTACACATGTACCATTTGATTCCTCGTAACCGTAGGTACAGTCACCGCATCTGGCATAACCCTGATTGTTTTCACAAACACGGTGCTGAGTGGCACAGTAGGTGTTAGTGGCACATGGATTTATAGGTCTGCATCTGCCATCACCATAATCTTTGTAGCCTGAAACACAGACACATTTTGCAATACCATTATTATTCTGGCAGGTTGAATTTGCAATGCTGCTACATGGATTGGATGCACAGGGGTTTTCGGGACGACAGACACCGTCACCATAGTCCATGTAATTGTCTGCGCATTCACAGGTATAATGTCCGTTTTCTGCAACACAAACAGTGTGCGACACATTGGCGCAAGGATTGCCGGCACAAGGAAAATCTGGCAGACATACGCCATCGCCATAATCGGTAAAATCATTCAGACAATCACCACAGCTTGTTACACCCTGATTATTTTCACAAACTCGGTTATCGGTTGCGCATGGATTGCTTAAACCACATGGATCTGAAGGAAGACATTCTCCCGAACCGTAATCCGTATAATGGTCTAGACAATCACCACAAGCTGTTGCACCCTGATTATTTTCACATTCCTTATGCTCAGCGACACAAGGATCAGTAATCGCACATGGATCGGTCGGCAAACATGCTCCATTCCCATAATCAGTGTAGTGCTCAAGGCAGTCACCACAGCTTGAAGCTCCCATAGTATTTTCGCATATTTTATGATGTGCTGCACAGGGGTCAGAAATGGCACAAGGATCATCTGGCATGCATACACCGTTACCGTAGTCTTCATAACCATTAAGACAATCCCCACAAGTAGCAACACCGTTATTATTTACGCATTCCATATGGGCAGGTGTACAGGTATCTTCAATGGCACAGGGATCCGCAGTGAGGCATTCACCATTACCATAATCCTTGTAACCATCAAAACAGTCACCACAGATGGCAGCCCCGTTTTCACCGGAACATTCTTTATGCTGTTCCATACACGGATCATTGATAGCACAAGGGTCATCTACCTGACATTCGCCATCACCGAAATTGTAATATCCCTCAAGGCAGTCACCACACATCGGCAGCCCCTTGGTATTATTGCATTTGCGAAAGTCCTCTGCACATGGGTCATTTAATGAGCAAGGATCAACAGGCATGCACCATCCATCTCCAAAATCCTGATAGTTTTCATCGCAATTACAAGTATATCCATCTTCTTCATCAAGAGCGCAAACCCCACGATTGCGTTTATTACATGGGTTCGGTGAGCATAAGTCCGCAGACGAATCATCTCCATCGCCATCGACAACACTATTATCAACATCGCCATCGTAATCGGAACAAAAAGCATTTATGCAAACCATGTTTCGTTCACCACAGTCCAAATAAATCAGCCATTCTGAATCATCATTGCAACGTTGAATTAAATCTCCGCTACATCGCCTTTCACCACTTGTACAATCTCCAGCGGTAGGAATATCTTCCTGATTACACGCAACTGTTGCAATAAGTACTAAGGATGTAAAAAGAATAAAAATCAGTTTTTGCAAGCGGTTCATTTGCGCTCCTTCTAAATACAGATGTGCCAACCCAAATTTAGGCCAGCCCTTAAGGCATAGTAATTTATCTGTAAGCCCCCTCAATCTTGGTAAATATGATATTTCAGGAGTTGTGGCTTACGTATTGAATAACTGTGTAATTCCATACAGTAAGCAAAATACAGAGAGAGGTAAAATATGTCAACAAAAATACGAATTATGTGACAACGGGTACTCGTTTTTAATGATTTGCAACAAGAAGAGCTTTAAATCTGTTTGGCTGGAAGTGCGGATTACTTCAAAAATCACTTTATCACCGGACAAGAGCCTTTTTTATTTATGGCTCTTGCCCAAGTGATCAAAGGTGTTAATTTCTAGGTATTGACATCCAGTGTCTTTTTAATAATATCTGTCATGGCCAGAACGCCGACAGGCGGGTCATTTGGACGTGTATTATCCACAACCACCAGCCTATGATAACGCAATCTGGTCATGGTTGTAATGGCCTCGCTTAAAGGTGTTTGCAAGTCACATGTAACACATCCGGGACTCATAACCAGAGCGGCACTCAGCTTTTTGGTTTCCTCGGAAGTCCTTCCCTGCCTTGCAAGAACCAGATCGAACTGGGAAACAATACCAACAGGCTTGTTACTATTATCCGTAACCACTAATGCGCGAATATGGTGCTGCAACATGATATGAGCCATTTTTTCTACTGTCGTATCAAGGTTACAGGTAATCAATCCATCATGCACATAGTCTGCTACTCTGGCAGTATCTTCCACAGGTAAAGTCTTTTCAATGTCCATCTCATCACTGGTAAACTCAGGCACAACTTTATTGTCTTTGCCAACCCAGGCACCATACTCTTCCGGTGCTGGAAGTGCTGGAATAGTTATACTCGGTTTTGGTTTAATCGCTCCCATACCAAAGTCCGGTGCTCCAATCAATACCGACATGTTCCCGTGTGGATGACGATTTTCATGCATTAGTTGATGCGAAGTCGCAAGATCATCAAATTTGAAGGCCTTTGACATACATGGGTCAACCAATCCTTCCATCACTAACTGGTTAAATCCTTGTGCCTGCTCGGCATTGGCAAAATGAGAACCCTGCAAAGTTTTTTGTCGCATCCACAAATAGCGCAGATCAACTGTTGCATTGTAACCTGTTGTACCGGCACAAATCACTACGCTTCCACCAGTTTCACAAACAAAAATCGAGGTAGGAATAGTGCTTTCTCCGGGATGCTCGAATACCAGGCGAGGATTTTTCTTTTCTCCTATAACTTCCCACAAAACTTTGCCGAACTTACGCACACCTTTAAGCCACTTGGCATAACCAACCGTATCCTTCCAGTGTGGCAACATTCCCCAGTGATCGAAGTCCTTCCGGTTAATACATCCCTTGGCTCCCAAAGATTCGCAGTATTCAAATTTATCATTGTCAGAAACTACGGCCACGGGGATTCCTCCCCTTGCTCTGGCAATCTGGATAGCCATAGAACCAAGTCCGCCGGCACCGCCCCAGATAAGGGCGACATCGTTTTTACGCAAACTTTTTTCACCCCATCCCAGAAGCATTCTGTATGCAGTACCACCAACCAGCATATATGCAGCGGCCTCTTCCCAGTTCAAATGCTGTGGTTTTGGTAAAACCTGAAATGATTTGACCTTGGTAAACTGAGCAAAACTACCGTAGTTGGTTTCATAACCCCAAATTCTGAAAGTTGGTGAATACATGGGGTCATCGCCCTTTAGTACCGATGGGCATTGACTGTCCCAGGAACCACAATGGATTACTACTTCGTCTCCAACATGTGCATTGGTTACGCGTCTTCCCACTTTGTAGACGATACCGGACGCATCAGATCCACCGATATGAAAATCTTCTTTCTCACCTGCTTTTTGTCTCGCACCAATAACATCGACCGGATACCCCAAAGCAGCCCACACATTATTGTAGTTGACCCCGGCAGCCATCACATAGACTAAAACTTCATCGTCTGCTATTTCCGGAACATCTATTTTCTCTACCTGAAATGCCTCTTTTGGTTCACCATATCTTTCCTGACGAATTGTCCAGGCGTACATTTTTTGGGGAACCTCTCCCAAGGGAGGAAGACTTCCTAACTCGTGTATTTCTTTTGCCATAATTACCTCGCTGAGTTTAAAATTGTTAAAATTCTATGCTTTATTTCACCAAAGTTTTGACAAAGCTCTCAAGTTTCTCATAGGGAGAACCTGTTAAACCAATCCATTTATCAATTATCTGATCATCGCCACCTAGCTGCTCCAAACCATATTGTCCAAACTGTTCAAGGAGTCTTTTCACTCCCCAGGCCGCTTCCGAACGTTTACGGCAATCTTCCAGACCATTATGTTCTGCCAACCATTTGCGATGATTCAAAACACTATCGGAAAGTTTATCAATACCGGTGTGGTGTGAGGCACTTACCACCTCCACCCCAACTTTCCAGCTTTCTGTATCATCGGAGTCCGGTAGGGCAAGACGAAGTTCATCGGCGGTACTTGTTGCAATATGGCCAAGATCCGCTTTATTTACGGCAAGAATATCTGGAATTTCCATAATGCCGGCTTTTAAAAACTGGATAGTATCTCCACTACCAGGCTGGACTACCAGACAAGTAGTATCTGCCATATGAGACACGTCGATCTCGCTCTGCCCTACTCCTACCGTTTCGATAATAACAATATCGTAACCCGCCAGTAAAACTCTGCTCATGGGCCAGGCTTGTGGACTAAGACCACCTTTTTCACCACGTGAAGATAATGATCTTATGAACAGACCATTGTGAGGATCAGAACGCGTCATACGCAAGCGATCACCAAGTAATGCGCCACCAGAAAAAGGGCTTGATGGGTCAATGGCTATTATGCCAACACTGTAACCATCTTTTAGCCAGTTCTCAGCCATAGCAGATGCAAGTGATGATTTACCCGCACCTGGTGGGCCGGTTATGCCAACCACATGACCTTTTTCGTACTGCCCGGTAGTTTCCAGAGCAGCAAACAGTTTCCCAACTTCCGGCTGTTTCACAGGCCGTCTATCATCAATCAAATTTAACGCGGTGGCCACCGCAAGTCGATCACTCTTGCCAATTGCCTCAACCCACTGCCCACTATCCGTATTCATCCAGTCAGTCATTGCAGACTCCCCATAACTTCAAGTCCTTTATATTCACGTATGTGGTCGACCACTTGTGCCATAACGTCGTTAATCTCGGTATCCTTTGGTGTAAATATCCCAACGGCACCCAATGATTTAAGTTCGTCCTCATCTTCCGGCGGAATTATTCCACCAATAACAAATGGCAGATCTTTAATGCCATACTTTTCAAGATCACCAGCAAGATCCCGCACCAATTCCAAATGGCTGCCAGATAAAACCGAGAGTCCGATTATATGCACTCCCTCCTCCAAAGCAGCAACTGCGATCTGTCGTGCTGTCAGACGAATACCTTCGTAAACCACTTCAATGCCTATATCACGAGCCTTGATAGCGATTTGCTCGGCACCATTCGAGTGACCATCCAGCCCGGGTTTACCTACCAGCATTCTTACAGGTCGCCCTACTTCTTCTCCAGTAGTCTGAACTCTTTTTCGAAGTGCCGCAATCTTACCAAGGTCACCCTTCGAGCGAGCTCCTACATCAACGCCGGTGGGAGCGCGATATTCACCAAATGCTTCGCGCATAACCTTGCCCCACTCACCAGTTGTAACACCCGCATGGGCGCATCTGATGGAGGCTGGCATAATATTTTCACCTGTGTTTGCGCTTTGCCTGAGCTGTTCCAAAGCGTTCTCGACCTCTTCACCAACCCGCCTTTTGCGGTGAGCCATTAATCTCTGTATCTGATCTTTTTCGGCCTTTGGATCTGACTTAAGAATTTGACCGTCGTCACCACCTGTTAGTGGTGATGGTTCACTTTCAGTAAAACAGTTAATCCCAACGACCTTATGGTCGCCTCTTTCAATTGCTCTCAATCTTTCTGCCTGACTGCGCACCAATTGACGTTTAATGTAGCCACTCTCCACCGCCTGCAACATGCCGCCTTCGAGTTTCACACGTTCCAGCTCGGCTACCGCCTGATCTTTAAGCGACCTTACTTTTTTGTCTATAACAACTGATCCCTCAAAAATATCACCGTACTCCAGAAGGTCTGTCTCAAAGGCAAGCACCTGCTGCATACGCAAAGCCCACTGTTGATCCCAGGGTCTGGGCAATCCTAGTGCTTCGTTCCATGCCGGCAATTGTATCGCCCTTGCTCTTGCATCTTTGGACAAAGTGACAGCCATCATTTCAAGTATGATACGCTGAACATTGTTTTCAGGCTGGCTTTCCGTCAATCCCAGAGAGTTAACCTGCACCCCGTATCTGAAGCGACACATTCGAGGATCGTCAATCTTATAACGCTTCCGACAAATGTGTTCCCACAGTTCACCAAAAGCTCTAACCTTACAGGTCTCCTCTATAAAGCGGATACCCGAGTTTAGAAAGAAAGAAATTCTTCCTACTACCTTTGGCAAATCTTTTGCGTCAATCTGACCGGAATCTCTGACCGCATCGACAATTGTCTGAGCCGTACCAAGAGCGTATCCCAATTCCTGCATGGGAGTTGCGCCAGCCTCCTGCAAATGATAACTGCAAACATTAATCGGGTTCCATTTCGGCAAATGCTTTACGGTATAGGCAATTGTATCGACAGTCAATTTTACAGAAGGTTCCGGCGGAAAAATATAAGTTCCTCTGGAAAGATATTCTTTGACAATATCGTTCTGTGTGGTTCCCTTCAATAGTGCCGGATCAATATTTCTGCGCTCTGCCAAGGCAACATAGAGCGATAACAACCATGCTGCAGTTGCATTGATAGTCATAGAGGTATTCATCGCATCAAGAGGAATTTCATTAAATAGAGTATCCATATCCTCTAAATGCGCAATTGGAACACCAACCTTGCCCACCTCTCCTCTGGCCAGTGGATGATCGGCATCGTAACCGGTTTGTGTCGGCAGATCGAAAGCTACGGAAAGTCCAGTCTGCCCCTTTGCGAGATTTTTTTTGTATAATTCATTAGAGGCTTTTGCAGATGTGTGTCCGGAATAAGTTCGCATCAACCATGGTCGATCACGGTTGGTGCCAACATTTCTCTCGCTCATGGTCGTCTCCTTATCAACAGCCTGCGTTCGATCTCGAATATTTTAGCCTCTATTTTGTCTTTCCCGGCCTTTCGTTTACTGTTTTCTTTAAGAAACAGCTCTTTTCCATACAATTCCAGAGCCAATGCCCCGCTGACATTTTTAAGACCAATCAATTGTAAGGTAACAATCCCGGCATAATCACTTAGAACCTCTGGAGCTGGTTCTGTTTTCAACACCCTTGAAACAGCAAAAACAGTATCTCCAGATACCGCCGGCTGGGTGTGATATCCTTCGGTGAACCCTAATTCCCAAATTGCATTTTCGCTAACATCACGACTTGCCAGACCGTCAAGCCACGCAAACACCAAGCCACCATACACAATCGGGTTTCCACTCATCACACCAGACAAACCGGCAGCATACACAGAATCGTAATGCAAGGGATGTGTGTTTCCGACCTGATATGTCAGGGCCATATGTTCATCTGTTATGGTTCTGCCGTTTGCGTGTATTATTATTTCGCCATCATTAAAATCTTCATAGTAGCTGGTATCACCGGTAATATTGTCGATGCTTTTTAAACACTTGACCGGCAATTTAACCTGCGTGTCCTCTAACCATGGAAACTCTGCATTTGGCCCGACAGGATTTGCTGACGCATTTGGTTTGGAACCCTGAGGAGAAACCATAATTTTACGTTCGTATTGCAAAACTGGTTTATCTTTTTGATTGATACCCAATGTGCGTATATGAACTATACCAGGTTTGCCCTCGCCACGTTCATGTCTGTCTAAAACCTGTGTCAATGCTCTGATTGTATCTCCCGGATAAACCGGACGTAAAAATTCGGCATTATAATATCCCAGGTTGGCAATGGCCTTTTCAGAATCGTTTTGCACTCCAAGTGACAAAACAACGTTAAACAAATGTTGTGGACTTACCAGCAGGTTTTTAAAACCCATCTCTTTCGAATACTGTGCGTTTATGTATTGCGGATTTGTTTGCATATATGTGCGCGCAAAACTTTGGGCTCCACCAAAATCAAAAGTGTAACCCCGTGGATGAACAAATACTTGACCCGGCTCAAAAGCCTCCAGATAACGTCCATACTGTGGTGCGCGAACATTTTCCAGATCTATATTTGCCGCTGTTGCAATCTCTTCCTGTTTGTCAAATCTTGTTTTAAAACTCATGTCATTCCTTTCTACGCTTTGGCCTTACTTATCAGCGTACGGGCAATAACTTTCAGAGCAAGAGTCTCCTCGGCTCCTTCAAATATTGACAAAACCCTCGCATCAAGAAACAGTCTGGAAACTTCAGCTTCCTCGGCATAGCCCATGCCCCCATGAATCTGCATTGCCTCACGAGTTATCCATTCTGCCGCTTTGGCAGAGAACAGCTTGACCATACTGGCTTCCATTTCACCCTTGCCTTCATCCATCAGTCGGGCTACACCATAGGTAAATTGTCGCGATGCTAAAAGATGTGAAGCCATACGAGCAAGTTTTGCAAGACTCAAGGGATAGGATGCAACCGTTTTGCCAAACACCAGACGTTCGTTGGCATATGTAACTGCCTTTTCAAACGCAGATTGCATAACACCCAAAGCACGCGCAGCAGTCTGTATGCGTCCACCAGAAAAACCGGCCATGATATAATAGAATCCCTTACCAAGCCCTGCTTCACCACCTATCAGGTTGTTAGATTTTACGAAATAGTCCTCGAAAAACAAATCATAGGAATGCATGCCACGATAACCAATAGTAGGAATTGCCCGACCTGATATTTTACCGCCACCATCCTGTTCATGCTCAAACTCGTGCTCATCAAAAGATGGTTTTTCCACAAGAAATGTAGAAAGCCCTTTGTGTCCCAGGCTTTGATCAGGGTCTGTTCTGGCGAGAACCAGTAATACTCCCGCTTTCGCTCCAAAAGTACACCAGCTTTTTGCTCCATTAAGCTTCCAGCCACCGGAAACTTTCGTCGCTTTAAACTTCATTCCTGCCACATCCGAACCATAGTCAGGCTCTGTTACAGCCACGGCACAAAGCGGATCACCCTCTGCCAGTTTTGGCAGCCAGTATCTTTTTTGTTCTTTTGTACCGCCTGCCAGCAAAGCCCGAGCAGTTATCTCAGGACGAGTGATAAGGCTTCCAGCAGCACCTAAAGAACCTCTTGACAGTTCTTCGGTTACAACTATCATTCCCATATTGTCTTCATGTTCATCAGATGTCAGACCACCATAACGGCCCGGAATTGAAAGACCAAAACAACCCATATCTTTTAGCGGTTCGATAATTTCATCAGGAATCAAGCGGTCTTCACGGTGTATTGACTCAGACAGTGGTGCAACAACATCGTTTGCAAACTTACGAAAGGTATCCTGCATCATACTTTGATCTTCTTCCAAAAGATCATCACCAAGCCGTCCTTCGTATTCGTTAACATAGCGTCCAACCGCTTTTAAATTCACTGAACCTAACTGATACGAAATAAATGAATTGATCATTTCAGAGTATAATGTGCCATATACATACTGCTCTGAAAGGCCAAAATCTACAGATCGTGGCATAAGACGATTTCGGACATTTTGAACCGCATCTGCCACAAACAGCAAAACAAGACGTTCCTCATATTTCAGTTCATTTTTTTTAACTTCCTGTTTTGCAGCAAATCTGTCAGCGTAATCAAGCAGGAACCTTGCAGCTTCCAGCTCAGAGGAGCAAAGCGCACCATCGAAAGAAGCTATCTGACAGGAATTTAGTTTTTCCTCGCTTGCTCGACCATTTTTAACCACAAGCGTATTAAGATGAGACCATGCCTTCTGAAGCACCTCAAAGGTTGTATCAAGGCTATCTCGAGCCTGAACAAACATATGTACTTTGTCATTTTTTAATTCGTTCATATCTGGATCCTTGGTCAAAAGTTATTTCAGCCGAACACTAACCCTTTAGAGAGTCTGCTTCTTCTTGCGTAATGATCCCAAGATTGACGCCTTTCGAAGTGTCCAGTAAACCAAGAGCAATTGCTTTACGAAGCTTCCATCTGGCATGGCGATCAGTAGCTCTGTCACTCATCACACCGTCGATAATTGTTGCTCCCTGTTCTGCATCAACTGCCTGGGTGTAAGCCTCAATTTTTGCAACTTCGTTATCAATCTCAGATTGAGGTAGTGAACCACGGAAGGCCAGACGAACCGCAAACAACTGTGCCGGATGCCCTACCCATTTGCCATCCATACCCAACTGTTGTGCATGTCTTGCATCATCATAAACCTCTTTTAAACGATCAAGGATCATCGCTTTGTTCTCAAGCATGGTCAGATGTTTGTCAGCCACGGGGTAATTAACTGTCATGTTATCAATCGCCGGAATACCCAAAGCTCCCGCCTGGTTGATAATTATGGATCGCGCCCAATCGCAAACAAAGTGATCATTTTCAATACTGGGCAATTCAATATCTGCTGCATAATCAGCAATACCGAAAACGATACCAGAGAGTCGCTGAACTGATTTTTTCACGATTAAAGGTAGCTGAGATGCAGCCCAACCACTCTCTACCAAAAACTGTAACTTGATACTGTTTTCTTCAAGCCCCATCTTGTACTCAATGTCACTCAGCATTTCACAGACAAAGGCAATCTCATCCGGCTGTTCCACTTTGGGCCAGATAATTCCATCGATTGGATATTTTTCGGGATACAGCCCTTCACCCGAACGAGTCAGCACTGACATGATATCTTCAAGGCAGTAATCAAGACTCAAACCGCTGGGACGATAAAAGCGAAGGGTGGAACCCCAGTCTGCTTCTCTGAAAATACGTATGGCATTTTCACGACCACGGGCAACAACATCGTCGCGCAAGGCCTGGGCATCCTCACCATCCACCATTACCAGGGGAGCACGTGGTTCCGCATCCAACTCGGCCTGAATATATGACTCGTCAATTTCGAGCTTGTCTGCCAACTCCGTCAAACCGATATCAAATTTGGTCAATATCTTCGGTGTAGCAGACGAACCATTTTCAACAGCTTTTTTCACCATGTCATAATTTGATGCCGGTGTTGTAAAGTGTGCTTGTTGCCTATAGAAACGCAAAGGCAATTCAGTTGCATGAAAACTCTGGTTAACGTCCAGTAGCTGACGACGTTTTTCACGCCATTTTTTCAATAAGATCTCATTTGCCTTTGTATCCGATGTTGTCATAGTTTTCCTCCATGTGTTGAAATTCTGTTTTATTTTATTTTTTTCGGCTGAGGATAAGTTTGAACGAGGAGGCAAGAATGAAGATAACATGAATGTCATTTCCCCGAGATTATGCCGAACATAATTTTTTACAATAGTTCATTCTTCTACACTCAAGACAATTTTTCAACTATAATTATTCCTTAAACATTATATAGTTACCCAAATCGCTACTCATGAAGAAAGATAAATCAGCATAGTTTGTCAACTGAAACCATAAATCACAAAGTTAATATTACAAACGAAAGTCGCAAATACCCTGGCCCTGCAACTTGTTTGTAAAAACTATTGCTACTTCCACCCCAAATACTATGTGTATGTACTATGCAACCAACATGGAATAGCACTGATAATTTATTGCGTATCTATCAGGTATGATGATGAATACTTTCCCTGATATACGGATCATTCAATGGAACTGATTTTTTACGTCCAACGGCAACTGCGAACAGCAAAACAAACAGCCCGGTAAACCCTAAAAACATCAGAAATTCTATCACAGGAAGATGGCCATGAGCCACTTCACTACCGTGTCCGAGGGCTGGAGCCACCATAACATAAAGCTCCAAAAATTGGGCAAAAATAATTAGCACAGCCATGGACAGCAATCTTAAAGGTTTACGTTTGTTTTCTCTTGGCACCAGTATCACAAACGGAACAAGAAACTTCACAAAAGGCAGAATTGCCAGATAAACCAGCCAGCCATTTTCCCAGCGTTTAATGAAGTACGCCGTTTCTTCCGGCAAATTTCCGTACCAGATTAACAGAAACTGACTGAAATAAATATAGGCCCAGAATCCGGTAGCTGCAAATAACATTTTTCCAACACCATGAAGATGGTTTTCGTTTAGATACCCTTTTAGTTTTCCCTGCATTACCAGAACGGCAGCCACTATACTGACAAAGGCAAGCCCTGTTTGAACCATATCCGTAAATGTTAAAACAGCAAACATCGTTGAAAACCAATGTGCATCCAATGACATCAACAAATAAAAACTCACCACACTGTAGGTAAGAGAAAACAGTAAAATGAATATTGCCGAAAATGTTATATTATTAATGCTATAGGAAGCCTTGCCATCCTCATCCTGCTTCAGGGAATTTCGTCTTAGAATATGGTTGAATACAATCCAGATAATCAGCGAGAGAGAAATCAATATCATAAATAATGTTGGATTTAAAAATGGTGCTTTGTGTAAAAGAAGTTCATCCTTGGCAACCACATCTGCATGGCTCCAGTGATAAAGAGAATGTAAACCGACTACCACAGCAAGGGTCAAAACACCGGCAGGTATCAGAGCAGCCCCCATAGCCTCAGGAATTCGTCTCATGGTTACCGACCAGATTCCCCGGCTCATGTACAGTATCGAAACCCACAACGGCCCAAAGACAGCCAGTGACAACATAAAAAAGATGCCAATCAGATAACCACCCCAGGCGTAATTTTGATGCTCGCTTCTCAGGGAATAAACAAACGCTGCCACTCCAATCAGAACCATTATTGCAGAAATTACTTTCACCATAGCGGAAATCTTTATGGCTTCAGGAGCCTGCAAGGTTTCATGTGTCTCTTGGTTGCTCATTTGTTGCCTCCAGACTCTGTGCTTTCAGCGGGTGCATTGGTATCTTCCGGCTTGTCCACATTGGTGGATTCGGAGGTTTGATCAGCCTCCTCTTTTGTTTTTATTCTCTCTAACTCTTTAAGGTCGTCAATTGTTGCTGCTGCAACAGGCGACTTCTGTTGAAGTTTGCGGATGTACCACACAACCGACCAGATGTCATCCGGCTCTAACTGCTTTGCATAACTGGGCATGGAGGCCTGTCCACGGTTAGCAATATGGAAAATTCTGCCATCCGTAAAATCGCGAACTTTCTGTCGCATCAAGTGAGGTGGTTTTGGGAACAACTTGGTAATATGTCCGTCTCCCGCAGCCTTTTCTCCGTGGCAAACAATACAATAGTTGGTATAAATCCATTCACCATGCTTAAGCGTTTTCGGACTCTCTTTAAGTGGATTCTTGTAAAACTCCGCAGCCAGTTTAAATTCATCTTCAGTAAAACGATAAGGAGTTTCTCCCATGGCAATCGAGCCTTCTGCAGGCTCTGTCATGCCAATAATTTTTCCACCAAAAATATCAGTGCGCTGAGGTTTCAGTTT
>Ga0070728_10002939_pt1 | contig 19927 bp, 20 predicted proteins | sample tdDd471_FD_66723 | JGI IMG/M metagenome (GOLD analysis project Ga0070728, IMG submission 66723) | Marine sediment microbial communities from the Atlantic coast under amendment with organic carbon and nitrate - tdDd47.1 | ecosystem: Environmental > Aquatic > Marine > Coastal > Sediment | place... | reverse complement strand
GTTCATGGTTGATCCTTTCAGGGGTGGGGGGAGTCAGAGGACGAGGGTGTGGAGGCGGGGGTCGTAGGGGTCTGGGCTCATGTGGAGGTAGTCCCAGGCTTCGGGGGTGAGGGGCTGAATGCAGGCGACGGCCTTGTGGGTGCGAGCGCCCGACCCCGAGTAGTCGGTGTGGGCCGTGAAGATGTAGCCAGCATCTTCGGTGAGTTCGACCAGGGCGCAGTCGATTTCGCCTTCGGTTGCCCCCTCTCCGAGCAAGATGATTTTCCAGTGTTCGGTCAGGTGGGGGTAGGCGAGGGGGGCCAGCGGGAGCAGGACGCAAAGTTCGTCGTGAAGGTCTGCCTTTGCGGACTTGGTGGTGGGGAGTGTGTGGAGTTTGGTGAGGGTCATGGTTGATCCTTTCAGGTGGGGGCGCTTGGGCGCCAGTTGATATGAAAAAACCCCCAGATTGTCCGGGGGTTGTACGGGTGCCTGAGACTGGGTCTCAACTACGCTTGCGGCGCGGATTGCGGGAAGCGGAGGAAGTGGTCTTAGGCTTGCAGTTTGTCAGGGTTGCAAGGGCGATGAAGTGACGGGCGTAGTGATATTGGAGGCTTTGGTAGCGGGTGGGGAGGGGCCGAGTGGTGGGCGGAGGAGTCAGCGAAGGGGGATAGGCTTTGGTGATGGAGTGGCCAACGCCCCTTCGTTCATTCGCACGTTTGGGGTTGTCGCCCGTTGGATGGGGGCGGGCTCTGGCCCAAAGGGGGAGGCCAACGGCGGGGTTGGGATCGCCTTTGCGGGCTTCGCCCAGGGGGGCTTTGGGCCCGCCCAGGATTGGGTCTTGTTTCATGGGGCTCCTTTGGGTTTGGGCCGGTTGAGGCCAGTGAAGGGGCAAGGGCAAGGGAAATCCTCGCCGATACGTCAATACCGGCGAGGGTCATTTATTCATCCCGGCTCCGGCGAGTGTGATTCAATCCGTGAAGTGAAGGATTGCACGCCGGGCGCTCGCCAGGCAAACAGGCACCGAACAGGCAGTTTGTTCGGATTCCGTTCGCCGGGGTCGTGGCGCAGGATATAGCCTTGTGGGTGGATGCTACGTCGGTCGTCGTGGCGTCGGTGGACGCTGGGCCGAAGTAGCCTTGCCGGTCGGGGGTCATCCGTTGGGATCGGTGGGCAACCGTCGTCGGTTGCGGACACGGAAAACAATCGGGGCTGAGCCGGTCGGCGCCGTCACCCGCTGCCCGAACCGTACTACGCCAATGGCGCCCGATGGGGGGCCGATGGGGGTTCCGATTCGACTACGCGGAGTGTCGCGGGGCAGGTTGTAAGCCTCTGCCTTAGAGGGGAATACGCTGAGGGAGCGGTAGCCCGCCCAGCGTAGGTTAGTGTTCACTTACTTGAGGCGCTTGCCCAAGCGTTCACCCGCCAACAAGGAGCGGAGGGCGCGGGCGCCGAAGCGACGGGAGGGAGCGAATCCGTAGCGAGCAAGGGAAACTCCCCCGATGCCCCCTTCAGACTCGATGGCGGACGCTTCGTCCAAGAGGGATTGGGCCTTCGCAGCGGCGCCGATCATCGCCACGCAATCGGCCCTTGCAGTCTCCAGCATCGTATCGAGCCGCTTCAGAGCCGCCTCAGCCCACGCGGAGGGATCATCTGACGTAGCGCCGTTGCCGTGAGCGACAAGGCGGAGAGTGGATCGGGACACTGTGGCGCCCTTAGCCACAGTATAGGTTTGGTCGTGACAGGCCAACGCCTTAGCGATCAGGTCGGCGTAGGTCTGTGCCGGATCGGGTGCATCGGGAGCCGCCTTGACATCGGGCGCGGGCTTGGGGGCAGACTTCGTTTTCGTGGCCATCGGTCGGTCCTTTCGTTTGGCGCCCAGGGGCGCCGGGTTGCGGATCGGCGCCAACGCTGGCGCCTACTGATCCATCGACCAATCTACCAAAGTTGCTTCAATCCTGCAAGCGGAAAATCCCCCGATTCTGCAAGTGCTATTGAGTCTCAGTCTCAGCCCATGCGGACCTGGATATCCGCAATCAGGAGCCCAGCCCGACGCCACCCGCTCCCCCTACTGGATAGCCTTGTCCGGAATAGGCGCCCGCTCGCCCAGCCCCCCCCTTATTGAGACTGATTCTCAGTCGCAACGACCCGAACAGACCCCTACCCCCTCGGCCCCCTGGCGGGTTGGACGTTTGGGGGGGAAAACCCCTCCCCACGCTACCAAAACTCTAACAAAACTAACCCCCTAACAACAGCCAAACCTAACACCTCCCAGCCAGAATCCCCCCACCCCCCTAACAGACCCACTTCAGCCCCACCTTTGTCCACCTTTCAGTGCGACACATATCGGCCCTCACTGCTCCTCAGCGGCCCCGACCCCATCTTCCCCTCTTTTTTTTTTCTAAAAGAAAGAAAAGAAGAGTATTCCATATATATATATGGCGCGGAAAAAGCCACCCAATCCGTCCTCTCCCAGCCAAACACCTAACCTTCCCAAACCCCAATCCCCCCACCCCCCAGGCTCACGGGGGGGTCCCTCAATCATCCCTCGTCTCCCTCCGCACCCTCAGCCCCTTCAGCCCCCTCACCTTCTGGCCCGTCGTCAACCGCCACTCCAACTTCGACAGGGCCCACGTCGTCCCCTCCAACAACAGGCTCGGCAGGTGCATCTGGCTCGCATAAGTCCCGTCCCCCCTCAGCAACTGCATCTCACTCATCTGCTCCCAACTCTTCCGCTGGGCACGCAGCGTCTCATTGCTCACCCGCCCATTCCTATCCTCCACAAACCTGGCATCCAAGAAGGCTTGCACCGGATTGTTCCTCATCTCAAACCGCCGAATCACCTCCTTGCTCCTCTCGGGCATCACGAACTTCTCCTGCGGCGGCGCCTTCACCAACCGCACAGCCGCCTCCGCCACCTTCCTCGCAATCCCCGGCAACTCTCCCAGCAACTTCTCCTCCAACTCATAATCCTCTCGCCCCGCGAACGACACATCAAACGGCAGTGCCACCATCTTGCTCGTCACCCCCCTCCCCGCATTCGGCAAACTCAGCATCTCGTTCGCCTGGATCAGCGGCACACACCCCAACTGGTGCCCCCGCTGCCTCTGGAACTTCGCATTCACATCAACCGGGTCCCTCCCCACGATCTGCTTCAGCAGCGAACTCATCTGCCTCATCTCCACCTTCGTCATATCCGTCGCTTCGGGCACCAACAGCACCCTTGCATGTTCCACCCGATCCAGCCCAAACGACCCCATCAGATCCTTGATGGACTTGCTTACAAACCCAGGCTCCCCGCCCAACAACGCCGACAGCACAGCCCGGCTCCCCAACCCCTTCCCCCCTCGCACCTTCCCATACTCCATGAACCACTTCGCATAGTCCCGCTGCGCCATCAAACAATAAGCGAAACTCCTCATCCGGCACTCCTTCCACACCTCATCTCCCCCACTCCAATCATCCATGGCCCTCTCCCAGTTCGGACATTCCCTCGCATCCTCAAAGTTGACGGGAATCACCACCGGCGTAAACAGAGCCGCCGTCCTCTTCTCCGTCACCCACTCAATCGGACCCTTCCCATCCCACTTCTCCGCCGTCTCCTTCACTCCCACCACCACATCTCTAAACGCAATCAGATACTTCGTATCCACATGATCCATCCTCCCATCCATCCACGCCGGTTCCCCCTGATACGGATACCTCACCAACGAATACAGAGCCCTCATCACATCCGCCACCTTCCCCTTCGTCGGTCTGAATGGCTTCACCACCTGGCCCTGCGCATGGTTCTGAATCTCCACGCAACAATCCAACAAACTCCACAACTCATCCTCCATCCACTCCTCATCCCGTCCAACCCACCTGTTCCCCCCATACCACTCGTAGGGCACCCCGCCCCTTACATAGAGCATCTGCAATCCATCCTCCCCCGTGAACCTCTCCTCCAAAACGACCCGCGCCACACTCATGGGATCCGGCCCGCTAATCTCAACCCGTTGACTATTCTGGCTCATCGTTCTACCCTTTCTTGTTCGTGGTTCCGCCACAAGGAGACACCCCCATGGCAATCAGTTTCAACACTCCCTCAACCGGCTCACTCTCGGACATCTACACCTCTTCGACCCTCGGCCCCTCCTCCTCCATCAACCCCCTCAACGCCATCGTTGCCAACCTCCACCGCCGAGCCACTCCAGCCCCCGCCCCTTCTCAACCCAAAGACACCCCCGAGCCCCAATCCCAAACCCAAGGCTCACGGGGGGGTCCGTCTCCAAGCCCTGTCCCCGACCCCAAGACTGATCCCGCTGGCTACGAAGTCACCCTGGACGGGGGGCTGCCCCGCGAGAACCTCTCTCCCGCCAACCAGAAACTTCAAGACCGCTACATCAGGGAGCAACTCCAAACAGCCCTGAAAGTCCAAAGAAATCACAACAAGGCCAGCACCTACGGCGGCTCCATCAACAAGGACACTGGTGCCTACACCTCTCCTGTCAACATGGCGAAGGCTCGCTCCCGCGAACTCCTGTCCATCCTCGAACGGGGCGACCCGGCTGAGATCGCCGCCAATGTCCCCGGCCAAACCCTCGAAGGGGCCAAACGCTTTGCTGGTGAGTTCGGCAAGGGAATGTCGCGGGCCCAAAAGCGCCGCGTTCTCCTCCAGATCGCCAACGATGTCGCTGTCTCCGAGATCGAAACCTCTCAGGGCATCAACAACCTCCGCAGCCGGGCCCACTCCAACGCCACCGCTCAAGTCGGCAACCCCAACCCCTCCCCTGTCCCGGACGTTGAAGGAAGTCGCCGCTTCCAGCAATCCTACACAGCCAGGCTCCGTCCCCAAACTCAGAAGAACCAGCAACAGCGGGATGAGATGGCGGTGGCTCAACGGGAAGTGGCCTCTGGGCTGGGCTCAAACAAAACTCTTAGGGGTATGTTCGGGTTGGCTGGGGGCCTTCGCCCCGAGTACCTACCACAATGAACCAAAGTTTAGGCATTCTGGGAAAGCCGGGCAAGCCGTCCGGTGTCTCTTTCGGTCAAGGCCTCTTCTTCACCACCGTTTCTCAGATCGCCAGCGAACTTTCCCCCTTCGGGCTTTCTGAGCGGGGCGTCCGCGCCTTCCTCCGCTCTCTCCACATCCCCCTCGTCCGCACCCCCAGCGGCGACCACCTCGTCAACCTAGCCCAGTTCCAACTCGCCATGTCAGCCATCTCTCGCATTGGCTCCAAAGACTTCCTGATGCCCGGAGCCCCCGAGCGCCGCCGCGCCGCCTCCAAGAAAGAGAACATGGCAACAGGCCTCGACCCAACTTCCTTCGAGCGAGACTGGGAAACCATCCTCGCCGAACTCTACTACGCGAAGCGCCTAGACTACACAAACATTGACCTATCATTGAAGCGGGAGTTCAGTGCCGCAGCCCAAACGATCGTGTCGAAACTGGCTGCCTGCTCCCCCCACATGGCTGACCGCCTGAGATCCAACCTGCGTCGTGACCTCCATCATCGAATCGAACTCGAAGAATCCTCCCTCTCCTGATCCCCCCACCCCTGCGGGTCTGGAGCGGCTGGTCACGTTCTTCGGCACAGAAGACTTCGGCGCCGCCCTCATCGCCAACGACTTCGATGTCCGGGACATCGTAAACAAACTCACCAACGTCATCCGCAACGGCAAGCCCGCCGACTCCATCAGCGCCATCAAAGCCCTCGACAAGTTGATGCGGGACCGCCTCGAACTCGCCGGGGTTATCGGCACAGCATCCGTCCACCAGAACCTCCCCGGAACCAACGGCGTTGTACAGGTCAGCGTGACCGAAAAGCGCCTCGTCCAAAACCTCTCGGAGAACTCCCTCAATGCCATCCCCCAAAGCCAAGTCGCCCGCGTCCTCCTCCCCGACCGGAAAGAAGGAGACCCAACCCAGTACGGAGACCCTGACCCCTCCTGACCCCGAACCCCAAGTCCCCACCCCCAAATCCAAGCCCAAGCCCAAAAAGCAAGTCGAACCCCAGGCTCACGGGGGGGTCCTTGGCACAGACGCCGAGATGGTCTTCCTCGGTCAGACGGCTGAAGCCTTCGTCGCTCTTTCGGAAACAGAGCAGCATCTGGTGGCTATCCGGGCGATGTCACAACTCATCTTCTTTGACCCTGTACCGGCTGCCAGCGAAGCCGTTATTGCTGCGGCCAAGAAGCAGTTGCTGGGCCCTGGTCCTGGCCTCTCCGCCCCTGCCGCTTTGTTTGCGCTCCGGTCGCGGCGCAATGACCTGTCGCCTTGTTCCCGTGATCCTGACGCCATGGCGAAACTCCTCTTCAAGTTGTCATGCTTTGTGGCGGCTTGGACGGGGGAATAAGTGGCCGTCGCCGTCGCCATCCAGAAGAAGGACAACCCCCTCTACCCCCTGCCCCCTGACTACATGGACTTGTCGGAGGAAGGGAGGCGGGAGGCCCGCGTCAACGCTTGCCGCCAGTGGCTCCTTCACAACAAGCCAGAAGAGAAGTTCGCAAAGGCGGAGGCCTTCGTCCACTCCCTCAACTTCTTCGACAAGTACTATCTGCACCCAGAGTTTGATGAGGCGGGCGACATCCTTTGGGACCCCCTCTTCTATGACTTCCCGCCGTGCCCCGTCCCCGACTTCCGCTGGTCTCTCTACAGAGCCCGCATTCTCTACCGTTTGATGGTGGGGGTTGCGCCTCGCGGCTCCACGAAGTCGAAGGGCCTTGCTATCGAGATGATGTTGGAGATGCTGACGCGGCCCGCATTCTCCATCATCTACGCGACCTCCATCAACACGCTTGCTGAGGAGATGGGCGAACAGGTCAAGAACCAACTCTACTTCAACGATCGCATTCAAGATGATTGGGCTGGCCTCCCTGAGTTCGGCGGCGCAATCAAGCCCAAGCGCGGCGAGGGTTCGGCGGGCATGACCCGCTTCGTCCTCAACAACCGCTCGTCCTTCTTCGCTACTTCTGCTGAATCTAGGCAGCGCGGTAAACGCCCCATCCGCTACTACTTGGATGACCCTGAGTTCGATCCGCGTGGCTCCACCTCTCTCGAAAACATCAGGGAGTGGATGGGCATTCTCCTCTTCAACATGGTGCTGCCCATGGTCCAACGGCCTGGCTGTGGCGTCACTTGGCTCGGCACCTTCGTCACCCAGCGCCACTACCTCCACTACGCCATGAGTACGAAGATGGTAGCCCGCGACGGCAAGATGGTAGAGGAAGCCGTAGACCCTCGCTTCAAGAAGTGGTACAGGATCTTCGTTCCTGCTGAAGCAGAAGTGGATGGGGTCAGAACAAGCGCATGGCCCGCAATGTGGCCGGTCAACGAGAAAGAGAAGAAGGCGCTCGGCCTCAACCCTGAAACTCAAACCCTCGACGCAATCCAGGAAGAGATTGGGGCTCCGGCCTACGCCGCTGAATACCTCGGCAAACCGGGTGAGGGTGGCGCACGCTTCTTCCCCAACATCAGCGACGAGAACCATTGGTGGTACGAGAAGAGTACGATTGATGCGATGGTGGCGACTGACCCCACCCGCTCCACCACCACAATCTGTTGGCTCAACCAGCACGGAGAAACACAACGGCTCCAGTTGAAAGACTTCCTCTCAACCGCTTGGCTCATGTGTCTCCTTGACACCTCCTACACCAACACGCCTGACTCAGACTTCAAGGTGGCTCATGTCATTGCCATCTATGACGGCATGATCTTCTCGATGGATATGTGGTCGGCGCAGTGCCCCCAAGAAATGCTCATCGAGGAGGCCCTGCGGATCTCGGACAAGTGGAAGGTCAGCGTCATCTACCCCGAACACATCAAGGCGGGCATCTCCCTCTACGAGGACCTGATCGCCATTGTCCGGGCCCGGATGAAAAACTTTGCAGGCGTCGAACACCTGCCCGAAGTTGTCAAGTACAGCCCCGGCGTCTCCAGCAAGGAGGGGCGGATCGCAGCCCTCAACCTCTGGTTCAAGCACGGGCAGATCAAGTTGCCCCGCGACGAGAACACAGGGCCTTATGCCCGCCTCCTCCACCAGATCGCCGGATTCAACCCCTACTCGGATGCGGGGGGGCTCCAGCATGACGACGAACTGGATACACTTGCCTGGCCGATCCGCATTCTCCGGGCGAGGGGAGGAGCCTACACTGAAGAGAAGGAAGAGCCCGATACCCGTACAGCCGCAGAACGCCTGAAGGACGGGGAACTTACGGACGAGCAGGGCAACGGGCTCATTGTCCGGGCCATGAATGAGGGCATCTCGGTGCAGGATGTCATGGAGTTGTTGGATCGAGTAGTCACAACCCAGAAGGAAAAGGAATCGCTGGCCTGATGGACGACACCTCCTTTGAACTCGGCCCAAACCATGTGGTTGTACCGCTCTCCCTCTTCAACCTGATGGCTCAGGCATTCTGGGGTTATGTCCCCGACGCCGACACCCCTCCCCCCACCCCTGATGATGTGGGGGGCGAAGACCTAGTGGAAGAGGAAGTGGTTCAACGGTTTGTGCCCATCGGCAGGAACAAGCCGAAGGAGGTGAAGGATGAGTGAGGCGATTGCGAAGGCGGTGGGGACCTCCTTGCCTACAGACAAGAAGGCGTTGGCGCAGATCATCTGCCGCAACATGGATCTGGCCGAGCGGGAAATGGACATCCGCATGACGCGGTGGCGCCTCGCCCAACTCTACCTGAAGGAGGGGATTCGGCGCTTCGACGTTTACAGTCCTGGCACCCGCCAAGTCCGGGGCTTCTCCGTGGACAAGGAGGGCAAGTACGACCTCCAAGTCCAAGAGTTGATGTCGCAGTCCAACAAGATTATGGGCCTGTTGATGTCGCAAGATGTGCGGCCTGACGTGAACATGACCGGCCTCTCCCTCGACGGCATCCGCAACCGGGCCCTAGCCGAACTCATCGCCAACGGCGTCATTGATGAGATGTCGCTGGAGAAAACGCAACAGCACATCGCCTTCTACTGCCACTACTTTGGGCTGGTTGGACTTCAGGGTCGCACCGCCCACAGTTCCGCAGTCGGCCTTTATGCCGACCTCGAAACGATCCCTGCGTGGGAAATCTTCCCCTTCCCCGCCCTCGGCATGGATCACACCAAGCAGCAAGGCATCATCCGCCAACGCCTCTACCCGTTGGCTGCGCTCGAAGACCGCTATCCCAGCGCCAAACTCAAGCAGCATCTTTCGGAGATGGACGCCTTCATCGACACCATTGGCAACCCTCTCGACGATCCCGAAACAATCAACTCGCTGGAGCCCGAGGCTCGCGGCAACATCACCTCCACTCCTAACGATCTAGGAGAAAGGGGTGAGCAGGTTGTTGTGAAGGTGCGAGAACTCTGGATGTATGGGCCCCGAGGCACAGCCTCTCGGATGGTTGTCAGCAGCGGCGACTACATCATCGAGGACATCGAGTTTACGAATGTACAGACCTACGTTCCTATTGCAACGGCTCGGTTCATCGAAACAGGTGGCTTCTATGGCGCGGGTCTCTTCGATCTCCTGTTCTCGACAGTCCGAGAGTTCGAGAAGATGGTCAAGGATCTGGTCAACAACGTCAAAGAGATGGACGCCTACCCCATCACCATCCTGCCAGCGGGCACGATCCGCACCGCCAAGATGTTCAAGGACGACGGCAACGGCATGAAGTATGCCACCTACTCGATTGATCCCAAGATGGCGTTGAGTCAGCAGGCCCTCCTGAAGCCCATCACCATTGCGCCGACCAACTCGGGCGAGCAAGCGGGCAAGGTGGCGGAGTTCCTCAAGGGCATGATCGACCAGGTGAGCCCGGTCCGCGACCTCTCCGCAGAGAAGGGGCGCATCGACAGCCTCCCGGCCCTCCAGTTCCTTGATGAGTCAGAACATCGGAAGACCACCATGGTCTCCAAGAACCTGCGCATGATGTACGGCCAGGTCTACAGGAGCGTGACGGCTTCGGCTGCTCTCGACCTCATGCTGAGGCCCACCCCCATCCCCATCACCAAGTTGAATCTGGGGCTGGCGGGCGCCGTCATCGACTTCGATTCGGGCACCATCCAGTTCGGCAACCGGAACCAACTGCCCGAACTGGCCCGCCTCTCCTTCGGTATCAAGGAAGACAGCCCCCGAAGCGAGGCGCTCCGCAAGGGTGAGGCGCTCTCCCTCTACCAGCAGCAACTGATGGACTACGACCGCCTTGTCCTCTTCATGTTGGAGGAGGGCTTGAACCCGGCTATGTGGTTGAGGCCCGAAGAATCCGCCTACGAAAGCATCGTCTACAACATCCTCAAACTGTACAACGATGGGGTGGAGCCCGGTCAGATCATCATTACTCCGCATACGGAGCGGCCCGAAATCCAACTCATCGTCCTCAATGCGTTCATGGGTGGGGGCAAGATGCGTGTCGCCTCGGTGGATGTCCAGAACGCTTTCGCTGACTATCGTGAGACCCTGATGACCTATATGGGCGTCATGCTTCCAACCCCTGTCCCCGATCCTCTCGACCAGGCCCTCGTAAGCGCCGCCCAGCAAGACGTTCTTGCGCAGCAGGCCGGTGGGCAACAAGGACCCAAGTTCAATGTCAGAAACTAACAACCCAGAGACTCCCCCCACCCCTCCGGCTCCCACTGTCCCGGCGTCCGATGTCAACCTCGGCCCCGGCGCCAACAGGCCCCAGCCCCCCGCCCCGTCCGGGATCAACCTGGACTCGACGGTGACGAGCGGCGGGCAAGCCTTCACCGTCAAGCAGTTGCTGGATGCCCAAACTCAACTCACCGAGATGCAGACCCGGATGCAAACCGAGTCGCAGCAGGCCAAAGAACTGAGAGATTCCCTTTCCACCTTGTACTCGGGCGAGGCGGAACTCACCACAGAACAGGCAGAGCCTCACATGAGGCGGCTGCTCACGGCGGCTGGCTTTGAGGGCCAGCGCCTGGAGACTCAACTTCAGATGATGCTCCCACAAGAAGACCCGTCCGCAGAACCCACAGGGGTGGGGGGGCCGGGCAACTCGTCTACGTCTACGTCTACGTCTAACCCTTCGGCGGGCCAACTGGACAAGGACACGAAGTTGCAGTTGGAGTTGTTGACTGGGCATCTGGAGGCGGATCTGCGGCGGGACGCGAAAACGTCCGTGCAGGCCGATCCTACCATCAAGGCCATCATTGCGTTCAGGAAGCAGTCAGGGGCCACGCCGGAGGAGGTGAATGCCCTTGTTGATTACCTGACGCAGGAGGCCTATGCTGAATCGCTGCGGGTAATCCAGAAGCGCTATGGCGAGACTGGAACCCTGAAGTATGACTGGCTGCGTGAGGCCGTTGCGCCCGCAGTCGGTTCCGTGGCGGAGAAAGCCCGGAAGTTGACTGGTGATCCGAAGGGGCTGGGGCCCTCGGCAGTTGACGAAACCGGAGAGGCTCTGCGAATCCTTCTCGAAGACAAACCGAAGCCTGCCCCGAAGTACTCGTCTGACGATCCGCATGGGCTGACTCCCGCTATTGAAGAGTGGGGAGCAGACCAGATCATGCGGGCCATGGCGGGGACTGATGGTGGGGGTGGGGCTGTGTAAGGAGGTAAGCAGAAATGGCTTTCCCAACAATCTCGGATACGCTGACTGGCGGGCCTGCGTCTCAGGCCATCCAGGAAGTCATTGGAAAATCTACGCGGGAGTACACCTCAAAGGGCTCCCGAATCTTTCGTGATGCGATTCTGGCTCAGATGGCGGCAGGGTCCGCTGATGGCATTGGTCGAGACCTGAAGTGGGCTCGGACGTTCATGCAGGGCCGGGCCGGTGTCGTCAAGCAGGGCGGGCTCACCAACTACGTTGAGATGACTGGCGATGCAACTCGTAGCATCGGCGAGAAGTTGTTCCAACAGCGGGTGGTTGAGACGTGGCCTGATCCCGAGTATGGGGTGCAAGGCCTGACGCACAGGCTTGAGGGCACGCTGCACTCGATGCAGACGAACCTCATGTTCTCGCTGGGCGAACTGAACCTGGAGGCCAACCCCAACTGCATCAGGAGTTTCCTGATGCCGAAGGTGCGGGGCCATGGTGAGACGATCGGCGACATCATCACGCAGGCGTGGTGGGGCGATCGTGAGAACCAGTTCCGCCTTTGCAGCGTCAAGGTTGGCACGGCTGTTTGGGCCACCACTGGTACGGGGCTGCCGACGCTGACGTTTGAGACGACCGAGGAAGTGACGCGGCGCCTGAGCCCCGGCCTCCCGGTCGACATCTTCACGGGCAACTCGCCTGATGTCAGAATCAACGAGGATGGCTCGAATGTTCGGGTGCCTGCGTTCGTGTACTCGGTGGATGACTGGCACAACAAGGTGACTATCTGCTTCATCCGGGGTGACTCGGGCGATGTTGTGGCTGAGGATGGCTCGACGAGTTATTCGGGCGCCACGATGTCGGCAAAGATGGACAACAGCGAGGCCGGTGACGGCGCTGAGTACATCACTCATGCCAATGTTGCTGGCGCGGCTGGCGCCAACTCCAGCGGCATGTACAGCGTGTACGATTGGCTGAAGTTCCCGACCGATGGGTCGGCGGCGGACGCTGATAAGTACCTGCTGGGCTCGGCTGCGTCCGGGACGGCGGCTACCCAAGTGGATGTCACGGTGCATGAGCAGTTCCGTTCGGGCAAGTGGGCCAACGTGGGCGACCTCACGGAGCGGAAACTGTACAAGTATCTGCAACGGGCGCACTATGCGTTCAAGCGGTACGGGCACACGATTGACTCGCTCTACTTCAGTTTCGGGATTCTGGCGAGGACCTTTGCGCTGCAACAGGCGCAGGAGATGCTCGACAGGACCGGGCGTGTGGCGACCGTCAACAAGATGGGTCTCGACGGCGAGTACAGCATCAGCGTTGACGGGATGACCTACACGGCCACGACCGAGGAGTATCTGGAGAAGGGCCGCGTTGTGGGTCTGAAGACTCGGGACAACTGGGAGATTCTTACGCCGAACGATGGGCGTGGTGTCTCGAAGGCGTCCAACTCTGAGGTACCCAACAAGGTGCCGTTCCGCTTCATCGGCAAGGCGCTCGGCAATGCCAGCGACCTGATCCCGATTACGAAGGCGGCGACGGCTACAGGCAGCAACCTTTCGACCGAGGCGTCCATGATGCCCGGTATGATTCGGATGCAGATGGTGGTCAAGGAAAATGGTCAGGTCCCCGGCTTCATGCTGACGGACGTGAACACTGAAACGGTGTTCGCTGACTAACGGATGGGTTGATGGCGAGTGGTCGAGGGGGAGGAGGGCAACTTCCTCCCCCTTTTTTTTCAGGAGAAACTCTTGGTAATCATTGATGAAAACCGGATTCGTGGGCAGGTGTTCGACCCCAAAAAGCATTTCTGGCTGGGGGAGTCGCCGTGGCTGAGGACGATGCGGGCCCGAATCCCCATCATCCACTCGACGGTTCCTCCTGAGTCCTTGTTCCTGTTCTACCACAAGTGGCACAGGACCTTTGTGTTGGCGACCTGGATGCCGGAGGGAGAGCCTGAAAACCCTCGGCTCCACTTTGGGATCTTCCGACAGGTGTGGGCACAGCCTGTTTCCTTTGAGTTCAGCCCCCCTCCTCGGCCTGTTGTGGAGGGCCTGCTTGAGCCTGCTCTGGCGACGTGGAAGAGGTTGAGGGATTCGGAGGCTGCCAAGTTGACGAAGAGGCAGCGAGACCTTGACAGGGCCTACGATCTCAGGACTGAAATGGCTGGACGCCACCGCAAGGATCTGAAGGACGAGATGGGCGCCCGCCTCATCGAGTCTGGGGCCATTCGCCTAGCAGACGGGCCGGAGGATGACTGATGTTTCACAGCACCGGCTCTCATCTGATGTGGATGTTGGAGGAGTTCCAACTCTGGTTTGAGGAGCAGGGCGGGGACTCCAAGTTCTCCAACTCGCTGGTCATGGATCACTGCATCACCCCGAAGTTTGGGGAGGTGTTTACGCGGGTGCAGATGCAGACGGACATGCCAGTCCTGCTGCGTACCTCTTTGGCTTTGGTGGCAGGGACCAACAGGTATATGCTGCCGCCCAACATCCATGAGGTGTGGCAACTTGTGTTGCTGGATGACAATGGGGACATCATTGCGGATGCGAGGCCCCGCAACTACATGCACTCGGCAGGACCGGGCTGGCGATTGGAGGGGCGTGAGATTGTCTTCGAGCCCTCTCTTACGCGGAACCATTCGGCCACCCTCATCTATTCGCCGGGCGCCGACCTCAACCTGCATTACTCGACGAGCGGGCAGATTATTGATTCGACGACTGTGCAGTTGGGGGACCCTGTTGCGGATGGGTTGGGCCGGATCGACTTTCGCCCAAACGCTTACGCTGGCATGACGCTGCGTGTATTGGGCATGTCAACGTCGGCCCCTGTTGAGGAAAGGATCATCCAGACCTACGACTACTCGACGGGGCGAGTCACCTTTGCTGATGCTTTGGTGGGGGCTACGGGGTCAGACAAGATTTACGAGATTGTGATGCCGGGCACGGTGGCCTTCTATGAGTCGATTGTGCTTGCGGCTGCCATCAAGTACGGGGCGATGAGGGGGGTGTCGGGCAAGAACTATCAGTTGATGGTGGCTGAGTACCAGAGCGCCATCAAGTCAGCCTCTGACCAACTCGCCAACGTCAACGTGCGCATCTCAACTCATCAGGCCAAGAACACTTGGGACTCTGAGGGGTACGAAGGGAATGTTGTGTTAGCATATCCGCTTGAGCGAGAAAGTGGCTGATGGCTCAAACCTCTCCCAGCAATCAGGACCAGCGGTTGATCCAGCAGTTCGCTCAGTCCTTTGCTCCGGGCAGAGGACCGGGCGCCGAAGCGAGGCTGCGTGACGGCTTCGGACTGGTGACCCGCACTCCTGGCTTGGCGTCTGTGCGTCCGAAGGGGTCGGGCTTCGATCCCTCCATTTCGCCGGGCCAAGCCTCCCTTGCTCCCAACTCTGTCTTCGTCACCAACGAGTTCAACTTTGGCGGCAACGGCATCCCCGGGCCAGCGGGAGCCGCAGGTGTTGCAGGCGCGGACGGAGCAGATGGTGCAGACGGAGCAGACGGAGCAGCAGGTCCTGCGGGAGAGCCGCAGAATATCAAGACGGGGGAGGCGGACGAAGCAGCCACTGTTGTCACGGATACAGGGACGCAAGATACGGATGGGGACCAGACCATCATTGTGCAGTTCCGGGATCTGGGGACGGGGGCCTTTGAGTATCGGGTGCGGGATAGGCATTGGAAGGCCAAAGTCGAGAAAGCAGATGACCTAGATCCATGGTTCCTCAACGTGCAGATTACAGATGCCGATTCGTCTACTGATCCTGGGGGAGCAGACAGGTGGGAAACCCTCTTTGAGTATGAGGAGTGTACGACGAGTTCGGCTACGCTGCGGAGTTCACAGGGCTTCCTTGACTACATTCTGGTGGATGAGACGGGGGCCGTGGTGGTCGGTGAGGATGGGAATGTGATGACGGTGCCCCCCAACGGAGAGGATCTGGAGGCGATCCAGGAGACCGCCATTGACGCGATCTTCACGTTGGCTGGGGAGGTTTTGGTGGGGGAGGATGGGAATGTGATGACGACGGGGGCTGAGTCCTTGTTGATGTCACAGGCCCTGAATACCATGGTTGTAGGGGAGGATCGGAGCGTATTGACTATTCAAGGAACAGATGGGTCGTGGGATGTCCTGACTCAGGAGGTGTGAGATGGCGAGTTGGTCAAGAGACAATGTGCCGGAAGAAGCCCTCGGGGGTATCCTTTACATGGACCCCGCTGTGTTGGTGGCTGACTCTGCGGGTGACACCATTACGGCGGTGAACGACTTCTGGGATGATGCTGACCATTACCTTGAGACAGAGGCGGCGGTCACAGGCGATACTCCTAAGACTTGCACTGCTAAGTGGCGGTTTGCGTTGCCGGTGGAGTTCCCGTCTCAGACGGATGTGCAACTGAAGGTGAATGCGAGGACGGAGAGTTCCATTACGGGGACCGCGACCATCGACGCTCAGTTGTTCCGCCACGACAAGCAGGGCTCGGTGCTGAAGGACACGGGGGTTCCTGTTGATCTGGTTGCAACAGCAGTCCAGAACATCACGAACACCTGGACCGAGTACACCTTTACGGTCACGTCCAACGATGCGGATGCTCCCTTGATTCCAGGCGCTATGTGTACGTTGCTGGTGCGGCTCTACAACCCAAACACCTCTGGCTCTTCCATCAAGGGAAACATCGGGGATGTGTACTTGCTGCATGACGTAAAGGGGTGAGCCGTGACGAGGCTGCTCAAACGTGACGGCAAGTTCCTGAAGATCGGCGGCCTCTTCGCCACGGATAGTTGCGTTGGTCAGTGCTGCTGTGATGTTGAGGGGGATGCCTGCCTCGACCCCGCCAGCCTCCTTCCTGTCTCGCCGGTGGCCGCGAGTGAGTGGATCAACGACCCTGCCCTTGTAAGCGTTCCTGGTTATTACCCGGATGTTCCGGGTGTAGGCCGCAAAGGAGCGATGCGTATTGACCTGAATGGTTTTCAGGGGACTTGGACTGCTGCCAACTCTGGTGAGTGGTTTACATGGGGCGGTTTGGTCGTGACGGGCTTTGACTTTACGTTAGGCCAAGCCATCACGATCTGTGAGCCGGGGGGCACAGACCACAGTTGGTCCCCGACTGCGGCCCGCCATGTGTCATTGGGCCAAGTAGATGTCTCTAGCCATTCAAGTGTAGTTTTGCATTATGACAATACTGCTTTGGGGGAAGGCAGCGGGTCTGTAGCCGCCCATACTGTGTTTGCGAGCGCTGTGGTCGCAATAAATGCTTCGTGGGAAGAAGACGATGGAACGAAGTTGGGGCCGTCATATGCTGTGTGGTTGGCCCTATCCTTTGGCGCCACAAACCCTATCTCTTCCCAAGAGATAGAGGGGGATTTCCGGTGGGCGGTTCGATATCGAGAAGTCGCAGGCCTTGAGTTAGACCGGCCTCCCTTTCCGGCTCTTGGGCAAGACGACTCTAGGGTTGGGTGGGCAATCACATCAGGGGGGCTTCCTTTGTTTGCTGGCTCATCTAGTTCTGTGGTTGTGCCAACTCCTACGATGGCTGCCTATGTTTGCGAGTCTCCCTACAGGCCTCGCACATTCAAGATGACATCTGCGGATGCGTTTGTGTTGGGGGTAGAGGATCTTGCTTTGTGGGATTGGATAACCCCTCCCGACTTCGGGGTCCATGTGGAGTTGACTGTGTTTGAAACTGATCTTCAAAAAGGGTGGATTGGGACGTTGGGGGGGTCGTTGGCAGGGGCGCCGGGTGGTGTGGGCTACTTGAATGAGGCCAACCTCTATGGTCCGTTTGACAATAACCCGGCTGTGGCTCTGTTGTCGGGGCCGGAGACACACCCTAACCGGGTACATTGCGGGATTACGTTCCCCCGTCCGATCCCTACGAATGCGGAGATTGTGTCGGTGTTCGCTAAGGGACGGTGGCAGGGCGCCCGGCAAGGCCATACCACGACGGCTCAGTGGGAGTTGCAGGAGTTGCAACTCAACTCGAATGTCTTGCAGTCTTCTCCGGTTGTTTCGCTTGGGAACAGCGTGAGTACGTCGGAACTCCTGCCCTGGGACGAAACCTTGGCTCAAGGTGAGTATGAGTGGGGGGGCCCCATTGCGACGTGGGGGCTGACGGCTGCCGATTTCACCGCCGCAGTTATCGGGAGGATCAATGCGGGCCGGTTTGGGGTCCAATGGTGGTGGCAGATGGAGTCTTCGTATCCGGTGCTTCCGTTCGGGCAATCAACCACCCTTGGCTTTGATGGGATGCAGGTGACTATTGTGTATAAAGATCCGGCATTCGCCGCTCTTCAACAGGTGACAGGAGGCTGCTGTGGCTAACAAGTTTGCGATGTCTGAGCAGCGGTGGGAACACGAAACCATCAATGCGTTGGTGGACAAGAGCGCCTCGACTACGGGGCTGCCTCCCAAGACGGCTGCGGGGACTAGAACTTTCTCGCAGGTGGTTGGCTTTGATGCTGGGTCGGCTGGCGGGCTGCGTCCGTTTCAGGGCTTCCGCTACCTCCACGACTTTATGACAAGCCTTTCGAGCGCCTCGGTGTGGGAGAATGGCAAGCCTGCCGCCTACACCGTTCGAGACATGAGGGGCTTCTCCCTCCAAGTCGAGGAAGATGAGCGAGCCTACGGCTTTGTCTACAAGGTTCAAAATAGCACGGACACGAAGAGTCACTGGTTCATTGACTTCTGGGTGGGGTCCTCCGCCACAGTTTACACCTTGGAGTTGACCGAGATTGCATCATACTCTGCAAGCAAGCCGTGGGCGGTAGTCACAGTGGGCCGTCTCCTCTACTTGTTTGTTCGGGGGGAGAAGCCGACCCTCTTCTACATTGATGACAAGACCAATCCGTTGACATCTGCTGTCAGGGTAGGGGGTGCCCACGAATCAACTACGGTTGGGCCCGGAGCCCAGCGGGTGTTTGAGGATGCAGGCGACGGCTCGACCCCCGCCCCTCCAACTGAAGGTATGATCTTGCGGTTGCAGACGGGAACTACCGGGCTCACGGGGGGGCAGTCTTCTTCTGCTGTTCATACATTGGAGCCTGGCGCGTACAAGTTTGCGGCGCAGTTTGTGGACTCGAATACGGGGAGACGTGGCCCCCTCACAGAGATTTCGGTGGCCCTCGAAGCAGACTTTACGGAGACGGTTCCGGGAACTTTCGACCTGAACTACGCCAAGGTGATCGGGACGTGGGACACAACTGAGTGGGACACCATCCAGTTCTTCCGCTCCATTCGGAGAGAGACGGCGGGCAGCGACTACGGATCTGTTTATCTTCATCTTGACAGTGTGTATACGCTGAATGATATTCGGAGCGGTACGGCAAGCGGCAGCATCGATCAGTTCACCTTCATCTATGAGGCGGACGATCAGGTGTTGGCGCGTCAAGAAGTTTGGCTCGACACCGATGTCTTTGACACGGAAGTTCCCGCAGCAGGAGAAGGGGTTGTCTACGAGAACTCGATGCTGCTAACAGACATCTTGCCGAAGAGTGGGGATGCTGTTGATGAGAATACAGGGAGAGGTGAAACTCGCTATTCCTCATTGGCCGAATCCAGTTATGAGTTGTTCCGGCCTGGAGCCCGTGTTGCGCCTACCACTCCCGATCAGCGGTTCATTCGTATCTTGAACTTGGGGGAGGGCGCAATCGGTCTTGCCTATTCCAACCTGGGGCACTTCCACAGGGAAGGATACTTCATTAGGAGTTCGCGGCGAATCCATAAAGGGTTGGGGTTGGTGCATCCCCGAGCCGCAGCCGAAGTCGCAGAGCAAGGCTATTACGTCAACGATCGGGGGGTGAAGGTTGTTCATGCAACAGCCGCTCTTGAAGACTTGACACGCCTCAACTACCTGATCCAGAATACTTGGGCGGCGACCCTCTCATCTTGTCGTATGGCTTATGACTCACAGTTGGGCGCCCTGTTCCTGCTGAACAGTTCGCTTGGCGATGTTGAGGTGATGTGGCTCAACACGGGGCGGATCACGTCGCTGGAAAAGACGGACTTTGCAACGGCGGAGCAAGGCTCTTGGCCCTCCAATCCATCTGACTTGACAACTCCTTTGAAGGAGAGAGCCTTCTTTCTTCGGTTGAGTGCGAGCGGCACAACCCAGTCTTCAAAGACGGCTCGGGTCTACGTCACTGATATTACGAGGGCCAAGCACGCAACCGCCATCCGCCTCCTTGATCTGGGGGCTGGGGACTCTTATCAGACGATTGACGCTGATGGGGGCAGCGGGGTCTTCACGGTGACGGGCACCCCGACCTGGCCCACCCGCTCGGCTGGAGCCCGTCTTTATGTGACCCAGCCGGGAGACGGGAACCTGTCTCGGATCGGGAACAACGCAAGGATTATCAGCACCAGCGGAGGGGGGTTTGCGGTTGACCCGGTTGATGCGGCCAAGTTCGCAGAGGGAGACAGGCTGGC
>Ga0070728_10002937_pt1 | contig 19940 bp, 14 predicted proteins | sample tdDd471_FD_66723 | JGI IMG/M metagenome (GOLD analysis project Ga0070728, IMG submission 66723) | Marine sediment microbial communities from the Atlantic coast under amendment with organic carbon and nitrate - tdDd47.1 | ecosystem: Environmental > Aquatic > Marine > Coastal > Sediment | place... | reverse complement strand
TCGGTATCGACGAGCAGTTTGGATCTGACCCGGGTTTCAGAGAATTCAGATGTGAAGGTAGATCTCGTGGCGCCGAACCAGTCCCTGGTTCTGGCCCGTAAGACCGCCCAGGTGTCCTTGCGAGTCGCCCAGCTGGAAGATCGAACGCTGGCCAATATCCCGGTCATTCCGCTGGTGGATGCCGGACAGCCCGACGTTGGTATTTCACCACCGCTGGCCGATGTCATGGTGCGAGGAGTGGCTGATTCGGTCCGGGCGCTGACGCGCTCGCGGTTTTCGATCACGGTGCCCGTGGGCGATCTGGCCGAGGGTGTGTACTTCCTGCCCGGACAGGTGGATTATCCCGCGTGGTTGACTCTGATCGGACTGGACCCACCCGAGTTCCAGGTCATTGTGGGGAATGCCGACGACGTCGACGTTCCGGCTGAGGAAGTCGTCGAGGAGGGGACTCCCGGTGACTGATACGGAACAGGAGGACACGGTGCCCCGGAATCCGCCGAATGGCGAGCCCGGTGCCGATCAGGAGTCGCCCGGCACCCCGGGTGCCCGCGTACCGACCGTGGCCGGAGCGCTGGTCCTGCTACTGGCATTGGCAGCTCTGTTCTGGCCGAGCAATGGCAAGCAACCGGGCCAAGGAGTGTTGCTGGTCTTCGATCCCTTGGTTGCGAGGGCGGATTCCGACCAATTGTACGGGGGGCTCGCCGCGGAGTTGGCCGTTGCAGCCGGGCGTCCTCTGGAACTCGTCGTCACTCGTCATGAGGCGGAGTTTTGGACCCAGATTGCCGAAGGGGCCGTGTTCATCCTGTGTCCCGACGGCATGGCCCTGGCCCTGGAGCGTACTCGCTTCGCTCCTCTGGTCGCCGGACGCCGGGCGATGCCGCGCAACCTGCGTCCCCGGGGAGTTCTGGTGTACCGGAAATCCGCTGGCATGATCTCGCGGCCATGGGAGGAGCGGCCGAATGCCACGATTCTGGGTGATTCTTTGTCTCTGACCGCCATCGGCGCCGTCGATATCAAGGATACTGCCGACTCCGGTGAAGCTTTTGCATCCTGGGCGACAGCCCTTCCTGAGTGCGGCTGGGGAATCGACCCTTATGACCACAGTGCGGTCTTGCATGCCGTCCGCCTGGGCTGTTTCGACTATGCTGTTGTCCGCCAGTGGGATGCGGATCGCTTTTTGGCTGGTGGACTGTTGAATCCGGTGGAGTGGGGTGTCGAAGCCCTGACCGGGCCCGTTCCTGATATCGTCCTGTTTGCTTCTCGGGATCTATCGCGCACCCGACGTCTGGAGTGCGGGGATATCCTGACCCGCCTGGGGCGCTCCGGAGCCGGATCATCTTCCAGAGGTTCCGAAACCGCCGCCGCATTGGACCGCTTGCATCTGACGGGATTCAGGCTCTTGCTGGAACCGGATCTCGAGCTTCTGCGCAAAGGATATCCGCGTTATTGGCCTCGGCGCGTGGATTGACCCATATTGTCGGGTCGGAAGCGGCCGACGCGTCGCAGCTGCGTTGGAGAATCCAAGGGAAAGGTTGCAATGAACATCAAGTACCGCCGCCTGAAGGGAACCCGCGACATCCTGCTGGAGGAAGTCGAGCGCTGGCGTTGGTGTGAAGAACGCTGGGCCGACGTCCTGGGCCGCTATGGATACGGCGAGATCCGCACTCCCATCATTGAACCCACCGAGCTGTTCACCCGATCGGTCGGATCGGGCACGGATATCGTCGACAAGGAGATGTACACCTTCGAGACGAAAGGGGGCGAGAGCCTGACCTTGCGCCCGGAGATGACCGCGGCAGTAGTGCGTGCCTACTTGGAGAACGGCCTGAATCGCCAGCCGGGCACCTTGAAGTTTTTCTACATGGCGCCCATGTTCCGGCACGACCGGCCCCAGGCAGGACGCTACCGCCAGTTCCATCAGATAGGCGTGGAAGCCATCGGCTCGGCCAGTCCGGTGCTGGACGCCGAAGTGATCCAGACTGCCATGGCCTTGTTCGAAGCAGTGGATGCCCGTGGTCTGACCGTGCACGTCAACAGTATCGGCTGTCCGGTGTGCAGGCCCGGATACCTGCGCGATCTGACGGAATTCCTGCAGCAGAATCTGGACGTGATTCCCGAGAACATGCGGAACCGGATCGACGTGAATCCGTTGCGCCTGTTCGATGCCAAAGATGATGGAGTGCTCGAGTTGCTGGGTTCGTTCAAGCCCATCACCGAAACCATTTGCGCCGATTGCAGGGACCATCATGCCCAGGTCCGGAAGTCCCTCCTGGATCTGCAAGTCCCCTTCGTCGATGACCACACTCTGGTCCGGGGACTGGACTACTACGGTCGCACGACCTTCGAAATCACTGCCCGGTCGGGTCGTAAACAGAGCAGCCTTGCCGGCGGTGGCCGTTACGACTACCTAATCGAACAATGTGGCGGGCCGCATACGCCGGCGGTTGGTTTTTCGATCGGCATCGAGAGGACGTTGCTGCATCTGAACGACGATCCGGTGGATCCCCAGCGGAGTCGCCAATCCGAGGTCGATGTCTACGTCGCCTGCCTGGATGACGTGGCCCAGGGTTACGCCGTGGTGGGTGCGGACCTTCTACGGGGGCTGTGTCGGGTCGAAGTCGACATGTCCGGGCGGTCAATGAAGGCGCAGGCCAAGTCGGCCAATCTGCGCAAGGCACGAATTCTGCTGGTCGTGGGCGAGGATGAGATTTCGGCCGATTCGTTGCAGCTGAAGAATCTTGAGACAGGTGCACAGACACCGGTTGCCCGGACTCAGCTCCTGGCGGCCGTTCGGGAGGTTCTGGAAGGTTGAGTGACATGAACAACACCATGCGTACACACCGCTGCGGCCGGGTCACCGAATCGCACGTGGGGCAGGAAGTCAAACTCGCCGGCTGGGCCGGTCGTATCCGGGATCTGGGCGGGGTCGTGTTCGTGGACCTGCGTGATCGCTTCGGCGACGTGCAGGTGGTCTGCGAGGATGGGCAACCGCTGAACCTGGCGAAGGATTTCAAATTGGAGTCGGTCCTCGGCGTCACCGGCACTGTCCGGCCGCGGCCCGAGGGTATGGTCAATCCCGACAAGGCCAGCGGTGCGGTCGAAGTGGTCGCCTCCGAGGTGGTCATCCTGAACGTCGCGGCCCCGTTGCCTTTCCAGGTCGACCAAGCCGAGAATGCCAGCGAGGAGCTGCGACTGAAGCATCGCTACATTCATCTGCGGCATCCGGTCATGGCCCGCAACCTGCACGTGCGGCATCTGGCCGCCCAGGCGGCCCGCCGTTTTCTCTCGAGCCAGGACTTTCTGGAGGTCGAGACGCCCCTTTTGATCAAGACGACTCCCGAGGGCGCTCGCGACTACGTCGTACCCAGCCGAATCCATCACGGGCAATTCTACGCGCTGCCCCAGTCACCGCAGTTGTACAAGCAGATCCTGATGGCCAGCGGCGTCGACCGCTACTACCAGTTAGCGCGTTGTCTGCGGGACGAGGATCTGCGCAAGGATCGGCAGCCGGAACACACCCAGATCGACCTCGAGATGAGCTTCGTCACCGAGAACGAGGTCTTCGAGGTGGTCGAAACGATGGTCCAGGCCATCTTCGCCGAGTCGTCGGGCATCGATTTGCCGGTCCCGTTTCCGCGCATCTCCTACGACGAGGCCATGAATCTCTACGGATCCGACAAGCCGGACCTGCGCTTCGGCAATCCGATGGTTGATGTGGATGACATCGTGCCCGGTTGCGGGTTTTCGGTTTTCGAAAAGACGGTGGATTCCGGCGGGACCGTGCGCTGCCTCTGTGCCACCCAGCTCGGAAGTTGGAGTCGCAAGCAGGTGGATGAGTTGGAAGAATTCGTCAAGAAGCGGGGTGCCGCCGGTCTGGCGCGCTGCAAGGTCGTCGGTGACGATCTCGAGACGGGTATCGCCAAGTTCCTGGGCGACGATTTCAAGTCGACCCTGATCACTCGAACCGGGGCCCAGGACGGCGACTTGCTGCTCTTCGTGGCCGGGCCCTGGAAGATGGCCGTCGAAGCGATGGGAGCCTTGCGCCTCGAGCTGGCCGAAAAAGCGGATTGGATCCCCGAGGGAGCCTGGGCCATGGCCTGGGTGAGAAACTTCCCTCTGTTTGAAGAAGATCCGGGCACCGGCGGCTGGACCGCCTGCCACCATATGTTCACCCAGCCGCGGCCTGAGGATGTCGACGGTCTCGAGGAGAATCCGGGAGCGGCGCGAGCACAACTCTATGACCTGGTCTGCAACGGCGTGGAACTGGGCAGCGGCAGCATCAGGATCCATCAGCGCGAATTGCAGGAGCGGGTGTTTCATATCGTGGGCATGACGGAGCAGGAGTATCTACCGAAGTTCGGGTTCTTCCTCGATGCCCTGGGCTACGGTGCGCCACCCCACGGCGGCATCGCGCTTGGACTCGATCGCCTGGTAATGATCCTGACCGGAAGTCCATCGTTGCGGGAGGTCATCGCCTTTCCGAAAACGACCCTGGCCGCGTCACCCCTGGACCTCAGTCCGGGCACGATCAGCGAGGCGCAGTTGCAGGAGTTGAATCTGCAGATCGTTCCGCGCCCCGAGGCAGGAAAGGACAACGGGTCATGACTCCTTCCCGGCAAACCGGTTCGGAGCGGGAGACCGGTGGTCACAGCATTGATCTGGAGGGCATCGACCAGATGGCCCTGCTGGGTGCCCGCGACGTGAACCTCCGTTTCCTGGAAGAGAAGTTCGGCGGGTCGCTGACCGTGCGCAACGAACGACTGCTGATCGACGGTGCCCCGGATCGGATCGAACTGGTGGTGGCGGTTCTGAGCGACATTGTCGAGCGAATCAGGCAGGGCCAGGTCATGGATTCGGTGACCATCGGCTATCTCTGGGATCAAAACCTCGGGAACGCCGAACCCGACACCCAACCCCGGGACGGCGACGGGCCGTTGCTGTTTGCCCAGGGTAGTCGGCAGGCGGTTCGAGTCAAGACCGCGGGACAGCAGAAGTTCGTCGACGCGGTCCGGACCAATGATGTGACGTTCGCGGTCGGTCCCGCGGGTACCGGCAAGACCTTCCTGGCCGTCGTGATGGCCATGGACTATCTGAAACGCCAGCTGGTGGACCGCATCGTGCTGGTTCGGCCGGCAGTGGAGGCGGGTGAGCAACTGGGATTTCTGCCCGGTGATCTGCAGGAGAAGATCAATCCCTACCTGCGCCCCCTACACGATGCCCTTTCGGATATCACCGGTGCGGCGAAGATTGCCCGCTACATGTCCAGTGGTGTGATCGAGGCCTCGCCCCTGGCATACATGCGTGGTCGGACCCTCAATAACGCTTTCGTGATTCTGGACGAGGCCCAGAATACGACCGTCGGCCAGATGAAGATGTTCCTGACCCGCTTGGGCTTCCAGTCCAAGGCGGTCGTCACCGGGGACATCACCCAGATCGATCTGGCGGCGGGCAACAAGTCGGGCCTGATCCATGTGCGGGAGATACTGCGGCACACCGAAGGTATCGCCTTCGTGGATCTGGACGGCAGCGACGTGGTCCGGCATCCACTGGTCCGTCGTATCGTGGACGCTTTCGAGCAAGCCGGCATCTCACAGGACCATCAGTAGGGTCCCAGCGGAACAGAAAGGGCGGCAATATCCATGTGGTGGCTGCGGATTCGGGATCTGCTGGAGCGTGATCGTTCGGCGCGCGAAACACGAGGCGGTGTCCGCACCCAGCCCAAGACGGCCGGCGCCATTGAGGGTGCACCCCGCGACTGGACCCGATTTCTGGTTGCCGGGACCGGTGCGGCTTTGCTGATTTTGCACCTGGTGCTTTTTCCGCCGATACCCCGCCTGACCTTCGATTTTCCCCAGAGCGGGGAGATAGCAGACCAGAGTATCCGGGCGCCATTCACCTTCGCTGCTCCGTTGTTGGACCGGGATGTCGAGATTCGCCGACTCGAGAAGGTCGTGGTCGAGCCGCCGGTGTTGCGCAAACTGGGTGCCGGCGACGTGCAGTTTTCCGATACCCGCATGGAACTATGGCTCGAGGGAGTTCGGGACCAGCTGGCCGATTCCTCGGCGACCATGTCCGATCGGGTGGGCATCCTGGGACTGCAATTTCCGGCTCTGGACCCCGACGATCTCTATCGCTTGTTCCGCTCCGCGGAAACCGACTCGCTGGTGCCTCGCATGGAGCGGGCGTGGCGCCAGGTCATGCGCGGCGGCGTAGTGGACGTGCTGCCGGCGGGTAAGTACGATCGCGTCGTGATCCTCACGGACCAGGCGGAGAGTCTGCAGGATCTGGATCTGGTGGTTGCTCAGGCCGCATTGCAGGAACGCCTGCAACTTCACCTGTCCAAGACGGGCCTGGAGCCGGTGGAGTACGTCCAGGCCGCGGCCATCATGCGAAATTTCATCACGCCCAATCTGGTCTACGAAGCCGAGGAGACCCGCCGTCGTCAGGCGGTCGCCCGCCAATCCATTCCGACCACGCGCGAATTCTTCAAGGGCGAACGAATTGTGGATCAGGGAGTGCGGGTGACCGAGGAACAGGATCTGTTCCTGGAAGAGTTGCGGGCCCTCGTGCTGGAACGCGGCGGCGGCGACGATGGTCCCGGCCGTCTGGCCCGACTGGTCGCCCGGGCGCTGTTGGTATCCCTGGCACTGGGCGTGTTCGGTTGGCTGGGCTGGATCCATTTCCAGAGGAAGCTGGCCAAATCGCGATCGTTGATAGCGCTGGCGGTCATCTTTGCCATGTTCCTCGGCGGATCTTCCTTCGCCCTGGATCATCCCGGTTTCGGTCCGATGGCCGTACCGATCGTCCTGCTTTCTTTGCTGGCGACGGTGCTGTTCAGCGGTCGCGTCGGGTACACGGCCACCCTGCTGGCGGTCACGCTGCTGGCCTTGTTGCCCGACGTATCGGGAACCGATGTATTTGCCTGGTTCATGCTGGGTATGGTGACTGTGGTTTCGGTGCGTCGAATCCAGAAGCGGAGCCAGTTCTACCAGACGATCCTGTTGCTGACGGTGATGTCGGTCCTGTTGATCTTCGTGATGGGGGTTGGAGTCCGCAACGAAGACGGCGGCCGTGGCGCGATTTATCTGGTGGGGTTGTTCTCACCGGTACTTTCGGTGGCTTTCGGCCTGTTCCTGTTGCCGGTGGTCGAGCCGCTGGTGGGAGTCTGTAGCGATCTGACACTGCTGGAGCTGTCGGATCTGAATCATCCGCTGCTGCAGCGTATGGCCCTGGAAGCCCAGGGCACCTACCATCACAGCCAGGTTGTGGGACAGCTGGCAGAGCATGCAGCCCGAGCGATCGACGCCAACGCATTGTTGACGCGTGTCGGAGCGTTGTTCCACGACATCGGCAAGATGCTCAAGCCCGAGTACTACGTCGAGAATCAGCGGCCGGACGTCAACAAGCACGACGAGTTGAGCCCCAGTATGAGCGCCCTGGTCATCGCCGCCCATGTCAAGGAAGGCATGGAGATGGCGCGGAAGTGGCGCCTGCCCCAGACGATCATCGACTTCATTCCTGAGCACCATGGAACCCTGGTGATGGAGTACTTCTATCACAAGGCTCTAGAGGGTGAAGGAAACGAGACGGTCAAGGTGGATGACTTCCGCTACCCGGGGCCCAAACCCCATTCCCGGGAGACAGCCATCCTCATGCTCGCCGACGCCGTCGAGGCGGCCACACGGTCGCTGGCCAAACCGACGCCCAGCCGGATCAAGGAGATGACCAAGCAGATCATCGACAAGCGAATGCTCAGCGGCGAGCTCGACGAGTCGGGATTGACCCTCAGTGACCTGGCGCGGATTCGGGAGTCGTTCGTTCCCCTGTTGACGGGTATTCACCACTCCCGGATCGTGTACCCGGGGCAGCGGGACCGCGATACCGAACGGGTGCCCGAGCGTCGGGGAGAGCGCAAGGTACGTCCATGAGGCTCGCGTTCGTCGATCGGCGCGCTGTACCCGGAAACCGGGACGAGTTTGTCAGTCCCCGGTGGCGAGAGCTCTTTGGCGAGATTGCTGGGCGTGTGGGACCGCAGGACTGGACGGTGAATCTGGTCCTGATTGCTGATGGGGCCATGACCGACCTCAACCGGGACTTCCGGGGCACCGACGGTGTGACCGACGTGTTGTCGTTCTCCTATCTCCTGGTCGAAGGACCAGGGTGTCCAGATCTGCGCGCCGGGCATGGAGACGCAGCACGGGATCTGTGGTTGGATCCGTTGGGAGACCGGTCAGCCGACGGGAGTTCGCCGCTGGTGGGCGAGATCCTGGTAGCGCCGGCATTCGTGGCCGGGCGCTGTCTGGAGCGGGGCTGGTCCCTGGAGACTGAGCTGCCCCTATTGGTGGTACACGGTTGTCTCCACATCCTGGACTGGGAACACGGGCAGGATGAGGAAAGGGCGGCCATGCAAAAGATCGAAAGCCGGGTCCTGGCCGATGTCGGTCTGGATCACCCTCTTTTGGAAAGGATGTGAGCGTCTGATGGAGGGCACAGCCGCGGGTTTATCGGGAGCCATGGGCGTCGTCGCGACCGCAGTGGTCAGCTGGTTGGCGGCCATGATGCTCAGTGGACTGATGACGGCCTACTACCGTATCAGCGGCCTGTATAACAACGGGCTCCTGGAGGACGAGCGCCTCGGTGCCGTCGTGCGCAACTACCTCGCTGAACCGCGTCGTTTTCAGGTCACCACCGGTACCCTGTATCTGATTCTTACTCTTCTGGGCTGTTTTTCCTGGGGACACCTGCTGGTCCGGCTGTGGACCGGGGTTCTGGATCTGCAGTTCCACCTGCTGTACACCGTGACGGCGGTGCTGGCCTGGAGCCTCGGCGGGCTGGTCTTCAAGATGCTGGCCGCCGGGACCGCCTTGACCTATTCGCGGATCGTCGGCACGGCGGTCTATCCTCTGACCTGGCTGCTGCGGCCGTGGTCGGCGTTGATGCTCGCGATCATGGATCGTCTGGATGACACCCTGTGGACCGCGGAGGTTCAGCCCCATCTGTCGGCCGGTGAGATCCGGAGTCTGATCAGTGAGGACGGCGAGGATGTGACTCTTGACGAGGACGAAAGGGAGATGATCCAGAGCATCTTCACGTTCCACGACACTGCCGTCCGGGAGATCATGATCCCTCGCATCGATATGGCCGTTTTTGACGGTGACGCGGATGCCGGCGAGACCATCGCGGAGATCATCGCCAGCGGTCATTCCCGCATCCCCATCTTCAAGGGCAGCGTGGACCGGGTCATCGGAATCCTTTATTCCAAGGATCTGCTCAAACTGATCAACGACGGCCTTTTCACGGGTTCGGGACAGCGGTTGGCGGATCTGGCCCGGCCGGCGTACTACATACCCGAGAGCAAGAAGATCGACGAGGTACTGGACGAGTTCCGCACCAAGCGGATCCACATGGCGGTCGTCATCGACGAGTACGGGGGGACCGCGGGCTTGGTAACGCTGGAGGATGTTATCGAGGAGATCGTGGGGGAGATCGAGGACGAGTTCGACGCCGAGGAAGAACTGTTGTCCTGGGTGGACGAGCGCAGCGTCCGCTTGGATCCCAAGATCGACCTTGAGGATCTGGAAGAAGTGCTGGGGGTCACCCTGGAAGGGGCGGAGGGCGCCGATACCAGCGAAACCCTGGGTGGCTTGATCTACGAAGCGGCCGGCAACGTTCCCGAGCGCGGCGACAAGATCACCGTGGCAGACTTCACCATTACGGTGGAAGATGTCGTCGATCAGCGGATCTTGAGAGTGTTGCTGGAGGCTGCTGAAACCATACCTGGCTTTGCTCGCCGGGAGGAAAACTGAGATCTGGCGCAGGTCGCGGTGCCAACGGAGTGAACAGTGGTTTTGAAATTCTTGCAACGCCATTTTCTGACCGGGCTCCTGTCCATCACGCCTCTGGCAATCACCGGGTGGATTCTCTGGCGTTTCTATGTCCTGATCAGCGGGACCATGCGACCCTGGTTGCAGCGGGTTCCGGCGATCTCCGAAGCTTATCCCGATTTTTTCCTGACTCTCATCGGTTTGGTTATCTTTCTGCTGGCGATCACCCTGGTCGGGCTCTTCACACGCAATCTGATAGGCATGGCGTTCTTTCGACTGGTCGAACGTCTGATCGAACGGATTCCCGTGGTCAAGAGCCTGTTTGGTGTTACGAAACAGATTTCCGCGGTTTTCCTGCAGGACCGCCGAACCGCCTTCGAGAAGGTGGTATTGTTCGCCTATCCACGTGAGGGTTTGTACTCGATGGGATTCGTGACTCGGGACGACGAGCACGATGAACTGGTGAATGTCTTTCTGCCCACGGCACCGAATCCGACCTCCGGTTACATGTTGCTGATTCCGCGCCGGCAACTGGCGGTGCTGAGCATCCCGGTGGAGGAAGCCATCAAGTTGATCGTCTCCGGCGGTGCGATCATGACCAAGGAACAGGCGATATTGGTCGAAGCCGAGCTACCACGTTTGCGTACCGGTAAGGACGCGTCGGTCGATTCCCAACCGCTGGCAAGTCTGCCGTCAGAAGAGGATAGCAAGTCGTGACCCAACAGCTACCCGACACCGGTCCCGCCGACCGCGGTGAAGAACGGATCCTGGATCCTTCCAATCTGGAGGCCGAACGGCATGCGCTCGAATTGCGCTTCCGGGGATTGCTGGAAGACGGAAGCGAAGACGAGATTCGTGCCCTGGCCCAGGAGCTTTCGCCGGGCGATCTCTCGGAGGTGCTGCGGCCGTTGAGCGTCGAGGAAACCGCTCGGATCCTGCGATTGCTGCCGCCCGATCCCCTCGCCGAGGTCCTCAGTGAGATCGACAATCGCAGCCTCGGCGCTCTGTTCACCCTGCTGGACATCGACGAGATCGCCGACATCATTGAGGAGATGCCGTCGGACGACGCCACCGACGTCATCGGCGAGCTGGACGAGGATCAGGCGGCCGAGATCCTGGCGGCCATGGAGGAAGAGGAACGGGGCGAGGTCACGGAGCTGCTCCAGTACGAGCCCGAGAGCGCCGGCGGTCTCATGGGCAAGGAGTTCACCACTTGTACCGAGGACCAGATCTGCGGCGACGCAGTCGCGGTTTTGCGCACATTGGACGAGGATGACCTGGAAGAGACCCACTTCGTTTTCGTGGTGGATGCTCGGGGCCGATTGACGGGGCTGTTGCCGCTGATCCGTCTACTGATTGCCGCCCCGTCGACACCCGTCAAGGACGTGATGGATGCGGACCCGCTCTATGTCGAGGTAGACCTGGACCAGGAGGAAGTGGCGGCCTTCTTCAAGACGCACGATTTGATCACCTTGCCGGTCGTGGACCACCAGTTGCGTCTGGTCGGCCGTATCACCGCCGACGACGTCTTGGACGTGATGGAAGAGGAGGCCACCGAGGACATCTCGCGCCTGGCCGGTGTGAGTGTCGAGGAATTCGGCGAGCAATCGTCCTTTAGAGTGGCCCGCTCCCGCCTGCCCTGGTTGCTGGGCGCCCTGGTGGGGCAGCTGGGCGCGGTTTTCGTGCTGGACCATTTCGAGAAGAGCCTGGAAGCCAAGGTTGCCCTGGCCTTCTACATTCCCATGATCATGGCGATGGCCGGTAATATAGGCATCCAGACCTCGTCGGTGGTCGTGCGGGGGTTGGCCACGGGTGAGGTAGACTTCTACCACCTGGGGCGCCACCTGCTGCGTGAACTCGGCACCGCAGTGCTGACAGGAGTGGGGGTTGCGGTGGCCATTGGGTGCGTATCGCTGCTGGTCAGCGGAGATCTGGATCTGTCGATCGTTCTGAGTGTGACCATGTTGTTGGTGATCCTGTTCGCGGCCATGGCCGGGACCGGAATTCCGTTGCTGCTGCACAGGGTGGGCGTGGATCCGGCGGTCGCCACCGGTCCCTTCATCACGACAGCCAACGACGTGGTGAGCATGTTGATCTATCTGGGCTTGGCCACCCTGTTGCTGAGTATCGGTGCCTCTGCCGGTGGACCGTGAGCGTCCTGTCCAGACCGTCGGCTCACACCGAAGCTCTCGTTCTCCGGGCCTGGCCCTGCGGCGAGACGAGTGTGATCGCTTCCCTGCTGAGCCGGGAGCAGGGGTATGTGAAGGTTCTGGCCAAAGCGGCCCGCAGACCGCGGTCCCGCCTCCGGGCCCTGGTCGAGCCCGGTCGACTGGTGGACGTAGAGTTCAGCCTCGACCCGCGCCGGGAACTGCAGTATCTGCGTGGAGGGTCGGTGCTGCTGGATCCGCTGCAGGAGCAGGCTACCCTGGAACGGTCAGCGTTTCTGCAGAGTGCGCTCGAACTGGTCGACCGGTGCCGGCCGTTGCACGGAGGCGACTCCGATCAGGGCACTGTCGAGCTGTTTGCCGTTTGCGAGGACTTCCTCCGGGTGTTATCCTCCCCGTCCTGCAGTCAGCCCGTTATTCTGTTTTTCGCGTTCGAGTGGGAATTGCTGGCGCGCCACGGTATGGCGCCGGAGGTCGGCCACTGTACCTGTTGCGGCCTGCCCGCTGCAGATCTGGTCGAGGGCGCACGCTGGTTCAGCGCCTCCGAGGGTGGACTGGTTTGCGAGCCCTGCAATCGCGGTGGGGTGAGCGGAGCTCGTCCCCTGAGCGGTGAGGCCCTCGCCTGGCTTCAGGGAGCGGCGGCAGGGGGCCTGCGCGTCGACACAGAAGTACCGTATGAGCGTCCATTGCGCCGGGAATTGGGGGCCTTGCTGCACCGCTTCCTCGGCTATCACTTGCCGGGGTATAGACTGCCCGCGGCGCTGGACCTGTTGCGAACCGATGACGGTTCCAAGGAGCGTAGACGATGATGGAATACCAGCAGATGATCGCCGGCCTTCAGAAATTCTGGAGTGACTACGGTTGTGTGATCGTCCAGCCCTACAACTCCGAAGTCGGTGCGGGTACCTTCAATCCCAACACCTTTCTGCGTTCGCTGGGACCCGAGCCCTGGCAAGTTGCCTACGTGGAGCCCAGCAAGCGCCCCAAGGACGGCCGCTACCTGGAGAATCCCAACCGGGTGCACCAGTTTCTGCAATACCAGGTCATCCTCAAGCCCAATCCGGAGAACAGCCAGGAGCTGTATCTCGAGTCGTTGCGCAGCCTGGGTGTGAACCCCGAGGAACACGACATTCGCTTCGTCGAGGATGATTGGGAATCGCCTACCCTGGGAGCCGCCGGTCTAGGCTGGGAGGTCTGGCTGGACGGGATGGAGGTCTCTCAGTTCACCTACTTCCAGCAGGTGGGAGGGGTCAAGTGCAAGCCGGTCTCGGTGGAATTGACCTACGGACTATTGAGGCTGTGCATGTTCCTGCAGGGTGTCAACCACGTGAAGGATCTGGTGTGGGGTGGTGGCTTGACCTGGGGCGAAGTGATGGGGCAGTTCGAACGGGAATACTCGGCCTTCAATTTCGAACACGCGGACATCGCGATGTATCGGCGCCATTTCGATGAGAAGGAACAGGAGGCGGCGAGTTTGCTGGACGCCGGCCTGGTCTATCCCGGCTATGACGCGGTGATCAAATGCAGCAACATCTTCAACCTGCTCGAGGCCAGAGGCGCCATCTCGGTCACCGAGCGAACGGGCTACATCGCCCGGGTGCGAAATCTGGCCCGTCAGGCCGCACGTGCCTACGTTGCCAGTCGCGAGGAAATGGGATTCCCCCTGCTCAAGGAGAAGCACGCCGAATGAGCCAGGACGCGAAGCAGACCGTCGGAAAAATGCCGTTCCTGCTGGAGATCGGTAGCGAGGAAATACCGGCTCGGTTCATACCCGACGCTATGGTCGAATTGCAGAGGCGCAGCGAGGCGGCGCTGGGAGAGGCCCATCTAACCTGGGACGGGATCCGGGTCGTGGCCACCCCGCGCAGGATGGCCTTGCTGGTCGAGGGCCTGAGCGACCGCCAGCCCGATCGAGAACTGGAGATCAAGGGACCGCCGGTATCGGTGGCCTTCGCTGCCGATGGCAGTCCGACTCCTGCCGCCCAGGGATTCGCCCGCAAGGCAGGCGTGGATCTGGACGAGTGCGAGCGAGGCAGCGATCGGCGTGGCGAGTTCCTGCTGGCCCGCCGAGTTGAACCGGGACGCCCGGCGGCGGAAGTTTTGGCCGAGATTCTGCCGGCGGTGGTGCTGGCGATTCCCTTCCGCAAGGTGATGCGCTGGGGTGACAGGGATCTCGAGTATCCGCGCCCGCTGCAATGGATCGCCGCCTTGCTGGGGGCCGATGTGGTGCCCCTGGCTGTCGACTACCTCCAGGCTGACCGGTTGACCCGGGGACATCGCACTCTAGCAACTGACCGAACGGTGGAGATTGCTGCGGCGGACCAGTATCTGGAGACCTTGCGCAGCATCCACGTAATCGTTGATCACCGGGAACGCCGTGAGATGATCACCGCCGGCGTCGAAAAGGCAGTGGCGTCATTCCCCGCGGGGGCGCGACTTCTGGTGGACGAGGAACTGTTGACCGAGGTGGTGCATCTCTGCGAACACCCCACGGCGTTTCTGGGGTCGTTCGACGACGAGTTCCTGGTGCTTCCCGCAGAGGTCATCAGTACCGCTTTGAAGGCGCATCAGAGGTATTTTTCGGTGGGACAACCGGACGGAAGCGGACTGGTGCCGCGATTCGCTGCGGTTCGCGACGGCGGTGTCGATCATCTGGCCCAGGTCGTCGAAGGAAACGAGCGGGTTTTGCGGGCGCGCCTGGCCGACGCTCTCTTCTACTGGACCTTCGACCAGAAGAAGACCCCCGATGAGCGCACTCGACTGCTGGAATCGGTCACCTGGCTGGAGGGGTTCGGTTCGGTTCTGGACAAGACCCGGCGGGTGGGCGAGTTGAGTGGTTGGCTGTGGCACCATGGGATGGCCAGTGAAGCGGACAATCTGGCTGATCTGCAACGGGGCGCCGTGCTGTTCAAGAGCGACCTGACCAGCGAGATGATCCGTGACGGCAAGGAGTTCACCAAGCTGGAAGGCTTCATCGGAGCTCGCTATGCCGAACTTGCCGGCGAGAACGACGCGGTCTGCACCGCCATCGAACGGCACTATTTACCCAGGTCCGCCACCGGAGAGCTGCCGGGCGATCGGCTCAGCAGCGTCCTGTCCGTGGCCGACCGACTGGACAATCTGGCCGGGTGCTGGCTGGCAGGCTTCGTGCCCACGGGGGCCAAAGATCCCTACGCGCTGCGCCGGCATGTGCTGGCGGTGGTGCGTATTCTACTGGATCTGGATGTGGCGGTGGACCTGAACGCGGCCCTCGCCGAGGCCTTGGCCAGGCTGCGATCTTTCGCACCTGACCGGAACGCGGACGAGATCCTGAGCGAACTGGGAGAGTTCGTCCGGACCCGGTTGACCGGCTATTTGGTTGATTCGCTGGGTGCCGATCCAGACGTGGTTCGCGCCGTGGTTCCGGTTCGCTGGCGGGATCCGGTGGATGCCCTGGCCTGGGCGAATGCCCTCAGCGGCTATCGGGACCGTGAGGATTTCCAGCTGCTGGCCACCGGATTCAAGCGCTGCAGGAACATTCTCAGGGGTGAGATCTTGCCCGTTGACGAGTTGGAGGCCTGTCTGGAGCGCTGGCGGGATACGGCAGCGGTCAGCAAGGCGAGATCGGGGTTGAGCGAAGATCAGGAACTGAAGTTGCTCGATACTGTGGCCGCGGCTGCGGATGAGCTGGTCACAGCCGAGGGCTCCGGCGACTACGACCGCGTTTTTGCCATTCTTTCGGGTTTTGGCCCGGATATCGATGGATTCTTCGACGCTGTGCGCGTCAACGTGGAGGACGAGAAGCTTCGGGCAGCCAGGCATCGGTTCCTGCGGGAAATTCACGGTCTGTTTGCCCGATATGCCGATTTCACGGCGGTAGCACCGGCCGAATAGATTGCCCGGAATGCCAGGCACGACACCGACTCTCTCGAGACAATCTCGGGAGAGTCGTTATTTTTATATCAAATATTTTTACAATATCGCTATTGACGTCACTATACGATTCGGATAGAGTAATGTTGCGACTCACTAGACAAAGGTTCCCATCCCTTGAGGTGCGCTGTCTCTGTTTTCCACTCGCAAATTCGTTCGTTCACTTGACGCCTTGTTCATTCGCCACCTGAGGTCTGCAACATCTGGAGGAGGTCTCGCTCAATGGTGCAGTTCGCCTGCGCCGGACAGTCCCCGGGAAACTTTGTCGCTCTAGTATCTGTAACCACCGTCTCTAGAATCGGGACGGAGGGTACAGCAGTTGTTCGCCTGACCATGTGTTGACCATGTCAACGATGGGGGGAAAAGCATGAAGAGATTCACCACGTTCGCTAGTCTCGCGCTAGTGATGGTTTTCGCTGTCAGTTCCTTTGCCGGAGAGCTTCCGGAATTGAGCAAGGGACACGGCAGCGTCGACTATGGCTACAGCGCTGACTTCAATAAGTCCACTCGTGATACCATTGACCTCATTGGTCCTTGGCCGCTCAATATCGAAGATCCGCCAACGGCGCAGCAGAACGGCCAGTTCCAGGACAGGGAAGGTAGCATTGCCTGGAACGATTGGACGAGCCTTGATGCCACACAGCCTACTGTGACCCACTGGAACGTTTCGACCTACAATGCTGCCAATTTGAACAACAACGGCGATGGCAACCGCGCTGCTTGGTGTGGTAGCCTGGAATACGCTTCCTGTGGTGGCACGGATCCTGAAGGTGGTTATGGTAACTCCTGGTACGAGGCCCTCGAATGGGCCGGTACCGTGGACAACGTGGCCGAGAGCTGCACCGTCCACATCACCGCCTACATCAACTACAACAACGAAGACGACTTCGATTACTCCTACCTGACCTACATCACTGCTGACGGCAAAGTCAATCAGAATACCTGGAATGGTACCTTGAACAACACCAACGTGTTTGTTGATGAGACCATCCTGTATGAAGCCTTTGAGTATGTCGGTCCGCAGGGTGACGAGGTTCGGTTGCAGTTCCGCTTCGAGTCCGACGGCGCGTGGTCCGATGAGGACTGCCTGTTCCCGACCGACGGTGCCATGCAGGTTGACGACGTGACCGTCACCCTGACCAACGGCACGGATCAGGACACCTTCGATGACTTCGAGTCGGAAGACCCGGATGATTTCGGTAACTGGTACACCGTGTTCCCCGACGGCAACGGCGACTACGCCAAGCTGTGGACCGGTCTCCAGGACATTGATCCTTGCTACGACAACTACAGCCCGTCGGTTGCCTTTATCGATGACGGCGTGGTCGTCCCCGGTACCGGCGGCACGCAGTGTGTCAGCTGGTGCTACGGCCCCGGCGGCTACACGCTGAACAACACCGGCGGTCTGTCCGGCACCCTGCTGGACAACTCCATCCTCTCCAAGGTCCTGACTTGGCCTGGTGAAGAGTATGTCGGTTGCTTCTGGTGGTTCGACGTGTATCGTCACGAAGGTCTCTTCGGTGCCGACGATACCGGTATGCTGTACGAGTGGTGGATTCGTTCGACCGATTCGGAAGATCCCGCCGACATCGAGACCGCGACCTGGATCCACTCGCCGTTCATCTACTACGGCGGGCCGGATTACATCCGCGCCTCTGAGAACCAGACCTCGAACCTGGTCCCGAGCCCCAAGTTCGTGCAGGTCCGGTGTGGTGTCATGGAGTACGGCGCGCCGTTCGACGGCAACGACGGTACTCCTGCTCCGTACTTCGATAACGCACGCCTGATCGCGTATCCGTTCCAGGGTCCGGCCATGAGCCGCCTGGACATTCACGCTGCTCAGGATGATTTCCCCGATCGGCCGCTCGATTTCGTGGCCCTGGGGAACAACGACGTGCGCTTCGATATGGCCCTGAACATCTCGGCCAATAGCCACGAGCGGAACGACCCCGGTGACTCGCTGACCATTCAGTGTGCCGCCGTCCGCGCGAACAGCGAGCTCGTCGGCCATCCGCGGATGGTCTACAAGGTGTTCCCGAATCCCCTGTTCGACCCGTACCGTGACTTGAGCGAGTACGGTCTCGAGGGATTCGTCGAGGGTGACAGTGTGCGCAACGCCTCCGGTGGCGCCGTGGAAGATACGTGGTATTTCGACCTTCCGGACGAAAACTTCCTCTACCCCGGTGATCAGGTGCACTACTACTTCGAAGCCGACGACAGCGTCGACGGTGACCTGCAGACCACCCGGATGACCGGCCAGGCTGGCGGCAGCATCGAAGGTTTCGATGATCCCGACTTCCTCGCGTGGGACGCCAACTACCAGATGCGGGCGCTGCCCACCATCACCGAGGATCCGAACAACCCTGGTGAGTACCTGATTCCGAAGGTCCTGTTCTGGAACGACTTCGGAGATCGTGGTGGACGCGACCAGTGGCATAACGCCTTCCGCAACCTGGGTTTCGTGCCTGGTATCGGCTACGACACCTACATGACCCAGGGTCCGTCTTCGGGCGTGGGTAACGGTCTTGGTGGCCGTGCCACGGCCGCGCAGCTCCAGTACTACACGGAACTGTGCTACACGGTTGGTGACCTGGATGTCTTCACCATGGGCTACCAGGCTTACGACCAGGATGCCAGCGATGACATCGCTCAGCTGACTCTGTGGCTGAGTGGCGGCGACAAGGACATGTTCCTGACCGGTGACGGCCTGATCCAGGATCTGGCCAACGCCGATCCCGCTACTCTGGAGTTCATGGAATCGTTCGTCAGCGTGCGCTTCGACAACCGTGACATCCGCCCGTTGATCGACGGTCAGACGGCTCCGGTGGTCCTGAAGACCGCTGAAACTGTCTTCCAGAACATCAGCAGCTGGATCGCTTACGGCGGCTGCCGGATCATCAACCAGTTTGACGCGACCACGCCCATCAACACGGCCACGCGTCAGGCTGAGTTCGCAGATGCCAACGGTACCTCCGGTGCTTACGGCTACTCGGCGGCGACGTTGAACCTCGCGGCCAACAACAACCGCACGGTACACCTGCCCTACGACCTGATGTACGTCATGAACGACCCTGCAGACATCGCTGGTGGCCTGTCCGCCCGTGTCCGTGTGCTCGAGGACGTTCTTAGCTACTTCGGCGTCGAAGGTGATGACAACGAGATCAGTGATGTTCCCGTTGCCCAGAAGTTCACCGTGTCGAACTATCCGAACCCGTTCAACCCCAGCACGAAGATCGCCTTCACGATGCCCCAGCGTGGTCATCTGACGCTGAAGATCTACAACGTGCGTGGTGAGCTGGTCCGGACCTTGATCGACGAGGTGCGCGAAGCGGGCGCCGACCACATCATGTGGGACGGTTCCAGCAACCAGGGGTCGCAGGTATCCTCTGGTGTCTACTTCTACGAAGCCCGTACGGGCGGCGAAGTCAAGGTCGAGAAGATGGCCTTGGTTAAGTAGTCTACTGCATTTGCAGAAACTGCACGGGAGCGGTCCTTCGGGACCGCTCCTGTTTTTTGGTCCCGAGGGTCCTTCCCGTAGGTCAGATTGGGGACTTTAGCCCTTGAATTGGCGAACCTTGAGGTTGACACCGGCGTGACGCAATCCCTATATTTCAGAGGCAAGAAACTGGACTCACCCGTATCCTGAGTTCGGCGGCCGTTACGGCCTCCCGTCGCTGCTCCCACCACAGGCGACGGCGCTGAAACCAGCAGTTGTCAAGGCTTCCGAGGGGGCTCATAACAGTATGAAAACGAGGCAGAACACCGTTTACCGGATTGCGATCGTGCTGGCATTGACTGCCCTGGTTCTGTTTGCCGGTTGCCGCGCGTTCCAGCCGGAGACGGTCATCGTCAACAAAGCTCCCGAGACGTACATCGTGGGAGCGCCCCTGGAGCACGGCGGCGGATACTATCATTTCCACGTCTATTGGTATGGCTCGGATGCCGATGGCACGGTCGATCGCTTCGTCTGGGCGCTGACCGATACCTCGATCCAGAATCCCAATACCATTGACGACGAGGAAGACCAGAACTTCAATCC
>Ga0070728_10002934_pt1 | contig 19945 bp, 15 predicted proteins | sample tdDd471_FD_66723 | JGI IMG/M metagenome (GOLD analysis project Ga0070728, IMG submission 66723) | Marine sediment microbial communities from the Atlantic coast under amendment with organic carbon and nitrate - tdDd47.1 | ecosystem: Environmental > Aquatic > Marine > Coastal > Sediment | place... | reverse complement strand
TTGACTAATAAGTAGCTTTGATAGTGTTGGTTTCTTAGAAGTTGAGACATATTAATACAGAACGAATATATGGAGTTAGTAATGAAGAAAATACTTTTTAGTAACTTTTCATCATTGATGGTTGTGTTACTTATGTTGATTGCATTGTTAGTTCGCTTATTTGGTATTAATTTTGGTTTACCTTATTTATATGACCCAGATGAGCATTTATTTGTGGATCGATCACTAGAAATGATAAATCAGTCAAGTATTGACCCAAATTGGTTTGGCGTACCAGCTTCCACAACTATGTACTTATTGGCTATCACATACATATTCCTTTTTCTAGTAGGTTGGCTATTAGGCGACTATCAAACTATGCAAGACTTCCTACAAACATATCAACAGGATCCTACTATTTTCTATTTGAGTGGTCGCATTGGAATTGTTATCTTTGCAGTTCTTTCTGTTTTGTTAGTTTATTTAATTGGTCGCAGATTGTTTAATCACCGCGTAGGTTTATTGACAGCACTGCTATTAGCACTCAATCCAATTCATATCGAAATATCTCGCTTGATTCGTCCTGATATTCAAATGACGTTTATTATCTTACTAGTCTTTTGGTTCTCATTGAACATTCTAAGCCACCAAAAGACTAGGGATTATATATTAGCCGGATTTTTTTTAGGTATAGGGATAATGAGCAAATATCCTGCGGCAGTAGGTCTTTCGATCATTTTCTTTGCACATATCATAATCACTAAAAACTTCTTTAAGATTCAAAGCCACATAAAACTTTTTCAAAGTGGTTTAGGATGCCTGTTTGGAATATTTGTTAGCTCGCCACTATTTTTCTTCTCGCCAGGCTTGGTTTATGTCGGGCTCAGTATTGAAGCAAGATCAACACATCTTTCGGGAACAGGTCAAGGTTTGTTATCCGATTTCCTCTTCTATATACAGATCATTGTTACACACGAATTAATATTTGGCACAATCTTTTTGACTATTGGCATAATTCTTCTTTTCAGATCAAAGATACCAGAAGCTATCATTCTTATCGGTTTCCCCCTTATTTTCCTCATTGCTATTTCTATTCTATCATTACGATGGCATCGTTGGATAATTCCAAGCATTCCATTTATCCTTATGATTACAGCTTATGGTCTAAGTGCAACAATTGACTATATAATAAAGAATTTCAACAAATATGTTGCACTTGTCATTGTTATAGTCACGCTATTTGTTACTATTGCTCCGATTACATATTCAGTGTTATTAATGGGTACGGAGCTCGCAAGACCAAACACACGAGATATTGCAAGGGATTGGATGCTTGCTAATCTACCCGCTAATAGTTCTATACTTATAGAAGGATATTCACCGCCGATTCCATATGGCTATTACAACTTATATGGGGGTTATGGAAGTGATCTCAAACTCTTAGAGTTGGATGAATCAAATGATTTTAGGGTGAATTGGGTTGACGGATGGCATATAGGAAGAATTGACGCAGATCGTGTTATTAACAGTGACGTTGAGTACTTTCTTCTAACGTCTATTTATGAACGCTTTCTTCTTGAAGCCGATCAATATCCCGATGAAATTCAAAATTATGAAACGCTTTTAGAAAATGGTGAACTGATCTATGAAATTAAGCCGATTCCAGGTTATCAGGGTGGTCCACCGATATCTATTTATCAATTGACTAATAAGTAGCTTTGATAGTGTTGGTTTCACTAGAGGTTAGGCAAATATCAGGTGCTGACTTTCACTGTCTCTTAAATTCAAGTTTAAGATTTATTGGAGCTAAGAGCGGAATATGGTGTGGGATGTAGAAGATATATCATCTATAAAAGCTTTTAACACACTCAAAAGTCGCTTATATTGTGATAAAGTAATTTGATTTATTCTCCATAGTTGTCTGTCTAAATATTCCTTTCAATCTGGCGAGGATTGTGATGTTAATTAAGTGAGGAAGAATATTTAGTACACTTTGCGTATCAAAGGAGATACCTGTTAATGAGAGTCTTTCTTACAACTGCATATAACGAAATGAACCCCGAACTGTCTAATGCACTTAAACTTGCAAAAAAGGATCGTTATAAAGTTCATGTTGTTGTTGATAATCCAGAAGATTGTGATTTGATTCTCTTTGTTGAAGGACAACCCGTAAATGACGTTCCCTTCTATAATCAAGTTAAAAATCATCCGCTTGTTCAAAAACATCGCACAAAATCATTAATATTTACACGGTATGGTAGACCTTTGTACGTTATACCCGGTCTTTATGTTTCGCCTAGTAAGAAAAAGGCGAACCTTGTAAAACAAAGAGCAACAACATATTTAGAAGAGGTTAATGAGTTTATTAAAGACCAAGTAACAACTGATGTAGAACCAGATGTCTTATATTCATTTATGGGTACACGTACTGCCCCGGTAAGAGAAAAACTATTTACTATCGATCACCCCAACGGTTTTTTTGTTGATACCACGGGAATCGATGTCGTGAGTTACGAAAATTTAACACCTGAAGTCGTTAAGAAACGCAAGCAAGAATATGTCGATCTGTTAAAGCGATCAAAATTTGTCCTTTGTCCTAGAGGATTTGCGACTTCTTCTTTTAGGCTTTATGAAACAATGAAGATACAACGTGTCCCTGTTATTTTGGCGGATGATTGGGTTCCTCCATCAGGACCGCGGTGGGAGGACTTTGCAGTATTTATCCCTGAGCGTGATATGGATCATATCGAGGATATACTACAAGAATTAGAACCGACGTGGGAAAAACGAGCAGAACTTGCTAGACGCGCTTGGGAAGAATTTTTTGCGTCTGATGTGCGTTTTCATTACATGATTGAACAATGTAAAGACATACTCGAAGTATCTAATGGTGAGGTTGATTTTTTCTTGCCACGCTTAACTTTAGACGAAATATATATGCGGATTCGGCTATCTAAATTGGATCATATCGAGTCGATGGTAAAAACAATTATTCGGAAACTATATAAATGACCCGTATCCTATGATTGAGAGCATTTATATCTTCATATTTTACAAATATCATAAACAACCGTATTCTAAATTGCTCAAGTCGTAATTTTACTTTATACTGATGATGTTCTGATTTACACTATTTCAGTTATTTGAAGTGAGACCTATTCAATTATGGAACTTCTCCAATATTTTCGTCTTTTTCGTAGATGGCTATGGCTATTGATGCTAGCAGGACTTGTTGGCGCAAGTTTGTCATTTATTAATGCAAATCAACAACCATTACAATATGATGCACGAAGTTTAATTGCTATTGGTGTTTCTTTAGATTCACCAAATTTTGCAAATGCAAACAGCCAAGTCTCTATGTCGACATATGCTGCATTACTTCAGACTCAAGATGTGTTGGAAGGTGCTTTGAGTACGTTAGGCAATCCTATCAGCCCCGGTCAATTGAGCTCTTTAATTGGCACAAATCAGGTTATCGGGACACCATTCATGGAAATCTGGGTATCATACGCAGATCCTATTCTAGCGGCTGACTTAGCTAACGCTTTAGCTGAACAATTAATTCTCAAAAATCCTTCAGGTCTTACAGAATCGCAAGAACTTCAAGTCTCATTACTCAACCAACAACTTGATTTATTGACATTAGAGCTAGATACCCAACGAGAAAATCTTGCAGAGACTGAAATAGAGTTGGCAACTGGAGATTTAACGAGTACAAGACGGGTTGAACTTCAAGTACAACGATTGACATTGATTAATCAAATTAATGAATCGACAAATAATATTGCACAAATGTCTGCCACAGTTGCAAGCCTACAAGTTCGTTCTAATCCTATAGAGATAATTGAACGTGCAAGAATTCCTGAGGGTGCGACATCCTTATTCAGCATGAGCACTTTATTTTCGGGAGCTGTCGCATCTACTGTGTTAGTCGGTGGCTTGATATTTATGTATGAATATTTTAATAGCACCTTCCATACAACAGATGAAGTAGCCTTGATATTGAAAAGACCCATTTTAGGGGCTATATCGAAGTATGGTAAAAATAGTGATAGCTATTCAAAGAAGTTATTAACAAATTTACTCAAGACCCGTGTACCTGATGAGTTTCGTATCTTACGAACCAACCTCTTGTTTTCGTCCAGTGTTTCCACTGGTATTTATGTTGTCACGAGTGCGACCCCGAATGAGGGTAAAACAACGGTTATCTCGAATCTTGCTGTATCACTTGCTATGTCCGGTTTACATGTACTGTTGATCGATACAGATTTACGTAAACCACAAATCCATCGTGTTTTTGACCTCGAAAATGAAGTCGGGCTCACAACGTTGTTAACATCCAACCTTCTCGAAAACCCATCATCACAATCGACTATCCAATGGCAAGATGTCATCAAACAACCAGATAATATCGAAAATCTTTGGGTTCTGCCGAGTGGTTTCCCGATTGACAATCCAACAGAGTTATTGGGATCAACCATCATGAAAAACTGGGTTAATGCCATGCAAGAGTATTTTAAGTTCGATATTATTTTGATTGATACACCACCCCTTCTTGGGTTTCCAGACGGTGCAGTGATGTCTGTATCTTTAGAAGCAAGGGTCATTCCCGTTATCAAAGCAAACCAAACTCGTCACGATGCCGCAAAACGAATGTTTGAACGTTTGGATAAAGTACAAGCCGAAGTTATTGGGATTATTCTCAACCAGACAAATCCGCGTGACGAGAGCTATCAGGACTATTCTTATTATACAGAATACTACACATAGTGAACTGAGTATTATTGGTAGTAAGAAAAATCCTATTTGTAAGAATTATCACCATGCCTCTGTATGGTGATATATATTTTATACTTAAATTGTGCTGAACTCTTTATATTCCGTGTATTCTGGACCACAACCAACAGAAAATGCTTGTGATTTAGTGTCAAATACATTATGATAATATTGAGTAAGTCTTAATTTAGGTGTAAATAAATGTCTGAACAAAAAAAAATAACACCAAACGAAATCGTCAATAAATTCAACACACAGAATATGCGTCCTGCACTACGAAACAGTGGGGATAAAGACCGATTATCCGATGTGGATAGTACAAATAATCTGCGTCCACCAGAACTAAGTCATCCAATTATTATTCCAACACCACCAAAGCAAACATTTAATAAGCCTATTGTATTAAATGAACCCATACGGGATATTCCTGATGGTTGTTTTGCGTTTACGAGTTGGATGGTTCTTGAGCTGGAAGTCGTTGGTACAACGAATTCTATCCGTGTGACACCTGCTCAAGGTGTATCCTTGATCATTGGTCGTAATCCTGAATCAGCACCTAGCAAGATTGATATTGATTTAACACCGCATGTGAAGGACACAGAAGGTGTAAGTCGTGTTCATGCTGCTATCAAGCTGGAAGGCACACGATTAGAACTCGAAGACAAAAATAGTACGAATGGAACAAGCATTAACGGCATTCGATTTAATCCCAATGAATCTCACCCAATTCGCTCCGGTGACTTGATTATGTTTGCGCAGTTCCAACTCATTGCAAAGTTCACCCCGCGGCTTGTTTCCAATAATAAGCATGATACGAATATCTTGTCTCCCATTCAATAATAAGTGGCTTTGCTTAAATCCCCAATATTTTGACGCAGAAGAACCATTCGATACTGAATTTCTACTGCGTCAAACACATTGAAATTAACGACATCAAAAGCGCAATGTGCATCGTATCAAACGTCTATATTTGAGGTACAAGACACGACTCCATAGACAGCAGAATTCAATAACTTACTGCCTTGTGATCATGATGCATCTAAAGGATAAGAATATTGGATAGTACTGATCTTAGCCCATCAATAGTTAATCAGAGGTTTGATTACATTAATTAACTTTGCGTAATTTAAGTTATAAGTTTGTTATATTATACATAAATTGTAGACAAGAAGATCAAAATGCCTTAAATTTAATGTAATCTAGCTTAATTATTTGTGTTCTGCTGGGTAATAAGTATAATGAAATTAGGAACCGTTTCGAATTATTATGTAATAAACAAACTTTGATTAAACATAATAAAATCGAATTGGACTTAACATTACATCTGATACTATGAAAAATAGTCCGGAGGTTGCATGTCAACCAGAACAAAATCTTTAGCAAAAAGGTATATTTATACCGTTATATCAATCAATATTGACATCTGGATCTATGTTTTTGCATATGTATTTGCATTGAGTGCAAGAAGTTTACCAGAACCTATCATTATAGATCTAAATGTACCCTTCATTGCGATTTCTAGTGTTTTTCTTATAACGACCTTTGTTTTATCAGGTATTTACCAGCGTATTTGGTCACAAACGAGTGGGGATGATGCCTCATATATTTTGCGGGCAACCGGAATTGTGTTCATCGTAACAACAATTATTAACTTGATGACCAGCCCACGCCCCGTGCCAATTAGTGTTCTGATCATCTATCATTTTCTAGCACTAGGTGGTTTTATTGTTGTGCGTTTTCGTGGACGGTTAATTGGTGCTTTCCATTGGCGCTACCGTGCAGTGCGATTTAAAGAATTCCCAGAATATGAACGAGTGCTCATCGTGGGTGCAGGCAATAGCGGGCAACATACGGCTCAACGATTCCGCAAGAATAAAGATCAACAATACAATTACAAAGTCGTTGGCTTTTTGGATGATAATATTGACAAAATTGGCATGAAAATTGAGGATTCTAAAGTACTCGGGCCAACAGATGACGTTGTTAGGATTGTTAAAGAGCATCATGTCGAGCTCATTGCGTTTGCGATCCACAATATTAGTGGACCCGAATTTCGTCGTATTTTAGAATTATGTCAGAAAACTGACGCACGAATTAAGATTGTACCTGATCCATTTAAACTATTTGGGCAAACAACAGGTGCACCGACCTTACGTGATGTAACACCCGAAGACTTGATTGGACGGAGCATTATCACAAAACATAAATCCGTCGATCTATCCCCTATTATGAATCGTGTTGTCATGGTTACAGGCGCGGCTGGTTCGATTGGCTCAGAGATTTCACGCCAAATACTAGATTATGAACCCGTTCAATTAATTCTTGTGGATAATAATGAAAGTGCGTTGCATGACTTGCATATCACACTACAAGCATATGCACCCAAACTGGATATTGTCCCTTGCCTTGTTGATGTCTCTCAATATACCCAATTGCAATATATCTATCAGAAATACTGCCCTCAGGTTGTATTTCATGCGGCAGCATACAAACATGTTCCAATGGTCGAGCGATTCCCAGATGCTGCCATCCGCGTAAATATTGGTGGAACAATGAATGCGGTAGAATTGGCTTTATTAAACACGGTCGAGAGATTTGTGCTAGTTTCAACCGATAAAGCAGTTGATCCAAGTAGTGTTATGGGTGCATCCAAACGTATCTGCGAACAAATTGTTCATGCAGTGGCGCAAACACATGATTATGGTATTACTCAATTCACAACAGTACGATTCGGCAATGTGTTAGGTAGTCGCGGTAGTGTTGTGCCTACATTTAACCGCCAGATTGATCAAGGTGGTCCAATAACCATCACACATCCCGAAATGACCCGTTACTTTATGAGTATTTCGGAAGCAACCAACCTCGTGATACATGCAGGCGCAATGACCACAGGTGACGATGTATTTGTTTTACGCATGGGTGAAGTTGTTAAAATTGCTGATTTAGCGGAGCGTATGATTCGTTTACGCGGATTACGTCCAAACATAGATATTCCGATCAAATTCACGGGTATCCGCCCCGGCGAAAAGTTGCATGAACAACTCTATGAAAACGACGAAAATCCACAGTCCACAAAACATCCATATATCACTAAAATTGACTCGTCAGATTTGAACGGCAACCAAGTCGAATTTATGGATCGTTTGCGCATTCTTGTTCGCGATGGCGTTCAAAGTAATGAAACAGCTTTACAAGAGTTACGTACGCTAATCGAACTTACTGATTCGATTCCTAAACCAACTAACCCAGAAACGGTGCCAACAGACGATGAGCAAGCAGTCAAAATCGGAAACCCTACCTATTCGTCCATCAACTGAGGTCCAGCCTGCAGATGATGAACCCGTAACAATATCAAGACGACGACGGAAAAAACGAAGACGAAGTCGTATTCTGAAACTGTTCACAAGCATTAGACGACATTTTCGTTTTCGTATCGCCTTCATCATTATTATTACCATCGCCGTTAGTGCTGCGATGGTTATTTCTGTTCGTATTTCAGATGCTACTAACCGCTTAGATGCCTCATGGCAACGGTTAGACCGTGTCTTGAATTCGATAGCAGAACGTCAGGGTGCCGATATCGCTTTCGATGAATATCCCCGCATTCGTTTGGGTGTGAATGATGTGCAAAGTAACATCAGGTCAACGCAAAGCCAGTTGAAACTTGTTGCTCCTCTTCTTGAATATAATGAAGAATGGGAAATCTCTGCTCAATTATTGAATGTTGCTTCAGAGCTTACGACAGGCACACGTTATCTTCTTGATGGCATTGGTCCTGTGGTCAATTTCCTTTCAAGAGATGAAGATTCTTCGACTCTGACAACTCAAATTTCAGTCGGTGAGCAAGTATTAGATCTTCTCGATATTAACCAAGGAAGTTTCGTTTCTGCCTCCGAGTCGCTGAATCAAGCCAAAGATCTCTTAAATGCTATCGACTTATCAGCTGTGCCATCAGACCTGACTCTAAGCCATCAAGAACTCACAGATCTACATGAGAAACTCAATGTTATCAATTCAGTTTTCTTATCGAGTTCAGATATTTTGTCACACTTTATGGGATTAGAAGAAGAAGCTACTTATTTAATTCTTGCACAGAATAACGATTCACTACGACCTTCTGGTGGAAAGATCGAGGCATATGGTTGGTTTAGTGTGCGGAATGGTCGTATCACCGGTTTCGACTTCAGCCCATCAACATTTTCTCGTCCAATACCACCAAATTCATCATATGTAAATAATTTCTCGATACCAAGTTGGTGGTTAGCATATGAGAATCCACAAACGATTGCATGGAATGGAAGCTGGCATGTTAGTTTCCCCTCAACAGCCCAAATGGCATTGGACTATTATAACAACGGGAATAACATAAATTCGCCAGTTGATGGGATTATAGCGATTGATTTCCTGAGTTTAGAACAAATTGTTGGTGTACTTGGTGAAATTGAATTACCAGATATGGAAGATCCTCTGACAATGTCTAATTTCCGGAAAACAATCTATGATCCGGAGAATTTTAAGAATCAAGGGCATGAACAATATGTAGCAAGTATCTACAATATCGTTTTTGGAAATTTGCAGGACGCTAACCAAAACCAATCCGAGGCATTATTAACCGTACTCCTAGAAGGGTTAATCCAGCATCATATCATGGTTTATGTCCCTAATCCTGAGATACAAGACGTTATTGATCTGCTCGATTGGTCAGGCGTAACAGCAGAAGCAGGGTCGAATGACTATCTTCTAATCGCGGATACCAACCTTGTCAATAAATCTAATCATTCTATTGTTCGTTCCTTGACTTACGATGTAGAAGTCTTCCCTGATCAATCTCATATCAGCAGTCTAAGTGTACGCTATGATTATTTTGATTCATTAGCTGTTAAAGATCCTGCAATCGACCCAATCTACTTTGGTCCTCGTGATTACAAGACATTAACCCAGATTCATCTTCCCGCGGGTACAGTTGTTTTAGAAGAAGAGAATACGATAGAGTCTTCTGTTGTAGAATCAGGGGATCATACATTGTTTGTTACACAGCATAATGTAGAATATGATACAAGTGACCAATTTAAGATTGTCTATCAGACACCGGCAACCAGCGATCGTGTTGGGAACCTATACCGTTATCGTTTATTGGTAGAAAAACAACTCGGTCTACAAATTCAAGACTTGGAATTACAAGTCAAGTTACCTCCTAATGCCAATGTCGTTTGGTTCTCACAAAATCCCGTTGCTAGTTATACAGTGGAACAACCTGTTTTCGACTTTAGACTACACATCATAGCTGATCAATGGATAGAGATATTGTATAGACTAGACTAGCATTACAATTCTTGCATTATTGCGAAAAATTAAGGTACATGGTATGATGGCAATCGTCCATTTAAACTTAACTGGATTTGGTAATGATTATCATAATATATACACACAAATATGTGACTGCAACTAGAATAATTTGGGGTTGATTTAACAATGCAAAATCGAGGGGATCGGCAAGCTAAATTAGTATTATTCGTTGTTCTTATTGTTATGATGAATATGGTACTGATTGGTCAACCTAACTTAGCACAGGATGCACCTGCTAGCTATGTTGTTCAACGGGGTGAAGTACAAGACATCCTCTCCTTTACCGGACAATGGTTACCTAGAGATCAGCAAATCATGTTCTTCCCTATCTCAGGGACAATTCAGTCTGTCAATGTAGAAGTTGGGGATTCGGTCTCTATCGGCACAGTTTTAGCAAATTATGGGGTCGCAGATCTTCAAGAAGCGTTGGATGAAGCACAACTCGTATTGGACACTATAGAATCAAGCGTTACTAGTGGAGAAACTGCAAATCCTGTTCTTGATTCACAATTTGCTCTTGCAAGTGCAAAACTTAATTTACAACAAACACTTGATGCAATACCGGGTACCAGTATTGTTGCCGCTAAGTTAGGGCTTGAACAAGCCCAAGTAGCTCTAGAGAACGCTGAACGCAATTATAATAATGTCATTGGTAATCCATCGAATGAACCGGGAGCGGTTGATGGTGCTTATCAAGCTTTACAAGCCGCAAAAGCCGGGGTAGTCGGTGCCCAAAATAGTTATTGGGGAGCTGCTCAGAGCTTCAATCTTTACCAATACAGTATCATCGCCGCAGAAAACGGTCTCCTGCAAACAGAAATAAGCTACGAGAACGTTCTTCAACAAGCTGCTTCTTCAGGTCCAGATAGCATTCTTCAAGAAGCACAGGCGGAGATTGATCGACTTACTGCTGAAATTGCGCAATCATCGCTAATTTCGCCATTGGATGGTGTCGTCTTAGACATCAATGTTAGCCGTGGTGATGAGATAACACCGTTCCAAGATGTGATGACACTAGCACTCCCAGAACCTTTAGAGGTTTTTGTAAATATGTCGGCAGAAGACTCACAACGGTTACAAGTTGGGGAAATAGGCATCTGTGCAGCAGCTGGACGACCAGAAACAGCTGTGCAATGTATTGTACGACAAATCCCTTCGGGGAATGGTTCTGGAGCAATACGAATTGCAGCATCACTTACGGATGTTGCACAGAACGAGATCATTGTTGTATCAATGCCTGTTGGTGTTAGCGAGGACACATTATGGCTACCACCACAGGCAATTCGTACGTTCCAAAGCCGAGCATTTGTAATTGTACAAACACCGTCTGGTGATGAAACCGTCGATATTACACTTGGGTTACGTACATCAGAACGTGTTGAAATTCTGAGCGGGTTAAACGAGGGCGACATTGTTATTGCACCTGAATCATAACCTGAGCTATAATAATAGCTTCCCATCTAATAAATCCTATTCACTGAAGGTAAGGATAAGCAATGAGTAATGCTTATGTACGCGGCGTGTTAACAGGTCTTTTAGTCGCAATTCTGATCTTTTTAGGTTATATGTTCGCGCGCGTAGAAAGCAACCTTTTTGGTCCACAACCAACAGCTACATCATTACCGACCCAAATACCAACGGTTACTCCATTTGTTTTAGCTTCAGCAACCGATACATTGACTCCTACAACTTCACCGACGAGACTTCCGTCTTCACCATTGCCAACACTCACACCAACACAAACCTTAAAGCCACCACCAACCTTTGAACCACCGACGGCAACGATACGCCCAACGGAGACACCTACCAGTTCTCCCACACCCGGTGATATTTTAGATGTGACTGCACCAGCAGAATTACAAGGTTTTAATTTACTTCTGGATGATGATGATCCGGATTCTGAAGCATGTGAAAAACGTGAAGATTGGAAATTACGATACACAGTTCAAGCAGGAGATGCCCTATCGAATATTGCGTCTCGATATAGCACATATGCCACGGAACTTGTCATTGGGAATTGCCTAGAAGATGCAAATAAGATTTTTGCAGGGCAAATCTTACGTGTACCGGGTGAAGTCCAACCAGAAGTACCGCGCTACGAGTGCGTTGATTGGGAAGTATTAACACCATTTGATGGTGCATATGTCATTGATGGAGATGATAACTTGTCCTTTGTTTGGCGTGGACCTGTTGCAGAACGCTATCTTGTCAGGGTCGTTATGCCTAGCGGTAATATCTACGAGGAATTGGTTGATCGCCAACAAAACCTACAAGTATACTTGCCCGCAGTATTGCGTGAAGCTGGCAACCATCATTGGTATGTCTATCCACTAGGGTTAGATTTCTTGCAAATCCCTTGTTTAGAAGGTGGTCCATGGTATTTCCATAAAACTGCACCAACGATTGATCTAACTTATACACCATCGCCAACACCAACAATCACAAATACACCAGAACCATGGATGGAAACAGCAACAGCAAGAGTGGCAACCACAGCTCCTTGATATTTCACGATAAGTTCCGTTGCGTAATCACGCTTGTATACTCTGCGTCTTTTTCGTGGAAAGCAATTCTTTGATGAGATAACAAGCAGATCTGGTATTCACAGGCATATGTCAAACTAGCCCAAGAAACCTTCTGTGAGCCTAGAATTTATCCATCAACTTGCATTTGCTTAAACCAAACTCATATTATACGAGTGGTTCGCCTGATCTATCCATACGAGGCTGATCATTATGTGGAAAAAAATCCTAAATCTGATCACATTATTTATCTGCGCACTGCTCCTAATTAGTGCCAGCATGGTCGATAGCATTGCACAAGGTGAACAAGCGACGCCAACGACAACCCCTATACCGATCATGACACTTCCAGATTGGATTATCGACCCAAATGCACAAATAATCGTGATAGAAGCCTATGAGGAACAAGAGTCTGGCACACGACATATCCTCATCAATACGACAACAGCCGACCGATTCGTGATTGATTTGTCCTATGTGGATGGCGTTAGTTGGATAAGAGCAGACGACACGATTTATATGAAATTATCACGCCAGTCAAGCAGTGGTGCTGATAACTCTGTTGGATTTGATGAGTTTGTGGATATTCAAACAGGCATCGTTACACGGTTAGCTCTGAGAGACAAAAATGCACCACAAGAAGTTTTAGCATCAAACCTCAACACTTTAGATAATGGTGCAGGATTTACCGTGAGCATGGAAGTCAGTTCGGATATTGTGCCAATTGATAATCGTGGGAACTACAACATCAGCACGAGCCTGCATCTGATCCTAACCGATACCAATACCGACACTATAATACGGGATTGGTCACTTAGAAACGGTAGCATCGATCAATTTTCAGTGCAATGGCTCAATAATGGTGAGTATCTCGGCGTCTGGTATGGGGCACGAACAAGTGATGGTATGGTTGGTCATGCGCTCATCTATGATACAGATGGTCGCATACCGATTGATTTTCGCGGTATTCGCGAAGTCGTTTGGTACACTGGGGAAAACGCCCGTATTTTGTACACGGAGAATCTAGTTTCGGGGAGATGGCTATGTTGGTCAGAAATCCGCCCCTCCAATACTGATTGCCAGCAACTCCACCAATGGCAAATTGAAAATGAAGCGACAATAGAAGCTTATGATTGGTCAGCAGATGGCCAATCGGTTATCCTTACCTACACTGCTGATGACCATAGCAGGAGTGGCTTATGTGTGCTCAGAACAGATAGCACCCAACAAGATGTCTGTCCATTAGAGCGCATCGCTAACAATGGTAGGATTGTAAGTACTTACCTCCCTTCCTCATCAGCTATCTATGGTATCTACAGCTATACCATAATACCCAACTCCGACGATACGCAAGCCTCACTAGAACGTGGATTGTGTGTCATGAATAGGGAAACACTCGAAGCACAGTGCTTAACAGATGATATTCTGCCTCTGGACACAGTCTATAATCGACATTGGTGGTCACCATCACAGCGCTATTTGAGCTTTAGCTACACAAACCAAGATGATAATGGGCAAGATGGGCTGTGTATTTTCGATTCCGTAACGGGAGAAGTGACCTGCCCCATCCAAGCAAAAGATTTGATGGACGGCTACATAGAAATTCATAGCTGGTCACCTGATAGCAAATACATCGCCATCATTTATACTGCCTTTGGCCCGATGAGTGATGATAAATCCTTTTCTCGTTTCGGCATACTTGATATCGAAAACAGTATCTACCGCGATGGTGGTTTTGCCCTTTTTGATCACCGTCTAGCAGAACGCTGGCGTCCACCAATTGAGTAGCTATAAATGACGCAACAAATTGATCTGAGGTCAATTAACAGACACGGTAATTGCATCAGATCTGAGAAAAGTTGTTATATGATCGTTACCTGATCTTGCTATAACCAACCGAGTCAAACCTTCAAAATATAGGAATTACCATTATATTGAAGAAATATAACCTGAATAAGTATTCCCAATGGTAAGAGGCTCTAAATGAAAATATCGATAGCACTGTGTACGTACAATGGCTCAAAGTACTTGCCTGATCAACTTAAGAGCTATCTTGACCAATCACGTTTACCTGATGAATTAGTTGTTTGTGATGATCGATCGTCTGATGATACCTTGCAGATTCTTGAAAACTTCAAACAGCAGGTTACTTTTCCCGTCCATATTTATATTAATGAAGTCAATCTAGGATCAACAAAGAATTTTGAGAAGGCAATTACACTATGTACGGGCGATATTATCATTTTTTCCGACCAAGATGATGTGTGGCTACCTGCCAAAATCGAAAAATTTGAGAAGATATTTCATGATCATCCAAATGTTGGCTTTGTCTCTTCTGATCTAGTGAATGTTGATCAGAACCTATCGGATTTAGGGACAACTATGTTTTCACTTTTGGGGCTATCCGATAAACTAAAACAAGCATTCCATTCTAATAAAGGGTTTGACATTTTAATCCGTAAGAACTTCTTCACAGGTGCATCATCTGCTTTTCGTAAAAGCCTCCTAGAAAAAGTTGTACCCATTTCTAAGCAGTGGGTACACGATGGCTGGATAAGCATCATCATTAGTGTGTATTCAGGCATCTATATCATTGATGAACCCCTAACCTTATATCGTCAACATGCTTCAAACCAAATAGGAAGTCAGCATCTAGCGGCAACAAATGGTAGTGCTTTGTTTCAACGTATTGTTCAATCACTCACCATTCCTCGACATAAATATTTGGACGAGGTAAAAGGCTTGATATATCTTCGAGATCATTTAGCGACGGTTTATGATGAAACGTCCGTACTTGTCTCTACACAGAGCTTAAATGATAAAATCGAGCACTTTTCGGTTAGAGCGAGCCTACCCTCGTCTTATCTATCACGATTACCTGTCATTTTATCGGAATTACGTGCCAGACGTTATCAAAAGTATTCTATAAATGGTGTAGGATCTGCTGCACGGGACATATTCGCAATATTGAAGTGACGATGCCTCATTGAACTGTAGAATACAGTATAGGCTTGCTGATGTAATCTAAGACAAATTTGGTTATTAGCAGCTTAGTTATGGCTAAATTGAAACAGAAATTGACATATCTAGTATTAAATTGTGTGTTCATCTGAGAATATTGAAAGCTTAAGTATCATGAAAAAAAAGATTTACCTGCACATTGGTTATCATAAGACAGGAACAACAGCGATACAAACAACTTTATTTGACCATCAGAGACTGCTAGAAAAGCAGGGGTATTATTATCCGACATCATCTATATCTAGCATAGCTCATCATAATATTGCATGGGAATTGCAGTCTCACCAGAAGTTCAATGTATCCGATGGGAGTTTACAGCAGTTGATTCTTGAAATTGACCAGACTACATCCTCCTCCATAATCATTAGCTCCGAAGAATTTTCCCGCTTAACTCATAATCAGATTCAGAAACTCGCACAAGCATTTATGAAATATAATGTCACGATTATTGTTTATTTACGCAGGCAAGATCAGCTTCTACAATCCATCTGGGCACAAACAGTTAAAGATGGTAAACAGAAACGCAGTTTTGATGCCTGGCTAGAAAAAAGTGTATTCAAATATATTGGAGATGATCCAATTTATAAAAACGCACGGCATAAACTCAATTATGCATTAGCGACTAAAGAATGGGCAGAAGCCTTTGGTGAGAATAACATTCGCGTCCGAGTTTACGACAAATCAATAAAAAACATACTCAAAGATTTTTTAACTGCGTGCGACATGCAAGATACGAGTTGGGTACCTGATCCAGCTAGAAACAATGTATCACCCAGTATCAAAACGCTAGAAACGATTCGACTCATCTCTAATTCGTTGAATTCATTACCGAAGAATGTAAAGCATGATACTACTTACGTGACTTTATTTCAGAGCATACGCGACCAAGCGAATGCATTGGGTTGGAATACAGAAAAGCTCAATTTGATTACACCCGAGATATATTCGCAAATTATGGAACCGTTGACAGAATCCAATAACCAAGTCGCACAAAAATATTTAGGACGCGATACACTTTTTGTAGATGACTCTGTTCCTGATGCTGCCTCATCATTTGATATTGAGTCTTTGAATGCAAAAGAACTTCTCGAAGTATTCTCCCCTGCGTTGGAAGGAATCATTTATCAAGCATCCAACGTCAGCAGGAGCGATATGATTAAGCAACAAATTATCGTGTTGTCACATAAGTTGCCTAAAATTTCTAATCTTATTAGCCGTTATCCACGCCTTTCAAATTACTTAAAAACAATTATTCGCCGGTTCAGTTAAGAACTAGAAGGCATGGACTATTCTTTATCATCTGAGGCTTTAGCATTCTCCAGATTACGATTCTCAATATTAGCTAAAGCTTCCCCGGCGATCCAGCAGACTAATCCCAGTAAAGACAAATCTTTCTCGGAAAAAGGCTCATCACCGGGTTGGTTCAAAGCTTCAATTAAGCCATAAAGTTTTTGGTCGCCGATGATTGGTGCTGCGGCAATAGAGCGCGTTGTGAATTTGAATGTTTTATCGACAAACCGTGAAAAACGTGGATCGCGGTTAACATCTCGTACCAAAGTTGGCATCTGTTTCTGGATCACCCAACCAGCAATACCTTCATCTGCTGGGATACGATGTCCAACCAGATCATTCGCAACTGACCCCTGTACCAATAAAAACTCCAGCTCGTTCTTTTCCTCATCAAGTAATAGCAATGAACCATCAGGCGCATCAACCAATTTCATCGCATTCGTTAAAACGATACGCAAAAATGGTACTAATTCGCTGTCGGTTTTGACTGTTTCGCTAACCGTCTTGAGTTCTGCAAGTATTTTCACGAACTCACGTAATGCATGAAGCTCTTCTGTTAGTTCTTGGTTTTCTGTTTTAAGACGTGCATTCTCTTGTTGAATAAAAGCTGTTGAATTTATTGACATAATCTAACTCCTTACCCAATCATGGTTTACACACATGCCACAGTATCTATTGTATGATGAATTAGCTCTTTAACGCCACCACAACTATAACAATTCTGCTACAGTGATTAAACAGAAACACATTTTGTCTAATTCGTAAATTATATTATAAATAGAACTTATGTTCTAATTACCCAATGATCAGTGAATGCATCTCCAAATCTTAATATAAGCAGTTCTGCCATCCCAACACCAACAACAGCTGCAATAAGATCGATCAGCGATGCACCACGTGACGGAATAAAAAGTTGTCCAAGCTCCAATGTGATACCCAAAACTAGCGCGAATATGCCCGCTAGTTTGCGCGTGGTTGCCTGCGAAAAATAATGCATCATCGCGCCATATAGCAAAATACAATCAACACCAATCAAGATAACATGACCGATTGCATCTGTAATTTCTGTCCCACCAAAGAAACCTGATATTGTTTTTACAGTGCCATCACTCGGTGATAACATCAAAATACAGAGGAGTAATGTCCAAACAAACCATAGAAACCATAAAAATGGACGGGGAAGCAATACGAATTTCATCACAATATTTGCTCGATTATTATCTTATAAGTATTCAAACCACTGGTTATCTTAATTTAGAAACGCGATAAAGTAACGGCTAAAAACCATTTCAACAAAGCTAGAATTTACTTCTATATAGATTTCGAATGCCATATGAGAAACTGATATACCTCGTTCAAAATATGGTATATCAGTTTAATTGATTAGAGGATTAGTTATTGTGTTGATAAGCGATGATATGAAACTGGAGATGTTAGATTCAGTCGAATTGGCAAATTGATAATCACGGTAGCAATACTAACACCGATAAATACAGCGAGTATATCTATCAAAGATACGCTACGAGATGGTACAAAAAATTGTCCTAGTTCTAAAGATAATCCCGTCATAATGACAAAAACCGTCACAATCATCTGAGCTTGTTTAGCGGGTTTGTATTGGCAAAGGATAGTATAAAACAGGAGAAAATTAACAGTCATGATGATAACATGTCCAATACCATCAGAAATTTCACTTCCGCCAAAAAAGTCTGAAACCAGACTAACGATGCCTGTACCGGGAGACAACAATAACATAGCAATTATTGCGAACCAACTGAAGCCAATGAACCCTATTAACAAGTGTGATTTATGTGTTGAATTCGTCATTCTTTACATCCTTATTGATATTTCTATGCTTGTGATTTCTAAAAATGGTGCGATTAAAAATAAAGGATGTATTTATTGATAATTAATTCTTTTTGCTGATTTAACTTTATTATAGGGTATTTATCTCATCTAAAGCGTTAAGATTTAAATTTCGGATCACATCAAATGCACTTATAATGAGAGAAAATTCCTGTTTGCCGCAAGAAAATTTTGGATTTCTTAAGGCAGTCAATTTTGTGCCCATCGTACATAACCATATTTATAAGGCAGACTCAATGAAAAAATGAATTTCCCCCTTGTAAATTAGCAAAATTTCATGATTGATTTTAGAGCAAAATTTCTCAGTTTTGAGTGATTTCGTGTGGCGATATTTCGAATTATTTTAGTGGAAATGTAAAATATTGTTCGGTATCAGGCAGTAAAAAAATCGTCAATAAACGACAGTATCATGATGTCCAAATGACAAAACCTCCCGACGTCGGGAAGTTTCAATTGATTTAGAAACCGATGCCCAATTCCATAATGTCTGTGCAGATTTACCTAAAAGCTCCGCAAATTCAGTCGCTTGACCATATAATTTTGCACCATCAATGTGAATTCGCTTAAGGGCATTATGGGCATTTAGGACATGTTGAATCGAATCTGGGAGCCCTTCTAATGCGGAAAATGCTTCACAATCCGTCGGGATAATCACATAATCTGACGCTAATAAAATATCCTCATTTAAGCGTGATGGTGTGGGCGAAGTATCAATAATAAAATCAATGGCTGATTCTAATTGTGAAAATCGTTGACGAAAAACATCTCGACTAGAGATTGTTGACCCTACATTTTTTGATTCTATATTACCGGGAACGGCAAATAAGCGTCCCTTAGCTTGTGATTCTGGCGGGTGTATGTCATCAAACAAAATTGAACACCTTCATGAGAGAGATTACGACATAAAACCTGTTAACATTGGTCAAATCCAGACTGTGCGTTACAATTCACACATGAACTCAACCGACCCGATAGAATAGAGCCGATTCATGAATATTGAACTCATCGACATCCACAAACGCTTTGGTCCTGTCCATGCCAACAATGCCATCAACGTCAAATTTAATGAGGGGCGTATCGTTGGTGTTTTGGGCGAAAACGGCGCAGGAAAATCAACCCTGATGAAAATTTTGTCTGGATTCCAG
>Ga0070728_10002928_pt1 | contig 19970 bp, 15 predicted proteins | sample tdDd471_FD_66723 | JGI IMG/M metagenome (GOLD analysis project Ga0070728, IMG submission 66723) | Marine sediment microbial communities from the Atlantic coast under amendment with organic carbon and nitrate - tdDd47.1 | ecosystem: Environmental > Aquatic > Marine > Coastal > Sediment | place... | reverse complement strand
CCGCCGAGCTTCCCGCCTGGCTACACCGTTACAACTGGCATCGGCCGCATGGCGGAATAAACTACCAGACACCAATCAGCCGACTCGGCATCGCCGGGAACAACCTGTTGAGGCTCCACAGCTAGCCTCCCGCAAGACCGATACAGGAGGACGCCATGGACCTGAAGATCGCCGGCCGTCGCGCGCTCGTGACCGGCGCGAGCACGGGGATCGGCCGCGCCATCGCCCTGGGCCTGGCGGCCGAAGGCGTGCACGTCGCCGTCACCGCGCGCAACCAGGCCAAGCTGAACGCCCTCGCCGACGAGATCGCCGCGACCGGGGCGCAACGCCCCGCCGTGGTCGTCGCCGACATCGCGTCGCCCGATGGAGCGGCGACCGCGGTCGCAGAGACCCTTCGCCATCTCGGAGCCGTCGACATCCTGATCAACAACGCCGGCGCCTCCCGGCCCCGGGACGCCGCCAACGCCGACCTGACCGACGACGAGTGGTGGGAGGAGTCGTTCGCGCTCAACTTCAAGGCGGCGCGCCGGGTCACCGACGGCCTGGTGCCGGGCATGAAGGCCGCCGGATGGGGGCGCATCGTCAACCTGACCGGCGCTCTCACACAGCCGGGCGTGAACGCCGCGGGCCCGGCGAAGGCCGCCCTGTGGAGCTGGTCGCGCAGCCTGTCGGCACAGCTCGCGCCGCACGGCGTGACCGTCAACTGCATCGCGCCGGGCCGGATCAGGACGCCGCAGATCGTCGAGCGCCTGTTCCCGACCGACGAGGCGAGGCGAACCGAGATCGAGCAACGGATCCCGATGGGCCGTTTCGGGGAACCCGAGGAACTGGCGGCGTTGGCGGTGTTCCTGTCGTCGGAAATCGCCGGCTACATCACCGGGACGCAGGTCCCGGTCGACGGCGGCATGATCCGCATGGCCCTGCCCTGAGACTAGAAACGCAACAATCGCGCGTACCGCCCACTCCTTTCTCAGCGTTGGACTTTTCAGCTCGCCGCAATTGAGATTCGACGGACGCCTGCCGACGGTGTATACAACCAACGCTGGTCATAAGTCGGGGCCGATCCAGATATGCCTTCGAATGTCGTTCCTCTCCGGCGGGTCGAATCGGTCCGCATGAGCTTCCTGCGGATGGGAGCTGCCGGACAGAGCCTGCAGGCGGCATTGGCGACCTGGTTCGACCTGCTCCATAAACGGTCGCCGGAAGACCGCGAAGCCTGTATCCTCACATTCAGGGAGATCGTGAACGACCGCAGCGTCGTGTTTGCCCGGTACGGGTCGGCGGTGTCGGACGAGGCGATTCTCGTGGGGAACGACTTGACGCGGACGCACGAGGCGATCGCGGCGGAAACCGTCCGAGGGGTGAGCCTGGCGACACCGATCGCGTTCACCCACGAATGGGGCCGGGACCAGTCCGTCAATTCGCTCGTGTTGCCGTTCGGTCATCCCCATCAGGTCGTGGTGGTGCTGTTCGACTGGTGAGGCCGATGTCGGTGCGTGTCTACTCGGGCCAGGGAGAGGTGACCCGGGCACGGTTCATGGGCACCGACGGGTTCGTGGTCGGCCCCGACACGCCGTTGATCCGGCTGTTCCGCACCTGGGAAGATCGCCGCCGGGGACGACTGCTCTATGAGAATCAGGTTCTGCTGACGGACGCGCTGCTGGCCGAGCTGATCGGCTACATGCACATCGTGGACGTGCAGTCCGACGCTCCCGACCGGTTCTTCTTCCAGAGCTACGGGTTCCGCGCGAAAGTGGCCGAGGCGGCGGATTTCACCGGCCGCCGCCTCGGGGAGATCCCCTGCCCCGGCTATCGCTCGTTCGTGCAGGACTCCTATTCGATGGTGAAGGCCTCGGGCACCGCGGTCCTGTCACGCATCGCCACCACCCACCTGGACTACGCGGGGACGTACCACCGGCTCGTGTACCCGCTGACCGACGATGGTCGCAACGTCACGCATCTGGCAGTCGCCGTCTGTCATCCGGACTAGGTCCTCCTCGAACTGGGCGGCGATCTGCTCTCGGTCGATGTGGATGACGAACACCCGCGCATCTCCGCGAACCGGCGGGAAGTAGCCCTCGACGATCATGTGCGATTCCGGAAACCCGTAGGCCTGGGCCGACAGGCCGGAGTCGTGGATGCCCTCGAACACCAGCCCGCAGTGCCGGTCGACGCTCCAGTTGATGATCGAGAGCGCCCGGACCAGCCGGGGCAGCAGCCACGACAGGCCATCCTTCCGACGACGCGGATGCACCCACAGGCCGCCGGCGTGCCCGACCCGGCCGGTGTAGCGGCCGAGCGGTGCGGTCGGCAGCATCTCGGGCTGGTCGCCCTCGCCGGGATGCGCGTACCAGACATGGCCGGTCGCGATCTCCCGGCTGATGAAGTCGTCGGTGACGAACAGCCGGTCGGCAATGCAGGCGGCAACGCCTGAATCGTCGTTCAACTGCAGCCAGAACGCTTCGTTGGGCTTGAGGTCACTGTGCTCCGGATCGAAGGTCGGATTGACGATCCCGATCTTCGGAGCGGCGCGCAGCAACGCCGCCCAGCCGCTGAGATCGAAGTTCAGAGACAGCCGATAGCCGGACCGCTGCAGCAGCCCGATCGACTCCGTCATGTAGCGTTGCGCAAGTTCGAGATGATTGGTCATGACTGAACTCCCCACAAGGTTTTGTAGACAGTTCGATCATACACCACCTGATTTTGCGGAATGCCGCGTTGCGCGACCTAAGGGAAAGTCGGCGCCGGGAGCCCTTCTCGCATCGTGCGCATGCTGGTCCCGACGGCGCCGGGACGCGTGTGCGCCGCGCGACTCGGGCCGGGGCGGCAGGGAGAGCAGCCGAAAACGAGCAAGGCCGGGCACAGGGCCCGGCCTCTCGTACGGTCTCGGTTGGGCAACCCGGCTAGGATGCCGCGGCAGAGCCGCCGTCTCGGGTCATGCCGACCTTCGACGCCAGCGACGCCTCCAGGAACGGGTCGATGTCGCCGTCCAGCACCGCGGTCGGGTTGCCCGACTCCACGCTGGTCCGCAGGTCCTTCACCATCTGGTAGGGCTGCAGGACGTAGGACCGGATCTGGTGGCCCCAGCCGATGTCGGACTTGGTGGCCTCCGTGGCGTTCGCTTCCTCCTCGCGGCGCTGCAGCTCGGCTTCGTACAGCCGGGCCTTCAGCATCTCCATGGCGGTGGCGCGGTTGCGATGCTGCGACCGGTCGGCCTGGCACTGCACGACGATACCGCTCGGCATGTGGGTGATGCGGATCGCGGAGTCGGTCCGGTTGACGTGCTGGCCGCCGGCGCCGGAGGCCCGGTAGGTGTCGACCTTCAGGTCCTTGTCCTCGATCACGATGTCGATCGAGTCGTCGATGACCGGGTAGACCCAGGCGCTGGAGAAGCTGGTGTGGCGGCGCGCCTGGCTGTCGTAGGGCGAGATCCGCACCAACCGATGCACGCCGCTCTCGGTCTTCAGCCAACCATAGGCGTTGTGCCCGGTGATCTTGACGGTCGCCGACTTCAGGCCGGCCTCCTCACCCTGGCTCTCTTCCAGCCACTCCACCTTGTAGCCGTGCCGCTCGGCCCAGCGGGTGTACATGCGCAGCAGCATCTCGGCCCAGTCCTGGGCCTCGGTGCCGCCGGCGCCGGCATGCACTTCGAGATAGCAGTCGTTGGCGTCGGCCTCGCCCGAGAGCAGGCTCTCGATCTGCATCTTCTCGGCCTTGGCGCGGATCGCCTCGAGATCCTTCTCGGCCTCGGCCACGATGTCGTCGTCGCCCTCGGCCTCGCCGAGCTCGATCAGCCCGAGCGCGTCGTCGAAGCCCTGGATCATGGCCTTGACCTCGCCCAGCTGCTTCTCCAGGCGTGTCCGCTCCTGCATCAGCTTCTGCGCCCGGTCCGGGTCGTCCCAGAGCGACTGATCCTGGGTCAGCGCATCGAGTTCGGACAGTCGGGTAACCGCGGCATCCCAGTCAAAGATGCCTCCTCAGCAGCTCGATCGACTGCTTGATCTCTTCGGCGGTCGCGGTGGTTTCCGCGCGCATGGCGCTCTCCGTCACGCGGGTTGGTCAGGGACGCCTTAATAGAGGCCGGAACCGCCGGTCGCAACAGGCGGCCGCGGAGCGGTGCCGACGCTGGTCTCGCCGTCGCTGCCCGCGACCGGCACGCCGCCGTCCAGGACGGCCGGCTCGCCGGTCGGCTCGGTGCCCGGCTTGAACGCCTCGAGGATCGCTCCGCGCGCCCCGGGAGCGGCGCGCACGCCGGTGTCGTGGTCGATCCAGACCAGACGGATGCCCGGCGGGATCCGGAAGTCCACGATCGGCTTGTCCTTCAGAGCCTCGCCCATGAACGCCTTGAAGATCGGCGCCGCCGCGCGCGATCCCGCTTCCCGGGCGCCGAGGGTCCGAGGCTGGTCGAACCCGACATAGACCCCGACCGCCAGGTTCGGCGAGAACCCGACGAACCAGGCGTCGACATAGTCGTTCGTCGTTCCGGTCTTGCCCGCCAGCGGCCGCCCGAGCTCGGCGATGGTGCGGCCGGTACCGCGCAGCACCACGCCCTCCAGCATCGACACCACCTGATAGGCCGACGCCGGGTCGACCAGCTGGGCGCGGGTGTCGGGGATCGCCGGCGGCGCACCGCCGTCCCAGGACGACTGGTTGCAGCCCTCGCACGGCCGTGCGTCGTGCTTCCACAGGGTCCGGCCATGCCGGTCGACCACCCGGTCGATCAGACTCGGCTCGATCTTCTTGCCGCCGTTCACCAGCATGCCGTAGGCCGCGGTGAGCCGCAGCGGCGTGGTCTCGCCGGCGCCCAGCGCGTAGGACAGGTGCGGCTGCATGTTCTCGACGACGCCGAAGCGCTCGGCATAGTCGACGACCTTCTCCATGCCGATGGTCTGCGCCAGGCGCACGGTCATCAGGTTGCGCGAATGCTCGATGCCGATGCGCATCGGGGTCGCCCCGAAGAACTTCTTCTCGTAGTTCGCCGGCTTCCACTTGCCGAGCCCGGCGCCCTGGTCGATCACGAACGGGGCATCCAGGATCCGGGTGTTCGGTGCATAACCTGAATCCAGAGCCGCCAGGTAGACGAACGGCTTGAAGGCCGAGCCCGGCTGCCGCTCGGCCTGGGTGGCCCGGTTGAACTCGCTCATCTTGGCGTCGTAGCCGCCGCTCATCGCCAGCACCCGGCCGGTATGCGGGTCGAGGGCGACGATGGCGCCGCCGACCGCCGGGATCTGCCGCAGCGCGTAGGTACCGGCCGGCAGCTCCTTGCCGTCCTCGTCGGCGGCCACCGCCTCGACCGGCACCACGTCGCCCGGATTCAGCACCTCGTCGACCGATTTCGGGGTCCCGCCGAAGCGCTGGTCCTCCAGCCACTTCCGGGCCCATTTCATCTCGGCGTACGGGATGGTCGCCAGCGTGCCGTCGGCGAACCCGATCCGCGCCTCCTTCGCCTCCGACTTGAGGACGAGCGCCAGCTTCCACGACCCGAGCCCCTTCGGCGGCTCGACCGCAGCGAGCGCGTCGCCCCAGCCGGCCGCGACCGGCAGGGTGGCGACCGGCCCACGCCAGCCGTGCCGGCGGTCGTATGCCTCGAGCCCCTCGCGCAGCGATTTCTCGGCGATCACCTGCAGGCGCGGGTCGATGCTGGTCCGGACCGACAGGCCGCCCTCGTAGAGCTCGGTCTCGCCGAACTGCCGGATCAGGTCGCGCCGCACCTCCTCGGCGAAGTAGTCGGCCGAGGCGACGTCGCTCGCCGTGTTCTTGTGCGTGACCAGCGGCTCGTTCACCGCGGTGTCGGCCTCGGCCTGGCTGATGAAGCCGTTACGGCGCATCTGCTCGATCACCCAGTTGCGGCGCTCGACCGCGGCCGCGTGGCGGCGCACCGGGTGGTAGTTGTTGGGCGCCTTCGGCAGCGCGCCGAGATACGCCGCCTCGCCGACCGTGAGCGCCGACAGCGGCTTGTCGAAGTAGTTGAGCGCCGCCGCGGCCACGCCGTAGGAGCCGTATCCGAGATAGATCTCGTTCAGGTACAGCTCGAGGATCCGGTCCTTGCTCAGCGAGCGCTCGATCCGGAACGCCAGGATCGCTTCCTTGGCCTTGCGATCGATCGAGACCTCGTTGGTCAGCAGGAAGTTCTTGGCGACCTGCTGGGTGATCGTCGACGCGCCGACCGGGCGGCGCCCGGTGCCGTAGTTCCGGATGTTGATCGCGACCGCCGACAGCAGGCTCACGAAGTCGACGCCGGGGTGCTCGTAGAAGTTCTTGTCCTCGGCCGCCAGGAACGCGTTGATCACCCGCTTGGGGATCGCCTCGATCGGGACGAACACCCGCTCGTTGCGGGCGTACTCGGCCAGCAGGCGGCCGTCGCCGGCATGCACGCGGGTGACCACCGGCGGTTCGTAGTCGGCCAGGTAGTCGTAGTCCGGCAGGCCTTTTCCGAAGTGGTAGAAGCCGTACAGCACGGCACCGGCACCGGCGATCGCCAGGATGAGTACCGTCGCCAGGAGTCCGAGGAGCCACCGCATTCTGCGTCACGTCCTTTGCCGGTTGGCCGCTGCCGGCCCGTCATTCCCCGCCCGCCGGTCCCCGTCCGTCGTCCTCGCCCGCGGGAAATCTAGCAGATCGGCCGATCGGCCGCATCGCTATCCCCGGATTGTGACGGTGCTGTGGTCGTTCGGGGCCGGGTGTGTCGGGCACTGCGTTCAGCGGAACGCCGCCTGTATGCCCTGGAAGTAGTCGTCGATCGAGCGCGCCAGGCCCTCGGCGATCCGATCGCGGTAGGCCGGGCTGCTGAGGTTCTTGTAGTCGGTCGGATTGGACAGGAAGCCCAGCTCGACCAGCACCGCCGGGACGTCCGGGGCCTTCAGAACCGCGAAGCCGGCGAACCGGTGCGGCCGCCGCAGCAGCGGCGTGACGTGCCCCATCTCCTCGACCACGTACGATGCCAGCCGGGCCGACAGGTTCTTGGTCCGGCGCTGCGCCAGGTCGATCAGGATGTCGGTGACTTCCGGCGCCTGGTCGGACAGGTCGATGCCGGCGATGATGTCGACCTTGTTCTCGCTGGCGGCCAGCGCCGCCGCCTCGTCGTCGGACGCGGTCTCCGACAGCGTGTAGACCGACAGCCCGCGCAGCGACCTGTCGTCGATGGTGTCGGCGTGCAGCGACATGAACAGGTCGGCGCCGGCACGCCGGGCGATCGCGATCCGGTCGCGCAGCCTGATGAACACGTCGCTGTCCCGGGTCATCACGACCTTGTAGCGGCCGGTCTCCTCGAGCCGGCGTGCCAGGGTCCTGGCGGTCGCCAGCACGATGTTCTTCTCGTAGTCGCCGCGCCCCAGCGCCCCCGGATCGACCCCGCCGTGTCCCGGATCGATGACGATGACCTTGCGTGGATCGGCCGACCGCCCCGGAACCGGGCCCTGTGCCGGCGCCTCGATCGCGGGGGCCCGCAGCGCCACCCGCTTGGCGACCGAATCGTTCGAGGCCGTCAGGAACGTCTCGCGGTCGGTCGGAACCAGATCGACGACCAGGCGATGCCCGTTGCTGCCCGAGGGCGGCAGAATGAACGACGACTTGACCGCCAGCGGCACCGTCGCGTCGATCACCACCCGCGAGGTGCCGGGTTCGAACAGGCCGTAGCGCCACCCGGCGATCGACCCGACCTGCCGGGAATGACCGCCGCCCGGCAGGCTGAAGTCGACCTGCGGGAGATCGATGACGATCCGGTACGGATCCGGAAGCTGGAAGATGAAGTAGTCGACCCGCTCGGTGAGATCGAGAACGAACCGGACCTTGTCCGGGTGCACGCCGACCCGCAGATCGGTCACGCCGGGCTCGGCCCGCGCCGTGGCGAGCGACGCCGCCGCGAGCATTGCCGCGACTGCGAACACCGCGAGATACCGGCCGACCGCCGCCACCCGTCCGCTCCTCCGTCAGAAACTCGCCGCAGTTTAGCCGATCAGACCCGAGCGGCGCAACGAAAAGAGTTCAGTTTCATTGGATTACGAGCGCTCCTTTGGGTTACACTTCAACCGATCCGTATTGACGGGGCCGGAAGTCCCGCGACATCGGCTTGTCGCGGTCGCGAAAGAAACCGTTGTTCGGGTGCAGACTGAACAGTATGCTGCAATTGTTCCGGAAGACTGTGCGACCTGGGTTGACCCGTCCGGTCGGCTCCGCTGGTCGCCAGACACATGGAACGACCGACAGATCTTTTCGAACTCCGGCTGGACGGCCTCGCCGTTCGGCCGGCGCAGGGCCAAACCGAGTGACACCTGCACTTCCGACCGGGACGGCGACGACTTCAACCCCGTCGCCCGCGCCGATGCCGACGAGCCTGATCGATACCGATCCGGGCGCGCGGAGCGGTGTGCGCTCTCCGGTCCGGACCCGGCACACGGCCGGAATGCCTTCAACCCTATGCACCGCGCCCGCGGCCGCGCGTTCACGCGCCGCCGCGTTCCCCCGCTCCCGGCCGATCGGTCCCGGGCGGCGGCGCGCCACGGAGATTTGCCTCGATGACCAAGCGCATGCTCATCGATGCCACCCACCCGGAAGAGACCCGGGTCGTGGTGGTCGACGGGAACCGCCTCGAAGACTTCGACTTCGAAACCGCCACCAAGAAGCAGCTCAAGGGTAACATCTACCTCGCCCGGGTCACCCGGGTGGAGCCCTCCCTGCAGGCCGCCTTCGTCGAGTACGGCGGCAACCGGCACGGCTTCCTGGCGTTCTCGGAAATCCATCCCGACTACTACCGGATCCCGATCGAGGATCGCGAGGCGCTGCTCCGCGAGGAGAGGGCCCGTGCGTCGGAGGAGATGGACGAGGACGCCGACGAACCGGAGGTCCCGGACGAGCCCGCCGCCGAGAGCGGCGAGGACGCCGAGGCCGGCGAGTCGGACGAAGCGGCCGCCGAGACCCAGGCCCGGCCGGAGACGGTCGGCGGCGACCCGGTGGAGGAAGTCCGCCGCAAGCGCAAGTCGTCGGTCAACCGACGCTACAAGATCCAGGAAGTGGTGGCCCGCCGGCAGATCATGCTGGTGCAGGTCGTCAAGGAGGAGCGCGGCAACAAGGGTGCGGCGCTCACCACCTACCTGTCGCTGGCCGGCCGCTACTGCGTGCTGATGCCGAACACCGCGCGCGGCGGCGGCGTCAGCCGCAAGATCACCCACGCCGGCGACCGCAAGCGCCTGAAGCAGATCGTCGAAGGACTGGACGTGCCGGACGGCATGGCGGTCATCGTGCGGACCGCCGGCAGCGAGCGCACCAAGACCGAGATCAAGCGGGACTACGAGTACCTGCTGCGGCTGTGGGACGACATCCGCGAGACCACGCTGCAGTCGACCGCGCCCTGCCTGATCTACGAGGAAGCCAACCTCATCAAGCGGTCGATCCGCGACCTCTACGCCCGCGACATCGACGAGGTGCAGGTCGAGGGCGAGGACGGCTACCGGATCGCCAAGGACTTCATGAAGGCCCTGGTGCCGAGCCACGCCAAGCGCGTGCAGCCGTACCGCGACCCGCACACCCCGCTGCTGCACCGGTTCCAGGTGGAGAGCCAGCTCGACGCCATCCACAGCCCGGTGGTCGAGCTGAAGTCGGGCGGCTACATCGTCCTGAACCAGACCGAGGCGCTGGTCGCGATCGACGTCAACTCGGGCCGCGCCACCAGCGAGCGGAACATCGAGGAGACCGCCCTCAAGACCAACCTGGAGGCGGCCGACGAGGTCGCCCGCCAGCTGCGGCTGCGCGACCTCGCCGGACTGATCGTCATCGACTTCATCGACATGGAGGAGTCGCGCAACCAGCATGCGGTCGAGCGCCGCATGAAGGAGGCGATGAAGTCCGACCGGGCACGCATCCAGATCGGCCGGATCAGCCATTTCGGCCTGATGGAGCTGTCGCGCCAGCGGCTGCGCCCGTCGCTGTTCGAGGCCAGCACCCAGGTCTGCCCGCACTGCAAGGGCACCGGCCACGTCCGCTCGACCGAATCCTCCGCCCTGCACGTGCTGCGGGTCATCGAGGAAGAGGGCCTGCGCAACCGCGCCGCCGAGCTGGTGGTGTACGTCCCGGCCAGCGTCGCGCTGTACATCCTCAACCACAAGCGCGAGCGGCTGGCCGAGATCGAGCAGCGCTACGGCTTCACCGTGATGCTCGAGCAGGACGAGTCGCTGACGCCGCCGGACCATCGGATGGAGCGCCGGCGGCCGAAGACCGCCGAGGAACGGGCCGCCTTCCAGAACGCCGCATCCAGCCTGCCGGCCCCGGTGATCGAGGAGGACGACGACCTCGTCGAGGAGCCGGAGGACGAGGAGGAGGAGCGGCCGTCGGGCGGGCGCCGCGCCGAGCGGGGCTCCGACGAGGAACGCGGCGGGCGTCGCTCCCGGCGCCGGCGCCGCGGCGGACGGCGCCGCGGTGGCGAGGGAGCCGGCGAGGAACGCGTCTCCGAGAGCGCCGCTGAGGAAGAGGGCGAGGTCGAGGGCGAGGCCGAGGTCGAGGGCGAGGCCGAGGCCGAGGGTGCCGAGCGCCCGTCCGGCGAGGAGCACACGGCCGAGGCCGAGGACGAGGACGGTTCGCGCAAGCGGCGCCGCCGCGGGCGTCGTGGCGGCCGCCGGCGGTCGCGCCGGCGTGACGACGAGGGCACGACGGAGGCTGGCGGCGAGGAGATCGTCGGCGACGAGGACGTCGGCGACGAGGGGTCCGAGCCCGAGGAGATGGTCGCCGAGGCCGCCGCGGAGCCGGAGGCCGTCGAGGAACCGGCTGTCGCCGAAGCGCCTGTCGCCGAGGAGCCTGTCGCCGAGGAGCCTGTCGCCGAGGAGCCTGCCGCCGAGGAGCCTGCCGCCGAGGAGCCTGCCGCCGAGGAACCCGTCGTCGTCGAGGCCGAGACCGCGGAAGCCGAGGCTCCGGTCGAGCCGGTCGAAACCGAGACCCCTGTGCCCGCTGCCGCGGCCGAGGCTCCGGCAGCGGAGACGGTGACCGAGGAGGCTCCGGCCGAGAAGCCGGCCAAGCCGAAGCGGGCCCCGCGCCGCCGCAAGAAGGCCGAGACCGACGAGGCCCCGGCCGAGAAGGCGCCGGCGAAGTCCCGTGGAGCAGCCAAGGCCTCGAAGGCGAAGGCGGCCCCGGTCGCGGAAGAGCAGCCGGCAGAGGACAAGCCGGTGGAAGACAAGCCGGCGGAAGACCAGCCGATCACCGGCGAGGCCGGCCAGGACGAGACCGTGGCGGCAGAACCGGATACCGCCGCCGCCGAGGTCCCGGCCGCCGAACCGGCCCAGTCGTCGATCGCCGTCAAGACGATCGAGACGCCGGTCGAGAAGCCGAAGAAGGGCTGGTGGCGCCGCTGACGGGCACCCGCTGACAGGCACCCGCTAACAGGCAAACGAAAGCCCCGGTCGGGAACCTCCCGGCCGGGGCTTTTCGATTCTGGGCCGCGGGGCCGGTCGTCGCGCCGCGGCTACTGCGTTTCCGGTTGCATCGTTCCGGCTACGAACCGAACCCGCCCGGCGCGGCGGCCGCTCAGCGCAGCCAGTCGCCGAGCCGACGGCACGCCTCGGCCATGGTCTCGGTCGCCCCGGCGAAAGAGAATCGCACGGTCGCATGGCCGCGCGACGGATCGAAGTCGACCCCGGGCGTGCAGGCGATTCCGGTCTCGGCCAGCAGGCGCCGGCAGAACTCGATGCTGTCGTTGGTGTGGGCCGCGACGTTGGCGTAGACGTAGAAGGCGCCGTCGGCCGGTGCCAGGTCGTCGAGCCCGGCCTTCGGCAGCTCGTTCAGCAGGACCTCGCGGTTCGCGGCATAGCGGGCCAGGTTGGCCTGCAGCTCGTCCTCGCACTCGAACGCCGCCTCGGCCGCGATCTGCGACAGGGTCGGGGCCGAGATGAAGAAGTTCTGCGCCAGGCACTCGACCGAGCGCAGCAGGTCCGGCGGCACCACCATCCAGCCGATCCGCCAGCCGGTCATCGAGAAGTACTTCGAGAAGCTGTTGATCACCAGCGCGTCCGGGTCGGCCTCCAGCGCGGTCACCGCCCGCATGCCGTACTCGATGCCGTGGTAGATCTCGTCGGAGATCAGGCGCACCCCGTTGGCCCGGCACCAGCCGGCCAGCCGCTGCATGGCCGGGCCGTCCAGCATGGTGCCGGTCGGGTTCGACGGGCTGGCCACGATCACCCCGTCGATCGGGCCGCCCTCCCCCGAATGGGCCGCTTCGAGCCGCTCGACGGTCGGCTGGTAGCGGTCGGCGCGCTCGGTGGCCAAGTCGACCACCTCGATGTTCAGGGCCTGCAGGATGTTGCGATAGGCCGGGTAGCCGGGCGACGCCAGCGCCACCCGGGACCCGGCCTCGAAGGCCGCCAGGAAGGCGAGCTGGAACCCGGCGGACGAGCCGGTTGTGATGGCGATCCGTTCGGCCGGCACGGTCACGCCGTAGCGGTCGCGGTAGTGGCGTGCGATCCGCTCGCGCAGGCTCGGGATGCCGAGCGCCACGGTGTAGCCGATGCGGTCGGTGTCGAGCGCCCGACGGGCCGCGTCGAGCACCCCCTTGGGCGCCGGCGTCGACGGCTGACCGACCTCCAGGTGCAGCACGTCGCCGCCGGCCGCCTCGCGGGCGGCGGCCGCGGACATCACGTCCATGACGATGAACGGGGAGACCTGCCCCCGGACCGACGGGCGCAGCTTCCGAGAACCTTGGGTCATCGCGTCACTTTCCGCGTTCGAAGAATCCGAGGCCGCGCGACCGCGGGTCGACCGCCGCCTCGCATTTCAGCTCGCGCCGCGGGATGCCCTCGACGCAGCGGAAGCCGTTCACCCGGCCGAGCTCCGGCTGGTCCGCGAGACGGTAGCCGATGCCTTCGAGGCCGCGGCGCTGCTCGGCCGGCAGGGTAGGCTCCACGGCCATCAGATTGCCGCCGCCGGCGTAGTGGGTGCGCGGCGCCGCCACCACGGCATCGAGATGCTCCTTGAGCTCCCAGTGATCCAGGGCGGTGCCCAGCAGCGCCGACAGCGCCGGCCGGCCGCCCGAGGATGCCATCGCCAGATGCAGCTGGCCGGTGTGGGTGTTGCCGACCACCAGCGCGGAGGCACCAGGGCCGTCGCCGCCGGCGACATCGGCACGGCCGAGGAGGAAGCCGAAGCCGGGCGCGGTCCGGCCGGTCCCGAACGGTGCCCCGAGCCCGATGGCGCAGCCGACCGCCATGCCGGCGCGGTCGACCATGTAGAAGCCGGTGGCGCCCGAGCTCTCCCGCCCGCTCTCACCCAGCGTGTCGGCCAGTCGGGCGGGCGACGCCAGCAGGCCGCGGCGGCTCGGATCGTAGCCGGCCATGGCGTCCTGGGCCGCGTCGTCGCTCGGGATCTGCGGGCCGGACGCGACCACCCCGCTCGCCCGGGCCATCGCCTCGGCCAGCAGGTGGCGGCGCACGGTGGCATTCCCGTCGGTCCAGTCCGCGCCCTCGAACACCAGCGCCAGCGTCGCCGCCGACAGCGCGGTATCGCCCGGGTCCTGCCCGGCCGCCACCCACAGGTGATTGTCGTGCTCCACCCCCTGGGCCGCGGACCATGTCGGCAGGGCGTCGCGCAGCCGTTCCGGGTCGACCTTGAAGCCGGCCCGTGCGGCCGCCTCGACGAAGTCCCGGGCCATCGGGCCGGCGTACAGCGCCCCGACGCCGTCGCCGCGCAGGCGACCGAGCGTCGCCGACAGATCGAGCTGGACCAGTGTGTCCTGCTGGTTGAGGGGACGCCCGCCCGGCAGGAACACGCCGGCCGTCCGGGGGTCTCCCACCACCGCCAGGCCGTCGGCCGCCAAGTCGAGCGCCAACGCCCGGCTCACCGGCTCGCCGAAGCGCGCCAGGCGCTCGGCCTCGATCAGCAGCTCCTCGAACTTGGTCCGGCCGTAGCGGGCATTGAGCGCGAACATGGCGCGCGGGCCGGTCGGCAACGCCACCGTCGGGCCGTCGGCCGAGGCCGGGGTCGGATAGAACTCCAGGCGCTCGAACCGCGGGGTCTTGGCCGGCTCGAACACGACGCAGGAACCGGTCGCGCCCAGTCCGCCCGACGACGGCAGGGTGGCGGCCAGCGCGAAGTACGTCACGACCGCGGCGTCGGCGGCGCTGCCGCCGTCGACCAGGACGTCGCGCGCCAGCAGCGCCGCCCTCGGCTCCTCGACCGCGACCGACCCGAAGAAGCCCTCGGGTACCTCCTTGGTGTCGGAGCCGGCGCAACCGTTGAGGGCGAACACCGCGATTGCCGCGACCGCCATGCTGATGACACGATCGCGCACGAATTTGCGAGTTCGGACGGCCCGGGTTTCCGGACGTTCGGTGCGGCGGTAAGGTGCGCCGGCAATGAGGCGGGCAACTATGGACATGCGCAGGACCGGTCGGTGGATCTTGTGTGTCGCTCTGGCGGCATTGCTTGCCCTGTCCAATACCTCGGCGGCGTTCGCCCAGGGCCGCAGCCTCATCCGCGATGCTGAGATCGAAGCTACCATCCGGGATTTCGCGACGCCACTGTTCCACGCGGCCGGCCTCGACCCGGACGCCATCGACATCTACATCGTGAAGGACGACACGCTGAACGCGTTCGTGGCCGGCGGCCAGAACCTGTTCATCCACACCGGCCTGCTGCTGCGCACCCGCGACCCGCTGGAGCTGATCGGGGTGATCGCCCACGAAACCGGCCACATCGCCGGCGGCCACCTGGCCCGCACCGCCGACGCCATCGCCTCGGCCTCGAACCTGGCGCTGGTCTCGACGATCCTCGGGGTGGCGGCGGCGGTGGCCACCGGCAACGCCGGCGCCGGCGCCGCGCTCGCGGTCGGCGGCAGCAACGTGGCGCAGCGCTCGTTCCTGGAATACAGCCGCGGCCAGGAATCGGCGGCCGATCACGCGGCGCTCACCTACCTGGACCAGACCGGCCAGTCGGCCAAGGGCCTCGACGAGTTCCTGCGCACCCTGTCGGGGCAGGAGCTGCTGTCGGCGTCGCGGCGCGATCCGTACCTGAACACCCACCCGCTGTCGCAGGACCGGATTTCCGCGGTCGACGCGCATCTGGCGGACTCGCCGTACAAGAACAAGTCGGCGACCGAGGATCAGATCCGCCGGCACGCCCGCATGGTCGCCAAGCTGTACGCGTTCCTGAAGACCCCGGCGCAGACCTTCCGCAAGTACCCGGACACCGACACCAGCCTGCCAGCCCGCTACGCCCGGGCGATCGCCTATTACGAGATCCCGGACTTCGACAAGGCGCTGAGCGGGATCCGCGCGCTGATCAAGGACTACCCGGACGACCCCTACTTCCACGAGCTGGAAGCCCAGATCCAGTTCGAGAGCGGCCACCCGGCCGAGGCCCTGCCGGCCTACGAGGAGGCCCACCGGCTGGTCCCCAAGAGCGGCCAGATCGAGGTGCTGCTGGCGCGCTGCCTGCTGGCGCTGAACGACCCGGAGGCCGACAAGCGGGCCGTCAAGCACATGGAATCGGCGATCCAGACCGAGGACGACTGGTCGTCGGCGTGGCGCGAGATGGCCATCGCCTACGGCCGCGTCGGGCGGATCGGCGATAGCGCGCTGGCGCTGGCCGAGCAGTTCGCCCGCGAGAACAAGTGGCGCGAGGCCGAGGGCCAGGCCAAGCGGGCCCAAGCCCAGCTGCCGAAGGGCTCGCCGGCCTCGCTGCGCGCGCTCGACCTCGAGGAGCTCGCCAAGCGCGAGTACGAAAAACAGAAAAACGGCTGACCGCCGCCCCATCCGGAGAGACCGAACGATGCGACCCGTCCGCCTTCTGCCTGCCGCCACGATGCTGAATGCCAAGATTCTGGGCGCCGCCATGCTGGCCGCCGTGACCCTCTCCTCCCCGCTGGCGGCGGCGGAACCGTTCACGCCCGAGCAGAAGGCGGCCGTCGAGGCGATCGTCCGCGACTACATCGCCCGCAATCCCGAGCTGGTGCTGGAGGCGATCGCCGCCATCGAGGCCAAGCAGAAGGCCGAGAAGGAGAACGCCACCCAGGCCGCCCTGGTGGCGCATCGTGACCTTCTCGAGCGGGCCAAGGGCGACCCGGTGCTGGGCAACCCGGACGGCGACGTCACCATCGTCGAGTTCTTCGACTACCAGTGCGGCTACTGCAAATCGATGGCCGGGCCGATGCGCGACCTGGTGCGCGGCGACGGCAAGATCCGCTGGGTCATGAAGGAGTTCCCGATCCTCGGCCCGGAGTCCGGGGTGGCGGCGCGCGCCTCGCTGGCGGCCCAGCGCCAGGGCAAGTACGAGAGCTTCCACTTCGCGCTGATCGGCCTGCGCGGCCGGCTGAGCGAGGCCGCCATCTGGCAGGCCGCCGCCGAGGCCGGGCTGGATCTCGACAGGCTCAGGAAGGACATGGCCGACCCGGCGATCCAGGCGACCATCGATGCCAACTATCAGCTCGCCGAGGCCCTGCAGATCCAGGGCACGCCGGCCTTCACCATCGGCCGTACCCTGATCCCCGGCGCGGCACCGAAGGAGCATCTGGCCGAGCTGGTCCGGCAGGTCCGCGCCGGCAAGAGCTGACGGCACCCAGGCCGGCGCTCAGGCCCCGACCTTGGGACCTTCCGGCTGGGTGGCGTAGACCCCGGCGGTCACGACCAGCACCGCGATCACCGTCGCGAACACCAGGCGGAACGCGGTCTCCGGCGGCCCGCCGCTCGCCGCCACCATGTCGATCACCGCGCCGGTGCCGGTCTGCAGCACGAACACCCCGGTCAGCCCCATCAGGCTGATGCAGGTGATCGCCCGGCCGGCCCGGCGCTGCGGCACGAACCGGCGGGCGTGGGCCGCCAGGATCACGAACAGCGGGGCGGCGCAGCTGAACACGAACAGCAGGGCGCCGGCGACCGGCAACGGCGCCGTCGGCCACACCGCCAGCACGCCGAGGCAGACCACCTCGATCGCCACGCCGGTCAGCACCACCCGTCGCCGCGACCTGGCGATCCGGTCGAGCACCCCGTAGCCGTAGGTCCCGACGTGCAGGGCGATCACCAGCAGCAGCAGGGCGACCGACGCCTCGGTGTGGCTGAGATGCTGGACCTGCGCGAAGTACGGCCCGGCCCACAGCCCGCCGATCGTCATGAACGGGGCGGTGAAGCAGATCCCCATGACGAAGATCCGCCGCAGCTCCGGCATGCGCATGACCTCGAACAGCCCGGCGACCGACTGTCCCAGGGTCTCCTTCGGCCCCTGGTCGTCGACGTCGCGGCTGTCCGGCCCGTCGCGCACGAACAGGCGGATCACCGCCATCAGCAGCGCGGTCATCACCGCCAGGACCAGGAAGCTGCCCTGCAGCCCGACCCGCTCGAGCGCCAGCGCCAGCGGCGTGGTCGCCAGCACCCCGCCGATGCCGCCGGCGATCCCGACCAGGCCGGCCGTCGCCTGCCCGACCCGGTCCGGCGGGGCCCATCCCATGGCGATCAGGTAGACCGCGGTGATCACCCCGCCGTGCCCGACGCCGATCGCCACCCGGCCGGCGACCAGCACCCAGGGGTCGCTGGCCAGCGCGAACAGCAGGATGCCGGCGAGCGCGATCAGCCCCAGCACCATCAGGGTCCGGGTCGGCCCGATGCGGTCGAACAGGATGCCGGTCGGCAGCTGGGCGGCGGCCGAGCCGAAGAACATCGCGCCCATGACCGTGCCGATATCGGTCGGCGACAGGCCGCGCTCGGAGCCGAGGTAGCTGGCGAGCACGCCGCCGCCCGAGCGGTTGATCTGCACGAACACGAAGAACACGCCGAGGATCAGCAGGATGCGCCGCAGAGCGCGGCGTCGGTCGGCGAAGTCCGCCTCCGACAGGGCCTGGGTCATGGGGTGCGGCTCACTCGGCGTCGGGCTGGCGCGACGGATGCGCGTCCTGGAACGCCTCCAGCGCGTCGCAGGCCTCGGCGATCCGCCGGATCGTCGGGTACGGTGTCAGGTCGAGGGCGTGGCGGGCGCTGTTGAACACCTGCGGCACCAGGCAGACGTCGGCGAGGCCCGGCGCGTCGCCGTGGCAGAACCGGCCGGTGCGCGGGTCGTCGGCCAGCATCCGCTCCAGCGCCCTGAAGCCCTCGGCGATCCAGTGGTTGTACCAGCCGACCATCGCCTCCTGGCTGCAGCCCAGCGGGCCCTGGATGTACTGCAGGACCCGCAGGTTGTTCAGCGGGTGGATGTCGCAGGCGACGGCGGCCGCCAGCGCCCGCACCCGGGCCCGGTCGACCGCACCGTCCGGCAGCAGCCGGGGCGTGTCGGGATACGCCTCGTCCAGGTATTCCAGGATCGCCGGCGACTGAGTCAGCACGGCGTCGCCGTCGACCAGCGCCGGCACCATGCCCTGCGGGTTCAGCGCCAGGAAGGCGTCGGCGCGCTGCTCGCCCTTGCGCAGGTGGACCGAGACCCGCTCGCAGGCGAGCCCCTTGAGGTTGAGGGCGATCCGCACGCGGTAGGCGGCGGACGAGCGGAAATAGCCGTGCAGGACGCGGGACATGGGGGTTTCCCCTGGGGATGTTTCCTCGGGTGATCGCGGCCGGTCGGCCGTCTTTGCCGCCAGCCTAGCCCGCCAGCCGCCCCGTGCAAATCCTCAGCCGCGCACCACCGGGAAGTCCTCGCCGCGCAGCGCGTCGCCGTGCGCCAGCCGGACCTCCGGGAACGGCGGCGAGACCTCGCCCTGGCGCTTCGCGAACACCACGTCGTCGCCGCAGTAGCGGGCCGCGAACGCGCGGCGGCGGGCACCGCTCTGCAGGTTTCCCGGGGCCCCGTGCACGGTCAGGAACGAGAACGCGATGGCGTCGCCCGGCTCCAGGTCCCAGCCCAGGATCTCGTACTCGCCGCGATGGGCGTCGATGTCCGGCAGCGGCTCCAGCCCGGCGTCGGTCCGGTCGTAGGCCTGGCCCTTGAATTTCGTGGGCATGAAGCGCTTGCCCCACTCGTGCGAGCCGGCGACGAACTCGACGCAGGTCGCGCGCGGCACCGGGTCGAGCGGCACCCACAGCGACACGGTCTGCCGACCCTCGACGCAGTAGTACGGCAGGTCGTGGTGCCAGGGCGTGCGCTCCTCGGTGGCCGGCTCCTTGACCAGCACGTGCTCGTGGAACAGCACCACGGTCTGCGATCCCATCAGCTCGGCGGCGAGGTCCGGGGCCGGCGAGTTCTTCAGGAAGTCCTCGTACTCCGGGATCCGGCGCCAGTTGCAGTAGTCGCCGAAGAAATGCCCGGGCTTGCCCTCCGGGGTGTAGCCCTTCGCGTAGATCCCCGGCTCCGCCATGTTGCGGGCGACGCCGTCGCGCAGCTCGGCGATCCACTCGGGCGAGAACACCCCGCGCAGCGCCACCGCCCCGTCGCGCCGGAACGCCGCGAGCGTCTCCTGATCCAGCCGCCTGCCTTCGACCCCCGTCATGCTCGTCTCCGTTGGGTTCGGCCTGTTTCGGCGATCGTAGACGCCGTGCTCGACCGCGTCACGCGGGACCACACAGATCGGCCGCGGCTGCCCGGCACGGCGCCGGCTGCCGCGATGTCTTGCGCCACTGGGCGGTGTTGTGGCAAGCAGCCGGCTTCTTGCCCCGGCCGGAGAGCATGGGATGCGGACTGCTCCTTCGGCTCTGCGAGAGACCCAGCGCATTGCCGACCTGGTCACCCATTTCGAGGCGACGGGGAACGACGATCGTCTGGCCTTCATGACCGCCCGGGTGTCGGATGTTCTGGCCAGGGAGCCCGGCAACGTCGATGCGCTGTTGTCGCGGCTGTATCTGGACAGCCGCCGCCGGCAGCGCGGGCATTCGTTGCTCGACCGGATCAACGAAGCCGGCCGGGCGTCGGGACGGCTCCGCGCGGTCGTCGATCCCCGGTCCTGCCACTGGGCGACGGTCGCGACCAAGCGGGCAGCGGCCGAGGCCCGGGCCGAACCGAATCGGGGGATCGACCTCTGGATCCTGAGCCAGGCCCTGGGGATCGAGTGCCTGGGGACGATCGCCGCCGCCGACGTCTCGGTGCGG